>Ga0335074_10000471_pt1 | contig 58476 bp, 58 predicted proteins | sample Lox_Sample_23_FD_206715 | JGI IMG/M metagenome (GOLD analysis project Ga0335074, IMG submission 206715) | Soil microbial communities from Loxahatchee National Wildlife Refuge, Florida, United States - Lox_Sample_2.3 | ecosystem: Environmental > Terrestrial > Soil > Wetlands | place: USA...
TCAGGCGCCGCCGAGAAAGTCCCAAGGCGCCGCCGTCAGGCGCCGCCGAGAAAGTCCCAAGGCGCCGCCGTCAGGCGCCGCCGAGAAAGTCCCAAGGCGCCGCCGTCAGGCGCCGCCGAGAAAGTCCCAAGGCGCCGCCGTCAGGCGCCGCCGAGAAAGTCCCAAGGCGCCGCCGTCAGGCGCCGCCGAGAAAGTCCGAGTCGTCTTGTCGCCCGGTCGATCGGCTAGCATCGGATGCCCTCGCGGGTCTACATGCCGGCCGGCGGTTTATCCGAGTCGCCGGCGCGCCCGCCCACTCACGCCCGACCAATCCGCACATGCTGTCGATCCTGATGCCCGTCTACAACGAGCGCGAGCGCGTCGAGCGCGCGATCGCCGAGGTGCTCGAAACACAGCTGCCCACCGAGTTCGAGCTGATCGTCGTGGACGACGGGTCCACCGACGGCACGCGGGAGATCCTGCGCGCAAGCAACTTCGACGGCCGGGTGCGGCTGTTCGAGCATCCGGAGAACCGGGGCAAGGGCGCCGCCGTCCAGACCGCGCTCAGCCATGCCGAGGGCGAGTACGCGGCGATCTTCGACGCCGACCTCGAGTACGACCCGACCGACCTCGGGCTGCTCATGCCGCCGCTCCTGGACGGACGGGCCAACGCCTGCTTCGGCGTGCGCGCCTTCGACGGCTACACGAGCCACTCGTTCCTTTTCGTGCTCGGAAACAAGGGCGTCACGTTCGCGTGCAACGTGCTGTTCAACGTGTACCTGCACGACATCATGACCTGCCACAAGATGATCAGGACCGACGTGTTCCGCAGTCTCCCGCTGCGCTCACCGGGGTTCGCGATCGAGCCCGAGATCACGGCGCGTCTCGTCCAGCGGGGAGAACGCATCTTCGAAGTCCCGGTCCACTACCGGGCCCGCGCCACCGAGGAAGGCAAGAAGCTGACCGCCGTCGATGGCTTCCGCGTGGTGGGGACGCTCCTGCGCTGCCGCTTGAACGGGAACGGTCATCCTGCCCCCCGGACCTGAGGCTGGCTGATCGGTGGAGGGTCAGGTTCTCACGCAGACCCCCGCCGAGCCGGCGCGTTCTCACCGGCGCGGGCCCGTCGGCGGTCGCTGGCGTCTGCCGGGCTGGCATTGGTTGGCGTACAAGCAGTTCTGGCTCGCCGCGCTGGCCAGCGCCGTGCTCGCCGGGATCTCGGCTGCCGCGCTCCCGACGGTCGCGAGCTACGACCCGTGGGCCTGGATCTCGTGGGGCCGCGAGGTCTTCTCGCCGACGCTGAGCTTCGCGATCAGCGGCGGCCCGTCGTGGAAGCCGCTGCCGGTGATGTTCACCGCGATCTACTCGCTGGCCGGGAGCACGGTCGCGCCGACCCTGTGGGTGATCACCGCTCGCGCCGGCGGGTTCCTCGGGATGATCGCGGCATACCTGCTCGCGGCTCGTCTGGTGGCGCGAGATGGCCGGGCCCCCCGCTGGGCTCCGGTGCTGGCCGGGCTGATTGCCGCCGCCGGCATCCTGATCACCCAGGACTACTGGGACGAGTGGTTCCGCGGAACCTCGGAACCGACGGAGATCGCCACCGCGCTGTGGGCCGTGCTCGCGTTCCTGGACGGCCGGCGCGGCTGGGCGTTCGTGTTCGGCGTCGCCACCTCGCAGCTGCGGCCGGAGGCGTGGCCGCTGGTCGTCGTCTACGCGATATGGCTGTGGTGGAAGGAGCCGCGGCTGCGTGTGCTCGTCGTGCTCGGCCTGTTCTCGATCCCGTTCTTCTGGTTCGCGCCGCCCTGGGTCGGCTCGGGCCAACCGTTCCTGGCCGCCATCCACGCTGAGGAATACAACGGCGGGCTCGGTCCGCATCCGTTCTGGGGCGTGCTCGGACGTGGCGTCGACATCCAGCTCCTGCCGGTTTTGCTGGCTGGTGGGGTGGCGGTCGTGTTCGCCTGGTTCGACAAGCCCCGTGACTGGCTGACGCTGTCGCTGGCCGGCGCCACCGTGGTCTGGTGGGTCGTCGTGGTGGGGATGACGCTCGACGGCTATCCCGGACTCGAGCGCTTCTACCTGCCCGCGGCCGGGCTGACGTGTGTACTGGCGGGCGTTGGCATCGTCCGGCTCGGTTTGCTCGGTGCGCGACTGCTGCCCGCGGTGCGCGGGGGCGCCTCGACTGCGGTGGCGGTTGGCCTGAGCGCGGTGCTCGTAGCGATCCTGCTCCCGTTCACCTGGAGCCGGATCACCGACGCCGGCGCCGAGGAGAAGATCGCTTCGCAAGCGGTCTCGCACCTGGACCAGATGACCGAGGCGGTCAAGGCGGTGGGCGGCCACGACGGCGTTTACCCGTGCAAGATCAGCTTCGCGGCGGTCAACCACAGCGTCCAGACGGCGCTGGCCTACAAGCTGCACGTGACGCTGGGTCGAGTCGGGACCGCGATGGTCCACCAGGGAGTGATGTTCGTCGGGCCGCACGACTCGATCGACGGGATCGCGCCGGCGATCGCGCCCAGCCTGACCCAGCGGAAGCTGATCGCGCAGGTCGGGATCTGGAAGATGTACCGGGTGACTGCGCCCAACTCGAATTACTCCTGCGTCGGTAAGTAGGCGCGGCCGCGAGCCGGATGGGGCCCCGGCGCCCGCCCTGGCCATGCATAACCTGCCACTCGCGCGGTTCTCGGCCGACCATGGCATGTCTGGCATGCCCCACGTGCACAACATGCCACGGCTGCCGTCGGCCGCCTCGATTGGCAGGATTTGCATGTCTCCGGTGGCGGCGAGCCCGCCCATGAAGGCGTCCGGGCGGCCACGGAGAATTGGTCACCCATGATCGTGGTTGGGATAGACCCGGGCACCGCCAGCACCGGTTACGGCGTCCTCGAGGGCGGCGGCTCGCGCCTGCGCCTGCACGCCGCCGGCGTGATCGAGACGCGCGCGGGCGTTCCGCTCGAGCGCCGGCTGACCGAGATTCACTCCCGGGTGGCGGATCTGCTCGACGAGCATGGCGCGGAGGCGATCGCCGTCGAGGAGCTCTACTTCGGCGCGAACGTGCGGACCGCGTTCGCGGTGGGCCAGGCTCGCGGCGCCGTGCTCCTAGCTGCCGGGCAGCGCTCCGTGCCCTCGCGCTCGTATACCCCGCAGCAGGTCAAGGCGGCGGTGTGCGGAAACGGCCGCGCCGGCAAGGACCAGGTCGGGCGGATGGTCGCCCGGTTGCTCGGGCTGTCCGGCCCGGCGTCCATGTCCGAACACGCGGCCGATGCTGTGGCCGTCGCGATCTGCGACCTCAACCGCGCGCCGTTCGCGCGCGCGCTGGCGGTAGCGCGGGCGTGATCGCGCTCGTGTCCGGCACCGTCGCGGTTCGCCGCGGCGACCACGTGGTCATCGATACCGGCGGCGTGGGCTACCGGCTGTCCGTGTCGGCCGAGACGCTCAGGCACGTGCCGGCGGTCGGCAAGGAGGTGCTCCTGCACTGCCATATGGTCGTCCGCGACGACGCGCTCCAGCTGTACGGATTCGCCACCGAGGAGGAACGCGAGCTGTTCCTGATGCTGATCGCGGTGCAGTCGGTCGGCCCCAAGGTCGCGCTCGCGGTCCTGTCGGGCGGACCGCCCCGCGAGCTGCTCAAGGCACTCGCGGCCGGCGACACCGCCCGGCTGCAGGCCGCGCCCGGCGTCGGCAAGCGCACGGCGGAGCGCATCATCGTCGAGCTGCGCGAGAAGGTCGCCGGCAGCGCGCCCGTCCCGGCCGCGATCCTGAACGGCGCCCGCGGGACCGAGGATCCGCGCGTCCTCGCCCGCGACGGCCTGCTCGGGCTCGGCTACACGCCGGTCGAGGCCGACGAGCTGCTCGACGGCGCCGAGGGTGAGCGCCCCGAGGACCTGATCGCCCACGCCCTGCGGACGGCTCGCCGGTGAGCCCCGTCCGCGAAGTCAAAGAGCCCGACCGCCCGCCCCGCGTTCAGGATCCCGAGCTCCTCCCCGACGAGGATCTCGACCGCTCGCTTCGCCCCCGCCGGCTCGAGGACTTCATCGGCCAGGCGTCGGTCAAGGACCAGCTGACCGTCTCGATCGCGGCAGCGGCCAGCCGCGGCGAGGCGCTCGATCACGTCCTGCTGTCCGGCCCACCCGGCCTGGGCAAGACTTCGCTGGCCCAGATCGTGGCCGCCGAGCTCGAAGTCCCGTTCGTGCAGACGGCCGGACCGGCGCTCGAGCGCAAGGGCGACGTGGCGGCGTTCCTGACCGCGCTCGAGCCGCGCGCGGTGTTTTTCGTCGACGAGATCCATCGCCTGCCGCGCGCGCTCGAGGAGACCTTCTACCCGGCGATGGAGGACGGCTGCCTTCCGATCACGATCGGTCAGGGCGCGGGGGCGAGCGTCGTCACGCTGCCGCTCCCGCCGTTCACGCTGATCGGCGCCACGACCAGGGCGGGCCTGATCACGACGCCGCTGCGGGACCGGTTCGGGATCCAGCACCGCCTCGAGCACTACGGACCGGGGGACCTGGCCACGATCGTCCGCCGCTCCGCCCGGCTGCTCGACGTCGCGATCGAAGACGCGGGGGCGCGAGCGATCGCGGAGCGCAGCCGCGGCACGCCGCGCGTCGCCAACCGGCTGCTCAAGCGCGTGCGCGACTACGTCGAGGTCCGGGGCACCGGGGTCGTGACCGGCGAGGAGGCGAGCGAGGCGCTCGACCAGCTCGGTGTCGATCACGCCGGCCTGGATCGCCTCGACCGCGAGATCCTGCGGTCGATCTGCGAGAAGTTCGGAGGTGGACCGGTCGGCCTGTCCACGCTCGCCGTCGCCGTGGGGGAGGAGCAGGACACGATCGAGGACGTGTACGAGCCCTACCTGCTCCAGCGCGGCCTGATCGAGCGCACGCCGCGGGGGCGGGCGGCGACGCGGCACGCGTTCGAGCACCTCGGACTCGAGCCGCCCGGTCCGTTATCGCTCCTCTAGGGCGCCGCCGGAAGGCCTCGATTAAGTCTTAGTGAAGAGCCCCAGGGCGCCGACAGGGTCGGCGGCTATCCTCAGGGCGCCCGAGGAATCGAGCACCGCCCGGCCTAAACCGCCGAGCCCGATTGCCAGGCCCGCTCTTTCGCGCCATGAGTCACGAGCACTACTTCATCTGTCCCCACTGCGGTAACCGTTCGATGGGGACCGACCGCAACGCCGGCTTCCGCCGCGAGGCGCGGGGGTGCGAGAAATGCGGCTTCGCCTACCTGTTCGAGCTGCTGGACGACTATTACCCGGCGCCTAACGCGGCGTTCTTCGCCTGCGACAACGACGGTCGGATCGTCGACTGCGGCCGCGGATCGTTCGAGCTGACCGGCCTGAAGACAGAGCAGGTGATCGGCCGTCCGGTCGCTGAGGTGCTCGGCCTCCGCTTCGACGACGGCTCCGATCACGTCAAGACGGCGCTCGAATGGGAGGTCCGCGTCAAGGCCAAGCCGGTCGAGGTCCACGCCGAGCGAGACACGCCGGCGAAGGCCGTGGCTGACATATTCCCGGCCTATGACGACGAAGAAGGCGGCGTGCTGGTCGTGCTCACGCCTAACAACCACCGGTGAGAACCGATCGTCCGGGCGCGACACGCGAGCCTCGTACCTCTAGCATCCACAACGACGGATGACTGATCGCCAGCGCAATGGCTTCGTCCTGCTGCTCGTCATCGGGCTGGTCCTCGGCTCGCTGATCGTGGTCGCCGGCATCCCCGGCGCGGTGAAGGCCAAGAAGACGGTGCTGGGCCTCGACCTGAAGGGCGGGGTCGAGCTCGTATACGAGGGCCTTCCCAGCGCCCAGAGCAAGGTGACCCCCACCGCGCTGCAGCGCGCGGTCGACATCATGCGCAGCCGGGTCGACCAGCTGGGTGTCGCGGAGCCGGAGATCCAGACCACCGGCGGCAACGAGATCACGGTCGGCCTGCCCAACGTGAGCGATACCTCGCGCGCCGAGCAGGAGGTGGGGGCAACCGCCCAGCTGTACTTCTACGACTGGGAGGCCAACGCGCTGACGCCGAACGGCAAGACGGTGGCCAGCCAGCTGCAGAGTCAGGATCCGACCGCGATCTCGATCAGCCAGGGGAACGGAAGCACGCTCAGCCCGGGGGATCCCGGCGCGGGGAGCACAGGCCTCTATCAGGCGGTGCAGCTGGCCTCAAAGCAGCCGTATTGGGCCAGCTCGACCAACTCTCGGATCACCACGCAGTACTGGATGTTCGGAGCGCCGGGGAGCGCCGCCTGCGCCACCGCAGCCAAGGATGCGGGCACCGTCCCCGTGGCCGGGCAGCACTGTCTGCTCTCGGGCCCGGACGACAGCCTCGACGACCTCAACTCGGGACTTCCCAACGGCGTCACCGCGTCCGAGGGCCAGGTCCTCACGATCCAGCGCGGTTGGGTGGTGCTCGAGGCGGTTCCCGCGGACTTCTCGCATCCGACCCCGATCACCGATCCAAGCGCGCAGTTCTTCGTGCTCAAGGACAACGTCGCGCTGCGCGGCTCGGACATCACCAACCCGCAGGAGAGCAGCGACCCCAGCAGCGGCGAGCCGGACGTCACGTTCGGGTTCAGTTCCAAGGGCAAGACCGAGTTCCAGAACGTGACCGCGCAGATCGCCCGCCGCGGCGCGCTCGTCAGCGGGCTCGGCCAGTCGCTCTACCAGCACTTCGCAGTCGCCCTGGGCGGACTGACCAACCAGCTGATCACGGTCCCGTATATCGACTACAAGACGTACCCGGATGGGATCAACGGCGACAACGGCGCCGACATCAGCGGCAGCTTCACGATCAACTCGGCAACGGATCTGGCCAACGAGCTGCGCCTCGGTGCGCTGCCGATCAACCTCAAGCTGATCTCCGAGGAGCAGGTGTCGGCCACGCTTGGCTCCTCCGCACTCCACAACGGCCTGGTTGCGGGCGCGGTCGGGCTGCTGGTGGTCGCGATCTTCCTGATCGCGTACTACCGGTTGCTCGGGGTGATTGCCGTTGCGGGCCTCGCCGTCTACGGCCTGTACTTCTTCGCGCTGATCAAGTTGATCCCGATCACCCTGACGCTTCCGGGGATCGCGGGCCTGATCCTGACCATTGGCGTCGCCGCCGATGCGAACGTCGTGATCTTCGAACGCGTCAAAGAGGAGATCCGGGCCGGGCGCTCGATTCGCCAGGGGATCGCCACTGGTTACAAGAAGGGCCTGACCGCGATCATCGACGCGAACGTGGTCACGATCATGACCGCGTTCATCCTGTTCGTGCTGGCCACGGCCGACGTCCAGGGATTCGCGTTCACGCTCGGCATCGGCACGTTCGTGTCGCTGTTCACGGCCGTGATGGCCACGCAGGCGATTCTCTCCACGATGGGCAGCTCGCGCGCGATCAGGCACAAGTCGGCGCTCGGAGCGGGTGGGGAAAAGCGGGCGTGGCGGTTCGACTTCATGGGCGCCTCGAAGTACTTCTTCACGATGTCGGGCGTGATCTTGACCATCGGGGCGCTGGCCATCGGCGGCCGGGGACTGAACCTGGGAATCGACTTCACCTCCGGCACGCGGATCACGGTCGGGCTCGAGCAGGCGGCCACCCAGCACCAGGTCTCCTCGCTGATCAGCTCTCTGGGAATCTCCAGCCCGACGGTCCAGAAACTCACGGGAGACAAGACGTTCGGCGCGAACGCCTACCAGATCTCCTTCAAGAAGCTGCCGAGCGGGGGGCGGGCTGAGGTCGAGAACGCGCTCCAGAACAAGTTCGGGATCGCCGACAGCCAAAAGGCCTTCTCGTACACGTCGGTCGGGCCGACGTTCGGGAGCGCGGTCGCGGACAGCGCGGTGATCGCGATCATCGCGTCCCTGCTCGTGATCTGCGCCTATGTCGCGCTGCGTTTCGAATGGAAGTTCTCGATCCCGGTGATGATCGCGCTCGCGCACGACCTGCTCATCACCACCGGCGTGTACGCGCTGACCGGGCGGCAGGTCACCGCTGACACGGTCGCCGCGCTGCTGACCATCTTGGGCTACTCGATGTACGACACGATCATCGTGTTCGACCGGGTGCGAGAAAACATCCCCAGAATGCCTCGCGCCGCGTTCTCGCAGATCGTGAACCGGTCGATGTCGGAGGTGCTGACCCGGTCGATTGCCACGACCTCGTGCACGCTGATGCCGATCGTCGCGCTGCTCCTATTCGGCGGCACACCGGGTTCCACCGAGCTCACCGACTTCGCCTTCGCGTTGCTGATCGGCGTGGCGTCCGGCGCGTACTCGTCGATCTTCATCGCGTCTCCGGTGCTGATGCACTGGAAGGAGCGCGAGAGCCAGTACCGTCACCGCCGCGCGCGGATCGAGAGCGAGCTCGGTTACGTGCCGGCATACGCTGACCGTGGCGCCGACGTCGAGCCGACAGTCAGGCGTCAGGGCCGCGGCGGTCGTCTGACCGAGCCGCAGCCCGACGGCGTCTCGGCCGCCGAGTTCGAGCAGATGAAGCGCGACATCGCCGAGGAGGAGCAGGAGCCTCGGCACCGCACCTCGACCCTGACCAAGCGGCTGGCTCGCACCTCCGAGGAGGACGCCCCGGCGCCGCCGACCGAGCGTCCGTCGCGAGGGGGGCGTGCATCTCGTCGCGCTGCATCCGACGGTCCCGGTGGCGCAGGCCCAGGCGCGGGTGGCGGTCGCACGAGCGGCACGGGTGGTCGCTCGAGTGGTACCGGCGGTCGATCGAGTGGCACGGGCGGGCGTTCGAGCAGCGCGGGCGGGCGGCCGAGCGCTGCGGGCGGTCGGTCCGGCGCCGATGGCGGTCAGTCCGGCGCGGCCGCGGACCGCGACCGGGCGCGGGACCCGCGGGCCCGGGACGGAGCCGACGGCGCCGGCATTGGAACGCCGCCGCCCGAGGCGGGCAATGGAGCCCCGCCGCCCGACGCCGGGGCGGAGTCCCCGGCCGAGGAGGTCCGTCCGGCTCCCGACATCGCCGAGAACGAGGGCATGGCACCGGCGCCCCAGAAGCGCCCGCCGAAGCCCCGTTCCCGCAACCGCCGCCATGGGAGGCGCCGCTGATGGGCTCTTCAGAGGGCGGTCACTGATATGGGGATGCTGGCCTGGGTCATGATGGGTCTCGCCATCTGGCACTTCACAATCTGGTTGCCCGACCGGTTCTGGGGCGGCATCGTCGGTGCCCTGATCGGTGCCTTGATCGGCGCGGCGCTCGTGGGATGGGCGATTCACGGCTTCTCGATCCCAGGACGGAGCGCGACTCATCTGACGACCGCGCTGGAGGGCATCCCCGGCGCCCTGATCGGGCTGGCGGTCGTCTGGTTCGAGGGCGTCCGGCGAGAGCGGGTTACGGGCATCGGGCCCGAGATGGCCTGAGCGCGGCGCCGATCCAACCCGAGGCGCCGCCGTCAGGCGCGGCCGACCTTCCTCGGTCTGCGCCAACTTTGCAACAGGACTGAAAATTAAGCGTCCCGAGCGCCCGAATCGGCGCTGAAAATCGCCGGTTCCGTCGGGGCCGCCACCTAGGCTGCCCGCCATGCCCGAGGCAGCCCTTCTTCGCTCAGAGCCCGTCGAACCTCCCCGCTCGGACGTCGCGCTGCGGGTTGTGCCGGCCCCGCCGCCGGTCGCGCCGCGGCTCGAGGTTCCCGCCTACGACCTCGGGGCGGCGCTGGTACTGCGCCGCGAGCTCGGCATCAGCCACGTGCTGGCCCAGGTGCTCGTCCGCCGCGGGATCATCGACCCGGTCCAAGCGCGAGCCTTCCTGGATCCTCGGGAGGCGCACGATCCGACCGCGTTCTCCGGCATCGACCGCGCGCTATCGGTGATCGAGCGGCACATCGAGCGGGGCAGCCGCATCGTCGTCCACGGGGACTACGACGTGGACGGCGTCTGCGCCACCGCGATCATGCTCCGCGCCCTGCGTGCCCGGGGCGCGGATGTCGGGTGGTATCTGCCCGATCGTCTCCTCGACGGGTACGGATTGTCGCTGGGCACGGTGAGCCGACTGGCCGAGCGCGGCACCGGCCTGTTGGTCACGGTCGACTGCGCGATCACCGCCGTGAGCGAGGTCGCGGCGGCCCGGGAGGCGGGACTCGAGGTGGTCGTGTGCGATCACCATTCACCTCGCGCCGACGGCGCGCTGCCCGAGTGCGAAATCGTCCATCCGGCCGTGTGCGGCTATCCGTGCCCGGAGCTGTGCGGCACCGCGGTCGCCTACAAGGTGGCCCAGGCGCTCGGAGCGGTCACCGCCGACGAGCACCTCGAGCTGGTCGCGCTGGCGACGGTCGCCGACCTGATGCCGCTCGTGGGCGAGAACCGCAGGCTGGTGCGCGAGGGCCTGACCGCGATGTCGCGCACCTCGAACCCCGGGCTGCGCGCGCTGATGGCGGTCGCGGACGTCGATCCGAGTTCGCTCGGCACGCACGCGCTCGCCTTCCGCCTGGCTCCGCGCATCAACGCCGCCGGCCGGCTGCGCCGCGCCGATGCCGGCCTGGAGCTGTTGTTGACCGAGGACGAGCACCGAGCGGCGCAAATCGCCGCCGAGCTCGACCGGGTCAACGCCGAGCGGCGCGCGGTGGAGCAATCGATCGTGTGGGAGGCCGAGGCCCAGGTGGCCGCTCAGGCCGGCCGGCGCTCCTACGTCCTGGCCGGGGAGGGCTGGCACGCCGGCGTGGTCGGGATCGTCGCCTCGCGCGTGGTTGAGCGCCACCACCGGCCGGTGGTCGTAGTCGGGCTAGACGGGGAGGAGGGGTCGGGCTCGGCGCGCAGCATTCCCGGCTTCGACCTGCTCGGAGCGCTGCACGCCTGCGCCGAGCATCTCGAGCGCTATGGGGGACACCGTGCGGCGGCGGGGATGACCATCCACCGTGACCGGATCGACGCGTTCCGCGAGGCGCTCGAGCGCCATACCGAGGAGGTCCTGCCCGACGAGCTGCTCGTCGCGCGCGAACGCGTGGACGCGATCGCGTCGGGGCGCGAGCTTGGTCTCGACCTGGCCGAAGAGCTAGAGCGGCTCGAGCCGTGCGGGATGGGCAATCCGCGTCCGCGGTTGCTCGTGCCCGGCGCGCGGTTGAGCGACCTGCGTCCGATGGGGGAGGGCCGGCATCTGCGCTTCTCGGTCGGCTCGGGCGGGATCAGCGCGCGGGCGGTGGCGTTCGGGTGTGACGGGCAGCTCGGGGTCGAGCCCGAGCAGCCGGTCGACGCCACTTTCCGCCTCGAGCGCAACTTCTGGAAGGGGGCGGTCGAGCCGCGCCTGATCCTTGGACACGCCCGGCCGTGTACGCCGGACCCGATCGAGGTGCTGGGGGAGCCGGACGACTATCTGCCGGCGGTGCTCGACGCCTTCGACCGCGAACCAGCCGAGCCGGCGCCCGTGGTCGCTCGCACGCGCTCGGTTCTCGACCGCCGGGACCACAGTCCGCTCGCCGTGCTGGCCGACGCGCTCGCGGTGAGTGGGCCGATGCTCGCCGTCTGTGCGCATACGCGGCGGCGGCTCGCCGGTCTGGAGGAGCGGACCGGAGGGTTCGCCCTGATCTCCTACCACGCCCTCGGGCAGCACCTGTCGATCGCCGGGCGCTTCCCCCACCTGGTTGCACTCGATCCTCCGGCCACACCGGCGCAAGCGGCGCTGCTTGACGCCGGGCGCGGTTATACCCACTTGGCGTGGGGCGAGCCTGAGCTACGCTTTGCACAGCAGATGCACGAGTTGGAGTACGGTCTCCGTGGTTCGCTCGTGGCTCTCTACCGGGCCCTCAGGGCGCGGGGGAGGGTGGCCGGCGAGGAGCTCGAGCACCTGCTTCGCGGAGATGGTTTGCAGGGTCGACCGGCACATCTGGCGGCTCGGCTGATCAGGGTTCTCGCGGAGCTGGAGCTCGTCAGCCTCGACCGGGATCTGCCGGCCCTGGCGATCGCAGGTGACGCCCCGACCGCGCTCGAGCGCTCGCCGGCGTACAGGGTCTACACCCAGCGGTACGAGGACGGACGACGATTCCTGAGCAGCGCAAACCATCTTCCAGGAGGCTGAGCCGGACCCGCAAGGACGGAGCGAGCGCCGCACCGGGTGAGGACGGCAATGGCTCCGCACTGTTCGCCACCTCGCGTCCGCCGGTCGACCGCGTAGCGCATCCCGACGGGCACGCCGACGTCGCTCGCATCGAGCTGACCGAGACCGAGCGGCGACTGCTCGGAGACCTGTTCGCGATCGTCGAAGAGCACGCCCACGAGTCGGCGCTGCCGATCGACCGCGACCGGGTCGAGGAGGCGTTCGTGTACTCGTGCGTGCACCACGCCGACCAGCGCCGGCAGTCCGGCGAGGATTTCATCGTCCACCCGGTCGGTGTGGCCAAGATCTGCGCCGGGATGCGGCTGGACACCGAGACGCTCTGCGCCGCGCTCCTGCATGACACGGTCGAGGACACCTCGGCGTCGCTCGAGGAGGTGCGCGACGCGTTCGGTGAAGAGATCGCCGGCCTCGTCGACGGCGTGACCAAGCTGACCGGACTGACCTTCCAATCGCGCGACGAGGCGCAGGCCGAGAACTACCGCAAGATGATGGTGGCGATGGCCACCGACATCAGGGTCATCCTGATCAAGCTGGCCGACCGCCTGCACAACATGCGGACGATCTCGGCGATGACCAAGCAGAAGCAGATCGAGAAGGCGCGTGAGACGCTCGACATCTACGCGCCGATCGCCCACCGGCTCGGTATCCACGCGATCAAGTGGGAGCTCGAGGACCTCGCCTTCCAGACTCTGCACCCGCGCAAGTACAACGAGATCAAGGGACTGGTCGCTCAGCAGCGCGCCGAGCGCGAGCGCTACGTCAACCAGGCCGCGGTCTACCTGAGCAAGGAGCTCGAGGAGCTGGGCATCCACGCCGAGATCTCGGGGCGCGCCAAGCACTTCTACTCGATCTACGCCAAGATGACCAAGAAGGGGCGCGAGTTCAACGAGATCTACGACCTGACCGCGATGCGCGTCATCGTGGGCTCGGTCAAGGACTGCTACGGCGCGGTCGGGGTGATCCACTCGCTGTGGAAGCCGCTGCCCGGACGGTTCAAGGACTTCGTGGCCATGCCCAAGTTCAACATGTACCAGTCGCTGCACACGACGGTGATTGGACCCGAAGGCCGGCCGCTCGAGATCCAGATCCGTACCCGCGAGATGCACGACTTGGCCGAGTACGGAATCGCCGCCCACTGGATGTACAAGGAGAACGGGAGCCCCCGCTCGGGCGACGGCGCCGGCGTTGGCGGGTCTGGATCCGACGGCAAGCTCAAGTGGCTGCGCTCGCTGCTGGACTGGCAGCAGGAGGAGTCCGACCCGCGCGAGTTCATGGAGACCCTGAAGGTCGACCTGTTCGAGGACGAGGTGTTCGTGTTCACGCCCAAGGGCGAGGTCAAGTCACTGGCCTCCGGCGCCACGCCCCTGGACTTCGCCTACGAGATCCACACCGACGTCGGTCACCGCTGCGTCGGCGCCAAGGTCAACGGCAAGATCGTCCCCCTGTCCTACCAGCTGCGCTCGGGCGATATCGTCGAGGTGCTGACCTCCAAGCGCGAGCGCGGCCCCTCGCGGGACTGGCTGGCCCTGGTCAAGACGACCCGGGCGCGGAACAAGATCAAGGCCTGGTTCAAGGCCGAGTCGCGCAAGGACTCCGAGCACAGCGGTCGCGAGCTGCTCCAGGACGCGCTCAAGAAGCAGGGGCTGCCGGCCCAGAAGATCGTCGGCTCACCGCTGCTGGCCGACGTCATCCGCGAGATGGGCTTCCGCAAGGCCGACGACTTCTACATCGCCCTGGGCGGGGCGAAGATCTCGCCCAAGGTGGTCGTCAACAAGATCATGCAGCGCCTCAAGCAGGGGGAGGCCGCGGAGTCAGAGCCGACCGCCGCCGACGACCTGCTCAAGACGCGGCGGCGGCGCTCGCGCGCGACCACGTCGTCCTCGCGGTTCGGCATCTCGGTCGAGGGGATCGACGAGGTGATGCTGCGCATGGCCAAGTGCTGCCGGCCGGTTCCCGGGGATCCGATCGTCGGCTACATCTCGCTCGGTCGCGGAATCACCATCCACCGCGAGGACTGCCCCAACGTCGCCGTGCTGCGCAAGGACCCGGATCGGTTCACCCCGGTGTCCTGGGACGGCGATCCGGAGACCTCCTTCCGGGTCGAGATCGAGGTCGACGGGTGGGATCGCCATCGCCTGCTCGAGGACATGTCGAGGACCTTCGCCGAGGCGGGCATCAACATTCTCGAGGCGCGCTGCATCGTCAACCACCCGATGGTCAAGAATCGGTTCGTGGTCGAGGTCGGCGACACGCGCTCGCTCGACCAGGCGATCAGCCGGCTGCGCAACATCGACGCCGTGTTCGACGCCTACCGGGTGACGCCGGCGGCGGCCTGAGGCGGCAACCGCCGAGAATCCTCTAACTCCCGGCAGTCTGGCGCCGCCGACCATCCCGATGAGCCCATGGGTGTAATCCACCGCCGGTCCTCCGCCGGCGGCTGGGACGGTGTCGAGCCCCAGGCATACACCGACCCGTCATCCGCGGGGGTGCGAAGGCACGAGCTGATCGGCGAGGCCGAGGGCGCCAGCGAATATCGCGTTCGCTACTTCGAGGTGCCGGTGGGTGGCCGGACCGCCCGCGAGCGCCACGCCCACGATCACGGTGTCGTGATCGTGTCGGGCCGGGCCCGCGTGACGCTCGGCGAGGAGAACCACGAGGTGAGCGAAGGGGATGTGGTCTACGTCGCCGGCGACGAACTGCACTGCTTCGAGACGCTTGGCGACGCGCCGCTGGGATTCGTCTGCGTGGTTGGTCCCCGTACCGCCTGATCGGTGATCGAGGTCGGCGGCGCCTCAGCGCGCCGGGCCGTCGCGCTGGGGCGGCGTCACCCGCACAGTCCGCGGCCGGGCTCCCCGGATCTTCGAGATGACCACCGCCTGTCCCGTACGCAGCGTCTGGATCACGTTCGGGTCGACGATGAACCGCTCGACCTGGCGGCGCGTTCCCCGCCCGGTGTCGTAGCCGCCGAGCAGTCCACCACCGGTCTGGCGCGTCTCGTCCCACACCGTCTCGGTGCCGGCGATACGGGCCAGCGTCCGGGCCGAGTCGGGCACCTCCTGGCGGTGAACGATCTTCACCGCGGTGACGCCGAGGACCAGGTCTTTCAGGCCCACGCCGGCGCGCTCGAGGTCGACCAGCTCCTGCGTCGCGACGAACACCGGCATCCCCGCCTCCCGCCCCCGCGCCAGCAGCGCCCCCACGAGGTCGCTGTTGATCGCCGAGAACTCATCGATCCCGATCATCGCCGGCGCGGCCGGGGTCCCCCGCGGGGGGTCGGCCAGGCGCACCCCGGACGCCGTGATCAGATCCTGCACCGCGAGGGTTCCGATCTGCGCCGCGAGCTGTCCGTAACGGCTCGCGTTCAGGCTGAACACGACCACCTCGGGGCCGGTCAGCGCCGACCGCAGATCGACCGTCGCCGCCGAGGCGTCGCCCGCCGGCGCGAGATACGGCCCCACGTGCGACTCGGTGAGGATGGCCAGACGGGTCTGGAGTCCGCGGATTGCGCTCAGCTGATCGGAGGTGAGACCGGCCCGATAGTCCTGGACCCGCTCGCGAAACGGACGATCGACGCCTCGCAGGACACCGGTCAGCCGGGCCGGATCCATCAGCTCGACCACCTTCTGTAGCGTCGGCGGCCGGTCCGGGTCGGCAGCGGCCAGGACCTGGAGGACCGTCTGGACGTAGCGCTCGGCGGCGCGCATGTAGTGCGGCTCGGTGAAGCGCTCGGTGCGGATCAGCTTGTCCTTCAGCTCGGTCGCGTTGCCGTGGGCGAGCGGGTTCCAGTGCGCCCCGCCGTCGAGCGTCCACACCTTGATCGGACGGCCGGCGGCCGCCGCCGCGGCCGCCAGCTCGCGAATGAACGCGGGCGACCCCTTCATGTCGATCGCGACCACCGGTCGCCCGCGTCGGACCTGGTCGGTGAGGATCCGCAGCAGCGTCGTCGTCTTGCCGGCGCCGCTGGCGCCGACGATCAGCCCGTGGGCTGAGAGCTCGTCATAGCCGAGACGCAGCAGCCGCCCGCGACGGTCGACGCCGAGCACGATCCCGTCCTGGCGGCGCGACGGGCGCCTCAGCCGGGCACCGATGAAGCGGATCGCGCGAGCCGCCGCGACGGCGAACATCAGGCCCAACACCGCCGTCCCGACCGCCGCTGGGAGCAACAGGAGGACGACGAACAGGGCCAGCACCAGCCTGCGCCGCAGCTCGCTCCCGGGCGCGGGCAGCCTCACCGCGCCACCCCGGAAGCGCGCTCGATCGCCAGCCGACTTGCCACCGGGGGCAACGGGACATCCAGCCGGACCCGCTGCAGGTGGACGAGGTCCGATACGCCAAGCTTGCGCGCCGCGCGCTCGACGCTCCGCGCCACCCCAGCGCTGCGCACCAGGTAGACGACGCCGGCGATCCGGGGGTCGGCTCCGTATGCGGACAGGATCGACTCGAGTTTCGGGCGGTGCTTAGGAGAAAGCTCGAGCTCGAGCGCGACCCAGCGGCCGTCGGCCGTGCGCAGCAGCAGGTCCGGGTAGTGGAGCCGGTCGAACCCGTGCGCTCCAGTCCCGCCGCGCCTGACACCCAGGAGCTCGCGCGGGTGCGAGTCGTGATCCGCCGCGCCGTCCCGCGAGCGAAGTGTCCGCTCGGCCAGGATCTCGCTGAGCGGGCCGAACGTCCCGCGCCGGGCGGCCAGCCACAACCACGCCACCCCGATGTCGTGCTCATATGTGTGCAGGTCGAGGCGAGGCGTGGGGAGAGAGCTGCCCAGCGCCCGCAGCCCGGCCGGCCTGATCAGGTACATCGGCGGCCGGCGGCTGAACACCGCCGCCGGCCTGACGTAGCCGCCCTCGGCCAGCTTGTCCAGGCGACGGGTCGCGGTCAGCGGGGTGACGCCGAATAGGGCCGCGGCGTGGTCGGGCAGCACGAAGCGGTGCTCAGAGAGGAACGCCAGCAGCTCGAGATCGGTGGCGGTCAGGGAGACCGGGTGTGGGGCGCGCACCGAACGGCTCGGGGCGGGACCGTTCGGAGCGGAGCCGCTCGGCGCGGGACGGCTGGGGACGGGAGCGTCCACGGCCTACAGAGCCTGCAGCGGCGGATGTTCTCCCCCCGGGACCCCGCCGATCGGAGGTTGGTCAGAGCCCGGGGTGGGGCAGCGAACTCGTGTTGACGACCTGGAAGTCGCGTCCGGTCAGCCGGTCGAGCAGGTGCAACGCGCTGTTGTTCCACCCCTTGTTCGGCGCGCCCGAGATGAACCAGGGCGAGCCGTTATCGGCCAGGATCATGCCGTAGGTCTTTAGCGCCTGGGCCACGATCCGGGCCTGGTAGGGGAGGCCCGAGATGTTGACGCTCGCCTTGAGTCGGACCCGGAGGCCCATGGGCGGGAGATTCGGGCCACTACAGGTGGAGGCCTCGTGGCGCGCCGGGTAGACGTAGCGGGGCGCCGTGCACGGCGCGGTGAACCGCAGCGCGTGATCGATGCTCCCGGCGGCGACCTCGGAGTACCGGGCCAGGCCGGGGAGGATCGGCAGGCCGGCCGCGTCAGCCGACGTCCACCCGGCCGGACGCAGCTGATCGGAGCGCAGGTTGAAGATCGCGCCCGAGCCGGCGGTCCAGTAGCGCCCCCCGTCGTGCGGATAGGCCGCGAACAGCTCATAGTCGGTGCACGTGTCGCGGTCCACCACGATCACGTGGCGGTCGCCGGTCGACGCGTAGCCGCCCTCGATCGGAACGCCCTTCGGAAGGGGATACGGTCCCTTGTCCGACTGCGAGGCGTACTGGAAGTGAACCGGCACCTTCCGCGTGCTCGACGAGACGACGGTGTACGGGATCCCGATCGGCTCGCCGTCGTAGAGCCCGGACCCGAAGTCGGGGTGAACCGGATCGTTCACGCCGATGCTCGCGATCAGCTGGGCCGAGTTGTTCGCCACCGGGAGCTTGTCGACCGGCTGGTTCCACGGGTTCTCAGCGGGAAAGATCGGGCAGTTCGGGGCTGCCGGGAGAGGGTGGGCCGACACCAGCGCCGGCGCCGCGATCAACGTTGCTGCGCCACACGCGACGAGTCCGGCGCCAACGATCGCCAGCCGCGGCAAGGGTGAACTAAGTGGTCGGCGACGCCTCACGGCGGCGCCTTTAGGAAACCACGGCCAGCCCGTTCGGCATCACGCCGAACGTGGCCTGGGCCACATCGCCGATGTAGTCGCCGTCGACCTGGAGAGGCAGCGGTCGTTCGTCGAGCGAACCGACTCGCAGCCCGCGCAGGCCCGAGAACGGGTGGACGTGCCGATGACGCGTCACGCGGAAGCGGCTCGAGAGAGCTCGCGCGATGATGGTGGGCACATCGACCGGGCGCGCGCGCTGGAGCACGAGGCCGGCGAGATCGCCGCTTTGGAGGCTCGCGCCCTCACCCATCTCCACCGGGCGGTCCCCGAAGTAGGTGTACGGCGTGGCGTTCTGCACGATCACGGTCACGCCGGCGACCCTGTCGCCGCCCAGCTCGGCCTCGAGCCGGGGGGGATGGACCATGTAGCGCCGGGTGAACGTCCGGACGCTGGTCCACGTGTAGTACCACTCGCCGAACCGCGCCTTCAGATGGGGATGGGCATCGACGCTTTCCACGACGCTCGCGTCCAGCCCAAGGCCGGCGGAGAAGAGGAACTTGCGGTCGTTCACCGAGCCGATGTCCACCCGCCGCGGATGCCAGTCGTCGGCCATCAGCAGCAGATGCTCGGTGGCGTCCACCACGTCGGTCGGGATGCCGAGCATCCGGCAGTAGACATTGGCGCGTCCGCCCGGCAGGCAACACAGCGGCGTGTTCGAGCCGGCCAGGCCGTTGGCCGCCTCGTTGACCGTCCCGTCCCCGCCGAACGCCACCACGACGTCGTAGCCCTCCCGAGCCGCCTCCCGCGCGAGCACGGTGGCGTGGTTGCGGCCGTCCGTGTCGATCGCGTTGACTTCGTAGCGACCGCGGAGCGCATAGACGACGAGGTTCTTGAGGCGATCCGAGACCGTGGTCGCGTACGGGTTGACCACGATCAGCATCCGCCGGCTCGGCGCGCTCTGGCCGAGAGCCAGCGTCGCCTCGAGGCGCTCGAGCGGATCAGCAGAGGTAGCAGCCATGGCGACCGTTGAACACCGTCGTCGAGTCGGCGTTACAACCCCGCCGACTCGTCGAACCGAGAGCCGGCGACTTAAGACCCCTCGAAGTCTGACGAATGTCTGGATATAATTCGGCCGACATAGCTGTACGCATCAAGAGGGGTGGAGGGACTGGCCCTATGAAACCCCGGCAACCTCCCGCAAGGGAACGGTGCCAATTCCATCAGGCTCCAACAATAGGCCTGGGAGATGTGGATAGGGCAGGTTCTCTCCAAGACCTCCGACCCGGACCACTGACCCCGGCGGAGGTTTTTTCATATATGCCGCCAGAGTCTCTGCTGTGCAAGGAATGTAAGGCAAGCTATCCGCTCGACGCGCGCTACGTGTGCGAGCGCTGCTTCGGGCCGCTCGAGGTCGCTTACTCGCCTCGGTCCGATGACGACCCGGCCGCGCTGCGCCGGCGGATCCAGGCGGGTCCGCACTCGCTGTGGCGCTACAGCGATTTCCTCCCCGTGCAGGCTCCGCCTCAGGGCGTGCTTCCCGCCGGGTGGACGCCGCTGCTGCGGGTCGATCGGCTCGCCGAACAGCTCGGGCTGCGGGAGGTGTGGATCAAGAACGATGCCGCCAACCCGACCCACTCGTTCAAGGATCGCGTCGTGTCGGTGGCGCTGGCCCGGGCTCGCGAGCTGGGCTTCCAGACCGTCGCGTGCGCGTCGACGGGCAACCTCGCCAACGCGGTGGCCGCACACGCCGCGGCGGCCGGCCTCGAGTCCTACGTGTTCATCCCACACGACCTCGAGGAGCAGAAGGTGCTCGCGACAGGCGTGTACGGGACCCACCTCGTCTCCGTACGCGGCAACTACGACGACGTCAACCGTCTGTGCACGGAGCTGTCGGCCGAGCACGAGTGGGCCTTCGTAAACATCAACATGCGGCCCTACTACTCCCAGGGGTCCAAGACGCTCGCGTTCGAGACCGCCGAGCAGCTCGGTTGGGAGCTGCCCGACCGCGTCGTCGCGCCGATCGCCTCGGGCTCGCTGTTCACGAAGATCGCGCGCGGGTTCGAGGAGTGGATCGAGGCCGGGCTGCTCGCGGGCAGCCTGCCCACGTTCAACGGCGCCCAGGCCCGCGGCTGCTCCCCGGTCGCCACCGCCTTCGAGGACGGCCAGGACTTCTGCCGGCCGGTCAAGCCGGACACGATCGCCAAGTCGCTGTCGATCGGGAACCCGGCCGACGGACCCTACGCCCTCGACCTGGCCCGCCGGACGGGCGGGTCGATCGACGCCGTGACGGACGAGGAGATCCGTGAGGGCATCAAGCTGCTGGCGCGGACGACCGGGATCTTCACCGAGACCGCCGGCGGCGTGACCGTGGCCGTCCTGGCCAAGCTTGCCGCCCGCGGCGACATCGATCCCGACGAGCGCGTGGTCGCCTACATCACCGGCGAGGGTCTCAAGACCCTCGACGTCGTGCGCGGGATGTTCGAGCGCTGGGACATCGAGCCCACGCTGGACTCCTTCGAGCAGGCCGCTCAACGTGTCGTCGCGGTCGCGTGATATGACTGAGCGCGCGATGGCAGTCACGGTCAAGATCCCAACCCAGCTCCGAGCCGCCACCGACGGTGAAGCGACGGCGAGCGTCGACGGCTCGACGGTCGGCGAGGTGCTCGACGCCCTGTACGAGCGCTACGGCGAGTTGCGCAGCCGGATCGCCGAGGACGGCGGGCTGCGGCGCTTCGTCAACGTATACGTCGGCAGCGAGGACATCCGCTTCCTGGACGGCCTCGAGACGCCCGTCTCCGATGGCGACGAGGTGACGATCCTGCCGGCGGTCGCCGGCGGCTGATCGCCCGGCCGTTCCCTCCCGCACGTGCGATTTCCGCCATCAGCGGCCGCCCCGGTCGCTGATGACGGATATTGCCTCTGTAACCGGCAGAATCCGGTCGCTAAGGGTTCGTGAAAGAATTAGTGGCAGGGTTTGACGAGTGGCTGGCCGGGGAGCGGACGCGCTTCACCTGGAACGATCGGGGAAATGCTGCGATACCGTTGCTCGCATGGGCGGCGACGGAGACGGAACCCGGCGGGCGCAGCGCAAACGCCTGGTCGTGGCCGGCCTTGCGGTGCTGATCGTGGCCATCCCGATCGTGATCGGGATCGTCATCGGCCTCGGATCTGGCGCCGCCACCGCCACGACTCAGACCCTCCGGCTGAACCAGGCACCGGCGCCCGGCACGGGATCCACCGACGCACGCACCCAGCCGGCGCACACTGAGCCCGCGATTCCGGGCGGGTCGGGGTCGCTCGTCGCGCTTCTGCTCCATCCGACGACGCTGCGCGCGACCCCCTCCGGACGCGCGGTGGCGCACGTCGGCACCCGCACCCAGTTTGGCTCGCCCGCGGCGTTCTGGGTGGTCTCCCACGTCCCGGGCTGGCTTGGGGTGATGAGCTCGCAGGCGGGAAACAATCGCGTCGCGTGGATCGCCCAGTCCTCCGCGTCACTCGGTCGCGTGGCGTGGAAGATCGAGGTGTCGCTGGGGGCCCGCCGCCTCACCGTGCTCGACAACGACAAGGTCGTCATGCGCTTCACGGTGGCGGTCGGGCAGTCCTACGCGCCCACTCCGACCGGCCGGTTCGCCGTGACCGACCGGTTGCTCACCGGCGATCCCGAGGGGCCCTATGGCTGCTGCATCCTGGCCCTGTCGGCGCACTCGCCGCACGCCATCCAGGGATGGACGGGGGGAACCCGGATCGCGATCCACTCGACTCCCGAGACGAGCAGCATCGGCGAGGCGGCAAGTCACGGCTGCGTGCGCGTGACGCTCGCCGACGGACGCTGGCTGCTCGCTCACATCCCGCTCGCAACGCCGGTCCTGATCAGCAGTTGAGACGGCCCTGATCGGCGGTTGAGGATCGGGAACAGTGCCGCGGCGGTCGCGCGGGCGCCTTGGTTTTCCGCCCGGCAGCGCTCGGGTACTCACAAGTCAGGACCCGAACGAAACGAGAGGAGCCATAGAGATGGCTAATGAACTAAAGGGCAAGCGCGTCGCGTTCCTGTTCACCGAGGGCGCCGAACAACCGGAGGTGGTCGAGCCGCTGGAGGCCGTCAAGCAGGCGGGCGCCGATGTCGACATCGTCTCGCTCGAAAAGGGCGATGTGCAGATGTGGAAGCACTTCGACAAGGGCGACACGATCAAGGCCGACAAGGCGGTCAAGGACGCCAAGGCCGATGACTACGACGGACTCGTGCTGCCAGGCGGCGTCGCCAATCCCGACCAGCTGCGCGCCGACAAGGACGCGGTCAAGTTCGTCCGCGCCTTCTTCGAGCAGGACAAGCCGGTTGGTGTGATCTGCCACGGTCCGTGGATGCTGGTCGAGACCGGAGCCGCAAAGGGCCGCAAGGTCACCTCATGGCCGAGCCTCCAGACCGACCTGCGCAACGCCGGCGCGGAATGGGTCGACGCGGAAGTGGTGGTCGACAACGGGCTGGTGACGAGCCGCAAGCCCGACGATCTGCCGGCGTTCAACGCCAAGCTCGTGGAGGAGTTCGCCGAGGGCAAGCACAAGCAGAAGGTGGCCGCTTAGGGCCTCGCTTCGCTCGGCGTCCGTGGGGCCGCCCACCCCGTCCGGACGGGGAACGTGGCCCCATGGATGCCGCATCTTGAGCCGGGCCACCCGGGTCGAGCGCGAACCGTAGGGCCAGCCGTCGCCCGGTGGCGGGCACCGGCATCGCATCGGTCCGTCCACCCATGCCTCCTGATTACAAGCACCCGGCCGCGGGCAGAGGGGATCCGTCGAGCGCGCATGGAGATTGGCTACTTCCTATCCAGCGAGGAATGGGGTCGCGTATTGCTGAAGCGTGCGGACGTGGCGCTCGACATCCGGTCCGCACGGGAGATCCATAGCCTGTGCAAGCCCGACGGGTTCGACGAGCTGTACGTGCAGCAGATCGGGTCCGATCAGGACGCCTTCTTCGAGGCCTACGCCGAGCACGTGTTAGCGCGCGTGGCCTGATGTCCATACGCACCGGGATCGCTGTGGTTGCTCGGCTGGTCGCGTTCTTCGCGGTCTACCTGTTGCTCGTGGACACCGTGCAGACCCCGGAGCTGATCACCGGGGCAGTCGCGGCCGCGCTGGCGACGGCGCTGGCGACGCTCGTGGGCAACTTTCGCAGCGTCGAGGTCATGGTCCGTCCTTCGATGCTCCGCTACGCCTACCGTCCCTTCATCGCCCTCGTGACCGACAGCGGGCGGGCGGCGTGGGCGCTCGTCCAACTGCTCGTGCTGCGCCGGCCGGTGCGCGGCCGCGTCCGGGTCGCGCGCTACACCGCGACCGGGGACGGCGATGAGGCTGCGGCGCGGCGGGTGCTGACCGAGTGGGGAGGGTCGCTGGGCGCAAATCGCTACGTGATCGGGATCGATCCCGAGCGCGAGCTCCTGATCGTCCACGAACTGGTTCCGACCCAAACCCCGCTCGATCCGCTGGAGCTCGGATGAGCATTTGGCTGGCCGCCTCGATCGTGCTCGCCGGCGGCCTCGTCCCATGCTGCCTCGGATGCCTTCGAGCGGACGTGATCTCGGCCCTGGCCGCCTACAACGTCGCGGCCGTCGTGACCGGACTGCTGCTCGTGACCATGACCATGGCGTTCAACCGGCAGCCATTCACCGACCTGGCCGTCGTGTTAATACCGCTCTCGGCCGGCGGGTCGCTCGCGTTCGTCCGCTTCCTGGGACGGCAGCGATGACCGTCCGGCACATCGCGGTGGACGTGTTGCTGTGGCTCGGCGTCGTGCTGACGCTCATCGGATGCCTGGGCGTGGTGCTGATGCGGACGGTCTATGACCGCCTGCACTTCTCCGCCCCGCCGGTCCTCGGCGCCGCCTGCATCGCCGCCGCCGTTGTCGTCCAGAAGTCGTTCTCGCTGGTCGGTGACAAATCGATCCTGATCGCCGTCCTGCTGATCGTCCTCTCGCCGATCTTGACCCACGCGACCGGGCGGGCGGCGCGCCTGGTCGAGCGCGGGGACTGGCGCGTCACCGACGAGGAGGTGCGGGGGCGTTGAACGGACTGCTCGCGGTGCTCCTGACCCTGGTGGCCGGGGTCGGCACGCTCGCGGTGGCAATCCGTGAGCCGGTCCGGCAAACGATCGCCGCCGGGTTCCTGAGCCTTCTGCTCGCATTGCTGTTCTTCGCCCTGCAGGCCCCCGACGTCGCGCTGTCGGAGATCGTGGTGGGCAGCCTGGCGGTTCCGCTCATGCTGTTGCTGGCGATCGCCAAGATCCGAGAGCAGGAGGAGGCGGTCAACCGCCAGCCGCCGGAGGCGCAGCAGGAAGGCGAGGAATGACGCCCGGACGCCGCGTGGTGGCGATCGTCGGCCTGGCGCTGCTCGTCGGTGGACTGGTGTGGGGGGTGACCGGTCTCTACGGCTTCGGGCGCTACCACGCCGCCTACGGCAGGCTCGTCGCACGCGCGGCGGTTCCCGATCGAAGCGCCACCAACTCGGTTGTCGTGACCGCCTTCGACTACCGCGCGTTCGACACCCTCGGGGAAGAGTTCATCCTATTCGTCTCGGTCATCGGGGTGCTCGTACTGCTGCGCCGGCTGCGCGGGGAGAGGGGGCGAGACGAGGCCACGGCGGCCGCGGAGGATCGCCGGGCCAGCGAGTCGACGCGCTGGATCGGTCTCGCGCTGGTCGGCCCGCTCGTCGTCCTGACCGCATACATCGTCGTGCACGGTCAGCTCACGCCGGGCGGAGGCTTCCAGGGGGGCGTGATCCTGATGGGCGCGATCGCGTTCGTCTCGGTGGGTGGCGAGTCCATGGTCCTGCTTCGGCTCAGGCGAACCTCGAGCTGGGTCGAGATGGTCGAATCGGCCGGCGCGGCGGGCTTCGCGATGATCGGTTTCGGAGGCCTGATCGTCACGGGAGTGTTCTTCGAGAACTTCATTTCGAAGGGCACGTCGGGACTGCTGACCGGAGGCATGATCCCCCTGGCCAACGTCGCGGTGGGGCTCGAGGTCGGTGGCGCGCTGCTGATGGTGATCGCCGAGATGTTCGACCAGCGACTGCGGGGACGGCAGTCGTGAGCGTTTATCCGTACATCGTCGCCGCGTGGTTGCTGGGCGCCGGTCTGTACGGGGTGATGAGCAGCCGCAACTACGTGCATCTGATCATCTGCCTGACCGTCATGCAGGCGTCCACCTACGTGCTGCTCCTGTCGGTCGGGTATGTCTCGCACGGCAAAGCCCCGATCTTCGCCGACATCCCGACGAACTCGACCGTCGTCGATCCCGTGGTCCAGGCGCTGAGCCTGACCGACGTGGTCGTCGAGGCGACCGTCGTGGCCCTGCTGCTGGCGCTCGTCGTGCAGGCCAACAAGCGGTTCGGCACTGTCGATCCAAACGCGATGACTCGGATGAGGGGTTGAGCCAGCTAGCGCCGCTCGCGGTCGCGGTGCCGCTGCTCGGCGCCGCGCTGCTGATCCTCTGCCAACGGCTCCTGCCGCGCTCCGCGCCCGAGCTGCTCGCGGTCGGCATCGCGCTCGCGACCACCGGGATGACGACGCTGCTGCTCGTCCACGTGGGGCACGGGCTGACCGTCTACTGGTTCGGCGGCTGGCACCCGCGGCAGGGCGTCGCCATCGGGATCGACTTTTCGGTCAGCGCGATCGGCGTCGGTCTGGCCGCGTTCGTGAGCCTGCTGATGGTGCTCGCGCTCATCTACGGGCTCCGGCACCTGGACGTACAGCACCCCTACTACCACGTCCTGATGCTGACCTTCATGGCCGGGATGGTCGGGTTCTGCCTCACGGGGGACCTGTTCAACATGTTCGTGATGTTCGAGGTGATGAGCGTCTCGGCGGTGGCGCTCGTCGGCTACAAGATCGGCGAGGGCGCGGCTCTGGAGGGGGGCTTGAACTTTGCCGTGATCAACACGATCGGCGCGTTCCTGTTCCTGTTGGGCATCGCGCTCATCTATGCCCACACCGGAGCGCTCAACCTGGCCCAGATGGGTGCGTCGTTGCGCCACGGCGGCGACGACCGGGTGGTCGTGATCGCCTTCACGCTGATCGTCGGTGCGCTGCTCATCAAGGCGGCCGTGGTGCCGTTTCACTTCTGGCTGGCCGATGCTTACGCCGTGGCGCTCACGCCGGTGTGCCTCCTGCTCGCCGGGGCGATGAGCGAGCTCGGCATCTACGGGATCGGCCAGGTCTGGTTCACCGCGTTTCAGGGTGCGCTCGGCCCGCACGCGGACGTGGTACGCGCGATCTTTGTCGGAGCCGGCCTGCTGACGGCGCTGTGGGGCGGTGCGATGGCCCTCACCGAGGACCACCTCAAGCGGCTGCTCGCCTTCGTGACCATCTCGTTCGTCGGGGTGTTCCTGATCGGGATGGGCCTGCTCAGCCAGGCCGGAGTGGCGGGGACGGCGGTGTACGTTCTGGCCGACGGCTTCGGAAAGGCGCTTCTGTTCGCGTGCGTGGGCATCGTCCAGCATCGGCTGGGAAAGGTCGGCCAGCACCGGTTGCACGGACGAGCGCGAAGCCTGGCGGCCACGGGGGTGCTGTTCGCCGCCGGCGGGGTGCTCATCACCTCGATGCCACCCTTCGGCCCCTTCCTCGGCAAGTCGATGATCGACGACGCCGCGATCAAGGCCGGCTACGGATTCGTGCCGCCGCTGGTCGCGCTCGCCTCCGCGCTGTGTGGGGCCGCGGTTCTACGCGCCGGCGCGCGGGTCTTCTGCGGGTGGGGTGAGGTCAGCCGCGACGCCCCCGACCTGGCCGACGAGGACACCGGGCCGGAAACCCGGGGGAGCCACGCCCGCACGCCGGCCACGATGTTCATCCCCGCCGTCTTGCTCCTGGCCGGCGCCGTCGCCACCGGCGTGTGGTCCGGTCTGCCCGGGCTCGCCGCGACCGCCGCGCACCGATTCACCGACTTCACCGGTTACTACGCGGCCGTATTCGGAACCGCGCGGCACCTCGGGTCCGTCGGCTCGTCCTCGCCTGAATGGTTCGATTATCTGTACGGCGCGGCGGCCACCGGGCTCGCGATCGTGTTGGCCGGGCTCGAGCTGTGGGGCGAGCGAGTGGTGCCGGGCTGGCGGCCGGCGCGGGCGGCGGGGGCCGCCGCCATTCGTCCCGTCCGCTCCTTGCACTCCGGACGGGTCGGCGACTACACGGCGGCCCTGGCGCTCGGGATCGGAGTCTTTGGGGCGCTGCTGGCGGCAACGCTGGCGTAGCGGAGGATTGCCGGCCGTCGGCCGCGCTCGGCGGATCTCAGCGCAGCCGGGTCTGGTCGAGCTTTCCGCACAGCTCGACCACCGACTCGAACACGGCGGCGGCGCCGGCCTCCTCGAGTTCGGCCGCGGCGAAGCCGCCGGTGAGCACGGCGATCGTCTTGACGCCGGCCTTCCCCGCCGCCTCGACGTCCCACGGAGTGTCCCCGACCATGATCGCGTCATCCGGAGAGGCACCGGCGCGCTCGAGCGCGGAGCTGACCAGGTCCGGCGCCGGCTTGGTCGACTCGACGTCGGCCGAGGTGGTCCACGCGTCCGCGAGCTCGCGGGCATCGAGCAGGTCGAGGTAGTGGTCGACCTCATCGGACTTGGCCGAGCTAGCCAGCACAACGGCATGACCGCGCTCCTTGAGCCGTTCGATCAGCTCACGCGACCCGTCCATCGGCTCGACCTCCCCGATGAACTGGAAGTAGAGCGTCTTCTCGGTGGCGCGGATCTCGTCGCCCTTTTCCTGCTCGGTCCGCTCATCGGTTAGCGCCCCGACCATCTGGTCGCCGCCCATCCCGAGGTGTCGATGGATGCGCCAGATCGGCAGGACGATGTCGTGCTGGCGGAAGGCCCGGAACCAGGCGATCGCATGGTGGTAGTTGGTGTCTACGAGCGTCCCGTCGATGTCGAGTATCGCGACGGACATGAAGCCACCGTTACCCGCTGATCTGCCAGGGACGCAAGAACGGGCCAGCCGGACGCTTTACTTAAGTATTTACTTGTGCTATGCTTGCATTCGTAAGCAAGAAAGGAGTAGCGAAATGGAGTCCAATATCACTCCCAATCCGCAGTCAACGCAGATTACGGTTGACGTCCCGGAGGACCGGGTGGCCGAGTTCCATGCGTTCTTCGCGCGTTTCCTGGCCGGGCCGGGTGCCCGCCGCCGTGGGCGCCACGGACGACACGGTCACGGTCACGGTCATCATGGCCGCGGTTGCGGGCACCGGCGCGAGCGCGCCGAGCAGCCCGAGCGCAGCGCCGAGACAAGCGCCGAGACGACCGAGATCTGATGGCCGACAAGCAGGTCACGGTGGCCGTCCCCGAGGAGAGGGTGCCGGAGTTCTACGCCTGGTTCGCCGCGTTTCTGGCGTCTGAGCCGGGCGCGGGATGGGCAGGCACTCAGTCTCAAGGGGGGCGCGGGCGCCGTGGCCCGCGTGGCTCGCGCCGAAATCACGACGTCCACGCCTGGTCGGCCGATGACGCCGACCAGGCTGCGTGGCTCTACCGCAAGCTCGCGCCCCCTGCGCGTGAGCTGTTCGATCTGCTTGCCGAGAGCCCCGGCACCCGTGTCGGGGGCGAGCAGCTGGCGAAACGGCTGGACCTCGACAAGGGCTCGCACGGTGTTGCCGGCATCCTCGCCTGGCCCGGCCGATACTCGCGCCACCTGAACCGGGTGATGCCGATCGCGACCGCGGGCCGCGCGGACGGCGGCACCGACTACTACATGGATCCGGAGACCGCCGAGCTGTTCCGGACGGCACGCGAGCGTCCGTCCCGGCGTCTGTAGCTCCCGACTCAGATCTCCGCGAGGTCCTCGTCGCGCAGCGCCGGGGTCCCGGCGATCAGGACGGCCAGCCGAGCCTGGGTCGTCAATCGAGCAGGCGAGCGATCGGCCGCGGCCTGCGCTGCCACTCGGTCGAGGTCGAGCCGCCGGCTCGAGCCGACCACGATCGTGTTGCCGGTCCGGCCTCCCAGGGCCCACACGCGGGGATAGGCCGCCGACAGCCCGGCGGCGACCAGATACACCTCGCCGGCGGTGCGATCGTCGAGCACGTTGATCAGGGCCAACGGGGCCACCCGGGCCACATTCGAGAACGCCTCGACAGTGATCAGCCGGCGCGGCACCGTCGCCGAGACGAACGCGTCGATCGCCACTGCGTCCCAGGACGCCGCCGCTTGGCGGGCGACGAACGCACGTCCTTCGGCAACGCGCACTCGCAGTCCGGGCGTCCGGCGCAGGCCCAGATGCTCGCGGGCGAGAGCGAGCACGTCGGGATCGACCTCGCACACCTCCTGACGTCCTGGGTGGGCGGGGGCGGAGTCCTCGGCGGCGAGCGCTCGTGCCAAGGCGCAGGCGCCGCCGCCGACGTGGATCACCCGCCGCGCGCGCGCCACCTGGAGCACAATTCGCATCCAGCGCATGTAGTCGAACTCGAGGTGCGACGGATCGGCGAGATCGACGTAAGAGGCCTCCATCCCGGCCTGGATCAGCAGCCGCCCGGAGGGGTGCCGCCGATCGCGCTCGACGACGAGATCTCCTCGCTGAGCGACCACGGTCGGTGCGGTCCGAGCCCGGGCCATCGAACCCATAGGCTAAGGCGCGATGACCTCGGTCCGAGCCCCCGCCGTCCCGAAGCTGAACCTCGCCCGCGCCCGCCGGATCGCGCTGGCCGCCCAGGGCTTTGGCCGGCCGCGCCCCGCCCGGCCACCGAGCCTCAACCGGATCGCAGCCCTTGTCGGGCAGCTCGGGCTGCTCCAGCTCGACTCGGTCAACGTGTTCCTGCGCGCGCACTACATGCCGGTCTTCTCGCGCCTGGGGCCTTACGACCGCGCCCGCCTTGATCGGATTGCCGGGCACGGCACCGGCCGGATCGACCGTCGGCTCGTCGAGTACTGGGCCCACGAGGCGTCGCTGATCCCGGTCGAACTCCATGCGCTGTTTCGCTGGCGGATGGCCGACGTGGACCGCGAGGCATGGGGATCGATCTCGCGGATCGCTCGCGAGCAGCCCGAGCTGGTGGCGGAAACGCTCGAGCTGGTGCAGCGCGACGGCCCAGTTCGCGCTCGGGATTTGGCCCCCGCCCACCCGGTCCGGCCAGAGCCCCGGCCCGGCCACATGTGGAACTGGCACGAGGGCAAGGTCGCGCTCGAGCACCTGTTCTTCACCGGGCGAATCGGCGCGGCGCGCCGGGTCAACTTCGAGCGCCTGTACGACATGATCGAGCGGATCCTCCCGGCCGAGATCCTCGAGCAGCCGACGCCGACGCAGGAGGACGCCCAGCGCGAGCTCGTGCGGATCGCCGCCCGCGCGCTCGGTGTGGCCACCGAGCCCGATCTCGGCGACTACTTCCGGCTGCCTCGCCGCGACTCGAAGGCGCGCGTGATGGAGCTCGTGGCCGCCGGCGAGCTGATCCCGGTCGAGGTGGAGGGATGGACGGCGCCCGGATACCTGTGGCCCCTCGCGATCGCGCCGCGCAAGGTCAACGCCAGGGCGCTGGTCTCACCATTCGACCCCCTGATCTGGTTTCGCCAACGGACCGAGCGGCTGTTCGGCTTCCGCTACCGCATCGAGATCTACACGCCGGCAACCCAGCGGGTCCACGGCTACTACGTGCTGCCGTTTCTGCTCGGAGACCGTCTGGTGGCTCGGGTCGATCTCAAATCCGACCGGAGCCGTGGCGCTCTCCTCGTCCAGGGCGCGCACGCCGAGGAGGGAGCGGACCCGGGAGCCGTGGCGCATGCGCTGGCAGACGAGTTGCGCCTCGTCGCGAGCTGGCTCGGCCTCGAGGAGGTCGCCGTCGCACGGCGCGGCGACCTCGCCGCCGAGCTTGGTTGCGCCCTCAGCTGAGATAACCCGCCGCCTGCGGAGGCGTGCGCAAAGCGTTTAAAGGGCAGCCTTGAACCGAGATGTCTGACTCGAGGATCACCGCGGGTGTGATCTACAAGGCGGTGCTGCTTGCCTTCGGACTGGTGGTCGCCGCGATGATCTTCCGCGCTTTGACGAGCCTGGTGCTCGGGGTGCTGATCGTGGCGATCATCGCCGCCCCGCTCTCGGCCTTCGCCGACCTGCTCCAGCGGTGGCGCATTCCCCGGGCGATCGGGGCGATTCTCGGACTGCTGATCGGGCTGGCGGCGTTCGCGGGATTGGTGGCGCTCGTGGTCCCTGTCTTCACCCGCGAGGTCAATCACTTCGCGGCCTCGCTCCCGGCGATCGGCGATTCCCTCACCCGCCGGCTCGGCCACCTGACCGGATCCTCGCCCGCGCACATCACCGCGCAGGTCCAGAAGTTCGTCACCGGCTACACGCGCGACCCGGCCAAGCTGCTGGGACCGGCGGAGTCGATTGGCGCGAGTATCGCGGCGGCGGTAGCCGCCATCATCGTCGTCCTGCTGACCTCGCTCTACACGGCGATCCATCCCGACCCGCTGGTCAACGGGATGATCCGGCTCTTCCCGCCCGCGCGGCGGCCACACGTGCAGCACATCGTGGGCCGGCTGCGGACCGCCTACCTGGCCTGGCTGCGTGGACTGCTCGCGGGCATGCTGGTGCTTGGCGGGCTCACCTACCTGGGCCTGCAGCTGGTCGGACTGCGCTTCGCCGCGTTCTTCGCGGTGTTCACGGCGGTGGCGATGATCGTGCCCTACTTCGGTGCGCTGGCCAGCTCAATCCCGCCGATCCTGTTTGCCCTCACCGTCTCGACCCAGGAGGCCGTGTTGGTGGCGATCGTCTACATCCTGGCGCACCAGGTCGAGAGCAACCTGATCCAGCCTTTGGTCGTGGCTCGGACGGTGAAGCTCCATCCCGCGCTCGTCGCCATCGGGGTGGTCGCGGTGGAGCAGCTGTTCGGGTTTATCGGACTGCTCGTGGCCGTGCCACTCCTGGCCACCGTCACCATCCTGGTCGACGAGCTGTGGGTCAAGCCGCTCGAGCGCCGCGAGGGACGCGCGCCGGTCGAGCAGGTGCGCCGGTCGGTGTCCGAGGGGCTGGTGGTCAGAGCTAGGCGCTAAGGCGCCGCCGTCAGGCGCCGCCGACCATCCTCCAAGGCGCCGCCGTCAGGCGCCGCCGACCATCCCAACGAGCCGCAGCAGGTGTGCGCACTGCCTGCCCCGGGTAATCGCTAAGCATGGCCGACAGCGACCCGAAGCGAATCGCCGACGATCTCGAGCGAAAGGCACGCGACATGGAACGTCGCAGCGAGGAGTTGGGGCAGCGCACGGAGGAAGTCTCTCGGGAGTGGCAGCGAAAGCGCTCAGACCCCGGCGTGCCGGGCGCGCCGCCGCCCGAGGCGGGCGAAGAGGACGAGACGGACGACGGGTAGCCGAAGAATCGGGACCGGGATCGGGATGTTCACGCTTATCGTGGTCGTCGTCCCCGCGGCGATCGCTCTCTACTGGCTCCGCCACGGTCGGGCGGCCGCCCGCGGCGGCGAGCGCAACCCGTTTGCGGGCACCTACGCGTTGTTGCTCGCGTGCGTGGCGGTGCTCCTGCTCTACCTGACCTTCACGACGGAGCGCAAGGCGCACACCGTGGCCAGCGACGAGCATCCCTCGGTCGTGATCAAGGCCGTGCGCTCGAAGTGGGAGGAGTCGCGCTAAGGGCCTAAGGCTGGCTGTTTGCGCCGCTCATGTCGTGCTGGCGATCCGTCAGCACAATGCGCAGCAGCTCTGAGTGGTCGATCGACTCGGAGGCCACCTCGTCGGCGAGGTGGAGCATGCCCGCCTCGCCCATGTCGCGAAGCTCCTTGCCGGCGCCGGCGCGAAGCGGGCCGATCGTCAGCTCGAGCTGCTGCCCGCCGGCACTCAGCGCGAAGCTGACGCGGGCGCTGGAAGCGGTCGACTGGACATGCTCGGCAACCGTCCGCGTGAGCAGAAAGACGTCCGAGAACCGCTCGAGGGAGAACCGCGAGCGCGCGGTCAGCGCGCTCGTAAGCGGCTCGAGCACCTCACCGAGCAACACGGCCGGGAGCAACGTGACGACGACGTCACCCGAGAGGCCGCGCCGCCACGGCGTCCACGCCTCGAGGTCCTCGCTCTCCTCGAGCGCGAGCAGGAGATCGTCGCGGCGCGGATCGTGGCGAATGTCGAAGCTCATGCGCACCTCCGTGCCGCTCCCCGGCGCGGTCAGGAACTCGGCCCGGTCGGCCAGCGCGTTGATCAGCGGAAGGCCAACCCGGAGATGGTCGCCGGCGGGCCCCAGCTGCTGAAAGCCACCGCCCCAGTCGCGCACGCTCACCTCGATGCTCTCGACCAGGACGTCGACACGAACCGAGATCGCCCCGCTCTGGCCGCGGTAGGCATGGTCGACGGCGTTGTTGCAAGCTTCACTGACCGCGGTCTTCAGGTCGTCAACCAGCTCGGAGCGGATGGAGAACGGCTTCACGAGCACACCCAGCGCGGCACGCACGAGCCCCGCGCTGTCTGGGCGACTGTTCAGGCGCACGTTGAGGATCCCCGGCCGTCCCGAAACCATGCCGCAGTGATTCCCGGCGCGAGGGAAGCGGAAACGGCCCAAATGACCTGGGCTCAGCTGTGCCCCGCGATCAGCCGGTGGCGCGTGCGCCGCTGGCGACGCCGCCGCGGGTCGCCCCGAGTCGCGTGGCGGCCGGAATTCCGACCACCAGGCAGAGTATGCAGCCGATCAGCATCGCGCTGTGGACGGTCGAGGCGTCGGTGCCGCCCGCCAGCACTGCGCCGCCCAGGCCCGCACCGATGCCGGCGCCGAGCAGCCGACCGACGGACAGGATGGCGGAGGTTCGTCCGTGGGAAGCCAGCGGCGTCGCATTCAACGCCGCACGCGAGGTCGGCACGAACAGCATCCCCAGCCCGAGCCCAACGGGCACCAGCGGCAGGATCGTGACCAGGCTGGCGAGCGGCATACCCGGGATCGCGAGCACCGCGAGCCCTCCGGCCGCGAGGACGAACCCGAGCATCGCGGGCAGGCGCTCGCCGTGCTCGTCGACAAGTCGGCCCGTCAGCGGCGCCGCCGCGCCGACCAGCAGCGCGACGATTACCAGCGCGGCCGAGGCGCCAAGCGCGGAGAAGCCCGCCGATTTCTGGAGATACTGCGAGGCCAGGTAGAAGCAGCCGATCATGACGGCGAAGGTAAGCGCGGCGACCAGCGTGGCGGCCATCACCACGCGGTTGAGAGTCGGCGGCCTCTCGACGGCCTCCTCGCCGTGGAGCGTGGCCGGCATTTCACGGGCGATCGCCGCGGCGGCGATCAGCGCCAGCGGCACGAGCGCCCACCAGGCCGCGCGCCATCCCAGCGACACGGTCAGCAAACCACCGAGCAGTGGCCCCACGAGGTTCGAGACGCCGGCACTCGCGCCCCAGATCCCGAGCGCGCTGCCCCGGCGCTCGGGGGGAAACCCGCTGACGGCGCCGGCCAAAGCCGCGGGGCTGACCAAGCCGGCACCCACGCCCTGCACTACCCGGGTGGCGATCAGCGCGCCAATGCTAGACGTGAGCGCGCCGGCCCCGGCGCCGATGCCGAACAGCGCGAGGCCCACGAGCGAGCACCGGCGCGCCCCGAAGCGGTCGACGAGCGCTCCTCCGGGGAGCAGGACGATCGCGTAGGCGCCGAAGTACGCGCTCAGCACGACCGCCGTCGACGCGCTCGACACGTGCAGGCCGCGCGCCACCGAGGGCAGCGCCACCGTGATCAGCGTGCCGTCGAGCTGGAGAAGCGCCGCGGCACCGGTGCACGCGAACAGCCTCGTCCACGCCTCCCGCGAGACCTCGCCACCCGAGCTGGAACTGCGAGATCGGGAGTGGCGACGCATCGCGAAGCCACAATAGCGGCGCCCGCGCGGACGGTTCCGCGCGGGCACCCAGGTACGTCCGGAGCGACTGCGTCGCTTACGACGTCTTGCGTTCGAGGTTCGCTACCTCTTGCGCCTTGCGGTCGGCCTTCTCCTGGTCGCGCGAGAGCTCGTCCTTGGCCTCGCCCTTGCGCTCCTCCTGCTTGCCCTGCCGGCGCAGGTCGGAGTCGCCGGCCACGTCGCCCGCAGCCTGCTTGATCTTGCCCGACACCTTGTCTGTGAGACCCATGTCCTGACTCCTCTCGTTGTCAGTCGGGGTATGGCGCCGCCGTCAGGCGCCGCCGACCCATGTCATTGCCCCGGCCCTGTCTCGTCTGGTTACCCGCTTGGGATCCCCTGACACCTCGGTGTCCGAGCGCCGGCTACCCGGGTAGTTGCTCATGCGTGAGCCAGCACGAATACCCCCCGATCGGCGACTACGCGCTGATCGGCGACTGCCACAGCGCCGCCCTCCTCTCACGCGACGGCTCGATCGACTGGTGCTGCCTGCCACGATTCGACTCCGGCAGTGCCTTCGGCCGCCTGCTCGACCGCGAGCGCGGCGGACACTGCTGCGTCCAGCCCGCTGGCGACGGACCGTGGGACTACGTCCGCGCCTACCTCGACGACACGCTCGTGCTCGAGACGACGCTGCTCGGGCCGACGGGGGAGGCCAGGCTACTCGACTGCTTCACGATCCACGGCGGTCCCGAGCACAGCAAGCAGCGGCAAATCCTTCGGGTCGTCGAGGGTCTGCGCGGGTCCGTGGAGCTGGTGGTCCAGGTGGCGCCGCGCTTTGACTATGGCCAGGTCCGGCCTTGGATCCGCCGGCACGGGCGTCGCCTGCACTCAACGATCGGCGGCAACGACGCGCTGCTCGTCTACTGCGATCAGGAGCTTGAGGAGGATCCCCGGCACGAGCTGGCTGGCGGCTTCACGGTCGGGCCCGGTGACCGCGTGCGCCTCGCCCTGACCTCCTGCGCGCCCGAGCACATCGATGCCGAACCGCCCGAGGCTCCCGATCCGCGTGCCCTCGACGCGCTGCTCGAAGAGACGGTCGACTGGTGGCGGGACTGGGCCAGGTCGCTGCGACTGGAGTCTCGCGACGAGCCCGCGGCGCGCCGCTCGGGGATCGTGCTCAAGGCCCTCACGTACGCACCGACCGGGGCCGTGGCGGCGGCTCCCACCACGTCGCTGCCCGAGGCGATCGGGGGCCCCCGCAACTGGGACTACCGTTACGCCTGGGTCCGCGATTCGAGCTTCAGCTCGCGGGCGCTCTCTGAGCTGGGCGCGGTCGAGGAGGCCGATGCCTTCCGTGCCTTCATCATGCGTTCGGCGGCCGGCCACGCGGGCGACCTCCAGGTCGTCTACGGCGTGGGTGGCGAGCGGCGGCTGCGCGGCGACGTCGTCGAAGAGCTCGAGGGCTACCGCGAGTCGGCGCCGGTCCAGCTCGGCAACGCCGCCGCCGAGCAACTCCAGCTCGACGCCTACGGTGAACTCGTCAACCTGACCTGGCGCTGGCACCGGCGCGGCCACTCGCCCAGCGACGACGACTGGCGGTTTCTCGTCTCGCTCATCGACCACGCCGCCGAGCGGTGGTCGGACCCGGACAAGGGGATCTGGGAATGGGCCGGGGAACCCCGGCACTTCGTCCACTCCAAGGCCCTGTGCTGGTCAGCGCTCGATCGCGGGATCCGGCTGGCCGACGAGTGCATGCGACGCGCCCCGGTCCGGCGCTGGAAGCAGGCCCGTGACGAGGTGCACGACGCGATTGAGCGCGACGGCTACGACGCAGAGCGCGGCGTCTACGTGCAGGCGTTCGGCCGGCCCGAGCTGGATGCCGCCCTGCTGCTGCTCCCGAGCGTCGAGTATGTCGCCTGGGACGACGAGCGCATGCAGCGCACGGTCACCGCCGTCCGCAAGGAGCTCGACGCGGGCGACGGGCTCCTGTACCGCTATCGATGCGAGGATGGGCTCGAGGGTGAGGAGGGCGCGTTTTTGCCCTGCTCGTTCTGGTTGGCCGAGTGCCTGGCGCGCGGCGGCGATCTCGGCGAGGCGCGCGTGGTGTTCGATCAGGCCGTCGCCCGCGGCAACGATCTCGGGCTGTTCTCCGAGGAGGTCGACCCGAAGTCGGGCGAGCTCCTCGGCAACTTCCCGCAAGGGCTGACCCACCTCGCCCACATCGACGCGGCCGTGGCGATGCGAGAGGCACAGGACCGTCTGTAGGTGTGCTGACCGTGCCCGTTAGTGCCAACGGCAACCGGGTACGGGCAAGGTAGGAGGCTCCGAGGCGGGCAGACGAGAAAGGAACGAGAGCGCATGACTGCAACGGTTGGGGACTATCTGCTGGAGCGCCTCACGACGTGGGGCATCCGGCGCATCTACGGCTACCCAGGTGACGGGATCAACGGGATCCTGGGCGCGTTTGAGCGTTCGAGCAACGGAAACAAAGATCTCGGCCGGCCTGAATTCATCCAGGTCCGCCACGAGGAAATGGCCGCGTTCATGGCGTGCGCGCACGCCAAGTTCACCGGCGAGCTCGGCGTCTGCCTGGCCACGTCCGGCCCCGGCGCCGTCCATCTCCTCAACGGGCTTTACGACGCCAAGCTCGACCACCAGCCCGTGCTCGCGATCGTCGGCCAGCAGGCCCGCGCGGGCCTGGGTGGCAACTTCCAGCAGGAGATAGATCTCCAGAGCCTGTTCAAGGACGTCGCGCACGAGTACGTCGAGATGGCCATGGTGCCGGCCCAGATCCGCCACCTGGTCGACCGCGCGTGTCGGATCGCGCTGGCTGAGCGCACCGTCACCGCGCTGATCATCCCCAACGACCTGCAGGAGGCCGACGCGGTCCCCACGCCGCCGAACAAGCACGGCACGGTGCACTCCGGACCCGGTTACCAGCGCCCGCGCGTGGTGCCCGCCGACGGCGACCTGGAGCGCGCGGCCGCTGCCCTGAACGCCGGCAGCAAGGTCGCCATGCTCGTCGGCCAGGGCGCGCTGCACGCCTCCGACGAGGTGGCCGAGACCGCCGACGTGCTCGGCGCCGGCGTGGCCAAGGCGCTGCTCGGAAAGGCAGTGCTCCCCGACGATCTTCCGTTCGTGACCGGCTCGATCGGACTGCTCGGAACCAAGCCGAGCTGGACGCTGATGCAGGAGTGCGACACGCTCTTGATGGTTGGCTCGAGCTTCCCCTACTCGGAGTTCCTTCCCGAGGAGGGCAAGGCGCGCGGCGTCCAGATCGACATCGACGGCAAGATGCTCGGGATCCGCTACCCGATGGAGGTCAACCTGGTCGGCGACAGCGCCGAGACGCTGCGCGCGCTGATCCCGCGGCTCGAGCGCAAGCAGGATCGCGCCTGGCGGGACAAGATCGAGGGCGAGGTCGCGGAGTGGTGGAAGCTGATCCAGGATCGGGCCCAGCTCAGCGCCGATCCGGTCAATCCGCAGCTCGTCTTCCACGAGCTGTCCAAGCGCCTCCCCGATGGCGCAATCCTGTGCTCGGACTCAGGCTCAGCCGCCAACTGGTACGCCCGCGACGTCAGGTTGCGAAAGGGCATGATGGCGTCGCTGTCGGGCACGTTGGCCACGATGGGGCCAGGCGTCCCGTACGCGATCGCCGCCAAGTTCGCGCATCCGAGCCGGCCTGTCGTGGCGCTGGTGGGCGACGGCGCCATGCAGATGAACGGGATCAACGAGCTGATTACGATCGCCAAGTACCGCCACCTGTGGCCCGACCAGCGGCTCGTCGTGATGGTGCTCAACAACCGCGACCTCAACCAGGTCACGTGGGAGCAGCGCGCGATGGAGGGCAATCCGAAGTTCGAGGGCTCGCAGGACCTGCCCGATTTCCCGTACGCGCGCTACGCCGAGCTCGTCGGCCTCAAGGGCATTCGAGTGCAGACGCCCGATCAGGTCGCCCCCGCTTGGGACGAGGCACTGAACGCCGACCGGCCGGTCGTGTACGAGGCAGTGACCGATCCGGAGGTCCCGCCGTTGCCGCCACACATCACGATCGAACAGGCCAAGGCGCTGAGCTCGGCGCTGCTGGCGGGCGACCCGGACGCCGGACGAATCGTCAGGCAGTCGTTCTCGCAGAAGCTCCAGGAGTTCCTGCCCGGCCGATGAGCACGACGACCCGCACCGAGGTCGCGGTCGACGAGCTGGAGGTCGGGGCCTACACGATCCCGACCGATCAGCCCGAGGCCGACGGTACGCTCGCCTGGGACTCGACCACGCTGGTCCTCGTGCACGCCCACGGAGGCGGCGAGGTCGGGCTCGGGTACACGTATGCCGATGTCTCGACGGCGAAGCTGATCGACTCGAAGCTGGGTCGCATCGTCGGCGGCTGCGACGCCCTGTCTCCCCAGGCGGCTTGGGAGCGGATGGTGGAGCAGACCCGCAACCTCGGCCGGCCCGGGATCACCTCGATGGCAATCGCGGCGGTGGACACCGCACTGTGGGATCTGAAGGCACGCGTGCTCGGTGTCCCGCTCTGCAAACTGCTCGGGATGGCCCACGAGCGCGTTCCGGTGTACGGCTCGGGCGGGTTCACCGCCTATTCGGACGAGCGCCTGGCCGCGCAGCTCGCCGAATGGGTCGAGCAGGGCATCCCGCGCGTGAAGATGAAGGTGGGGTCCGAGCCGGACCGAGATCCCGAGCGGGTCAAGGTAGCTCGCACGGCGATTGGCCCGAACGCTCGCCTGTTCGTCGACGCCAACGGGGCATACACGCGCAAGCAGGCCCTCGACCTGGCCGGGCGGTTCGCAGAGGACGCGCGCGTGAGCTGGTTCGAGGAACCCGTCTCCTCCGAGGACCTGGAAGGGCTGCGCCTGTTGCGCGACCGGGCGCCGGCCGGCATGGAGATCGCCGCCGGTGAGTACGGCGACGACGCGCCGTACTTCCGCCGCATGATCGAGGCGGGCGCGGTCGACGTGCTCCAGGCCGACGTGACCCGCTGCGGCGGCATCACCGAACTGCTGCGCGTGGGCGCGCTTTGCCGCGCCCACAACCTGCCGCTCTCGCTGCACTGTGGGCCGGCTATCCACCTGCACCCGGCCACGGCGATCGAGCAGTTCATCCACCTCGAGTACTTCCATGACCACGTCCGGATCGAGCACATGCTGTTCGACGGGGTGATCGACCCGCGGGACGGAGATCTCGTCCCCGCCCTCGATCGGCCCGGGAACGGGCTCGAGCTCAAACGAGCGGATGCGGAGCGCCATGCGGCTTAAGCAAAAGGTGGGCGGCACCTCGCGGCGGGGCCTTACTGGCTGGTGGGATAACGTCCGGAGCGGCCGGTTGCAGCGCACGCTCGCCGCGGCCACCGCGTTCAGCGCGCTCCCGCTGGGGCTCGAGATCTACTTCGAGCACTTCCGCGGGTCGTTCGGCGACAAGTGGATGTGGACGCCCGTCGTACTCTCCCCGGCGCTCACCGCCGCCGGCGTGGCCGGGTTTCGCTCCGAGCGCGCGGCGCGGACGTGGCTGCCGGCGCTGTCGGCGCTCTACTGCCTGGACGGCGTGATTGGCGTAGTCACCCACGTGCGCGGCGTCGCGCGCAAGCCCGCTGGATTCGACGAACCGCTGTTCAACATCGTAATGGGGCCGCCCTTGCTCGCGCCCGGTTCACTCGCGCTCGTCGGCGGGCTTGGCGTGGCCGCCGCCGCCTTTGGCCGCGAGCACTGATGCTGTCCGGCGATCCCCCGCATCAGCGAAACGGCGTCACGCCGCAGATGCGCGGCCGCTACCCGGACTTCAACGTGCTGGACGAGGTCGACCACTGGGATGAGGTCACGCGCCGGGTGGTGCTCGGGCGGATCGAGAACGTTCCCCCGATTCGCTTCTTCACGAGCGAGGAGGCGGCCACGCTCGGCGCGTTCTGCGACGTCCTCCTGGCCCAGGACGCCGAGCCGAAGATCCCGGTGCTCAACATGGTCGACGCAAAGCTGTTCGCCGGCGAGCTCGACGGCTTTCGCTTCGCCGACATGCCTGACGATCGGGACACCTGGCGCCGGGTCGCGGCGGGACTCGACGCCGCCGCCGTGGGCCGCGGGTCGATCGACTTCGCCGGCGCCTCGTGGGAGATCCAAAACCGGATCGTCGAGGCGTTCGCCGCGGGCGACCTGCACGGCCGCGTGTGGGACGAGCTGCCGCCCAGCCGGGCCTGGAAGGTCGTGACGCGCGGCGCACTCAGCGCGTTCTACTCGCATCCTTGGGCGTGGAATGAGATCGGGTTCGGCGGCCCCGCCTACCCGCGCGGCTACGCCCGCATGGGCGTCGGCCAGCGCGAGAGCTGGGAGCGCGGATGAGCCTCCGGCACGAGCTGCGCACGCTGCTGCGGGGCGCGGTCGGCCCGCCCGACAACGACTCGGCGTTCCTGCTCGACGTCCACCGCCGGGCGGTGCCCCAGGAGCGGATGGCGCGCTACGACGAGTCCGTTCCGGTCGACCTGGTGATCGTGGGCGCCGGCGCGGGCGGCGCCACGCTGGCTCAGCGCCTTGCCCGCCGGGGGTGGAAGGTCGTCGTGTTCGACGCCGGCCCGTTCTGGGACCCCGACGCCGACTGGGTCTCCGACGAGGCCGGCGCGCACAAGCTGTACTGGACCGAAGAGCGGGTCACGGGCGGCGCGGACCCGGTTGAGCTCGGCAAGAACAACTCGGGCCGGGGGGTGGGCGGATCGATGGTCCACTATGCCGGCTACTGCCCGCGCTTTCACCCCTCCGACTTCGAGGTGCATACGCGCGACGGCGTGGGGCAGGACTGGCCGATCTCATACTCCGATCTGAAGCCGCACTACGAACGGCTCGAGCTCGAGCTGCCCGTGGCCGGCGACTACTGGCCGTGGGGTGACCCGCACCGGTATCCGCACACGCCCCACCCGATCGCGGGCGGCGCCGACGCCGCCCGCGGCGGCGCACGCAAGCTCGGAATCGAGATGCGCGTCGGCCCCGTGGGGATCACGAACGGCGCGTTCGGCAACCGGCCGCACTGCATCTATCGCGGCTTCTGCCTGCAGGGCTGCAAGGTGAATGCCAAGGCCTCGCCCCTGGTCACGCACGTCCCGGACGCGATCGAGCACGGAGCCGAGATTCGCCCGAACTGCATGGTCACCCGCGTGGAGCTCGACGAGTCCAGCGGCCGGGTCACCGGCGTGCGCTACATCCGAGACGGCCGGGAGCGCGTGCAACGAGCCGACGCGGTGGCGGTGGCGGGCTATTCGATCGAGACGCCGCGGCTGCTGTTGAACTCAACGAGCGCTCGCTTCCCCCACGGCCTGGCCAACAACAGCGACCAGGTGGGGCGGTGCGTGATGGTCCAGGGCGCTCCGCAGGTGGCGGGGCGATTTCCCGAGGAGATGCGGATGTACAAGGCACCGCCGCCCGAGATCTCTTCCGAGCAGTTCTACGAGACCGACGCGCGCCGCGGCTTCGCCCGCGGCTTCTCGATCCAGACCGTCGGCCCGCTGCCGATCGAGCACGCCCAGCACGTCATCGGCCACGGACATTGGGGGCGGGCGTTACGCGAGTACATGCGCGACTACAACCACTGGTACACGCTGGGGATCCTGTCCGAGCTGCTGCCCCGGCCCGACAATCGGGTCACGGTGGCGGGCGACGTCACCGACCAGCATGGAATTCCGGTGGCGCGGATGGACTACTCGCAATGCGAGAACGACCGCAAGAACATCGCGTACGGCAAGCAGACGCTGCACGACATCTTTGACGCCGCGGGAGCGCAGGACGTGCTTGCCGTGGACCGCTACGCCCACCTGGTCGGCGGCTGCCGGATGGGTTCGCACCCCGAGCACAGCGTGGTCGATTCCGAGCACCGCTGCTGGGAGGTGCCCAACCTGTTCATCGCCGACGGCAGCGTTATGCCGACCCAGGGCTCGGCCAACCCGGCGCTGACCATCATGGCCCTCTCCTCCCGGCTGGCCGAGCGGCTTCAGCTCAAGCGGACCGGCTCCTCAGCAGAGCAGCGGCCGCCCCAGTCGCGACGGTCGCGGCGACTCCCGATGCGAGTCGGTGGCGGCTGAGCCACGCCTGGGCGCTGCGCGGGTGGGCCTGATCGTCGAACCCGCCGTGTGCTCCCTCGTCGTGGTCGTCATCGACGGGCGCGAACAGGTTCGCAGCCGCGGTCCCGTCGAACGGCTCCTTGGTCTGCTGGCCGTCGACCGCCGTGCGCGCCAGGTAGCGCTCGGCCAGCCACGGCGCGAGCTTGTTACCGACGATCGTGTAGACGGTGGGGAATCCCACGTAGAGCTCGCGCCGGCGATGGTGGGCGGCCCAATAGATCGCGCGGGCGGCAACCTCGGGCTCGTAGATCGGCGGGACGGGCATCGGGTGGCGCGGCATCTTGCTCAGGCAGTGGTCGAACTGCGGCGTGTTCATCCCAGGAAGCTGAACCATCGTCACGTGCACCTTGCTCCCGCGATGACGCAGCTCGCAGCGCAGCGACTCGAACATCCCCTTCATCGCGTGCTTGGCGCCGCAATAGGGCGCCTGGAGGGGGATTCCGCGGTAGGCGAGCGCCGACCCGACCTGGACGATCGTGCCGCGGTCGCGCGGGAGCATGCGCTCGAGCGCCACCTTCGTCCCCCACACGGCGCCCAGGTAGGTGACCCGGGTAGCCCGCTCGAACTCGCTCGGTTCGATGTCGTCGATGAAGGCGAATACGGTGGTCATCGTGTTGTTGACCCACACGTCGATCGGGCCGAGGTGCTCCTCGATCGCCGCGGCAGCGGCCTGGACCTGGTCGAACTCGGCCACGTCGGCCGGGTGCGCGTACGGGGTGCCGCCCAGCTCGCTCACCTCCTGGGCCGCGGCCGCCAGGCCGGCGTGCCCGCGCGCGATCAGGCCCACCGCGGCGCCGCGGCGCGCGAACTCGCGGGCGACAGCTCGACCCACGCCACCGGATGCCCCGGTGACCACGACTACCTCGCGCGCAGCCATTTCGCGACTCCTTCGAGGTCTACGACGAACATCTCCATCGCCCGCTCGCGATCGGCCTCGTCGGCACGGAGAATCGCCGACGGGTGAGTCGTCACGGTGACCAGCTCAGCCAGGTTCGATTCGATCGGCCGGCCGCGGTCGCGGCCGATCCTGATGTGCGATCCGAGCAGCGCATGCGCCGCCGTCGCTCCCATGCACACCAGCGCCTCGGGCTTGACCACCTGGAGCTCGGCCTGGAGCCATGGGAGGCAGGCCATCACCTGCCACCGGTCGGGGGTCTGGTGGATCCTCCGCTTGCCGCGGAGCTTGTAGCGGAAATGCTTGACCACACCGGTGATGTAGACGTCCTCCCGCGCGATCCCGACCCGCATCAGTCCCTGGTTGAAGACCGCGCCTGCGGGGCCGACGAACGGACGGCCTTCGATGTCCTCGCGATCGCCCGGTTGTTCGCCGACGAACATCACGCTGGCGTTCGCGGCGCCCTCGCCCATTACCGGCTGGGTGGCGCCCTCCCACAGGTCGCACGCGCGGCATACCCGCAGCGCCTCGCGCAGGTTCGCGAGCGACGGACGGTCAGGGACGGGTGCGTGAGGGTGCTCGAGAGTCGCCATTCAATACCGCCCTTACCCTACCCATGAAGCCGGTACGCATCGGCTGTTCGGGCTGGATGTACGACGACTGGCGGGGTCGTCTGTACCCGGAGAAGGCGGCCAAGCGGCGCTGGCTCCAGATCTACGCCGAGCACTTCGACACGGTCGAGGTCAACTCGACCTTCTACCGCCTGGCGCGCCGGGACGCGGTGGCGGCGTGGATAGAGCAGACGCCGGCGGGATTCCTGTTCGCGGTCAAGGCGAGCCGTTATCTGACGCATGTCAAGCGCCTGGTTGACATCCGCCAGGGGATCGCGCGCTTCTACGCGCCGCTCGAACCAATGGTGCAGGCGGGACGGCTCGGGCCGGTGCTGTGGCAGCTCCCGGAGAACTTCCACCGCGACGACGCACGGCTCGCCGGCTGGCTCGAGCTGATCGATTCGGTCCCGACCGCCCTGCACACGATCGAATTCCGGCACGAGAGCTGGTTCGTGCCCGAGGTGATGGATGCGTTGCGAGCGCACGGCGTGGCGCTCACGATCGGCGATCACCCGTCGCGGCCGTTTCAATCGCTCGAGGCCACGGCGGACTGGCGCTTCGTGCGCTTCCACTACGGCTCACGGGGTCGCGCCGGGAACTACTCCGCGACGGAGATCGAGACCTGGGCGCGCCGGATCGCCCAGTGGCGCCGGCGGGAGGCGGTGTACGCGTACTTCAACAACGACTGGCGGGGATTCGCGCCCGCCAACGCCAAACTGGTGATGCGCCGGCTAGGCGCTGCTCCTTACACTGCGGCTTGATCTACCGGCAGGCCGAAGCGCTCGGCCAGCTCGGCCCGGTCGAGGTCCTCGCGGTAGCGCTGGTCCTCGCCCTCGTGGGAGAAGACCACGATCCGTTCGGCGTCAAACGTCTTGAGCGCGTCCTCGATCGCCGTGTGCGGATCGGCCTCGCCGGTGTCGCCGGTGGCCGGGATACCGGCTTCGTCGAGCCGCTTGACGCTCTCGCGCCAGACGTCGTCGGCGCGGGCGATCGCGTCGTCCGCGTCGGACATCCAGAACCGCACCGCGCTTTCCGCGAACGCGGGTGCGACGAGCATCACCTCCGCCTCGGAGGGTTCGATATCCGACCTCAGGGCGCCGCGTAGCTGCTGGGCGGTGATTGGCTCGCTGGTCAGGACGAGCAGCTTCATTGCCTTCGCTATACCCCGGCCCGGGGACGGTTACGCCGAATAAGGTCAGCATCCCGACGGGCCACGCCTCTATGGTCATACGGAGCTGCCGACAGACGTCAGACATCAGGAGCTTTCATGGAACGCGACGTACGAAACACACCGCCTCCGCCGGACGATCACGATCCTCATCACGAGCTGAACAATCCCGCGGACGATCCGGACCCCACCGAGTGGCCGGACCCCTACGACCGGCGGCCCGATCCGCGCGATCCCGCGCCTGACGACGAGCCGCTGGGTGAGGAGTCACACACTCCGACCGGCGCCACCAGCACCAGCGAGCCGCACCCGGACCAGGACATCGAGAACTATCCGGAGGAACGGCTCGAGCGCGACAAGCTCGACGACTGAGTCCGGCTGCGGAGCACCCGCCGACCTCGTCACTTCGCCCAGCCCGGCGCGGGCGTTACCGTGGTTGACAGGCATTTCGGTCGCTGCGAGGGTTGGGGCTCGAGCTAGTCCAAAGACCGAAACCAGGAGCCATGGTGGACCCGTTTGTGCTCGGCTACGAGGGCTACGATCCCGACGCGGAGGGCTTGCGCGAGGTGCTGACGTCGACGGGGAACGGCCGCTTCTGCGCCCGTGGCGCGGCCGAGTGGGAGAACGCCGACGGCGTGCATTACCCCGGGACTTACGCGCACGGCGTCTACAACCGCGAGACGACGATCCTGGGCGGCGTGCCGGTGCTCAACGAGGATCTGGTCAACCTGCCCAACTGGCTGGTGCTCAAGCTGAGGATCGACGGGGGAGACGCGGTTCGGTTGGCCGAGGTCGAGCTGCTCGACTTTCGTCACGAGCTTGATCTGCGGGGCGCGGTGATGACGCGGTCACTGCGCTTCCGCGATGGCGAGGGGCGTGAGACGAGTCTGCGCAGCCGGCGATTCGTGAGCATGGCGCATCCGAGCCGGGCTGGAATCGAGTGGACGCTCACGGCCGAGAACTGGTCGGGCCGGGTCGAGGTGATCTCCGCGATCGACGGCAGGATCACGAATCGCGGTGTGGCCCGTTACCTGGAACTCGAGGGGCGGCATCTGGATCCGGTCTCGCCGCGGACGTTCGGGCCGGAGGTGATCGCGCTGAAGGTGCGGACGCGACAGTCCAACACGTACATCAGTCAGGCCGCCCGCACGCGAGTCTTGGCCGCGGAGGAGCCGATCGACGTGGAGCGCCGTCTGTTTCAGACCGAGGACTACGTTCAGCAGAGCATCGGCTTCGAGGTCACGCAGGGGACTCCCGTGCGGATCGAGAAGATGGTCGCGCTCGCGACGTCGCGCGACCCCGCCACCAGCGACACGCTGAGTAACGCTGGCCGGGCGGCGCTGCGGCAGCCGGACTTTGCCCCCGCGCTGGCGCGCCACGTCGGCGCCTGGGAGGAGCTGTGGCGGGTATGCGATGTGCAAGCGTGCTGCGACGACGAGGTGCAGCACCTGCTCCGGGTCCACGTGTGTCACGTCCTGCAGGTGTGCTCCCGCCACACGGTTGACGTCGACGCCGGCGTGCCCGCGCGGGGGCTGAACGGCGAGGCGTACCGGGGTCACGTGTTCTGGGATGAGCTCTACGTCTATCCGTTCCTGAGCCTCCGCCTGCCCGAGGTGACGCGCGGCCTGATGATGTACCGCTATCGCCGTCTGGAGGAAGCGCGCGCGGCGGCGCGCGAGGCTGGCTTTGCCGGCGCGATGTTTCCATGGCAGAGCGGCAGCGAGGGCACCGAGGAGACCCAGCGAGTCCACCTCAACCCCCTATCGGGGCGCTGGGAGCCGGACCTCAGCCACAACCAGCGCCACGTGAACGCGGCGATCTTCTACAACATCTGGCACTACTTTCAGTCCACGGGTGACCTTGCGTTCTTGCGCGACTACGGGGCGGAGATGATGCTCGAGATCGCGCGGTTCTGGGCGTCGATTGCGCACTTCAATCCGCAGCGCGGCCGCTATGAAATCCACGGGGTGATGGGACCCGACGAGTTCCACGAGAAGTACCCGGGTGCCGATCAGGGTGGACTGCGCAATAACGCGTACACGAACGTGATGGTGGCCTGGCTGTGCGGTCTGGCCGGCGAAGTGCTCGAGCGGCTGCCGGACAGCCGTGCGGATGCCTTGCGCTCGAGGCTCGAAATCTCACAGCAGGAGTTGAGCCTGTGGCAAGAGATGAGCCGGCGGATGTTCGTCCCGTTCCACGACGACGGGATCATCAGCCAGTTCGAAGGCTACGAGGAGCTCGACGAGCTCGACTGGGCCGCCTACCGGAAGCGCTACGGGAACATCCAGCGGCTTGACCGGATCCTGCGGGCCGAAGGGGACGACCCCAACCGGTACAAGGTCTCCAAGCAGGCCGACGCCGTGATGCTGTTCTACCTGTTCGCGCCGGCCGGGATCCGGGAGCTGTTCGGCCGGCTCGGCTACGAGTACCGGCCCGACACGGCCAGTCGCAATATCGCCTACTACGACCAGCGGACATCGCACGGCTCGACGCTCAGCTTCGTCACGTTCGCGGGAGTCCTCGCCCCGCTCGACCCCGACAACTCGTGGGAGCGGTTCCTCGTGGCGCTCCGCAGCGACGTCGAGGACATCCAGGGGGGAACAACCCGCGAAGGGATTCACATGGGTGTCATGTCGGGGACCGTGGACCTGATGCAGCGCGCCTACCCTGGCACTGAAATCCGTGACGGCGTCCTGCGCTTCCAGCCCAGGCTGCCCGCAACGCTCGAACAGGTGGCTTTTCGCATGCAGTTTCAGCGCACGCCGCTCCAGCTCACGCTCGACCACGAGCGACTCGCGATCACCGTCCACCGTGAGGGCGCGGGCGGCCCCATCCGGGTGGGCGTCGGTGAGGAGGTCCGCGAGCTCTGCCCGGGTGACACCGAGACCTTCCACCTATCCGCGCCGGTCGCGGCCAGTGGGCAGCGGAGCGGCTCGTGACCGCCCCCGCCACCGGCTTGCAGGCAGCGATCTTCGACGTCGACGGTGTACTCGTCGATTCGCCGCACGAGAAGGCGTGGCGTGACTCCTTGCGCGAGCTGCTCGAGTCCGACTGGAGCGACATCCGCGACCGCACCACCTGGTCCCCAGAGGCGTTCACCGCGCGCGTCTACGACGAGCAGCTATCCGGTAAGCCGCGCCTGGCCGGCGCCCGCGCCGCGCTCGAGTATTTCCACATCCCGGATGACGAGGAAGAGCACCGGCTATTCGAATACGCCGAACGCAAGCAGGAGATGGTCGTACGGCTGATCGAGGCCGGCGACTTCACCGCCTACCCGGACGCGCTGCGTTTCATCATCGCGGTCAAGGACGCCGGGCTGCGCGTCGCCGCCGCGTCGTCGTCGAAGAACGCCGACCTGTTCCTGCGCCAGATCCGGCTCGACTCATTCGCCCAGGAGCAGGGCATCTCGTCCGAGACGCTTGCCCCCGGGCTGACGCTGCTGGACTACTTCGACGTCAACGTCTCGGGGAGGGACTTCGCGCATGGCAAGCCCGACCCCGAGATGTTCCTCACGGCGGCGCACGAGCTCGGCGTCGAGCCCGAACACGCGATCGTGATGGAGGATGCCGCCGCCGGCGTGCAGGCGGCCAAGGCCGGCGGGATGGGCGCGATCGGCATCGCTCGCAAGGACGACGCCGAACTGCTGGCGGCCGCCGGAGCCGACATCGTCGTGAACTCCCTTGATCAGGTGGATATGGCCGCGCTGGCCCACGGACGACTTGCGGCGAAGTCGTGACGCGCCAGGCAGGATTTGAACCTGCGACCTTTCGCTCCGGAGGCGAACGCTCTATCCCCTGAGCTACTGGCGCATGGGGGTGGGCCGGAGCCCACGGGCCAGGAGGAGCTTACATGCAGATCGCCGTCATCTCGGACACGCACCTGCCGCGTGCCAGCCGGCGGCTTCCCGAGGATTGCGTGGCGCGTCTGAGGGCGACGGACTTGATCGTGCACGCCGGCGACCTGAGCACGCTGTCCGTTCTGCACGAGCTGGAGGGCTACGGACCCGTCGTGGCCGTCCACGGCAACGTCGACGCCGCCGAGGTCCGTGCCGCGCTGCCGGAGAGCGCTGCGATCGATGCCGGCGGGGTGACGATCGCGGTGGTGCACGACGCGGGTCCGGCCCGCGGGCGGCTGGCGCGTCTGCGCAGGCGGTTTCCCGGCGCCGACGCGGTCATCTTCGGCCACTCGCACCTGCCGCTGCACGAGCAGGGGCAGGACGGGTTTCAGATCTTCAACCCCGGGAGTCCCACCGAGCGCCGGCGCGCGCTTCGCCACACGATGGGAATCGCGACGGTGCAGGACGGGCGGGTCGGTTTCGAGCTGATCGCCGTCGGCTGACAGACTGGACCGGATGGACCTCTCGGTTTTCTTCGCGGGCACCGGCGGCTCGATCCCGACCGCGCGCCGCGGCCTGCCGGCCGTGCTCGTGCGCCGCGGGGGCGACCGCATCCTGTTCGACTGTGGCGAGGGAACGCAGCGCCAGCTCGTGCAGTCGGTCGGCCTGGCAGAGCTGACCGAGGTGTTCCTGACCCATTACCACGCCGACCACTGGCTCGGTCTGCCGGGACTGCTGAAGACCTTCGATCTGCGCGCGCGCGAGCGTCCGCTGGCCATTCACGGACCGCCGGGCCTGCGCGAGCTGATCACGCTGGCCATGCGGGTGGCGGGGCGGGTGCGCTTCGACCTCGAGCTGGTTGAGCTCGCGCCGGGCGACGTGCTCGAGCGCGACGGATACAAGATCGCGCCGGTGCCGGTGGCGCACCGGGTCTCGAACGCGTTCGGCTACGTTCTGTACGAAGAGCCCCGTCCCGGCGAGTTCGATCCCGAGGCCGCCACCGCGCTCGGTCTCGTCCCGGGCCCGGAGTTCGGTCAGCTGCAACGCGGGGAGACGGTGCGCGGCGTAAGTCCCGAGCAGGTGCTGGGCCCGCCGCGCCCTGGACGCAAGGTGGTGATTTCGGGCGACACCTCCCCGTGCGAGACCATGGCCGTCGCCAGCCACGAGGCCGACCTCCTGCTCCACGAGGCGACCTTCTCCGAGGAGGAGCGCGAGCGCGCCGCCGAGACGGGCCACTCGACCGCCGCCCAGGCGGCGACGCTGGCGCGAGAGGCGGGGGTGACGACACTGGCGCTCGTGCACCTGTCGACCCGCTACCCCGTCGGGGTGCTGCGCGACGAGGCGCGCTCGATCTTTCCGAGCACCGTGCTCCCGCGCGACTTCGACACGATCGAAGTCCCGTTCCCCGAGCGCGGCGAGCCGGAGCTGATCAGGTGGGACGACCGGGAACGGTCCGAGACCGAGGCGGAGGACAGCGAGCCGGTGGGGGAGGCCACGGCATGAGCACCGGCACGATCGAGCGATTCGAGACGGCCCGGATGCTGTGCGAACGGGCGCAATTCGACCAGGCCCCCGATCACTTGCGGCTGCTGCTCGACTCGCGCGTGTCCGCCACGCTGTGGCCTCGGCGGAGCTCGCCGACCGAGGCCGAGATCCTCGACGGACTCGCGGCGAAGGTCGACCACTGGGACCGCCACGGCTTCGGGATGTGGCTGCTGCGCGATCGCCAGACGGGCGAGATGGTCGGGCGGGGCGGGCTTCAGCACACGTACACCTCGGGCCTCAACGACGTTGAGGCGGGCTGGGCGATCGTGCCCGAGCGCTGGGGTCAGGGACTGGCCACCGAACTCGCCCATGCCTGCGTCGACGTCGGGTTCGAGCAGCTGGACCTGCTCGAGATCATCGCGTTCACGCAGCCCGAGAACGTGGCGTCTCGGCGCGTGATGGAGAAGGCGGGATTCGAGTACGAGCGCGACATCATCCACGCCGGGCTGCCCCACGTCCTCTACCGCCGTCGTCGTCGGCCATAACCACCCGCGCCCGGGCGAGGGTGGCTGAGAAACCCGCCGTATTTTCCGGTTTCTCAGCCAGGCTGCGGAATCGGAGCGGCTGCGACCGCCGGAGCTCCTGTTAACCTGATCAGTGTCGGCCCCTTTAACCAGGTCCCGAGAGGCCAGGAAGGAGCGCGGTAAAGATGGGAACGGTCGTGCTCGACCGCGATGACATGCGCCGCACGCTCGTGCGGATCGCTCACGAGATAGCCGAGAAGAACCCGGACGGCGCGGTCGCGCTGGTCGGCATACACCGGCGGGGGGCCGTGCTGGCTCGGAGGCTCCAGGCGCTGACCAGCGAACTGCTCGAGCCCGCGGTACCGCTCGGTGACCTCGACATCTCCTTCTACCGAGACGACTATTCGATCCGACCGAGCGCGCCGGTCGTGCTCGCGACGCATCTGGAGTTTCCGGTCGATCACCGCACGATCGTGATCGTCGACGACGTGCTGTACACCGGGCGCACCGTTCGGGCGGCGATCGACGAGGTGTTCGACTACGGCCGGCCGGCGCGGGTGCAGCTGGCGGTGCTGGTCGACCGTGGCCACCGCGAGCTTCCCATCCGCCCCGACTACGTCGGCAAGAACATCCCGACATCCCAGGAGGAACGCGTGTACGTGTGCGTCGATGAGATCGACGGCGAGGACGAGGTGAAGATCGAATCGGACTTATCACCCACCCAGCCACCCCCAACCCCCCGACTGGCGTGAGCCGGATCGGACCACACCTGCTCTCGATCGACGATCTGGACCGGGCGTCGATCGAGCGGATCCTCGACCGGGCCGAGTCCTTCGACGAGGTGTCGGGCCGCGAGATCAAGAAGGTCCCCGCCCTGCGCGGCCGGACGATCGTCAATCTCTTCTACGAGTCGAGCACCAGGACGAGCTCGAGCTTCGAGCTCGCGGCCAAGCGCCTGAGCGCCGACGTGGTGTCGATTCGCTCCCAGGGCTCGAGCGTCGACAAGGGCGAGTCGCTCAAGGACACGGTGCAGACGCTGTCGGCTTATGACCCGGCGGCGATCGTGATCCGCTCCCCGTACGCCGGCGCCGCCGGGCTGGTCGCGCGGTGGACGCCGGCGGCGGTCATCAACGCCGGCGACGGCAAGCACGAGCATCCCACGCAGGCGTTGCTCGATGTGTTCACGCTGCGGCGCCGGCTCGGCGCCCTCGACGGGACGAACATCTGGATCGTCGGCGACCTGCTGCACTCGCGCGTCGCGCGCTCGGACATCCTGGCCTTCACCCGCATGGGCGCCACCGTCACCGTGTGCGGGCCGCCCACGCTGATCCCGCGCGAGATCGAGGCCCTCGGCTGCCGGGCGGCGACCACGCTCGAACGCCTGGGTGAGGCAGACGTGGTGTACGTGTTGCGCATGCAGCAGGAGCGGATGCGCGACTCGTTCGTGCCCTCTCTACGCGAGTACGCGGCGCGCTACCAGATCACCCCTGAGCGGCTGCTCCCCGGCCAGCTGCTGATGCATCCGGGGCCGGTCAACCGCGGAGTCGAGCTGTCGGGCGAGGCGATCGACTCGCCCCAGGCGCTGATCGGGGCCCAGGTCAGGGCGGGAGTCGCGGTTCGGATGGCCGTTCTGTACGAGCTGCTGGTGGGCAGCACGAGCCTGGCGGCGGTGGCGTAGATGAGCTCAGAGCGACTCTTTCACCGCGCGGGCAGGCCCGCCGAGCTGCTGATCCGCGGCGCATACGTGCTCGACCCGCGCGCCGGCCTCGACGAGCCGCACGACGTGCTGATCCGCGCCGGTTGCATCGCCGAGCTCGGCTCCCCCGGGTCGCTCCCGGCACCGGAGGGCGGCGAGACGATCGAGGCCGCGGGCAAGCACCTGTTCCCCGGCTTCGTCGATCCGCACGTGCACCTGCGCACACCCGGCCAGGAGTACAAGGAGAGCATCGACACGGGAACCGCGGCGGCGGCGGCGGGTGGCTTCTGCGCCGTGATCGCGATGCCCAACACCGATCCCGTCGTCGACGAGGCGCCGGTTCTGCGCTCGCTGGTGGAAACCGCCAGGCGCCAGGCGCGCGTGCCCGTCGGGTTCCTCGCGTCAATCACGAGAGGGCTGGACGGCGACGAGCTGACCGAGATGGCCGAGCTGCGCGACGCCGGGGCGCTCGGCTTCACCGACGACGGCAAGCCGGTCGTCTCGGCCGGCGTCCTGCGCAAGGCCCTTCAGTATCAGCGGCTGTGCGGCGGTGTGATCTCGCTGCACGAGGAGGACCCGGAGCTCTCGCGCGACGGCGCGATGCACGAGGGCGCGGTTTCCGCACGTCTGGGCATCGCCGGTATCCCGTCGCTGTCGGAGTCCACGATGGTCGCACGCGACGCCGCGCTGGCCGCCTACGAAGGCGCGCGGGTGCACTTCCAGCACCTCTCGTGCGTCGAGTCGGTCCAGGCGCTCGCGCAGGCCAAGCGAGCCGGCGCGAGCGTGAGCGGCGAGGTCTGTCCCCACCACCTGACGCTCACCGACGACATCGTCAGGACGCTCGACAGTCGCTTCAAGATGAATCCGCCGCTGCGCGCCGAGAGCGACCGGCGGGCGCTCGTCGAGGCCCTCAAGGCCGGGGTGATCGACTGCGTGGCCACCGACCACGCGCCGCACGCCGGACACGAGAAGGAGGTCCCATTCGAGCAGGCGCCGATGGGGACCACGGGGCTCGAGACGGCGTTTGCGGCGCTGTTCACCGAGCTGGTCATGACGGGTGAGCTTGCCCTCGACACCGTGATCGAGCGGATGACCGCAGGGGCCGCGCTGTACGGGCTGCCAGTTGCGCCGATTGCGCCCAGCCGCCTGGCCAACCTGTGTCTCGTCGACCTCGACGCGCGCTTTGAAGTGGGGGCGGAGGGCTACATGAGCCGCTCGGCGAACTCCTGCTTCCACGGGCGGACGCTGCACGGCAAAGTCCTGCTGACGGTGGCCGCCGGGACGGTGGCGTATACGTCGCGGACGTTCGCCGAGGCGCTGGCCAAGACGCCGCTGTCAGGCGCCGCCGACCACTTGACGACCCGGTGAGCGAGCCCACCGCCTACGTCCTGCTCGAGGACGGCGCTCGTTTCGACGGCCTCGCGTGTGCCGCCCCCGGCCATGCTGTCGGGGAGATCGTCTTCACGACCTCGATGTCGGGCTACCAGGAGGCGATGACCGACCCGAGCTACGCCGGGCAGCTGATCACCTTCACCTATCCCCAGATCGGCAACTACGGGGTGTCTGAGCAGGCGATGGAGTCAGCCCGCGTGCACGCGCGCGCAGCGATCATGCGGGCGGCGGTCGATCGGGACGACGCGCCGAGCGCGACCGCGGGCTGGCTCAGCTGGCTGGCCGGCCAGGGCATTTCGGCCATCACCGACGTCGACACGCGGGCCCTCGTGCGCCACATTCGCGACCGTGGGGCAATGCGCGGCGGCGTGTTCCCCGCCGCGCTGAACGAGGCGCACGCGCGCGAGCTGATCGCCGCCGAGCCGGACATGGCCGGCCGCGACCTGGTTGGAGACGTGACGCCCGGACAGAAGCGGATCGTGGGCGACGGCACGGTGCGGATCGCGATGGTCGACACCGGCGTCAAGCGCTCGATCGTCCGCAACCTCGTGGAGCGCGGCGCGACCGTCGAGCTCCACCCGCCCACCGCGACCGCGCAGGAGCTCCTGGCCGACGATCCCGACGCGATCTTCCTGGCCAACGGACCCGGCGACCCGGGGGCGCTCGACTACATCGTGCAGACGATCCGAGAGCTGGTCGGCACGCGACCGGTGTACGGGATCTGCCTCGGCCATCAGCTGCTCTGCCGCGCCGTCGGCCTCGACACGTACAAGCTGCCGTTCGGCCACCACGGCGCCAACCATCCGGTCAAGGACCTGACCACCGGGGTCGTCGAGATCACGAGCCAGAACCACGGCTTCGCGGTTCTCGGCCCGAACGGGGCCAAGACGATCGACCGCGACGAGGCCGTCCGCTGGGAGACCGACTTCGGCGCCGCCGAGCTGAGCCACATCAACCTGTACGACCGCACGGTCGAGGGGCTCGTGCTCAGGGACGTCCAGGGGGCGACGGTCCAGTACCACCCCGAGGCGGGCCCGGGGCCCAATGACGCGCTGTACCTGTTCGACCGGTTCGTCGAGGAGATTCGCCATGCCGCGTAGGGACGACCTCCAGAAGATCCTGCTGATCGGGTCGGGTCCGATCGTGATCGGCCAGGCGGCCGAGTTTGACTACTCGGGTACGCAGGCCTGCCGTGTGCTGATGCAAGAGGGCTACGAGGTTGTGCTGGTCAACTCCAACCCGGCCACGATCATGACCGATCCCGAGGTGGCCACGACCACCTACGTCGAACCGCTCCTGCCGGGGCCGGTGCGGCAGGTGATCGAGCGCGAGCGGCCCGACGCGCTGCTCCCGACGCTGGGTGGGCAGACCGCGCTCAACCTGGCCAAGACGCTGCACGAGGACGGCACGCTCGAGCGCAACGGCGTCGAGCTGATCGGCGCCGACTACGACGCGATCGAGCGCGCCGAGGACCGCGAGATCTTCCGCGACACGATGCGCGGCGCCGGACTGCGCGTGCCGCGGAGCGCGATCGCCCACACCGTCGAGGACGCGCGTGCCGCCGTCGAGCAGATCGGCCTGCCCTTCATCGTGCGGCCGGCTTTTACGCTCGGGGGCAAGGGCGGGGGCGTCGTACGCAGCGAACATGACCTCGACCACGTAGTGGGTCGCGGCCTGAGCGCATCGCCGATCACGCAGGTCCTGCTCGAGGAATCGGTGCTCGGCTGGGGCGAGTTCGAGCTCGAGGTCATGCGCGACCGGGCCGACAACGTGGTGATCGTCTGCTCGATCGAGAACCTCGATCCGATGGGCGTCCACACGGGCGACAGCGTGTGCGTCGCGCCCCAGCAGACGCTCACCGACAAGCAGTACCAGCGCCTGCGCGACCAGGCGATCGCCGCCATCCGCGCGGTCGGGGTCGAGACGGGGGGGTCGAACGTGCAGTTCGCGGTCAACCGCGCCACCGACGAGATCGTCGTGATCGAGATGAACCCGCGCGTGTCCCGCTCGAGCGCGCTGGCCAGCAAGGCGACGGGGTTCCCGATCGCCAAGATCGCGGCGCGCCTGGCCGTCGGCTACACGCTCCAGGAGATCCCCAACGACATCACCCGGGCCACGCCGGCGAGCTTCGAGCCCGCGATCGACTACTGCGTGATCAAATGGCCGCGGTTCGCGTTCGAGAAGTTCCCCGGCGCCGAGGCCGGCCTGACCACCCACATGAAGTCGGTCGGCGAGGCGATGGCGATCGGGCGGACGTTCAAGCAGGCGTTCGCCAAGGCGCTGCGGTCTCGCGAGCTCGACTCGACGCCCCGGCCTCCTGCGGATGACGAGGCGCTGCTCACCGCGCTCGAGTCTCCCGGGGCGGAGCGCTTCGATCATCTCCTCGAGGCGCTGCGCCGTGGCCTTCAGGTCGACGAGATCCAGCGCCGCACCGACATCGACTGGTGGTTCCTGCGCGAGCTGTCCGAGCTCGTCGCGGAGCCTGTAGGGCCATTCGACGGCGAGCGCACCTACAAGTCGGTCGACACGTGCGCGGCCGAGTTCGCCGCCCGCACCCCGTACTTCTATTCCGCCTGGGAGCGCCACGGTCGCGACCACACCGAGGTCGACCGGGGCGAGCGCCCGAGCGTGGTGATCCTCGGGTCTGGCCCGAACCGGATCGGTCAGGGGATCGAGTTCGACTACTGCTGCGTGCACGCGGCGCAGACGATCCGCGAGCAAAACCGCGATGCGGTGATGATCAACTGCAACCCCGAGACGGTCTCGACCGACTACGACACCTCCGACCGGCTGTACTTCGAGCCGTTGACGCTCGAGGACGTGCTTGCGGTGTGCGAGGTCGAGCGGCCCGAGGGCGTCGTCGTCCAGTTCGGCGGGCAGACGCCGCTGAAGCTGGCCGCCGGCCTGGAAGCGGCGGGCGTCCCGATCCTCGGAACGAGCGTCGAGGCGATCGATCTCGCCGAGGACCGGTCGCGCTTCGGCGCGCTGCTCGACCGGCTTGGCTTCAAGGCGCCGCCGTACGCGTCCGCCACCTCGACGCTGGACGCGCTCACCCGCGCCGAGCGCGTCGGCTTCCCTCTGCTCGTCCGGCCCAGCTACGTGCTCGGCGGGCGCGCCATGGAGATCGTCTACAGCGTCGATGGTCTGCGCGACTACCTCGAGCGCGTGAGGGTGGGTGGGTCCCATTCATCCCTGATCTACCTCGACCGCTTCCTCGAGGACTCGATCGAGGTCGACGTCGACGCGCTGTGCGACGGCGAGGACGTGTGGATCGCGGGCGTCATGCAGCACGTCGAGGAGGCCGGGGTCCACTCGGGCGACTCGGCCTGCGCGCTGCCGCCGCACACCCTCGGAGGTGACATGCTCTCGCAGCTGCGATCCCAGGCCGAGGGGATCGCCAAGGCGCTCGGCGTGGTCGGGCTGCTCAACGTGCAGTTCGCGATCCACGGTGACGTCCTGTACGTGATCGAGGCCAACCCGCGCGCCTCGCGCACGGTGCCGTTCGTCTCCAAGGCGATCGGGTTGCCGGTGGCCAAGCTGGCCTGCCGGATCCTGCTCGGCGAGCGCCTGGCCGACCTGAACCTCCCCGCGGACACGACCAATGGCCACGTGTGCGTGAAGGAGGTCGTGCTGCCGTTCGACCGGTTCGCCGGCGCGGACTCGCTGCTCGGCCCCGAGATGCGCTCGACCGGCGAGGTGATGGGGATCGCGCACGACTTCCCGACGGCGTTTGCCAAGGCCCAGGCGGCCGCCGGCGCCCAGCTTCCCAACGCGGGCCGGGTCTTCATCACGGTCGCCGACGGCGACAAGCCGGCCGCCACGGGTGTCGCCACCATCCTCCACGACCTCGGCTTCGAGATCGTCGCCACCCGCGGGACGGCCCAGGCGATCCGGAAGATGGGCATCCCGG
>Ga0335074_10000472_pt1 | contig 58363 bp, 47 predicted proteins | sample Lox_Sample_23_FD_206715 | JGI IMG/M metagenome (GOLD analysis project Ga0335074, IMG submission 206715) | Soil microbial communities from Loxahatchee National Wildlife Refuge, Florida, United States - Lox_Sample_2.3 | ecosystem: Environmental > Terrestrial > Soil > Wetlands | place: USA...
TCCCTCCCGCGTTCAGCGCGGTTCGCCGTCAAAGGAACTGTTGCTTCACGCCCGTGAGAGGCCGAACAGGCCGAACCTCTTCTTTTTCCCTTCATCCTCTTCCAGGATCCCGGACGCGGTGGTGGCCATCTTCTTGATAGCCCGCTGAATATTCGACTGACGCAGCGGCTCGGCGGTGTTCTGCATGGTCCGAACGGCGGCAAAATCGTTGGGAATCTTCCACTGCGCCGGACGGGTAAGCGCGCTTTCGATGGCCTCGTTGTCGATGCCGAACATCTCGGCCGTATAGCGGTTCAACACGATCTCCAGCTTCGCGCTGTATGGCTGCAGGCAGCCGGTAATCAACCGGTTTGAATTGCGCAGCTCGGCAACGCCAACCTGCGTCACCAGGAAAACAGTGGAAACCATGTCGAACAGCCGCGTGGATGTCAGCTCCCACTTCGAGCCCGCGTCCACAACCACATAATCGAAGGACTTGCCCGCAATGCCCAGCAGATGGTCCACCGATTGGCCCGGAGGAGCCACGCGAATGTATTTGCCGGGCGCGCCAAGCACGTTCAAGCCCGACTTATGCTTCGACACGATCTTGGCCAGAAACGTCGGATCAAGCCGCTCGGCATCGCGCAAGGCATCCAGCGTGGAGAATTCGCTGGTGATGCCAAGACACAAGGCGGCGTCTCCAAGGGGAAGATCAAGGTCGATCAGCAGCGTGTCGCGTTTGGACTCCTGCGCCAGCGAGACCGCAAAGTTGCACGCCGCCGTCGTCACCCCTGAGCCGCCTTTGGCGCCAAGAAAGACAAACGACTTGCCCATCACCTTCTTGGCATCGGGCGCCAGCTGAACGCGGCTGGTCATGCGGCTGAAGGCTTCCTCGATCACTCCCTGCGCAAACGGATAAAGCAGAAACTCGCGAACGCCCGCCCTCATGCACCGGATCAGCAAATCGTCGTCGGTGCGCTCCGAGTAAGCCATCGGAGTCGCTGTTCCCTCATGGCAAAGCGTCTCGATCGTTTTCAGGGCCGGTTCCTTGTGGATATCCACCGCCAGCAGAACCACGTCAAAACCCTGATGCAGCAATGCCTGTGAGTTCCCCACATCCGACAGTGTCGAAACCCGCGGTATCGATCCATTGGGACGGAGGGAGCAGACGACTCCCGATACTGCGCTGCGGCGCTCGAAGTTCGAATCGACGATAGCGATCGACATGGCAGGCGAACGGTCAAATGCCTTGCCAAAGTCATTCTCCATTTTGTCAGCACTTGGGGAATTCAAGGGCGCAACCTTTCTCAGGGCTGTTTGTTCTCTCACTTAAGGATCATTTGGGAACCTTGCCTGGGGGTGGCTGAGGATCGCGTGCCATCTTGGATCAAAAAGACTCTGAACTACCGCAAAATCCTGGCGGGCCCAAATCCAAGATAAACCTAGGGAATGCTGCCTACGAAGTCTACTCAGAGTGTAAGCCTAGCCTGAATGGCTGTCAATCAAGGTTGCGCACAGGCCAAAATACCTCTGGGCCCGGCTTACGTCCTTCGCAATCTGTGCCTTCAGCATCTCTATCGAGGGCCACGCCTTCTCTGCTCGCAAGCGCAGCAGAAACTCCAGTTCGATGGGGGTTTGCTCATTCAGGTCTACGGGTTCAAAGTCAAGGATGTGCGACTCGACGGCAAACGAGGCCTCGCCCAATGTCGGGCGGTTGCCCACATTCGTCACCGTCTCGAACTCGCGCCCCGGCACTTTAAGCCGCGTCACGTAGACACCGAATGCGGGCAGCAAATCGTCATATCGAGCCAGATTGACTGTGGGAACCAGCAAGCGGGCGCCGATGCCGCGTCCCCGCGCCTGCGTGGAGAGCACGGCAAATGGCCGGCCCAGCATCCACCGAGCACGACGCACGTCGCCCGCCGCTACCAGGGCGCGGATGGCTGAACTGGAGACCTCCATACCCCGGACGCGCACCGCATGGTGAATGTGCACGCTGAATCCCCACTCCCGGCCGAATGAGCACAATTCGCTGACGCCGGCCGCAGCGCCCGATCCAAAACGAAAATTCTCCCCTTCGTGCACGCTGCCGACGCCCAGCGCGCCAACCAGGATCCGGCGGACAAACTCCTCTGCCGTGAGCCGTGCCAGCGCCGCATCGAACTGGAGGACCAGCACCGCATCCACCCCCGTCCTCCCCAGCAGCCTCAGGCGTTCAGCCAACGGCGTCAGCAACTTCGGAGCTCGCGCGGGGCGCAGGAACTGCTCCGGGTGCGGATCGAAGGTTACAGCCACGGCCCGCGCTCCCATGCCGCGCGCCTCGTCCACCACCCCGGAAAGAATCTCCTGATGCCCCAGATGCACACCATCGAAGTTGCCTATGGCTGCAACCGTCGGTCCAAAGCCCGAAGGGATCTCGGCGGGAGAACGGAAAATGGCGGCCGTACCTTCGCCAGGCCTGGCGCCTGCGCCACTCATAACGTCACGGGCACGCTCAACCCGTCGTAGGCAAGCTGGAAATTCTCCGGGAGGCCGCGGTTGGTCTGTTCGTGCGCGAGATCGTGAGCTATGTGCGTAAACCAGGCCCGGCGCGCGCCGATGCGGCGCGCCCACTCCACCGATTGCTCGAGCGTCGAGTGGCTGGGGTGCGGCGTATGGCGCAGTGCGGAGAGCACCAGCACTTCAACGCCCTCGAGCAGCGCAAAACTCGCCTCGGGAATCCGGCTCACATCTGTCAGGTAGGCTGCGTTGCCGAAACGGAAGCCGCAAATGGGCTGTTCACCGTGCAGGAGCGGAATGCGGACAAAATCCACGCCGTAGATCGCAGTGTGTTCGGCAAGCGGATTCAATTGCACTCGCGCCCGCGTGGGATAGGTGGCATCGGGGGACAACGTATATTCGAAGATCCGTTCCAGAACCTGCCTGGCCTCGGGATCGGCATAGAGCGGGATCGGGCCGCCGCGTCGCTCCGCGATGAAGCTCAAGGGGCGCAGATCGTCAAGGCCCAGAATGTGATCGGCGTGAGCGTGCGTGTAGAACACGGCATCGACACGCGCCACGCGCTCGCGCAGCGCCTGCTCGCGAAAGTCCGGACCGGTATCGATGACTATTGCTCGTTCGACGCCGCCTTCCGCGCCGGCCCCATGCTCTCTCCATCGCAGCAAGACCGAGGGCCGCAGGCGCCGGTCGCGGGGATCGCTCGAATTGCACACCGCGCAGGGACACCCCAACGTCGGAACCCCCATCGATGTCCCAGTTCCCAGGAATGTGAGCGTTCCTTCCATGGAATGTCGCAACTCGTGATTCGTGGCTCGTTGATCGTGGCTTGCGATTCGTAGCTCCCAATGGGTAATCAATCACAGCTGCTGTTCGGTTCCCGATTCACGATTCACGAACCACGGCTCTCACTTCTTCGCGGGCGGCGGCGGTGGCACGGGTTGCATGGTCATCATGCTGGTCAATTCAAGAAACGCCATGCGCGCCTCGAAGAGCACTGATTGCAACATGCGATCCTCGGTCGAGCTCAAGTTGCCGCGTGTCTTCTCTGCCAGAATTCCCATCAGGTCAACCGTGTTCCGCGCGCCCACAATGTCGACGCGGGCGCGCTGGCCTTCCTGCGTGCCTGCGCCCATTTGCAGCATCGCAGTCAGGTAAAGCTGCTGCACCAGATGCTCAAATCCAACCGGCTGGGGCGGATCAGCAGCGGGATTCTGCGCGCGAATCAGATCCTCAAGCCTTTGCGCCGACGCATCGTAGGCAGCCTTTTGTTCTGAGCTCTCCTTGGCCGTCGGCGGGGGCGGCAGCTCGGCGCCGAGTTCCGGTTCGTCCGCAATCGGCGGGGATGCGCCCGCAGCCTCTTTGGGCGGCTCATTCACCACCAGCCGCGGGCCGGATGCGCGACCTGCCCCCGGCTCGGCTGCGGCAGGCGGCGCAGCCGTTGCCACAGGAGCCGAGTGCTGCCGGCTCTCTTTTTCTTCCTCCGCCTTGATCTTGCGGCGGTCAATCACTTCGAACTTTGGCGTATCGCTCATACAGTCAAGTTTCTCATCTTGAGCGCCTGTGGCTCTACAGGCAATGCGGGAAGGCCAGACTCACCCGGCTGGAAACCTAGCTTCGCGCCGTAACCAGTCGCGGTGGCGTATCGAGTATCCGCGCCGTTCCCTTTTCCGATCCCGCCGTGTAGCAGAAGGTCGCTCCTCGCTCTTCCGCCTCTGACCGTATCTTGCCCAAGGCAAAAACCCGTTTTCCCGCGGCAAGCGGCAGCTCGGCCGCGCTGGTAATCTCTCCGGCGGGCGTTCCGATTTCCAGCGTCAGTTCAGTACCTCCCGCGGGCGCCGGCCCCTGCAACTCCAGCGGCCTCAAGTGCCGATGCACATTGCCCCGCGAGCGAATGCGCTCCACGATCTCCTGCCCCAGGTAGCAGCCCTTGGCAAAGTGAATTGCCCGCAGTTGTGAGGTCTCCTGCGGCAGATCCCGTTCCCCTATATCGATTCCGTATGCAGGGATTCCCTCGGCAATCCGAAACGCTTCCAGCGCCGAGCCGCCGACCGCCGTCGCGCCTCCCGTGCGCAGACACGCCCATAGCTTTTGCAGCCCCGCCGTCGGCAGCCAGAACTCGTAATGCTTTCCCAGCACGCCGTACACCCGCAGGATCCGCAGGTCCAGGCCGTTCCACTCCACGCTTGTCCCCGACATCGGGCTGCCCATGACCGGCAATCCCACGCGCTCCAGTACTTCGTCTGCCAGCGGACCCGTCAGCCCGATCGCCGTCTCTGAACCGGCTTCACCCAGCTGCTCTGCTCCAAGCGGAACCAGTTCCACATCGTCCATGATGATGAACTTGTTCAGATGAGCCAGCAGCTTTTCAAACTGATCGGCGGCAATCTCCAGTTCCAAGCCCGATTCCCCGGCGAACGGCGTCCCGCGCAGACGATCTTCATCGCCGGTCTCCGGTTTTGCTGCGCTCGCCACGGGGTTCCGGCGCTGTGGCTCGAGCTCCTCCCGTTCCCGCCACACCGTCAGGTCTCCCAGCACATGTCCCTGCGCATTCAGCACCAGGTTCCACGCCCCGGTGTTGGGAAACAGATCGTTGACGGTGTTTGTCACCATGCCGCTGAGCCAGCGGAAACGGTCGCCGCCCCGAACTGCGACGCGCCGCATCCATCCCAGGTCGTGGAGGGCCGCTCCGGAGGTCAGAGCGGCTATTTCCGTCTCTCGTGCGTCCAACTCAAGTGGGGTGAGTGTTCCCCGGTAGTTGGAAAGCTCGCGGCTTGCGTGGGCAGATTCAAGCATCATGGCCAGCGCTGTGGCCTGCACATTCTGGGCGAGTTCGGACTCAGGCATGGAAAATCTTCCGCGGCGCGTGATTTCTCCAACGCAATACCAGGGTCAAGTCACTTTGGATTGGCCGAAGATAGCGCAAAACCGCTCCCTGATTATAGCCTTGAAGTGGGCCGGCCCACTCCATGCTGAACAGAGCCCGTCGAGAGAATGAATGTCGAGAGAATGAATGAGGATTCACGTCGCCACAATCCGATGGGCGCCTTGCGCAGGCTTCCTGTGTCTGTTGTCTTTCCTTTGGTCTTCTCCAGCCGTCGCAGCGCAGGAATCCGCAAATGGTTCCATCCTGGGATGCAGCGCACCGGCAGCTCCAACGCAAAATAACAAGGCTGCCCCGCACATCACTCCCGAGCAGGCAAAAAAGCTCTTCGCCATGGTCGATGTGCTGCTCAAGTTCTCTTCCAATGAGACCGGTCTGCCCATTAAGAGCACCGTCAAGCGCCAGCTGACCACGCGAGCCGCCGTCGAAGCCTACCTTGATGAAAAATTCAACGAAGATGAAGGCGCCAAGCGCTTGCAGCGCGACGAGATCGTCCTCAAGAAGTTCGGCTTGCTCGATCACGACTTCGAGCTCAAGCCTTTCCTGCTTGCGCTGCTCAAGGAGCAGATTGAAGCCTATTACGACTCCAAAACCAAGACCGTAAACCTGCTGGATTGGGTTGCTCCTGAAGAGGAACAGTCGGTGCTGGCGCACGAGCTGACCCACGCCCTGCAGGACCAGCACTCCGACCTCGAGACATGGGACAATCAGACTCCGGACGATGTCTCGCACGATGAGGCAGGCGACCAGGAGCACCTGGCCAAGGACGAGATGGACACTGCCCGCGACGCGGTCGCCGAGGGGCAGGCAACCGCCGTTATGATGGATTGCATCCTGAAGCCGCTGGGTAAAAGCCTTGTCAAAGATCCTGAAGTCCTCGATTTCGTGCGCAGCCAGATGACGGCGACAGATGATTCGCCCGTGATGGCGCGCGCGCCTCTTCTGCTTACCGAATCCATGTTGTTTCCCTATCGCGAGGGGCTCAGCTTCGAGCAGGACATCTGGATGGACGAGGGCCAGAGTGCCGCCTTCGCCGGAGCCCTCGACCGGCCGCCCACATCAAGCTGGGAGATCATGAATCCGCGGGTCTATGAGAAGAAGCAGATCCCGGCTATCCCGCTATTACCCAATATTCATCCCCTCACCGATCCGCTCTACGAGCCGTACGACATCGGCCAGATGGGCCAGCTCGACGTGCTCATCCTGACCGAGCTCTTCGGTGGCGACAACGTGGCGCGCGACCTGACACCCGCCTGGGATGGCGGCCTCTACTGGGCCGGGCAACTGCACAGCGCCAAAACGCCCGAGGAGCAGGACAGCACCAAGTCGCTCGCGCTCTTCTATCTCTCCGTGTGGAAGAACCCCGACTCCGCGCAGGTCTTCGCCAAGCTATACGCCGACAGCCTGGGCCGCAAATACTCCAACCTCAAGCCGGTGGCTGACGACGGCCGGGGTCCTTCTGCCGTCGACGGTTCAGAGGAGCAGGTTTTCTCCACCAGCGAGGGGCCGGTGGTCATCACCACGCGCGGCAAAATGGTCTTTGTCGCTGAAAGCTTCCCGCTGCCGCTGGCCCGCAAACTGACAAAGCTCATCTTCGACGCCCAGGGCTCAGGCGCACTCCATCTCGCCAGGGCCGTTTCACCCTCTTCCGCGTACCCGGCCGGAACCGGAAAGGGTGCGAACAATCCGGTTGCCCCATCCCTTCAGCTTCAAGGAGCGGAAAGGGTGGGAAACGATGAACCTTATGCCCCCCTCACCTCCGACCTCGTCCAGTTCTTCGAAAATAGCGGCGTGATCAAAGCCGCAGTGGATGCGGAAATCCGCGCCGCCCATCATTGAATGGAATTCCCACTCCCGCCAGCGCCGTTCTCCTGTCGCGGGTTTGGGAGTCTTCCCGCTTTCCATAGCGAGGATTTGTCATGCCGCCATAACGGCGTATCCTTAAACAAGGGCCCGCTGCCGGCCAGGCGTCGATCTTCGCCGGAAAGCGAGCATCCAATAAGGTCGTTAGCGCGCGGAACAGCGTGCCGCCAATCTTCCGCTGGACGGACTTGACGACCAAGTTACGAGAGTCCCTTCGGCGCGTGCTCGTCTTGATAGATGAATCTGCCTGGAAACCTTCGAAGACTTCGAGGGCTTTATGGACGATCGAGATATGCAGCCGCGCTCCGGCTTGCCGTTAAGACACAAAGTCATTGCCCTGCTCATCACAGCCGCTGTAGCCGGCTTGCTGTGGACCTTGCTGAGCAAAAAGGCCGTGGAATCCGCTTCCGCCGTGTTGACTTTCAACCCTGCACTGGCACAACGATTCGATCCGGGCCTCGTGACTTCAGAAAAACCGGCCATTGCCCTGGCAGACTCGATTCTGAACGACAAAGTCATCGCAGGGCTCGCGAAGCAGCCGCCCGACTCATCGTCGGCCGAGGCGATTCGCATCGGGGAATTCCGCTCGGATCTGGAACTGACCCAGCCATCGCCCACACAACTCTTGGTGCGCTTTCATGACAGTGATACTGGCCGATCGGCGACGAACAGCAACGCCGTCGCCCGGGTCCTCGCGGCATGGACACCATCTCAGGCCGGCGCACCGGCAGCCCCTGCGCCCACTCAATCGAACGCTTTCGCCGATGCACCCTCGCAAAGCACGGCAGGCGAGGTTCAGGAAAATCAGCCCGTCCCCGCTCAGACGCCGCCCGTTGAGACCAGGGCGCCCGATCATTCATTGTCCAAATCGCTCGGCCAAATCGGCGGCCAGCTCGAGGCGACCAGCCGTGAACTTGACCGGCTTTCAGGCAAACCGAGAACCGGCCGCGCGTCATATCGGAATGCGCAGGCGGCGTACCGGGAATTCAGGCAGCAACAGCTTCTGAGGACGCGGGTGGATGCTGCCGGGAAAAAGCTGGCCGATCTGCAGGCGCAGTATCAGGATCGAAAGACCGGGGCCGATGTGCAAGGGCCGCTCACCTCAATTCGCCAGGCCGTCGACTCGATCTTGGTGGCAGGCGAACCCTTCGATCACTCCGCAAATGCCCAGGGCTTTAGAGCCGCCGGAACCAGCTCCAGCCAGTTGCGAGCGGAGCGTGCTGAGCTGAAGCGCGCCATCAGCGTCATCAATCAGGAACGCGCGAAAATTGCGCAGTCAGAAACCGCGCCATCCGCTTCAAATGTTTCATCGCAGGCGACTTCTTCGTCCCCCGCGCCACCTTCAACAGGGCAACCATCTCTATCGACCCAGCAGCCGCTGCCGCCCGCTGACTCGGGAACAGCTGCAGCCGAGCCGCCGTCCCAGCCCCCACTGAGCCTGGCGCGGCCGGCGAGCCCGACGTCGCCGCCTTCGCCATGGCCCGCAGTCCTGCTGGGCCTTGTTTGCGGTCTGTTCTATCTGGGAACTGCGACCTGGGCCCATCGCCAAACCGTCAGCGATGAAGAAGATGACGCATACGACGAAGAAAGCACGTTTTCCCGGAGACTGATTACGCCAGATGGGCCGGTCAATTCGAGCATGGAGCCTGTCGGGCTTGCCGGCAGCCAGAACGCCAGTGACGACGATCTGCCCGCTGCCGAAAGCCAGCCGGATGAGGTCACTCCAACGTCCGGACGGCCCGATTGGTTTCAGTTCCGCTTCGCGCGCGACGAGAGCGCAACGGCCCGGAAAGCCGCCTTCCTCTGGAACGATGACGAGGAAGCTTTCCCTGGCACGCGAGAAGAGCCCGCCGCTGAGAACGCGCAGTCGCCATCGCACCAGGAAAGTCCTGAGCCGCCGCTCGAACCGGGGGATGAGGGACCGCCGCTCGAGAGTGGCAAAACGGAGGACCCATTCACGAACGAACTGAAGAGAAACCTCGCACAAACCTCCATTGGCAGGCTCTTTGAGGGCGGCAATCAGGACGCCTCCGCAGAGGATGCCCCTGGCCGTTGAATTCCTCCGCTTCCCCGCGGGTTATGATGATCATCCGGAACCAGTAGCCAGTCCAGGTTTCGGGAAAAACCAGGGGAAAAATGCAAGGCAAGCTCGAACTGATGATGGGTCCGATGCGCAGCAATAAAACCGCGGAGTTGCTGCGCCGCGCCGACATGCGCCGCCACTATGCCAAGCAATATGTCATGGTCCTCAAGCCCAGTGACGACACCAAGGGCGGTCCCGGCGTGATCGAGAGCCGCAATCCCAACGGCGGCGGCAAAATGAACGCCCTCGAATTCAGCGCCGCCAATCCCTGGGAGGTGCTGCGCGCCATCCGCGACACGGAACAGGAAATCGGCAAGCGCGTCGAGTGCATCGCCATCGACGAAGGCCAGTTCGTCGGCGAGCTCTTCGTCTTCGTCAAGCATCTGCTCGACGCCGGTCACGATGTCCTTGTCGCTGGCCTTGATCTCGACTTCCGCGCCCTGCCCTTCGGCGAGATGCTCAACCTCACCTGGCTGGTCAACGCCTACGGCGGCGGCATCACCGAGTGCATTGCGTATTGCACGTGCGGTGCCCGCGCGCTTTATTCCCAGCGCCTCATCGACGGCAAGCCCGCGCCCTATGACAGCCCCATCAAGGTCCCCGGCGACAGCTACGAGCCGCGCTGCGCCGAGCACTTTATCCTCCCCGGCCGCCCGCACTAACCCTTTTGCAGCCCCCGCAATGGGAGGCCAATCCTTTTACAATCTTAAATTTACGCTGGCGTTTCCTGGCTGATCCATGGCGCCATCACAAATGTGACCTGCGATATAGTCCAAGCCTCGAACAATATGCCATACTGTTTTCATGGTGCAGACGCTGCGCGAAAAACTCTTCGAGTCCTCCCGCTTTCTGGTCGCAGCGGAGCTTGTCTCCGTGCGTGGCTCGATGGCCGAGAAGAGCGCCATCAAGGCCCGCGGCTACGCCAACGAGCTTGTCGCAAATCCTGACATCGATTGGATTTCGATCACCGACAACGCCGGCGGCAATCCTCAGCTCGCTCCGCTAGCCCTCGGCCGTCCCATCCTCTATGCGGGCAAGGAAGTCGTCATTCACCTCACCTGCAAAGACCTCAACCGCAACGGCCTCGAAAGCGAAGCCTGGATGCTCCAGAGCGAAGGCTTCAACAACATTCTCGCCATGACCGGCGATTATCCGGTGGCCGGCACGGATGGCCTCGCCAAACCCGTCTTCGACATCGATTCCGTCGGCCTCATCTCGCTTCTGAACCGCATGAACCAGGGTTTGTCGGCGGGCGAGTCGCACAATGGCGGCCAGCCGCTTCGCCAAACCCAATTCTGCATCGGCGCCGTGACCACCAACTTCAAGCTGCGCGAAGGCGAATTGATTCCGCAGTACCTCAAACTTCAGAAGAAGATCGAGTGCGGCGCGCGCTTCATCATCAACCAGATCGGATTTGACTCGCGCAAGATCTCGGAGCTGGGCGCCTACATGGGCGCGCACGGCATGGGCGGCACGCCGCTCATCGGCAACGTCTACCTGCTGAGTGCGCGCGTCGCGCAACTCTTCCACGAAGGCAAAATTCCCGGCGTCGTGGTCAGCGATCGGCTGTGGGAGCTTTGCCGCATGCAAAGCCAATCGCCCGATGGCGGCAAGGCGTTCTTTCTCGAGTTTGCCGCGAAGCAGATCGCCATCTACCGCGGCCTCGGAGTCCGCGGCGTCTATCTCGGCGGGGTGCACAACTCATCCGCAATGGAGCGGATTCTCGCCATCGAGCGCAGCTTCGCGCCCGGTGACTGGAAAGACTTTGCACGCGAGATGCGCTTTTCCCGTCCCGGCGAATTCTTCTACTACGCCGAGGACCCCGCAACCGGACTCGCCGATCCCGCCCGCGAGACCCCGCGCCCGCAAACATCCACCAGACATATCAACGCGGTCTATCAGATTTCGAAGCTGGTTCACGACACGGTCTTCCAGCATGACAAGCCGCTCGCAAAATGGGGCGCGAAGCTCTGCGCACGCGCGAACCATCCCATGCAGGGCCCGGCGCCCATGCGCGCCCTCGAAAAACTGAGCAAAAGCGTGCTCTACAGCTGCCAAGACTGCGGAGACTGTTCCCTGCCCGACATCGCCTACCTTTGCCCCGAGTCGCAGTGCGCCAAAAACCAGCGCAACGGCCCGTGCGGCGGCACGCGCGAAGGCCGCTGCGAAGTGGACGGATTCGGCGATTGCATCTGGTTGCGCGCCTACGAGCGCCTCAAGCATGACGGGCATGAGCAGGCGCTGCTCGCTCACGCGCCCGTAGTCCAGAACCAGGGCCTCCGCGGAACTTCCGCGTGGGCCAATGACTGGCTCGGCCGCGACCACACCGCGAAACGCGAAGCCGTGGTTGACTCCGCGCCCGCTGCGCACACCCAGGAGCTGGTCAAGCATGAGTAAACATCTGCACATCGTCGGCGAATTGATGAATAATTCCTATGCCCGGGCTCGACGGGCCTTTTCTTCCCGCGACCCCAAGGGCTACCAGAAGCTCGCCGCACTCCAGTCGCGCCTCGGCGCCGACTTCCTCACCTTGAATCTCGACGGCACGCAATCCATCCAGGTGCGCCGCAAGGAAATGCTCGACTTTCTGCCCGAAGTCATTCCCGCCATCCAGGAAGCGACGGCGACGCCTATCGCCTTCGACAATCCCTCGGTCGAGTATCACCGCGTCGCGCTGGCCCACTACGACCGTAAAAAAAGTGGCGCGCCGATTCTCAACTCCCTCGCTGCTTCGCGCGAGCATCTTGACGAGATGGTCGAACTGGTCAAGCACTATGACACGTATGCCGTGATCATGGCGTCTGAGACTTTCGTGCCGGGCGGCACTGCGCAGTGCATGAATCCCCAGGACGCCTACCGCGCGGCCAAATACTTCGTCGAGTTGCTGGCCAGCAAAGCCGGCCGCCGCAACGATCAGATCATCATCGATCCCGGCCTCGCGCCGGTCGGCGCCGACACCTACGGCCTGGTGAACATCGGCCTCGACGCCATGCGCCTGATTCACGCCGACCCCGATCTCAAGGGCGTCCACATGATCGTCGGCCTCTCGAATTTTGCCTGGGGCACACCCAAGGGCGTTCGCGAGGAACTCGAAAAAGCCTACCTGACGCTGGGCATGGAAGCCGGTCTCGACTTCGCGCTCGCCAATCCCGAAAAAACGCCGGCGCCCCTGCCCAAGGATCATCCCATGGTCGCGAAGCTGCGTGAAGCACTCCAGCAGGGCCGGCCTCGCGACGGCGAGACCCACGAGATTTCCGGCTTCCGCCAGGTTGAAGCCGTGATGGCCATCTGCTCCGAGGCTCAGGAGGTCGACATCTGAACTCGGCAATGGCCACAATCATTCCCTCGGCGGCTCAAGGTCGCCGCATCTGGCTCCGCGTCGGCACCTTGCTCGACGGCAGCAGCGCGCGTCCGCTGCACGATGCCCACATTATTTATGACCGCGACCAGATTCTTTTCGTTGGCCAGGACGCGCCGCCGCGTGAGTCGTTGCCGCCCGGCCGGCAAGCTCCCGACTGCGATCTCGCCGATTACACTCTGCTCCCCGGATTAATTGACGCCCACACCCATCTTTTCCTCGCGGGCGACGAGCTCGACCTCGACAAGCGTTCCGCATATCTCAACCAGGCGCCGGATGAACTTCTGCGCCAGGCGCGCGCGCGCCTGGAAAAGCTTGTTCGCCTCGGCATCATCGCCGTGCGCGACGCCGGCGACAAGCACGGTGTCGGGCTTGCGCTCAGCCGGTTGCATGAGAGCTCGAACCGCCCGCTCATGCCCTATGTCGACAGCCCCGGCGCCGCGATTCATCATCAAGGGCGCTACGGCAGTTTCATGGCCGAGCCTTTGCGCGACTGCGGCGCGCCGTACGACTGCGTGGCTGCGCGCGTAAGGGCCGGCGCCGATCGCATCAAACTCATTGCCACCGGCATCATCAATTTCAAAAAGGGCGCCGTCACCACCGAACCGCAGCTGACCACCGACGAGATTCGCCAACTGGTCGCCGCCGCAAAATCCTTCGGCAAACAGACCCTAGCTCACGCATCAGGCGACGATGGCATCGAGCGCGTCATCGAAGGCGGCGTCGACTCCGTCGAGCACGGCTTCTTCCTTCGCGATGACCAGCTCGCAAAGTTGCGCGACCGCCAGATCGCCTGGGTCCCAACCTTCTCTCCGGTGCAGGAACAGGTCGACCACGCCGACCGCATGGGCTGGGGAGCGCAAATCGTCGCCAACCTCCGGAAGATCCTCGACCAGCATGCCGCGACTCTCGTCAAAGCGCATGCCATGGGCGTGCCGGTCGTTGCCGGCAGCGATTCGGGTTCCTGCGGCGTGGCGCATGGCCTCGGATTGCTCTACGAGCTTCAACTCATGGAGCGTTCCGGCCTCTCGCCGCTCGCTGTCATCCATTCCGCCACCGGCGCAGGCTCCCAGCGGTTCGCCTTCAAGGAAGAATTCGGCCAGATCAAGCCCGGCTATCACAGCCGCTTTCTTCTAACGCGCCACTCGCCCCTCGAATCGGTCACCAATCTGGCCAAGGAAAAGGTGGTTGTTTTCGATGGAAGCATATTCGAATCAAATGGTCCGGTCGATATCGAGGGACTTTGAAACAAGTAACTGAATCGCAAAAGGATATATGCCAATTTGCCACGAAATCGGAACGGTTCCGGTCGGGCGCCTTCCCCCGGTGATCGAATCCTGTTGTCGGTTGTATTTCCCTTACAATATTATTGCGAGGGTCGAAGTAAATCGGACCGAACTTTTGGAAGGTTTAGTAAATCGATGTACGCTTTGACGGCGAGGTCATTTTTTCCGCTTTAACTTCAGCCGGACCTGCCGGGAAACACTCATTCTTGCTCGCCAGGCAAGAAGATCCGCCGGGGCCGATTTCGGTCGGCAACCCGTTGGTGGTCAGGTTCATCGGGAGGGAACGTTATGCTGCCAAAACAATGGGAGATTTTTAAGCGCGCCGCGCGCCGCGAAAAGATGGACAAGATTCCCATGGCGCTGATCATCGACAGCCCCTGGATTCCCGGCTATCTCGGGATCAACCACATGGACTACTTTCTTGACCCTGAGCTCTGGTTCCAGTCGAACCTCAGGATCATGCGTGAATTTCCCGATGTCATTTTCATCCCATCCTGGTGGATGGAGTACGGGATGGCCGCCGAGCCGTCGGTGCTGGGCGCCAAAATCAAGTTCTGGCAAGACAACACGCCCAGCGAATACCACACGCTTTATCACCTGGAAGACATCGATAACTTCCCCGAGTACGAGGTGGAAGCCGACGCCTTCGCCGGGCTTACCCTGCATCGCATCAAGATGGCCCGGCAGCGCATTCTCGACGCCGGTTACATTCTGCCCATGGTCACCTCGCGGGGCCCGCTCTGCACCGCGGGTTTCGTCCGCGGCACCACCAGCTTCATGATCGATCTCGTCGAGAACCCCGCAGGCGCGCACAAGCTCATCGACCTGTGCACGCGCGTCATCATCGACTGGCTCAAGGCGCAGCAGAAAGTGATGGGCCCAACCGTGGAAAGCATCTTCATCCTCGACGACATCGTCGGATTTGTGAACGAGGAGCACTATCTCGAGTTCGCCCATCCCTATTTGAAGCGGATCTGCGACGCCTTCCCCAAAGACTGGGTCAAGCTCTACCACAACGATGCCGAAGTGGACGCCTGCCTCGATCATTTGCCCGACACCGGATTCAACGTGCTCAACTGGGGCAAGCAGCGCCACATCACTGAAGTCAAGCGCCGGGTGGGCGATCGCATGTGCCTGATGGGCAACGTGAATCCGCTGGAAGTGGGTGTGCGCGGCACGCCGGATGAAGTGAAAGACGAGACGCTGGAAGTGCTGGAAGGCTCGGGCGGCGAAGGAATCATTCTCTCGGTGGGCGGCGGCACCAGCCCAGGCATGCCCCGCGAGAATATTCTTGCCATGCTCGAAGCTCTCGAAGAATTCAACGCCAAGCGAGCGGCCGGCGCGGTAACCAGCGCGCGCTAAGGACCGCCAAGGATAACCACGATGCCTGACTACGCCCTGATGAACCAGTACCTTTACGAAGGCAACGCCAACGAGGTGGAGCGCATGACCAAAGAGGCGCTCGCCGAGGGACGGGCCGTGCAGGAGGTGCTGAATGACGGACTCATCGCAGGCATGAGCGTCGTGGGCGAAGATTTCAAGCACAACGTGCTCTATGTTCCCGAGGTTCTCATCGCGGCGCGGGCCATGAAGGCCGGCATGGCCGTGCTCAAGCCGCTTCTCACGTCCAAAGACGGCGGCTCCAGGCCCAAAGGCATTTTGCTGATGGGAACCGTGCGCGGCGACCTGCACGACATCGGCAAAAACCTCGTCGGCATGATGGCCGAAGGCGCCGGCTTTGAGGTGCACGATATCGGCGTCGACCAGAGCGTGGAAAAATTCATGGCCGCAGCCGAAAAGTGCAAGCCCGACATTATCGGCATGAGCGCGCTGCTGACCACAACCATGATGTATATGAAGACCGTCATCGATGGATTCAACGCGGCCGGCCTTTCGCACATCAAGATGGCCGTGGGCGGCGCGCCCATCAGCCAGATGTTCGCCGACGAGATCGGCGCCGACGGCTACGGAGCCAACGCCTCGGCCGCGGTCGATCTGTTTTTGCGCCTTGCTCCGCCGGCAGGCTCCCCAGCGGTCGCAAGCCCCGTTGCAAATCCAGGGTGACCCATGGCGACCTACAAAATTCTCTACTGGCAGGAAATCCCCACGCAGATCAGGGCCGAGGATGACTCCGACGACGTCACGGTAATGCTCGACGGGAGATTCATGGAGCACATCGACATTCTCGCCGCGAAGCGCGGGCTGCAGGCTGCCGACGACTACCTCGCCCAGTGGAAGTGGAGCGACGAGTTGGAGCGTGAAGGCTCTGCGCACGATGTGGCCGAGGCGCTCAAAGCCGAACTTGAAGCAAAAGGCTGGTAGCACCCGGGCGCAGTATCCGGCTTGAAAAAAGGCACGGCTTCAACCGGGCCCTTGAAGGCAAGAAAACTGCGGGCATTAGCCCTTGAGGAAAGTTCTCACCCACGCATGGCCGTTACGCTCACCATCAACGGGCAAACTGTCGAAGCCAAGCGCGATCTTCCGCTCTTCGATCAGGCTGAAGCCCTGGGCATCGATGTGCCCACCTCCTGCCGCAAGCAGGGCAAATGCAAAGAGTGCATGGTCGAAATCGTCGAGGGCATGAGCGCTCTGTCGCCGCTCGCCGAACCGGAAAAGCATCTCAAGGGCAACTTCCGCCTCTCTTGCCAAACCTACGTCACTGCTGAAACCGGCCATGTCCGTTGCCACACCATGCGCCGCGGCACCATGCGCATCGAGCGCCAGGCTGCCGGCCTGCCCGTAACCGCGGGACGCCTCCAGCTCGACCCCGCCGTTACGCGCGATGGCGACCGCATCCTCCTCGACGGCGCCGAGATCGCGCGCTCCACCGGTCCCATCCATGGACTGGCGATGGACCTCGGCACCACCACGGTCGTTCTGCGGCTCATCGATCTCGAAACCGGTGAACAGGTCGCTGACACATCGTTTGAGAATCCGCAGCGTTTCGGCGGCTCAGAAGTGATGTCGCGCATCGCCTATGACACCGATCACCCCGGCCGCCTGCTCATGCGCACGCTGGCCGGTTACATCAGCCACGCCATCGAGAGATTCCCGGTCGATCCAAAAACCATTTACGAGATGGTCGTGGTGGGCAACTCCACCATGCGCGATCTGTTCTTCTGGCAGAACGTCCACTCCATCGGCCAGAACCCCTATCGCTCCATCACCGAAATCGAGATGGCCGAGGGCAAGCGCGCAACCACGAGCCTGGTGCAGACCGGCCAGCACAGCCTCTTGCCCATCCACCCCGCGGCGCGCGTCTATGGCGCGCCCATCATCAGCGGCCATGTTGGCGCCGACGCCGCTGTGGCAATGCTCGCCATCGGCCTCGCGCATGAAGATCGCCTGGCGGCCGTCATGGACATTGGCACCAACACCGAACTCATCGTCGGCAACAGGAACCGCATTCTCGCCGCTTCCTGCCCTGCAGGGCCGGCCTTTGAAGGCGGCGCCATCGCCTGCGGCATGCCCGCGCTGGATGGCGCAATCGAAGAGGTCGCGATCGCTGACGACGGTGCTTTCAAGCTGCGCGTCATCGGCGACATCAAGCCCGAAGGCATCTGCGGCTCCGGCCTCGTCGACGCGCTCAGCGAGTTGCTGCGCACCGGCGGCATGAACGCCATGGGCCGCTTCGAAGACGACATCAAGCGTGTCACGCTCTTTCACGACCCGGCTTGGGGCAACGACGAAGATATCTATCTCCTCGAAAGCGACGTAAACGAGCTGGCGCAGGCTAAGGGAGCCAACGTCGCCGGTCTGCATGTTGTCTTTTCCACTTACGGCATTGATTTCGACGACATCGACGTCTTCTATCTCGCCGGCGGTTTCGGCCGGCATCTCAATGTTGAAGCTTCCAAGCGCATCGGCCTCGTGCCCAATCTCGATTCGAAAAAAATTATCCAGGCCGGCAACGTCGCCATCGAAGGCGCAACCATCGCCTTGCTTTCGATGGCAAAACGCCGCGAGTTGGAAGACCTGGTGAAGCGCGTCGAGCACTGCCGCCTTGAAACCAACCCGCACTTTTTTGATTTCTTCGTCGAGGGCTGTCAATTCAAACCTGTCGAGTTGATCCCATGCGCGAAGTAGCCGAAACCGTCGAGTTGGCCGGGATTTTGCCTGAGCTCAGCGTGCAACCAGAGGAGTACGCGCGCCTGCTCGGCTACCCGCGCGGCTTCGTCCTCGAAGGCCGCGCCCTGGAACTTGCCGCCTGGGCCCGCGCGTGGTACGCGCAGCACGGCCGCCCGTGGTTCTACGCGCGCCAGGCCGCGTGCCTCGAAATCGCCGGCGATTCCATCTTGATTGATGGCGTGCCATTCAGCAGCCGGCGCCTCAGAACCATTTTGCAGGATGCCGGCGCGCACAGTGCGATGCTTGTGGCTGTCGGCGCCGGCATTGAAGCCGAGGAAGAATCGCACCGGCGTTGGCGCGACGAAAAACCCGACGAGTATTTCTTCCTTGAGGTTTACGGCTCGGCTGTCGTCGAGCATCTCACCACGGTCACTGGCGCGCGCCTCTGCAACTGGGCCGAACAAAACGCCATGGCTGTGCTGCCGCATTACAGTCCCGGTTACCCCGATTGGGACGTCGCAGAACAACCCCGTCTGCTCGAACTCATCAAGCGCACGCGCCACCAGCGCTTGCCGTCTCCGGTCGAAGCATTCTCGACCGGTATGCTGCGCCCCAAGAAGACGCTCCTCGCCGTCTTCGGCGTCACGCGCAACGTCGACCGGCTGCAAACAATCACCAGCCTGGTTCCCTGTGAACGTTGCTCTTTCGGCCCGTGCCAATACCGCCGCGCACCGTATAAGCGTGCGCCACGTCCGGCCGGCGAACCGGTTACAACCACCGCCGTCCTCGATCGCAACGCGCGCTACAGCGTCAACCGCAGAGCCCTCGAGCGTTGGGCTGCCGAACGCCTCACTCTTCACGAGCGCGCTGACGGCTCACTTGAAGCCGTTTTTCGATATGATGGAACTACTTGTACCAATATGGGCAGGCCTCTGGCGTTTGATTTCAACGTGAAGCTGGGCTCGCGCGCTGAGGGCTATCCCATTCGCGGCCAGCACTGCGCTCCTGTCGAAGGGGACAACGGATACGAGTCCATGTGCAAGTACATCGAGGATGCGAAAACTCTCATGTCCGCCATCGAGACTGAAAAACCGCTGCTCGGCGAGCGCCTCGATTCCGTTCTCACCTGGCAGCGCGGCTCGAGCGCGGCAGGATGTTTTTGCGAAGCGGAAAGCCGCGGGCACAAATGGGGACTGGTCCTTGAAACCATCCACTACGCGCTGGCGCAACGGGAATTGACCGAGGATTCGGAGCCATCATGAAGAAGCGATTGCAAGACGCCGTCCGCGAGCACCCCTACCTCTGCGACGGAGCCATGGGCACCCAGCTCATGCTCGCCGGCCTGGAGCAGGGCAACTGCGGCGAAGAGTGGAACGTGACGCATCCCGAGCGCGTGCTTGCCATCCAGCGCCGCTACACGAAGGCCGGCGCCGATTGCATCATCACCAACACTTTTGGCGGATCGCGCATTATGCTCAACCGCCATGCCAACGGCGACCTCGCCGTCGAATTCAACAAAGCCGGCGTGGCCATCGCGCGCCAGAGTTTCGACGGCCGCGACGGTTACGTGCTCGGCGATATCGGGCCTTTCGGCGGCCTGCTGGCTCCCTTCGGCGAGTTTACTGAGGCCGACGTGCAGGCGGCCTTCGAGGAACAGGCCGGCGCGCTCGTCGCGGCCGGAGCCGACGCCATCATCATCGAAACCCAGACCTCCCTCGAAGAACTCATCATCGGCATCAACGCCGCCAAAACCGCGGGCGCACAATGCATCATCGGGTCCATGGCCTACGATGTCACCCTCGACGGCTCAACCTTCCGCACCATGATGGGCGTTGATCCGGAACGCGCGGCGGAGTTCATGGAAGAAAACGGCGCGCACATCGTCGCTCTCAATTGCGGCACGGGCATGGACATGGAGCGCGCGCTCATCGCGGTTGAGCGCTACAAGACCGTCACCAGCCTGCCCGTGATGGTTCAGCCCAACGCCGGCAAGCCCAAGCTCGTGAACATGAAAGTGGTTTACGACGAGACGCCGGAACAGATGGTGAAGGGCCTCACGCCGCTGCTCAACGCCGGCGCCAACATTGTCGGCTCCTGCTGCGGCAGCACGCCCGAACACACGCGCGCCTTCCGCCAGGTGATGGACGAGTTCCTTGAGTCAAAAGGATTCGAAGCTATCGGAGCGCAACATGAAAACTAAACTCTGCGACATCAACCCCGAAGCCGAAAAGAAACTCCCGCAGTTTACAGACGACAAGTCGGGCATCGGCGTGCACTATATCGACGCCTTCATCAAGCCGATGAATGTGAAGCTTGAAGACGGAACGGCCGTCAAGTGCAAGCGTCGCGGGTTGAAGATAACCCTCTCCGCAGGCGCAAAAAAGGGCGAAGGCCTGATGCGCCGCCTCGACGTCAGCACTGATCCCGTGGTGATGCTGAATACGGCCCTTCAGGAAGCAGCCAGGGCCGCCGGAGTGGATATCGCTGTTGAAGACGGGGCGATTTTTCTTTCGCTTTAGCGCACCGCCGGCCGGCGCGGCGGCCCATAGAGTCCCGGCCCGGCGAGGCTACGACGTCTTCCGGTTGAAGTGGCAGCCGCCTTGCGTCGGATGCACCTTTCCGCAGGTCAGCGCCATGGTCTCAAACACCCGTTCGCGCCGCACCTCCGGCTTCGCGTAGGTTTTCTTTGCCGCCGGTTTTTCATCGGCTGCCGAAGCTCCCCGGTTGTCTTCATTTTTTGGATTCACGTCCGTGTTCCTCGCTTTCAACTCACCTGAGAAGCCGAACCAGGTTGCAAGCGCCATCCTCGCTCGTCGCCCTCGCTCAGCGCAGCATCCGGGCGGCAAACTCGCACGGCAATCGTCGCGCCGCCTGCCTGCTTCATGGGCAGCATCCCGCGGGCTCCGTCGTCGCCCATCCCCGTGCATCCCTTTCATCGGCATCCGGCGCCAAATGGTGAGCCGGCCACAGAATTCCGCCACTCGTCTGCCCTTCTCTCGGGGTAACTCGTACCCAACCACCCGCACGGTGGACAATCAGATCTTGAAACTGCGGCAAAAGCTCGAACCAAACCCGTCCGAGCCCGTGCATTTCTGCGCCGTGCGTGGCGCGGGATACCGCTTCGTGCCTGTGCCGCAGCGGCAACCGGATGACCTGAGGAACGAACACTCCCGTGCCCCTGCGCATGCGAATCACGCTGCTGCTTTGTCTGCTGCCGGTCTCGTTCGGCGCCGGTTCGCTCAGCCCGGTCATCGTCCGTTCACGACCGCCCAGGTATTAACCTGAAGAATAGGGCCGAAGACAAAGGAAACGACATTTCCATTGACGTCAAAGAAAAAATGAACAGCGCAGCGGCTCCAAACCCGGCCGCGTCGCTTGTTTTCGCCGCTCCGCGCGCGCTTGCTTTCTGGCATCTGGCCAGCCTGGATGCTCCGACCGTAGCCATTGTCTGGTCCCTGGCCTTTGCCTGGGCAGGCCGCGTGCAACTCCCCATGTGGGTTCCCTTGCTGCTGGCGCTGGTCACGTGGTCTGTGTATGTGATCGATCGCCTGCTCGACGCGAGCGCCGGCATACGCGAACCTTCATCGCACATCTTGCGCGAGCGCCACATCTTCCATTGGCGCCACCGGCGCATGCTCCTGCCCATGGCGATTGGCTCTGCCTGCGCGGCCCTCGTCATCATACTCGTCTTCATGCCCCCGATCACGCGCGCCAGAGACTCCGTGCTCGCCGCCGCCGCTCTCGCCTATTTTTCCGGCGTGCATTCCGGGTGCGGCGCATGGAAATTTCCGTTCCGCTGGCCGCGTTCCTTCGCCCGCAAGGAATTCTTTGTCGCTGTGCTCTTTACCGCAGGATGCGCGCTGCCCGCCTGGCATCAGCCTCACATGCTTGCCGCGCCCAGCCGGGCCGCCTGGGCTTTCTGGATTCCTGCGGCTGCCTTCGCCGCGTTGGCCTGGCTCAACTGCACTTGCATCCAGCGCTGGGAGTCGAGCGGCGCTTCGCGGGGAGCTCCGCTGGCGAGCGCAAACCGCATGCCGCACAGTCGCAGGCCCGCGATGGTATTCATCGCCGGCCTCCTTCTGGCCTGCGCATCATTGCTTGTCGCGCTGGCCGGCGCGTCCCATCATCCACGTTCTGCCGCATTGCTTGCCGCAGGGTGCCTGAGTTCCCTGTTGCTCGCCATTCTCGACCGCACGCGCCACCGCTTTTCGCCGCTCGCTTTGCGCGCCACAGCAGATTTGGTGCTGCTCACGCCGCTGGCGCTCCTGCTCTGTGCCGGGGTCCGCCATTGAGAGGGCCGCCCAATTTCGACCGCCTGGCGCGCCTCTATCTGTGGATGGAGATGTTCACCTTCGGTCCGTGGCTGCAACGCTGCCGCTGCGCGATGCTCGGCGACATCACCGCATGCCGCCACGCAATCGCTTTCGGCGACGGCGACGGACGCTTCACCGCGGAATTACTTCGCGTCAATTCCGCCCTCCAAATCGATGCCGTCGACGCCAGCGCTGCGATGCTTCGCGAGCTCCTTCGCCGCGCTGGGACCAACGCCGCGCGCGTCCAAACGCATCGTACCGATGCACGGGTGTGGCAGCCGGCGAATCCGGCCTACGACCTGGTTGTTTCCCATTTCTTCCTTGATTGCCTTCACGAAGACGAAATCCGCACGCTCAGCGGAAAGGTGCGCGGCGCCTTGTCATCCTCCGGCCTCTGGGTGGTGTCGGAATTCGCAATTCCTGAAGGCGCCTTCGGCCGATGCGTGGCAGGGCCCATCGTTTGGCTGCTTTATCGCGCCTTCGCTTTGTTGACCGGGCTTGCCATCCGCAGCCTTCCCCATCACGCCGCGCTTCTTCGCCGCGCCGGCTTCACCCTGCGCAAGCGGCGCTGTTTTTTGCGCGGCCTGCTGGTTGCCGAGCTCTGGTCCGCTTTCTAGAGCTGGCAGCGCCGGGTTTGCCTTGCATGACCTTCTTACAAGAATCAGCTTCGGCCCCGGCTCACCATCCTTGGGCAATCTTTTGCATGGATTCTTGGGGAGGATGCCGGATGGTGGCGGGTATCGGAATCGAACCGATATGAGATTGCTCTCGGAGGTTTTTGAGACCTCTGCGTCTGCCAGTTCCGCCAACCCGCCAACATAAAGATTGTATCGCAGCGGGTTAGAAACTCCACGGCAGGGTGGTAGTGCAGTTTCCGGTTTCCCGGTAATACGACCGGAATGGTGTCGGATCGTATGGAAAGCTGCCGATACTTGGATTCATCCGTTGCCCGCCGAAAGTCGCGGGTGTATATTGCGATCATTAAGCTGTTGAGCCTGTTAGCACGGGAGGCATGGTGCGGAGCCGGAACATCGCTTCTTCCACGTACAACGGATCGTAGAAAACACCATTACCGTCGAGACGCTTGGTGCGAATTACCGCAGCATATGCACTGCGGCCAAGGCAACGTGAGCGGCTGAGAGTCAAAGATAGGGGTACGAAATGGCGGCAGACAATCGCATCGAGCAGCAAGGAAAGCGGCTTGGCTACACGTGCGAAAACGCGGCCTACTCTACGAACATCGGAAAGGGCGAACGCCACGCCCCATCTCACTCCTACCAGGGCAGCGTATTCTCCGAACCGATTAAGGGAAGGCTCGGCGATGAGTACACGTTATGGCTGGAGCACGTGATTGCTAAACGAAACCCCAACGACGAGTGCTATTGGTTAATTTGGTACAAGAACGGTAGACCAACGATTCCGCTGAGCGCAATATGGCACAGAGAAGACCTTGCCAGGATGCAACGGCTGCTTACTTCGTTTCTTCCATAGTCCTCGTCCTCGATTTGCGGGCGAATGCGCCTCCGGGCAACTGTCTTAAAAGCCCGCGACGACCCCAAAGTGAGTACTTTTCAGGCGACATGATTCCGCAGGAGGTAACTTACGGCAAGTCAGATTTCAGCCCGGATTGTTTTTGCATCCTTTCTCTCAGTGCCTTACATTTGCGCGAGCCAAGTTGACCCGCAGCTTGGGAGCCAGCTTTCGCAGGAATTCAGCGTTGAAGAACAGCAGATAACGGTCTTGAACAGTCGTCTGAATGCTCTTAGCACGAATCGGCAATATAACAAGACCTATGATTTTCACCTTGTATCCGGCAACCTCTTTGACAGCCACATCCTTGTCGATCAAATACGGAATGATATTTACTCTTTGAACTATGACAAGGCCGGGACAAAGCTCGGAATACTCCAGACGCTCATCCGCGCCACGGCAACAATATTGGATGAGGATACATCATTACCAGAACCGAATTTGGAGAGGGAGAGCATCTTTGACCAAAATCGCGCACCTTCAGAATCAATCCCTGCATCACGTGGTCCTGCTTTGCGCGCTGCTATAGGAAGCGAACTCTCGTTTTCTGAACGCCTGCTCGCAAAAGCCGGGGTGCTGTCCCCGTTCGCTGGCAGCGTTCCTTCCCACGGGCCGAACGCGACTCCTTGCACGGACGCTCAGGACAGGTTGGCCGCGCTGGAATTGAAGATGGAAAAGGATCGTGGCTATTCGGACACAGGCGATTTCGGCGAGAGAAATTCATTTTTTGCCATGGCGATCACTGAGCTTCGGCTCTTGCATTACCCAGTTGCCCATGAAATGGCCCTCAAGACTTATGTTGAGGGGCAAAGGATTCTTTCGATCTGCTCAACTGAGTATGGCAACTCCAATCCGGCTAGTATCATCGTCACGCCCGGCGGTAGCTCACAGGATTCCGTAGCGGGGCAACTCCCTCATCCTCAAGACCAAACTCAGGATTCGGTTATGCAGAATACGACCGACCTTAGCTGGTTTCCCCATCCTGTTGACAGGGTCAAAATCTCCGCTGCGGTTGCTGCGGGTTTATTGTCGGAAAAGGCAGAGCCCGTCTATCCCCCGTTGGCCCAAGCCGCTCACGTCTCCGGCGCGGTTGTGTTGGATGTCTTCATTTCCGAAGCAGGAGATGTCCAAGATATCCGTGTGATAAGCGGACCCTCGATGCTCCAAGATTCGGCAGTGGATGCGGTCAGAAAATGGCATTACAGACCATACAAAATGAATAATCAACCCGTGCCGGTTGAGACAACAGTTAGAGTTCAATTTTCGCTATAAACTTTCGGACAAGCGGCCAAAAGTCAATCTGCTCGGGGTCGTGTCTGGATTGTCGCCAATCCGGAAACTACACGATTACCCACGGCAGCGTCTCATTTATCCAACGCTCAGCCCCTGGGAAACGTCCACGCCCACCGCTTGCGGCTCGATTTTCTGTGTTGCCGCTGGCTCCTGCTGGATCGCGGTCGGGTGCGACACGTCGCGGCTCAGTTCGTATCCAAGGGCTTTCGCATCGTTCGTATACATCTGCACGTCAAACTGAGCGCGCGACACCGGCGCATCGGCCATGCGGCTGTTGACGGGTCCGCCGCCCGCCCGGCATACCGCCAACCACAATCGATTCATCAGCTTCTCTCGGCGCGAAAGCCATCCACCTGCGTTCCACAGCGCTCGTGCGACAATAAAGTTATCGCGATGACTACTGCCTCTTCCGCAGTCGTTCCTGAGCCAGTCACACTCACTCGGGAATTGCTTGCCGCGCATAGCATCACCGCGGAGGAATACGACCGCATTCTTGCCGCGCTCGGCCGCACACCGTCGCTCACTGAGCTCGGCATCTACAGCGTCATGTGGAGCGAACACTGCTCCTACAAGTCCTCGCGCGTCCACCTCAAGCGCCTGCCGACGAAGAGCGATCGCGTCGTGCAGGGCCCCGGAGAAAACGCCGGCATCATCGACGTGGGCGACGGCTGGGCCTGCGCCTTCAAGATCGAGTCTCACAACCACCCCAGCTACATCGAGCCGTACCAGGGAGCGGCGACCGGCGTCGGCGGCATCCTGCGCGACATCTTCACCATGGGCGCGCGGCCCCTGGCCGTCATGGACTCGCTCCGCTTCGGCCCCATCCATGAGAACCGGTTCTCCATCCCGGACGCATCTGCCGCGGGGCACGCGCCGGGAGCGGGAAGCGAAGCCGGCCTGCGCACAACGATCCATCGTAACCACTCCATCCTCGAAGGCGTGGTCAGCGGCATCGCCGGTTACGGCAACTGCTTCGGCGTGCCCAACCTCGGCGGCGAAACCAAATTCGAGCCTTGCTACAGCGCCAATCCACTGGTCAACGCGTTTGCGCTCGGCCTGGTGCGCAAAGACGAAATCTTCTACGCCAAGGCCAGCGGCGCCGGCAACCCCGTCATCTATGTGGGCGCCAAGACCGGGCGCGACGGCATCCACGGCGCCACCATGGCCAGCGAAGAATTCAAGGAAGGATCGGAACAAAAGCGCCCCAACGTCCAGGTCGGCGACCCGTTCATGGAAAAGCTCCTGCTCGAAGCCTGCCTTGAGGCCATGCAGACCGGCGCCATCGTGGGCATTCAGGACATGGGCGCAGCCGGCCTCACCTGCTCCACCTGCGAGATGGGTGCGCGCGGCGGCGTGGGCCTCGATGTCGAGCTCGACCTCGTCCCCCAGCGCGAAACCGGCATGACCGCTTACGAGATCATGCTCTCTGAAAGCCAGGAGCGCATGCTGCTCGTCGCGGAAAAAGGCCGCGAGAGCGAAGTGCTGCGCGTCTTCGCCAAATGGGGTCTCGACGCCGTCATCGTGGGCACAGTACGGCCCGAGCCGCGTCTGCGCATTCGCCATCACGGCCAGCTCGTCGCCGACATTCCCAATCAATCCCTCACCGACGATGCTCCTCTCTATCGTCGTCCCATCGGCATCTGGAAGGCGCCCGTCCCGCTCGACCCTCCGGAAGAAGTCATCGCCGAGTTATCGCGCCCGCGCGACTTCACCGCCGATCTCAAACGCCTCCTTTCCAGTTCCAACGTCTGCTCGAAGCGCTGGATCCACGAGCAATACGACTCCATGGTGCAGACCAACACCGTCATTGGCCCCGGCGGCGAAGCCGGCGTGATGCGCATCAAGGGTACCGGGAGGCCAAGCGACGGACCGGGCGGCAGTAATTCGAAACCCGAACCACGAAGTACGAATCACGAGATCCACGAGCGCGGCCTCGCCATGGCGCTCGACGGCAACGGCCGCTGGTGCTATCTCGATCCCAAACTCGGCGCCATGCATGCCGTGGCCGAGTGCGCTCGCAAAGTTGCCTGCGCCGGCGCTACTCCTGTCGCTGCCACCAACTGCCTCAACTTCGGCAATCCCGAGAAACCCGAGATCATGGCGCAACTCTCCGCGGCCATCGACGGAATCGCCGAAGCCTGCACCGCCCTGGGCACGCCTATCACCGGCGGAAACGTATCCTTATATAACGAAACCAGGGGCGTCGGCATCTATCCCACGCCGGTCCTCGGTATCGTCGGCATCCTCGACGATGTCACCAAGGCTGTGCCCGCCCACTTCCAGCGCGCCGGCGACCCCATCGTTCTCCTCTGGCCCATTCCGCGCGGCGAAACGCCTGACCCCAATCTCAAGGTTCCTCTCAACCCGCCTCCCATCAGCCAGTACCCGCTCCCCGATCTGGAATCGGGACCGCGGCCCGAAGAAGAACCAGACGCCACTGACAGCGAGGCGGAAGAAAACCTCGCAGCCTTCGGATCTTCCGAATTCGCCAAAGCTCTTCTGGGCAGCCTCTGGGGCGCTCCGCCGCTCCTTGATCTCGACGCCGAAGCTCGCCTCCATACACTTTTGCAGGCCCTTGCCAAAGCCAAACTCATCCGTTCCGCGCGCGATATCTCCGATGGCGGCATCGCCGTCTGCCTGGCGCATGCCGCATTTCCTCTTATGATCGGCGCCACGATCGAACAGGATCCCTGCCTGCTCGCTCATCCACTCTTCGGCCTTTTCGCCGAGCCGGCCTCCACCGTCATCCTCACGGCCGCGCACCAAAATCTTTCTCGCATCGAAAAACTCGCCGGCGATTACAACTTTTTCGTCGCGCGTATCGGAACGACGGGCGGCAAAAAGCTCCAGATCAACGTCGACCGTGAACCCTTCATCGACGCTTCGCTCGAAGAGCTGCGCGCCGCATGGGCCAACGCCCTCGAAGAAGCGCTTCAAAACGAGGTCACGGCATGACGCAGCGTCTCTACCAGGGTGTCCCCGGCCTAGCCAACGTCACGGCTTCATCACGCTCTGCTTTGGGGTACGCGCGCAACGGACCACGAGCCACGTCTCGCGGACCACGAACCGCGACTCACGACCCACGAACCACGATCAGTGAAGCTGACAAATTGCACGAAGAATGCGGCGTCGTCGCCATCCACAACCACGTCCACGCCGCGCACCAGGCCTACCTCGGCCTCTACGCGTTGCAGCATCGTGGCCAGGAATCAGCCGGCATCGCCACCGCCGACGGCCACCGTCTGGCCAACATCAAGGGCATGGGCCTGGTCTCGGAGATCTTCACCGACGATGTGCTCGCCAAGCTCCCCGGCCGCATGGCCATCGGCCACACGCGCTACTCCACCACCGGCGACTCCGCCCTGCTCAACGCCCAGCCGATCCGCGTCGAATCCACCAAGGGCCTCATCGCCATCGCGCACAACGGCAATCTGGTCAACCTGGGCGCCCTGCGCGCGCAGCTCGAGCGCGAAGGCGCCTACTTCCAAACCACCTCCGACTCGGAAATCATCGTCCAGCTCATCGCCCACTCCGCCGCCGCTTCGCTGGTCGACGCCATCGCCGACTCGCTCTCCCAGGTCGAAGGCGCCTTCAGTATCGTCATGATGACGCGCGACCGCATCTTCGCCGCCCGCGATCCCCGCGGCTTCCGTCCCCTTTCCATGGGCCGCATGAAAAATCCCGACGGTTCTGACACTATTGTCTTCGCGTCGGAATCCTGCGCCTTCGATCTCCTCCGCGCTGAATTCATTCGCGACGTCCTTCCCGGCGAGCTCGTCATGGTCTCTGAAGACGGGGTCACCAGCCGCCAGTACGCCTCCGGCCTCCCGCAATCGAGCTGCATCTTCGAGCACGTCTACTTCGCCCGCCCTGATTCCCGCATCTTCGGCCGCTGGGTGCAGGAGTCGCGCGATCAGATGGGCCGCCAGCTGGCGCGCGAGTCCGGCGTATCCGCCGACGTCGTCGTCCCCGTCCCCGACTCCGGCGTTACCGCCGCTCTGGGCTACGCTGAAGAAGCCCGCATTCCCTTCCGCTTCGGCCTCATCCGCAACCACTACGTGGGCCGCACCTTCATCGAACCCGAGCAGCGCGTCCGCGACTTCGGCGTCCGTCTCAAGCTCAACCCCGTACACAATCTCCTCGCCGGCAAGCGCGTCATCCTTATTGACGACTCCATCATCCGCGGCACCACCAGCCGCAAAATCGTCCGCATGGTGCGCGGCGCCGGAGCCACCGAAGTCCATCTCCGCATCAGTTGCCCGCCCACCATCTCTCCCTGCTTCTACGGCGTTGACACCCCCTCCAAGCGCGATCTGATCGCCGCCAATCACTCCATCGAAGAAATTCGCCGCTTCATTGAAGCCGACTCGCTCGCCTATCTCTCTCTCGATGGCCTGCTCTCCTGCGTCCAGGATGAGAAAAAGACCGGCTACTGCACCGCCTGCTACACCGGCAACTACCCCACCCAGTGGGTCGACGTCGAAGAGATCCTCCCCGCCACCGCCGCCCTGTAACGCTGCCTCCGAACTCCGTTGGGTGACTTCGTCTCCGCTGCAAAACCGCATTCCGTTCTTCTCTTTTGTCCGCACACGGCAGTTCTTTGCCATTGCGTCTGAATCATTCCTGGGCTATATCTTGAGCATCCCAAAAGTTCGATTCGGGCTAATCCATCCGTCTGCAGAACTCACGGCTCGAGATTCGCGTAGCGGCGTGCCTCTGCAGACTACGGGACTATATCGGTGAACCTCCTCCATTCGCAGGCGGCCAAGCCAGCCGGGCTTTGGCCTCGTGGCAATCCTTCTTCGCCTTCATCCACCAGCAAGAACGAGCTCGCCTTTCTCCGTCCTGCCGCGCTAACCCTCATTTTTGCCCTCACCTCATTCCCCATTCCGCGCCTCCACGCCCAGAACGCATCTCTGCCGGCCGCGCCGGCCGGTGTTGCGCAGAATTCTGTGAACACGGCCGGCGTGGTGATCCACTCCCACGACACAACCACCGTATGCGGCAGGAATCTTCCCGGCCATCGCAGGCGCTGAAAAAACCTGGGAGTGCATCACGCCTGCGATGGCAGCTCGGTTGCCTTCAGGCTGCCGACGATCGCTGAGATCGCTCCGCCCGCCACGCAACGGCCCATTCCCGACTGACCGCATCGTTCCACGCAAAGCGGTCCCGCGCCGGTCGCCATTCCCGATGGAAAGAATTTGGCGCCGGCGCGGCAAATCCCCGTCGCTCTGAAGCCCCTTCGCCGGGCGCTACGCCGATTCGCGCGCCAACTCTTCGCCCGAAACCAGCGCCCGTTTCCGCGCCAGGTTGCGCGTCAGCGCAGCCATCAACGCCGCCGCCAGCAGGCTGGGCACCACCAGTCCCCTCAATCCGGCTGCATAACTTCCCGTGTAGTCCTTCATCACGCCCATCCAATAGGGCCCCACAAATCCGCTGAACATGGTAATCGTGTTCATCGCCGCAATGCCCGCGGCCGCCGCGCGCCCCGCCAAAAACTGCATGGGAACGGCGTTGGCCGGCCCCAGCATCGCCACGAACCCAACGAAGCATGCCCCCAACGCCACCACCGTCAGCCACGGTTGATTCGCATAACTCGCTGTCAAATAGCCTGCCGCCATCACCAGGCAAGGAACGATGCTATGCAGCGCCCGTTCACCGCGGCGGTCAGAGTGCGCGCTGTTCAGCAGCATCGCTGCCGCTCCCGCCAGGCCAAAACCCGCCACCAAGTAGCCGACATTGCCCACGCTCCATCCGGTCGCGTCCTCAAGAATCGCCGGCGCGGAGAAGCTGTAGGCGTAGCTGGTAATCAGCGCAAAAAAGAAATAGGCCCCGATCGTCCACACCTTGGGCGAAAGCAGCGCCTGTGCTACTCCGGCGCCGTGCCCCAGATGCGCTTTTTCGCCGTCAGCCTTGAGTTGGGTCTCGAGCCACGCCTTCTCTTCCGCGGTGAGCCACGTGGCCTTTGCCGGGCCATCCGGCAACATCTTCAAGATCACCAGGCTGAACATCGCCGCCGGTAGTCCTTCAAGCAGGAATAGCCATTGCCAGCCTGCAAGACCCAACTTCCCGTCGAGTCCCATCAGCCACCCGGCCAGCGCTCCCATCACCGTCGAGCTTAAGGGCAGCGCGATATAGAACCGGCTCACCGCCCGCGCCCGCATCCGCAACGGAAACCACAGTGTCAGGTAATAAATCACGCCCGGGTAGAACCCGGCTTCCGCCACGCCCAGCAGCAAGCGCAGCGCGTTGAACTCCAGCGGCGTGCGGACAAACATCATCGCCGCCGCCAGCAACCCCCAGGTGAACATGATCCGCGCCATCCAGCGCCTGGCCCCAAAACGAAGCAGCAGCAGGTTCGACGGCACTTCGCACAGCGCATACCCGATAAAGAACAGCCCCGCGCCAAATCCGTAGACCGATGCGCTGAAGTGCAGGGCCTTGTTCATCTCCAGTGAGGCAAAGCTGATGTTGATGCGGTCCATGAAGGCGAGTCCATAGCCCACGCCAATCACCGGCAGCAGCCGCCATGCCGCCTTGCGCTGCGCCGACGCGCCAATCGCCTCACTCGCCGCGCACGGGCCGGACAAGGCCACAGCGGAAGCTCCGTCTCCAGCAGACATCGCAAATTACCTCGATTGGCGCGCCAAAATCATGCGAAATGCGGGGAATGAAAGGGAACCGGGTTACCCGACTGTATCACACAGCCAGGCGAAATCGGGACAACTCGCCGGGCCTGGTTCCATGCGATCGCCCTATGCAGTGGGCGATGCTCCGCTTTCTATCGTGGCCGCAGACTTCAATGGCGATGGCAAACTCGATCTCGTCACGGCGAACGCCGGGCCGGGAACGGTATCCATCCTGCTGCAACAATAGTCCGCCGGTCGCCCGCCGCCGTCCAGGGCCCGCGATCCGCGCCTCACGGCCTTTCGATAATGCGGAATTCTCCGCTTGCGTGCATCATGCTCATCAAATAAAGCAATCCGTCGTAGTAGCGCTGCTCGCCCGACGGCACCGGCATCTTCCACAGAGCATCGACAAACGCCTTCGCCTCCGCGCTGTCTGGCGCGGCCAGGCTGCCTACTGCCGTCGTCGCCACCATCCCCGGCGAGTGCGTCGTCGACAGCGGTTTCCCGTCCAGCGTGTACTTGTTCGCATACGTATCGATGCCCTGGCTGTAAAGAAACCGCTGAATCTTCGCGCTCAGCGCCGTCTCGCGCGGGTCCTTGTGCCACCACGAGTAGTCCACGCTCCAGTTGCTCACGCTGCGCCATGAGTCGGACATGAACGGCGTCGGCTTTCCGTCAAATCCCATCACCGTTGACCCGTCGAGATTGCTCCGGTCCGGCGTCAGCCCGGTCTCCGGTCCCGTCACGCGATTGAAAAAATCGCGGCTCACATCCGCCGCCTTCGCCCAGAACACGCGATCCTCCACCGGCCCCCACCGCGACCACAACTCATAAAACGCCGGCAGATGATAGCTCGCATCCGTCACGCCATCCGGCAGATCGGGCACAAACTTGATCATGAAGTGGCTCTCGTCCACCATCGGCCCGATCGTTTCCTGGTGCGGCCCACGTGGAAACCGAAACGCCGGCAGCGGCTGGCCGCTCGCCTTGGCCTCTTCCTCCATCCTCCGGTTGTTCGGGCTGGGCCACGGATGATCCGGCTGCACAAATGGCGCATCGCCGGGATGAATCCTGAATGGCCCCATCCCCGTCTGCACCGGATGATGCCGCATGCCGCGCAGAATTTTGTCCGCTTCCGCCTGGTAGTTGTAAATGCCCGTCCCGTTGCCCCACCGGTGCGCCGCGAAATACAGCGCCATCGTGAAGTACTCCTCCCCATCCGGCGCCGCTCCCGTCGAGCGCGGTGTTCCATCCGTGTTCATCGACCACGCAAAGTAGCCCACCGAAGGATTCTTCGCATCGGTAATCAGCATGTAGGTATGCGCCCAGTTCCAGATCGCGTCGAACTCGCGCTTCTTGCCGAGTTCCACCGAGATCATCATCCCGTAGCTCATGCCCTCGGTGCGCACATCGTTGTTCGCCCAGTCCGTCACGTACGCCAGCGTCCCGTTCTCGTTGGCTCCCGTCTCAAAGTAAATCCGCTCCTCCTGCCCGTCGCCATGGAAAAGTTGCTGGAATGCTCTCTCGATCTTGGCCCGCGTCTCCGCCGGTGGATGCCCCTGCTCGGCAAACAGGTCGCGATACTTGCCCGTCTTGTATGCTCCGTCGCCATCTCCAGTGAAGCGCTCGATCTTGCCCAGCGGCGCATTTTCATGCGGCGGCTGTCTCACAAAACTCGCCGGCGGCGCTTGCAGCCCCGCGCCACCGCCCGGCGCCTGCCCCCGCGCCATGGCAGCGCAGGCCATCAAAAAACAGAACAACGGCAGAACACCCCGCGATCCAACCATCGAGCCTTCCTTCCTCATCGACGTAGTTTAATCGATTTATTCAAACGATGGCGCTGCGATCGAGCCGCTGCCATAGCGAAGTGTCCCCTGGGTCTTGCTGTTGGGTGAGAATCCTGACACGCCGCCGTGGCATTCGATCCGGAGGGACGAACGAAGAGAGCCGAGGACGAGCCGCGTTAGCCGGCGCGGTCCTGGGCACGCGGCAGGCCGCTCAGAGCTGGTCGAGTGGCAAACGAGGCTACCATAATTCGAGTGCGCTCTTATGGCCGCAGCCGCAACACTTGTGCTCCTTGTGCATCTCGCCTTTATCGGGTCTGTCGTCTTCGGCGCGCTCTTCACGCGCGGCCGCCCCGTGTGGACCACCCTGCACATTCTTTCTCTTTTATGGGGAATCGCCGTCGAAGCCGGCCCCTGGCCCTGCCCGCTCACGCTCGCCGAGCAGTATTTGGAGACCCGCGCCGGCCTCGCCGCGTATCACGGCAGCTTTCTGCTGCACACCCTCGACGCCCTCGTCTACCCGAATCTGCCTGATTGGCTCATCACTGTCGCCGGCGTCGCCGTCTGCCTCTTCAACCTCGGCATCTATGCCCGGCGTTTCTACAAATGGCGTGCCGCATGCCAGCCATCCAGCTAATGGGTCTTTTGATCTCTGATCTCAGTAAGAGATAAGAGATCAGAGGTAAGAGATCAGAGACTAGCTCTCTCTCCTCTCTTCTCTGTTCTCTGTTCTCTGTTCTCTGACCACTGATCACTGATCACTGCCTCTCGCCGCAGTCATCTCCGCGCTCCAGCTCCCATCCTCGGTTCCCAGCGTGAACGCAATCTGTCCCGCGGCAACCTTGCCTTTATATACCAGCTTGTACGTCGTCCCCTGGTAGTCGGTGTTCACCCAGAATGTCACCGTGTCGCCATCGATCTTTCCATCGTGAATCTCCGCCGGGGTCGTCGGCAGCCCCTCCACCGATCCCGTAACTTCTCCGTTCGCGCTCGTCAAATGAATCACCAGCGGCACGCTGGTGCCATTGAAATCGAACGCTCCCTTCCACGTTCCGCTCACGTCAATGGCAGCCGGCGCCGGCTCTGGCGCCAGTTCGCCGCCCTTCGTCGCTGTCAGTTGCGCGGTGAAGCTTCCATCGTCGGTCCCGAAGGTAAACGCAATCTCGTCTCCCGCATCTGAAACCTTTCCCTTGAAAACCAATTTGTACGTCTGCCCCTCGTAGTCCGTATCCACGCTGAACACGACCCCATCGGCATCCACTTTGCCGTCGTGAATCTCCGCCGGCGACGTCGGCAAGCCCTCGACTGTCCCGGTTACCGCGTCGCCGGTCACCGTCAAATGAAACACCAGCGGCACGCTTGTCCCTTGGAAATCGAAGCTTCCCTTCCATGTTCCCGTTGCATCCGCCGCACGCGCCGCCGGAATCGCCGAAACCAGCGCAAAAACCGTTGCCAATCCCGCTGCTCGCAACCCGATCTTCATCGCATAACCCTCCAAAGCAAAAAGAAGTCTACCATGCCCCTTGCCCCTTCTTAACAGACTCACGAACCTCGCGCCCGGTTCCCAGACGTCTGATCCCCGGTCCCTGTTCCCTGATCCCTGTACGTTCTGTCACAGGACGTTCACACTCTCGCTGTGATAGCATCCGTTTTTCGACGTAGCGCCGCCGGATGAGCCCCGCTTTTCCCCGCCGCACGCCGTCAAACTTCTGCCGGAAACCTCTGTGCGAGGTCTCCGAACGAATATGGACGAGGCAGACCCCAAATCCGGAGCCCGGTTCCGGCAATTCCGCCGCTTGAACGCCTGCGACGGCGTCTCCCCGCAATCCATGTTCGACCGGCGTCCCCCAACAAACCGCTCGCATCAGCGGCCACCGGCCTCCAGCTACCGGCTGCAGCCCATCCGCTACGCGCAATCAATCAAGGAGTTGTGCACATGAAAACGTACCAGGGAAGTGAGATCCGAAACGTCGCTGTAGTGGGGCATGCGCAGTCCGGCAAAACCACCCTCATTGCCGCTCTGCTGCATGCCGCCAAAATGACGCCCACCCAGGGCCGTGTCGCCGATGGCTCCGCCGTCACCGCTTACGACGAAGAAGAGATCGCTCGCGGCATCACCATGCAGAATGCCGTCGCCTTCGCCGAGTGGCAGGGCATCAAGATCAACTTCGTCGACTCGCCCGGTTTCCACATGTTCTCTCACGAAGCCCGCGCCGCGCTCTTTCCCGTCGAATCCGCCATCGTCCTGGTCAATGCCCAGAACGGCGTCGAGCCTGTCACCGAGCGCGTCTGGCGCTACGCTGAAGAAGCCAACGTTCCCCGCATCGTCCTCATCAATCAAATGGATCACCCCAAGGCCGGCGGCTCCGACGGCCTGAACGCTCTCATCGACGACCTGCACGAGCGTTGGGGCCGCAACTGCGTTCCCGTCCAGTTGCCCATCTCTGACCCCACCGGCTTTCACGGCGTCATCGATCTCGTCACCATGCAGGCTTACACCTACACTTCCGGCGGCGACGGCCGCGGCAAAGCCTCTGCCGAAATTCCTGCCGCCCTCGCAGCCGACGCCAAGGTCCGCCACGAAGCCCTGGTCGAGCTCGTCGCCGAAGGCAAAGACGAGCTGATGGAAGAGTTCTTCGAGAAAGGCACCATCCCCGAAGATCACCTCATCGCCGCACTGCATGAAGCCATTCGCGAAGACCGCATCTTTCCCGTCCTCTTTTCCAGCGGCCTCGTCAACATGGCCCTCGACCATCTGCTCGACTTCATCAAGGACTACGCGCCCTCGCCTACCGAGCGGGCTCCCATCGCCGCCAAACCCGCCTCGCCCGAAGCGGAGCCGGCAACGCGTAAAGTGGCTGACAACGAGCCCGTCTCTGCCGTCGTCTTTAAAACCATGGCCGACCCCTTCGCCGGCCGCATCAGTTTCTTCAAAGTCGTCAGCGGGGTCCTCAAAAACGATGCCGCGCTGGAAAACTACACCCGCCGCGGCTCTGAAAAGCTCTCGCACCTCAGCATCATGCAGGGCCGCAAAGCCGTCGAGGTCCCCGAGCTCCACGCTGGCGACATCGGCGGCGTCGCCAAGCTGCGCGACACGCTCACCGGCGACACCCTCGGCCAAAAGGGCGCCGACATCCAGTTCGCTCTCCCCGCGCTGCCCGAGCCGGCCATGACTTATGCCATCGAGCCCAAGTCCCGCGCCGACGAAGACAAGCTCGCTCCGGCGATCCATAAGTTGATGGAAGAAGATCTCCTCATCCGCTTCTTCCGCGATCCGCAAACCAACGAATTCCTCATTGCCGGCGCCGGCCAGCCGCACATCGAGGCCATCGTCTCGCGCCTCAAAAAGCGCTACCACGCCGAAGTCACCCTCAAAGCTCCCAAGGTTCCCTACCTCGAAACCATCCGCGCCAAGGGCGAGGCCCACGGCCGCCACAAGAAACAGTCAGGAGGCCACGGCCAGTTCGGCGACTGCAAGATCCGCATGGAACCCCAGCCGCGAGGCGCCGGCTTCGAGTTTGCCAGCGAAATCTTCGGTGGCGCCATCCCCAAAAACTTTATCCCCGCCATCGAAAAAGGCATCGTCGAATCGGCCGCGCGCGGCTTTCTCGCCGGCTACCCTGTCGTCGACTTCAAGGTCATCGTCTACGACGGCAGCTACCACGACGTCGACTCCAACGAGCTCTCCTTCAAGACCGCCGGACGTCTCGCCTTCAGAAAAGGCATGGAAGTCTGCAAGCCCGCGCTGCTCGAGCCCATCATGAAGGTCGCCATTGAAGCCCCGGACGAGTTTGCCGGTAATCTCATGGGCGATCTCAACTCGCGCCGCGGCCGCGTCCAGGGCATGGACACCAAAGGCCGCACCACGGTGATCAACGCAGAGGTGCCCATGGCCGAGATGCTCACCTACGGCACCCAGCTCACCTCCATGACCCAGGGCAAAGGCAGTTACCGCATGGAGATGGATCACTACGACTTCGTGCCCCAACCCGTCGCCGAAAAAATCCTCGCCAACGCCAAACGCCCCATCGACGAAGAGGAAGAGTAACCACTACGCCTGTCATCCTGTGCGGAGCGCGCGCACGGCCCCATGATCGCGATGCGATCATGGGGTAAGCGAAGCCGAAGGATCTGCCGTTGTCTCTCCTCTGGATGCCCTATCCCAGCTTCGCTAGGGCGGGTTGCGGGTGCCCCAGGTTCTCTCGCGGTTGCCGACCAGGAATACCACGAACTCCAACCCGCCACTACACCGGTTTCACAGTTACCGTATCCCGGAGCCGCAAAAGCTAAGTGGCTTTTTCTCCAAGAAAAAGCCACCTTGATGAGGGTTGGAAAGTGGCCATACAAACTGTGAAACCGGTCTAAGTAAAGATGATCTGCGCTCCCGCCGACTTCTCGTAGAACTGACCAACCGAGATGATGTCGTCCACCTCTTCCGAAAAGTCCCCGCGCTTCAAGTGGAACATTTCCACTGTCGCCTTGCACGCATAAATCGCGCACCCGGCGTCGTGGATCATGGTCATGAATTCCGGCACGGGCGGAATATCGAGCTTCTCGATCTCCTTCTTCATCATCCCCGTGGCAAAGGCCGACATGCCGGGCAGCGCGCCAAGCAGTGTGGGCATGTGCAATCCCGGGTTGCCCACCGTTGCCACCTTCAACCCCGCCATGCGCTTTTTGATAATGGCGTCGAGCCCAAAAAATGTAAAAAATAACGACGCTTCAATTCCTTCCATGCGCGCCCCGTTGGCCATAATCAGACCCGGATATACCCCTTCAAGCGATCCCCGCGAAACAATAATCGACACACGTTCAATTGGCTGAGCTTCGGTCGTCATAACGTCCTCTCTCTAGATGCATCCCTTCGGTTTCGGCAATCCGCCGATGCGCGCCGCCTTTTTCGCGGGGCCCTTGGGAAATAGCTGATACAGGGTCTTCGTATCTACGCCGCTCTCCTTCGTCAGCCGCCTGATTGACGGTGAGTCGCCCTCCTTCATGAAGACGCTCCGCATGAAATTGATCACCGCCCAGTGTTGCGGCGTGAGCTCCGCAATTCCTTCCTGGGCGGCGAGGTCGCGCGCGATCTCCTCCGTCCACTCGGTTCGGTTGGCAAGATTGCCGTCGGCGTCAACAACCAACTCCTTGCCGCAAAGTGTGAGTGTTGCCATCGGTTCACCTCAAGTCTCTCTTGAATTCAGAATAATGAATGCGTCCTTTGCGCTCCCCTATTCCCTTCCTGATCCCTGGCCCCTGGTCTCTGGACTCATGCCGCCGCTTGTTTCTTTCCGCTCATCGACATATCGGCTCCAACAGGCAACTCCATTCCCCGCAGCAGAATATTCCAGTACACCCAGCGGAACCCGAGCTTGCCCCAATGATTGACGCGGCTTTCTTTCAGCAGCCTGAACGGCCCTATAACCGGCAGCGGAAAATCGCCGGCCAATGGTTCCGTCTCGTAGTTGAAGTCGATCAACAACGCCTTGCCGAATCCCGACTCAACAAAACAGTTGGCGTGTCCGTCAAACCGCGCCCTCGGCGTGCGCCCCTCCACATGCTGCAGAACGTTCTTGAAGAGAATCTCCGACTGGAAATGAGCCACCGATCCGGCCTTTGAACTGGGCAGGTTGGTTGCGTCGCCAATCACAAAAATGTCCTCGTACTGCTGCGCCTTCAGCGTGTGCTTGTCAGTGGGCACAAAGTTCAGTTCGTCGCCCATGCCGCTCCGCGCCATCGCTGCATCGCCCATATTCGTCGGCACCGAAACCAGCACGTCATAGGGCACCTCAGTGTCGTCCCAGGACACAATCTTCTTTTCAGCATTATCCACGCGGCTGATGGCAAAATCCGGCGTCACCTTGATACCCTTGCGAACCAGAAAGTCGCCCAGTACGCGGTTGCACGTGGCCTTGGTAAAAGCTCCGGAAAGTGGCGTTACAAAGTGCAGATCCACCTTGTCGCGTATGCCGCGTTCGCTAAAGTACGCATCGGCCAGGAAAAGGAATTCCAGCGGCGCCACCGGGCACTTGATCGGCATCTCCGCGATCGAGACTACCAGTCGGCCACCCTGCCACGACTTGAAGAATCCCGCCAACAGCTCAGCTCCGCGTGGCGCGTAGAAATCGAACTTTGTCTTTCCCCACCCCTCGTCGACGAGCCCTTCAATCTGCTCGGGATGAATCTCGGCTCCCGTAGCAATAATCAGGCAGTCGTATGTGAGCGTCTCACCGCCCGCGAGAAATACCGATTTCGTTTCAGGATCAATTCGATCGATTGCGGAATGAATGAACCGGACCCGCTCCCGGATGTACTGGTGCCGCGGTCTCACTAGGTCGCGTATCTGGTAGGTGCCGAACGGGACAAACAAGAATCCCGGCTGGTAATAGTGTTCCTCCGTAGCATCCACCACGGTGATGCGCCAATCCTTCTTCCCCAATTCCCTGGCGAGCTTATTGGCCATGATGGTGCCGGCCGTTCCGCCGCCAAGGATCAGCATCTGCCGCATAGATCGTTTCCCCTCCACAGTCCTCATTGGAATAAATCCACGTTCGATGCAAACTGTTACAGAGAAAATTGGCGGTGAGCCGCATCACTTGCCTTCCCCATCCGCCCGGCGTATACCGTTTGCGTCATGACGCAGTTCGAAGTCATCGACGTAAACCCTCAAAACGTTGAGGAAGTCGGCTTCTTTTGCGCCAGGAGCCGGCCCGGCCTGATCGGCTACGAAGACAAGCTGGTCTGGCTCGAATCCCGCTTCCGCGAAGGCCTCTGCATCAAGATGATCCTCAACGGCGGCCGCGGCTTCATCGAGTACATCCCCGGCAAGTACGCCTGGCGTGGCATCGTGGCCCCCAACTACATAGTGGTTCACTGCCTCTGGATCACCGGCCCCAGACAACAACACGAATGCGGCGAAGCCCTGCTCGATGAGTGCATCGGCGATGCCCGCGCTGCAAATCTCGACGGCGTCGCCGCAGTCGCCGCGCACCGCCGTCTCTCGCACACCGACACCGGCTTCTTCCTGCGTCACGGGTTCAAGCGGATCGATACCGTCCCGCCCGGCATCGATCTGGTCGCATTCAAATTCCGCCGCACCGCCCCCGATCCGGCACTGGCCGGCAACTGGGAACAGAAGCGGCAATCGCTCGGTCCTGGGCTCACGATTGTCTCTTCCCCGCAGTGCCCCTACTCCTACGAGGGAGCCCGGCAAATCTCCAATTCCGCGCACAAACTCGGCGTTCCAGTGACAACGGTTCGCATCAAATCCGCAACCCAAATGCGCCGTTCCGCCCCAACCCCGTGCGGAGCCTTCGACCTCGTCTATCGCGGCCAGTTCGTTCCCAACCTCTGCCATCACAACTCACCAGCCAAGCTTCGCATCATGCTCGACCGCTCGCAGGCGCCGGGAGGGCCGCAGCGGAAGTTATCGCGGCCATCGCCGGCCCGCTGACGTGCCGGGGGTGGGTGCCTTTAGGTAATCAAGAGGCTGTTCATGGATCGGAGCGGCTGATGTCTCACGCCGCGGGCCGGGCGCCGTCTGCTGGCGGCCAAGTGGTTACCTCCGGGCCAACCTCCAGGTGACGAAAGAATTAAGCCAGATCGGTCTCGTTTCGCTTCACTTTTCGTGCCAAGGAGCGATAGAATCGCCGAGCAATCTCCCCACGGTTCCCCTATCCTTGAGCGCTGAAGCTCCTAAACGCTGAAACCAGCGCAAATCTAATTTCGGGCCGCACTTACCTCCTCCCGCGAATCTCCAGTTAGAGCGTTAGGCTAACCGGGCAATAGCCATCGGCCTCGTAGAGTATTGACCTACGACAAACGGTCAGCTCCATTTCCGGCTTGTTGTGTATAAATCTCTGGGCCAATCAACCAATTAAGAGGAGGAAAAATGAATGCTCTGTATCTGAATCTGATTTCCAAATTCGAAAACCTGAAGAGCAGCGAAGAGGGTCAGGACCTGGTTGAGTACGCGCTGTTGGTTTGCTTGATCGCGCTCGCGTCCATCGTCGGCGTTCAAAGTGTCGCATCGGCGGTCACCACGGTCTTCTCAAACATCAGCGCTTCGCTAGCGTAACCAGGTACCCTGGCCCGAGGTCTCCGCGGCTGTCGGGGTCCCCGTCGAGCGACCTTTGCTCGCCGGGGTAAGGTGAGCGCCCACCCTCGGCGTCCGCCGCGGCGGATTCTCGCGCCTACGGTGGAAACATAAGGCGCTCCATCCTCGCTTCGCTAGGGTGGGGAGGGTTCCTGCTCAATTCCAGCTTCGGGTCGCGCGCTGCCCTCGCGATATTCTTGCTCTTGTCGCTGGGGTGGGCCGGGGTTGCCCCATCCTTCTTCGTTCGCTTTGGCGAACGAAAAGGGCGGGGTGCCTCGAACCCCGACTCAGCGCCATCGCCCTGAGCGGAGCGGGCCACGCGTCGCGTAGCCCGCGAAGTCGAAGGATCATCGGTTCCTCGTCGTCTACTCTCTTTTCTCTTTTCTCTTCTCTCTGTTCCCTAGCCCCCTGGTCCCCGGTCCCTCGCAACAGTGCTATCCTTTCCCGTCCCCACAAAAGCACGAGGAGGATGACGTGAAACATGCCATCATATTGATTACCGGCGCGCTGGCCTTGATCGCCGGCTGCGGAAACCAGACGACTCAGACCAACGCTCCGGTTCAGCCCAAGTGGAAGGGCGCTGCCTACCACATCGCTTTTGGCGCACCGCCGGCCAAGCCAAATCCAGGCGGTCTCACCATTCCGCCCATCAAATACACCGCCAATCCTGACGCCCTCGAGAATCGCGTCGACCTCGTCGTCCAATTCGACACCTCCGGCGTCAAGCGCGACACGCCCGTTATGGACCAGATGATCATGGCTCCGGTCGACATCTCCGGCGCCGACGGTGCACTGCCAGCCGACTACGTCAACACGGCCAGCAGCGAGCTGGCCAAGATGCTCGGCTCCTACTGCATGAAAGGAAAGATCAAGATTTCGGTCGCCCTGGCCCGCTCGTCGCTCTCCATCACGGCCAACGACGAGCAGGTTGACGCCAAGCGCGTATCAGATTGGCTGCCCATCGAGCTCGTCTTCAAAAACCCGCATGCGAAATGCTAGTCGTTGGGCGTGACGGGGCGCGGCTTCAGAGGCCGCGGCAAAATCCGGCACAAGTGCCGCCCGCAAGCGGCGCGGTCTTATCCGTGCCCCTCGGTCCTATGAGATTGCTCCAGCTTTAGCTGCTGAGGGTGGTCTTGCCCGCAATCTGCCTAGAGACGCAGGAAATCCGTTTGATTTCATGAAATAGCCCGGTCTGATCTATCGATCGGCCGATGCGCTCAACGTCCCGGGATGCGGCTTGGCTTTTACGGGAAGCTGCTGCAATGCTTGTTGCGTCGGATCAGTGGCTTGCGCAAATGCGGGTTTCGCCTCCACAAACGGGCTTCCCCATGCCAGCGCAACAACCACCGCGATGGAGCACATAAAAACGGCGGCTAGAATGTCTCGTTTCAGGGACTTCATGAGCACAGCAACTCCACAATAATTCATTTCGATGACGCGTCGCGCCACTGCGTTGCCCGCGCGCCGCAGCGTGGCGAACGATTTCACCCGTGCTTCACAATCGGCCGGGCCTGTCTGTTTTCATAGACGCGCGAACTGCGCTGGCGGCTCACGCAACTTTTATTCGTGTACTGCGTCGCGGAGCCTTTGCTGTGAAACCGGCTTAGCGCTTTCGCTTGCGCAGCCGCTTGGCAAGCGCCCACTTCAGCTCTTCAATCCCCTCGCCGGTCACTGCAGAAATCGCATGGAACTCGAGCTTGCGCCGCCTGGCATGTGAAGCCAGCTTCTTCAGCTTCTCAGCGTTGGCTACGTCGGCTTTCGTCGCCACCACGATCATCGGCTTTTCTTCGAGCGGATGATCGCCCGCGCCATCGGCAAAACTCGCCAACTCGTTGTTGATCACCTTGAAGTCTTCCACCGGATCGGGCCGTCCCGATGAGTCCGACACATCCACCAGGTGCGCCAGCAGACGCGTGCGCTCGATATGGCGCAGAAACTGCGTGCCCAGTCCGGAGCCCAGATGCGCGCCGGCAATCAGTCCCGGAAGATCGGCGACCACAAATGATTCTTCTTCCGGTTCCTCGCCCACCGTCACCACGCCCAGGTTCGGTTCGAGCGTCGTGAAGGGATAATCGGCAATCTTCGGCCGCGCCGCCGAGATGCGCGCGATCAGCGTCGATTTGCCCGCATTGGGGTATCCCACCAGCCCCACGTCGGCCAGCAGCTTCAGTTCCAGCCGGTAGGCGCGTTCCTCGCCCGGCCGTCCCATCTCGTGCTCGCGCGGAGCCTGGTGCGTGCTGGTCGCGAAGTGCTGGTTGCCGCGGCCGCCGCGCCCACCCTTGGCAATCACCAGGCGCTCGTCCGGCTCGTTGAAGTCGTGCACCAGCTCACCGCTGGCGGCATCGTAGAGCGAAGTGCCCACCGGAACCTGCAGCGTGATCGAGCGTCCATCCTGCCCCGTGCAATTCGAGCCCATGCCGTGCTCGCCGCGCTGCGCCTTGTGTTCCGGGTTAAACCGGAAATGAATCAGTGTGTTGTGCCGCTCGCTCGACTCCATCACCACGTCGCCGCCGCGCCCGCCATCGCCGCCCGACGGGCCCCCGCGCGGCACAAATTTCTCTCTCCGGAACGCCATGCAGCCGTTGCCGCCGTCGCCGGCCTTTACGCGAATTTTGGCTTCATCGATGAACACAGGGATCGGGTTTCAGGGTTCAGAAGTCAGCCGCATTCTCACTGACCCCGGCAAAGCTCAGTTGCCGTCACTTCAGTTTATCGAATCCTCCTCATCACCTTTCCGCGCTCGGCTGCCGATCGCATCGGCAAAGAACCATCGCACGGCATCGTCGCACTGTCCAGTTGAGAACTTCCACTTGTGACGCCTAATACATTGCCGCCAATCCTCCCGGCATACAATCGCTGCCAAACTCCTCTCGATGGATTCAGGGCAGCGAATCATGCGATTTTCGCGAGCCCTGCCTGCGGGCCGCATTCGCCGCCAGCCTAAGCCGGCCGAATGGGTTGCCTTTTCTCCCAGTATCTGCCGTAGCTAGGTTGGTCATGGCAGAACAGCGGCGAATCTGTATCAAGTGGTTGGCAGTTGAAGCGATGCTCCTGAGCGGGTGCTGGCTGGCCGGTTCACCTGCGCTTGCCCAGCAGCTCCGCGACGCGTCGCGCCCGTCCCGCATCGTTCAAATCGACTCGCCCCGCTTGGGCTCGCTCTCGGGCAGGCTCACTGATCTCCATTCGACTCCGCTCGCCGGCGTCTCTCTCGCGGTCCGCAACCGCTCCACCGGAGCTGAGTGGCACGCAATCACCGCAAAAAACGGCGCCTTCCGCTTTGCCTCGCTCGATGCTGGCGATTACGTGTTGCAAGTGTCTGATCCGCGCCTCGGTCGCGGCCGGCTCGAGGGCATCGTGGTTTCAGGCGGCATGGAATCCCGTGTGCAAGCCGCAGTGCAATTCGAACCGGTTCCGCCTGGAGCCTCGCCGCCGGCACTTTTTGCCTCTGTCCCTCCATCCCTGCCGGTTCTGCCCGCCACAGCGCCAGCTCAAGCTGCAGCCGCCGCGGCGCCAACAGCTCTTGCCGTTGCTTCATCGAATTCACCGGGACAACCTTCAGTCTCGTTGCCGCGAATCGCTCCGCCGCCAACCACCGTGCCGGGGCCTGCGTTCGTCATGCCCGCCATCCGGCCGCCGGCCAGCGCCACACCACGCCCCGTGATCGAGACACAATCTGCGGCCATCGCCCCTTCGCTCGCTCTCGCCGCGCCGCGCCGGCTCTCGCTGCCGTTTCGCCCATCGCTCGCATTCACTGTCAATGCGGCAGCGGCAGGCAGCATCAAGGCCGCCATGCTGCGCAATCTCTCTCATCTCGGGCCTGTCGTTGCCGCCGCGCAACAACCCGAGCCCGCCTCGCCCGCCGTCACAGCCACCATCACCTCCGCGCAGTTGCAGGCGCTGCCTGCCAGCGGCCGCCGCTGGCAGCAGTTCCTGCTCGACACTCCTGCCGCAAGTGCATCCGCCGATTCGGCGCAACCTTCATTCCGCGCCGCAGGCGGGCAATCTGCCGTCATCACCATCGATGGCGCCGGTACGCAGCTGGCCTTCGGCGTAGCCGCAAGGGCTGACGCTTCAAGCTCCACCAGCCTGACCGTTGAAGAGGAGACTTCCCCAGGCTACGGCCGGACCGCTGCGCACGGCTTGAACGTAAGCGAGGCCGCGGTTCGCGAAGTAACCGCAACCGCCGGCAATGCCGAAGCCGAAATCATGCGCTCGAGCGGCGGCGAGGTGGGCATTCACACATTAAGCGGCAGCGATCTGCTGCACGGCCAGAGTTTTCTCTTCGACCGCCAGAACTCCTGGGGCGCGCGCAACCCCTTTACGCAATGGGTCACTGAAACCGCGCCGGCCCAGCTAACCTACAATCCATCCGGACCTCCACTCTCTGTCCCGGTCTTCGATAATGGCCCGGCCGGAACGCCGGAGTCGTATACGCCGCCGGACCACGAGATCGTCTGGGGCATCGGTGCGGGCAGCCGCATTCGCCGCGACAGGCTCTTCTGGTTTGGCGCGCTCGACAGCTACCGCCGCTCCGATCCGGGAGTGGCGATGGTGAAACATCCTTACCTGCAGGCGCCGGCCAACTGCGGAACTCCCCCATGTGCCACAACAACAACCGGCTTTTTCGCCCAGCCCAGCAACTGCCAGATGCAGTTGCTCAGCGCTCAGCTCGGGCTGTCGGCGCCAGGTTCGTCATCCGATTGCGTCAGCGGCTTGATTCAAGGGTTGACCGCCTATTCAGAGATGCTGGGAACGTCCGCTGGCCAGCCCGGCCTGGCCAGCCTTCTTGGCCCCGCGCCCCGCACCGCCGCGCAATGGGTCGGCTTTGGCCGCATCGATTGGCAGGCCGCCGAGCGGCATCGCGTCACGCTCGAAGGCACGGGTGCAAACTGGAATTCGCCCGGCGGCGGGCTGACCGGTGTTGCGGCAAATTATGGAAATCACTCCTTTGGATCGAGCCAGGCCGATCAGCAATGGCTGCTGGCTCGCTGGGAGGCCTATCTCACCCCCAATCTGCTGGCCGTCACGCAGGGCTCCGCAGGGCGTGCCGTGCTGAGCGCAAAGCCCGATACGCCGTCCGCATTCGAGAGTCCATTGATGAAAGTGAATCCTTATGGCCAGTTGCCGCAGATCGTCGTCGACTCGCGCTACGGCTTCACCATCGGCAATCCTGCGCGCTTCGGCCACGGCAGCTACCCCGACGAAAATCTCTACCATGCGCAGGAAATGCTCGACTGGGTGCGCGGCCATCTTCTGGTCCGTTCCGGTTTCGAACTCGATCACGACGCCGACGCGATCAGCCTCCTGCGCAACCAGACGGGGTCCTACTCCTACTCCAAAGTGCAGAATTTTATCGCCGATGCGCTGGTCTTTGAGAAATTTGGGCTCACCAACCTGCTGAACCCGCAAAATCCCCACAACTGCGATCCAACCGGCAAGCTATGGCAGAACTCGAACGGCCAACTCATGGGCCTCGGCGCGCTGCCCTGCTACTCTCACTACTCGCAGACGATCGGGCCAACCAATTGGAACCTGAGCACCAACGACTGGGCCGGCTACACCACCGCCCAATTCCAGCCCGACAAACTCACCGTGCTCTCCATCGGCCTGCGCTGGGAACACGAGCAGATGCCGCTGCCACTTGCTGCGCTCGTCAACTCCGGCCTGCCGCAAGCCGGAAAGATGCCCGACCTTGGCAATAACTGGGGCCCGCGCCTTAGCCTCGCCATCGGAGACGCCAAAAGCCGTTGGCCGGTGCTGCGCCTCGGGTATGGCATGTACTACGGCCGAGTTGCAAATGCCACCCTCGAGACCGCCCTCACCCAGACCGGCTCCTTCAACGGCGACCTCAGTTTTTTCATTCGGCCCACCGACGGCTATTCCTCAACCGACGGCACCAGCGCCGCTCCCCCATTTCCTTCCGTGCTCACCGGCCAGCCCTCCAGCGTCGTCAAGCCCGGTGCCGTCGAATTCGCGCCCAACTTCCGCAACCCTGAAGTGCACCAGGCCGTCGCTGCCATCGAGAAGCCGCTGCCCGGCCGCCTCGAACTCACCGCCAGCGCCATGCTCAGCCTCGGACGCCGCCTGCCCGTTTTCATCGATACCAACTTCGATCCCGCCGTCAATCCGGGAACCATCACGACGGCCAATCCCGGGATCACCTACACCGTGTGTGACGAGGTGAACGAAACTGCCACGGGCGCCAACAGCAGCGGCCAGTCCGGCACCACCAACGGGCCGTGCGGCAATCTCGGCCTGGGCCCCATCAAGACCGCGACGATCACAGTTCCCTTTTACGCTTCCTGGCCATTTGCCGATTGCGCCGGCAATCCCAATGTCAACCCCGTCACCGGCCAGTGCGGATGGCTCAACCCGAACTATCAGCAGATCGACCAGATCACGAGCAAAGCCAACTCGACGTACGAGGGAGCAATGGTGAAGCTCACACGCTATGGCGGCCGCGGCCTCAGCCTGCATGCCCACTACACTTACGCCCACGCCATGGACTGGAATCCGAACCAGAGTCCGCTTGACCCGAACCCGGCCAACTTCAACCTCGAGTACGGAACCAGCAATCTCGACGTTCGCCACTCGGCCGCCGTCATGCTGGTCTATGAAACGCCCTGGAAGCTGCGCGACTTTGCCGGCCGCCTCGGCAATGGCTGGATGCTCTCCGGCATCGGCCAGTTCCACAGCGGTTTGCCTTACTCCATGCGCGTCACCGGCTCACTGCCCGAGGAGTTCGACGACGCCGGCAACGCCATCGTGGGACTGCGGCCGGGCATGAACGGCTCCGGCGGAGACAACCGCTACTTCGGCTTGCCCCGCAACTCGTTCCGCTATCCCCAAACCTGGAAGGCTGATCTGCGCCTGGGCCGGAAATTCCATCTCGGCGAAACGCGCCAGCTGGATATGTTGGCTGAGAGCTTCAACCTCTTCAATCACCAGAACGTTACCGAAATCGAAACCACCGGCTATACCATCGAGGCTGGCAGCCCTCCAAGCGCGTCCGGCGCTGCCGCCACGAATCCAACGCTGAACTTCCTCACCGGTCTCAAAATCAGCTCCACAACCGGCCTTCCCGTTCCCGCCTTCGGCAAACCGCTCAACATCAACGCGACCGATTTCTACCGCGAGCGCCAGATTCAACTCGGCCTGCGCCTGCGCTTCTAGGTCACGGCTCCCTTGCTCCCTCGCTCCCTCACTCCCTCACTCCCCGTTCTACGGCACAATCTCCGATGCCCCATTCAGAAACGCCGGATCCATCTCCGCAATGTCCGCGCGATAACTCACCGTCCTCGCCGTCGGGAAAGTGGCCGGTACTTTCTGCGTTACGCGCCCCGTCGCCACCCACTCCGTGCCCCGCTGAAAAGTTGTCATGAATCCCACGCAGCTCAGCGCGAACACGTCGTGCCCCATCGTCGTGTGAAAAATGCGTCCCCTGCCATAGCGCACAACCATCAGCATCGGTTCGTCGCGGCCGGTGCCGTGGTTCTTCGCATCGGAGTGCGCCGTCGCCAGCACTGTCATATTTTTTCCGGGCCCGCGCAGCGCGCCATATAGCTCATCGTTCGCATGCAGCCATTCCGCAGGCAACCCCTTCATAATCGGGTGCTCCGCATCGCGCGTCGTCACCTCAAAAGGCAGCCGCGCCCCGTGCTGGCCCGCCGATCCAGGAGACGTATCGGATACCACTTTGCCGTCCTTCCAATACCAATACGGCCCGGCCGCCTCGTTGCGTTTTCGCCAACCGCCGATTCCGATCATCTCGTTATAAGCCGCCCAGTCGGGAAAGGCATTGTCGGCCGCGTGCACGATCACCAGGCCTCCGCCACCGCTCACGTACCGCTCAAACTGCGTCTTCAGCTCCGCCGGCCAATCCGCTCCGTCGTAATTCATCACAATCGCCTGATAGCGATCGAACTCCGGCTTGAAGTTGCTGAAATCTCCATCCGGCGCCGGCGCCGTGATCACGGTGACATCGAAAAGCCCGGTCTCTTCGAGCTCCTTCTTCATCACCGGCGTCGTGAGCCGCCAATTGTGGTACGCGCCGCCGCTCGCGCCATCCAGAATCGCCACGCGTATCCTGCCGGCCGCATGTCCCGCCGTCGCCAACATCGACACCGCCATCATCATCAACCAGATTGTTCTCGTCATCTCCCATCCTGTGGGGCAGCGTTGTCACTCGCTTGCTCCCTTGTTCCGTTGTTCCCTTGCTCCCTCGCTCCCTGCCTTCCTATTCCCCGCTTCTTTGAAATCGCTCCCGCACCAGGCGCAGCGCATCTTCCGGGGTCGCAACCGTTCCCTCCAATTGCGCATCCTCGGCTGCCTGCAGCATCTCGCGAAATCCCGCGCCCGGCTCGTATCCCGCCGCAATCAACTCCCGCCCCGTAATCAACGGCTTCGGCCGAACCGTCTCCTCGGTCATCGCTGCAAGCCGTTCGCGCACATACTTCCAGTGATCGAGAAACCCGCTCCCCGCCAGGCAATCCATGCGGTGCAGCGCCAGGTGCTCGTCAAATCGGTCCAGCCTGAAGAATCGCTTCAACGTCGAATCCTTCATGCGCTCCGCATCCATAAAACGCATGTGATTTTCAATCAACGCCAGAATCTGCCGCGTTTCATCGTTCGAAAACCGGAATCGCCGGCAGATCTCCGCGCCCATCGCCACGCCCATCGCCGCATGGCCGTCAAAACGGATTCGTTCAGGGGCGCGTTTGAAGGTCGGCGGCTTGCCTACATCATGCAGCAGCGCGCCCCATGCCAGCGTCATGCTGCAATCCGGCTCCAGTTGCTCCAGCAACATCAGCGTGTGCGTCCACACGTCGCCCTCAGGATGATACTGCGGCGGCTGCTCCACGCCCTTCATGGCCGCGATCTCCGGCAGCACTTGTTTGAGCATCCCGGTTTCATCCAGCAACTCAAACGCGCGCCGCGCGCGGCCCTCGGTCAGCATCCGGGTCAGCTCGTCGCGCACCCGCTCCCGGCTTACAGCATCAATGCCGGCCGCCAGACCGCGAATGGCCCGCATCGTCAGCGGCTCAATCGCAAATCCAAAGCGCGCCGCAAACCGCACCGCGCGCAACATGCGCAGCCGGTCTTCTGCAAAGCGCTCCTCCGGCCGCCCGATGGCGCGAATCACTCCCGCATCCAGATCGGCAAGCCCGCCGACATAATCGATCACCCCTTCGCGAACAGCGATGGAATCATCGTGAAGATCGGAAGACAGGCGTCCCACACTGAACGGGTCCAGCAACAATCCATTGATCGTGAAATCCCGCCGCTGCACGTCTTCCTCCGCAGTCTTCGTGTACCGCACGCCATCGGGATGCCTGCCGTCGGAGTACGCAAGATCGGAGCGGAACGTCGCAACCTCCGTAACAAAACCGGCGTCCGTGGATTTCACTGCCGGAGGCTCCTGCGAAGTATTTGGCGCGCCAGCGCCCTCTGCCCCACCGCTGGTGGCCGGCGCGACGAGCACGACCCCAAAGTGCGCGCCCACCGCAAACGTGCGCGGAAACATCTCCAGCACGATATCCGGCGTGGCATTGGTCGCCACATCGTAGTCCGCCGGCTCGCGTCCCAACAGCAAATCGCGCACGCATCCGCCCGCGAGATACGCTTCGTATCCCTTGCCGCGCAGCGTCTCCATAATCCCCAGCGCCGCTTCGAATTGGTGCGTGTCCGCCATGCCGCTGCCTCCATTCTCAACCCTCAAGCTCCGATAGGGCCGCCAACTCCGCATGACCGCCTTGCGCGGCGGCCCGCCGACTTGCTGACCTGCTCACCCGCTCACTGGCTAACTCGCTGACTTGCTCTCTCGCTCAGTACACTGAAACCATGCCCTCCGGCCTCATCCTCGGCATCGAAACCTCGTGCGACGAGACGGCCGCGGCTATCGTCGAGCGCGGCCAACGCACCGTCTCCTCCGTCGTTGCCTCGCAGATTGCCACCCACGCCCGTTACGGCGGCGTCGTCCCCGAGCTGGCCAGCCGCGAGCATCTCCGCGCCATCGTTCCCGTCCTCCGAGCAACTCTGGCCCAGGCAAATGTCACCCTCGCCGGCCTCGACGCCATCGCCGTCACATCCGGTCCCGGCCTTGCCGGCGCGCTGCTCGTCGGCATCACCTACGCCAAGGCGCTCGCCTTCGCCAATCAGCTTCCTCTCATCGCCGTCAACCACCTCGAAGGCCACATCCACGCGGTGCTTCTGAACGAGCGCCAGACAGCCTGCCGAGCATCATCGCCGAACGGAACGGGCGGCATCCCGGCCGATTCGCCAGGCGCGCAGTCCCTCGCCCTCGTTGTCTCCGGCGGACACACGCATCTCTATCTGGCCCGGCCCACGCAGGGCACGTGGCGCTACACGCTGATCGGCCGCACAGTCGACGATGCGGCCGGCGAAGCCTTCGACAAGGTCGCCAAGCTCCTCGGACTCGGCTATCCGGGCGGTCCGTGGATCGATGCGCTCGCCAGGTTCGGCAACCCGCAGGCCGTGCCCTTCGCCTTTGCACAAATCAAAGCAAAGGCCCACCTGGCCGGCAAAACCCCACGCACCAAAGCTGCAAAAAGCGCGCCCATCGCGCGACTCGACCCGCATTTCCTCTTTTCATTTTCCGGGATTAAAACCGCCGTGCTGCGCTACGTCGAATCGCACAGCATGCGCGCCGAAGCCAAAGCTCGCGTGGGCCAAGTGCTGGCCAACTTCAGCCCGCCGCAAACCCGCGAGGAAGCTTTCGCTCTCTGCTCGCAGCTCACGCTCGATCTCATCGCCAGTTTTCAGCATGCCGTCGTCGGCGACTTGATGAAGAAAACCTTCGCGGCGGCCGAATCCCTCGGCGCCAACCGCATCCTCATCACGGGCGGCGTCGCCGCCAACCGCGAACTGCGCCTGCGCTTCAGCGCCGAAGCCGAGCGCCGCGGCCTTCACATCGCCTTCCCCACGCTCGCGCTCTCCACCGACAACGCCGCCATGATCGCCGCCGCCGCCTGGCCGCGCTTCCTCGCGCGGGAATTCGCGCCGCCCGATCTCTCCGCCGATCCCTCGCTCACCCTCGCCTGACTCGCACTCGACACCGCCCAAAACAAAAAGCCCGGCCGCAAAGCCAGGCTTCTCTTGCTCTCTTGCACCCTGCCTTATCCCCATCTCCGCATGATCAGCGTGGCGTTAATTCCGCCGAATCCGAACGAATTCGACAGCGCCACATCGAAGCTGTGCGCCATCGCCTTGTTGGGAACATAATCCAGCGTGCACTCGGGATCGGGATTCTCGATGTTCATCGTCGGCGGAATCTGCTGGTTCACCAGCGCCAGCACGGTAATTCCTGCTTCCAGTCCGCCCGCTCCGCCAAGCAGGTGCCCGGTCATCGATTTTGTTCCCGAGATCTTCAGCTTGTGGCTGGTCGCGTGCTCGCCAAACACAAACTCAATCGCTTTCGATTCGTTGCCGTCTCCCGCCGGCGTCGACGTGGCATGTGCGTTCACATAACCCACTTCTTCCGGCCGGATCTCCGCGTCCTTCAACGCCGCGCGCATCGCCCGCTGCGCCCCCTGGCCCTCCGGCGCAATCCCCGTCATGTGATACGCATCGGCGCTCATTCCGTAGCCGATCACTTCGGCCAGAATCTTGGCGCCCCGCGCTTTGGCAAACTCCAGCTCCTCCAGAATCAGAATGCCCGCGCCTTCGCCGATCACAAAGCCGTCGCGGTCCTTGTCGAACGGCCGGCTGGCATGCGTCGGGTCGTCGTTGCGCGTGCTCAGGGCCCGCATCGCCGCAAATCCACCGACCGACATCGACGTCACCGCCGCTTCCGCGCCTCCCGCGATCATCACATCGGCATCGCCATGCAGAATCATGCGCACCGAGTCGCCAATCGAGTTGGCGCTGGTGGCGCACGCCGTTGCGGTTGCGGAAATCGGCCCGCGCGCTCCGTAACGGATGCTGATCTGGCCGGCAGCCATGTTCACAATCGCCGCAGGAATGAAAAAGGGCGACATCTTGCGTGGTCCGCCCTGCAAAAGGTTGTTGTGTTCGCGCTCGATGACTTCGAAACCGCCGATGCCCGATCCGATAAACACGCCCACGCGGTCGCGGTTGCCATCGTTGATCTCAAGCCCCGACTGCGCCATTGCCTCCTGCGTCGCGGCAAACGCGTAGTGGATGAAGCGCCCCATCTTGCGCGCTTCCTTCTTCTCGACAAACTGCAGGGGATCGAAGTGCTTGACCTCGGCGGCAAAGGTCACCGGGAAACCGGTCGCATCGAAGCTTCTGATCGGCGCCATTCCGCTGGCGCCGGCCAACAGCTGCTTCCACACCTCGGGAGCGGTGTTGCCCACTCCACACAAAAGCCCCAGACCGGTGACTACGACTCGTCGCGTCGCTTCCTGATTCAAGATCCTACTTGCCGCCTTTCGCGTTCTTCTCGATGTAGTCGATGGCGTCTTTCACCGTCTTGATCTTCTCCGCGTCTTCATCGGGAATCTCCATATCGAACGCCTCTTCGAACTGCATCACCAGCTCGACCACGTCAAGCGAATCCGCGCCCAGGTCCTCCTGGAAACTGGCGCCCGGCGTCACCTCGGCCTCATCCACCTGCAGCTGCTCGACAATGATCTGTTTCACTTTCTCTTCAACAGCCATGCATTCTTCTCCTCGTGTTGTTTGAAACGCGTTGAACTCTCCAGGGATCACAGCGGTTCCGCCGTCGTCGTATGCTAAGTCCTTTGCGCATCGAGGGGCTACCTCCTCGAGATGAAACCGCCCCATCCCCATGCAGAATTCAGCAACGCAACCACAATACCGCTTAAAGAAAACCTCTCCGCTCCGCGAACCTACCATACCTGTCCGCGGCGGGCCGTGACAACCACCGCGCCTAAAAAGATGCGCATGGCCCCGAATCTTCAAGTCTACCGGGAGGGCCCAGGGGTGTAAAGGCATCGAGAAACGGGGATTGACGACCGTCCCCGCCCTCGCACGCTCCTTGGCGCGAAGCCTGCTTCGGCATCATGCCGCCTGTTCAAATACGATGTGAATCAACGCGGATGAACCAAAGGCAAGAGCCAGGTTGGGCAGCGCGAGCCCTTGCGGCAAGAGCGCGCTCAACGGCCAAAGACCGGCGCCGGTCACGCGCTGGCAAACGCGCCCGGCGGCCCAAGGAACTCGAAGATGTTGTCTGGATGTACCGGCTTGGCCATCAAAGGAAAATCATGGCCACGCCTCCTTGAGTTGTCGATCAGTTCCTGGGTGGCGGCATTGCCCGAGATGAGCAGCACCTTGCAGTTGGGCAGCGCTTGCGCCAGGTAAACCGCCAGGGCCACGCCGTCCATCTTGCCCATCACCACGTCTGTGATGACCACATCGGGTTGCCACGCCAGCGCCAGTTCGGCTGCGTCTTCTCCGTTATAGACCGCACGAGCGTCAAACCCGCGGCCCCGCACGATAAGAGAGAGCGTATCCGCGATGATGCGTTCGTCATCCACGACGAGAACTCGCCTCGGGGTTACCTGTTCAGACATGTGGTGGGGTGCGCCCGCGCTCTTTCATGTGATGCGCATTTGGTGGCCTCAGGTTGCACTGCAAACCGCGGCGGCGTTCCCGCTTCCTTGGCGACGTTCCTGCGCGACGGCCTCACTTCCGGTTGAGGCGGTTGAATCGCCTGCTTCCTGCGCGCCCCTCTCGAGCCAGTCAAGTATGGATTCCGCGTCCTCGCGGTCTCTCATGACATCGTTCCAGCGAACAAGCAGGTTCGATTTCTCCGCCGGCGTGGCGGTTCCGGTTCTGAACTCTCGTTCCAGGGCGCCGCACGTGACTCGGCACAGTTCAATTTGCGCCTTCCTGCGCTGAATTGCGAATTGTCGGATCGCGTAGTCCATGGCATCCCTGCCGTCGCGCGCTGAGCCCACGGTCGAGCCATGAACCTTTCTCCCTTGCCGGGCCCTCAGTCCATCCAGAGGGTGCGCACTAACGAAGGTTAGCCGGGTTTTTGGTCGCCACGATGTGATTTAGATCACCAGTTCTGCGGGTGGAAAAGGCTAGGCGGTTTTAGCCCTGGGGCGTCTTCGAGCCGCCCCAAACCATGGCCGCAACCATCTCGACTGCGCTGTCCCAAGCACTTCACAGGCCACGCCACCGGCGTCAACCTCTTTTGTTTTCGTGCCATGAAGCGCGTCGCCGGTTTTTGTTTGGTCCCGTGAAATCCCGGTGGTTCCCCTAGTGGCTGGCGCTTCGGGTGCTTGGTAAGCTTCAGTTCAATTCCCCATGCCACCAGGCATCTGGGCTCCAACCGCGGAGGTCTGCGATGATCGCCCCAAAAGACTCAGGATTTGCGCACCGCGCGAATCCTGACGGAACCTTTGACTCAATCTGCTGTGTCTGCTTCGCGACAGTAGCCACGCTGGACACGGACACTGACCTTGCGCGTGTCGAGCGGCAGCACGTCTGCGACGCGTGGAAGATCGAATGGGTCAAACGGGTGCAGTCAGAGGCCGGAGCAGAACCGAGGCAAAAGAGAGCGTAGCTCTTCGCTGCTTTTGCTTTTCTTCACTGGGCACTCCTGCGGCGCCGCGCCATGCGGCATAGAATTCCTATTCCGTTCTCCAACATGATTTCCTTTCCCGCGCGATGGTAACCTGTGGACACCTGCGCAAGCAGGAATTCGCCCTACTGAATGCCGGTGCCCGGCAGGTTGCGGCACGAGCGGTTTGATGGGGCGAAGGGAATGGTTGGCGGAATGTTGCTGCCCATATGGATTGCAGCGTTTGCGATCGCCGGAATTCTCATCGGATTCTGGCTGCGCGGCGCATTGACGTCGAAACGCGCCGTGGAACTGGAACACGACCTGGGCGCTGCGCGAATTGAATTGGCGCAGGCGCAGGCGCAGTCAGCGGCGCGCGCGGGATTCGAAGCGCTGGCCGCCGAACGCGAAAAAGCCATCGGCGCGATTCGTGGCGACCTCGAGCGAAAAGCCGATTCGGAAAGCCGGCTCAACGCCCGCGTCAAAGAGCTCGAGGCCGAACTCCGCAATGAACGGCAGAACCTGGCCGAAAAGCTGGCTCTGCTGGAAACTGCGAAGAAAACCCTGGCCGACCAGTTTCAGGTGCTCGCCACCGAGGTTCTCGACGCCAAGACAAAGTCATTCTCCGATTCGAGTCAAACGCAACTGGGCACGATGCTCGAACCGCTCAAAACCCAGATCGGTGAATTCCGAAAAAAAGTCGAGGAAGCGCAAAGCGACTCGAAAACCGGGGTCGCCGAGCTCAAAACCCTCATTGGCACGCTGGGCAGCCTCAATCAGGCGCTCACCCAGGAAGCCCACAATCTCGCCACCGCCCTGCGCAGCGACACCAAGGCGCAAGGCAACTGGGGCGAAACCATTTTGCGCAACATCCTCGAGAAATCGGGCCTGGAAGAAGGAACTCATTACAGCTTTCAGCAGAGTTTCACCGAGCTCGATGCTGACGGCGAGCCCGGCCAGCGCCGTCAAACCGATGTGGTGGTCAAGCTTCCCGGGGGACGTCATCTCGTCATCGATTCGAAAGTCTCGCTCAACGCCTACAACGATTCAGTCAACGCCGCCAACGAAAAAGAAAGGGCCGATGCCCTCAAGCGCCACCTGCTCAGCCTGCGCAATCATTTCCAAGAGCTGGCCACGCGCAATTATCAAAGACTCCTGGCTGTCCACTCTCCCGATTTTGCCGTCATGTTCATCCCCATTGAGCCGGCATTCCTGCTGGCCTTGCAGAATGACGAAAACCTGTGGCACGACGCCTATGCCAAGGGTGTGCTTCTGGCTGGCCCAACCACCGTGCTCTTCGTCATTCGCATCGTCGCCGATCTCTGGCGCCAGGAGCGGCAAGCCCGGAATGTCGAGAAGGTGATGAACCGCGGGGCCGAACTCTACGACAAGTTCGTCGGATTTATTGCAAATCTTGAATCCCTGGGCGGCGCGCTCGCCGACGCTCGCCACGCCTACGATGATGCCTGCAGACAACTCTCCACCGGCCCCGGCAATCTGGTTCGTCAGGTCGAGATGCTGCGCAAGCTCGGCGTGGCGCCAAAAACGAAAAAGCAGATCCCCGCCAAATTTCTCGAATCGGCGGAACTCATCGAGCCGGATCTCGATCAGCCCACTCTTGCCCTCGCCGCCGAGGCCGATGAAACCTCGGATTTCGAGACATAACCCCGCCGGCTCGATCTTCCCTGATCACTCACCACTCGTCCCCGTTCCCCGCACATCCCTGAACCCTTCCCGCATCCGCTTCCACGTCGTTTCCAGGTCCTCCGGCAGCACGCGCGTCTCGGCCACCGTGGTCATAAAGTTGGTGTCGCCCGTCCAGCGCGGCAATGCATGCATATGCAGATGCCCGGCCACGCCCGCTCCCGCAGCCTTCCCGATGTTCAGGCCGAAGTTGAATCCATGCGGCGCGTAAAGCCGCTCCAGAACGCGTTCCGTCCGTTGCGCCAGGTCGATCAGCTCGTGCGCCGAATGAACCGGCAGCGCCGCCAGCCGGTCAAGATGCGCGTACGGCATGATCATCACGTGGCCCGAGATGTAGGGATACGCGTTCAGGCAGACGAAGCACCCCTTGCCGCGCAGCACCAGACCGCCTGCCGCCTCGGCCTTTTCGCCATCCATTCCATTGGCAATGGCATGATCGATCGATGCAATCAGATTGCAGAACACGCAGCCCAGGTTGCCGGGCCATCCCGC
>Ga0335074_10000473_pt1 | contig 58222 bp, 54 predicted proteins | sample Lox_Sample_23_FD_206715 | JGI IMG/M metagenome (GOLD analysis project Ga0335074, IMG submission 206715) | Soil microbial communities from Loxahatchee National Wildlife Refuge, Florida, United States - Lox_Sample_2.3 | ecosystem: Environmental > Terrestrial > Soil > Wetlands | place: USA...
GAAGTATGAAAGGCGCAAGAAAGACACCTATGAGGATGTTGACGGCCAACATCAGCCACGTTGAGCTCACGTTCTTGAAAAGCTGCAGCTTTTCCAGTTTGCGCACAGGGGTGGGTCCGTGAGAATCAGGGGAAAAGGTTGAGTCGGGGGGGGAAATCGCTTAACACTTTCAGCGGTATGCGAGCGTGGCTAGCTTGTCTTTTGAGACGCTCGCAGAGGCGAGAGAATATCCAAGAGATGTCATGAGATCTCCCCACGCCTTTTCGATCTGCATAATTGACTGTGGGGAAAGCTGGACTCGCCAACCTCCAGCCTTGGCTGCACCCACGAACGGGATATCCTTGCGATGCTTTTTTGTAGCTGCCCACTGATTTTCTTCCAGCTTTTCCCTCTGCCGCATACGCTCGGCGGAACAATTCGTGATCGTACGTTCGATCGTCTCTGAACTTGGCGACAGGGCGAGGAAGTCCGCTATCCGGGTTAACTCGCGTTTCGTATTGTCGAGCATATCTTCGAAGCGCAAGAGCAGGAAGTTGGGCTTCTTACCTCGAGCACCGAGCCAGCTTCCTACATTCTCTCCCCATGTACCCCAACTAGCGGAATTGAGCTTGCCGTTCACAAAATCGTCAATATAGCGCTCAAGCGGAAGCGTGTCCTCAATTTGGCGGTACTTTCGTTGAAAGTTGTAAAAAGAAATGGCAACGTCGCGCGGGTCGCGCACAATATAAAGGACCCGGGGATAACGATGATCGAAGTACTCGTGACACTTGATCACGCGAGGCCGCGGGACACCTTTCAGCGCCCGACTTGAAACCGCCGCGGTGTCGGGAATCAGAGTTTCGATGCTCGTGAAGCCCACGGACTCGTTCGGATGCAGAAGACTTGCGACCAAGAATCTTGTCCAGGTATTGCCGGACCGCGGAAAAGACACAATCATAGTGTCATCGGGAAAGACAGCGAAGTTCCTCTCCGCCCGATCTGTGCCAAGCAGGTACTTTAGCGTCGTTTTTATACCATACATCATAAAAAGCTACATCTGGGTACGTTTGCTGAGTAAGAGAACTATCTTAGTTTCCAGCTAAATTGCCCGTCGCGGCTTCGCTGGTCAGCGACACGCGGGTGCCGATGTAATAGTCGGCCACGTCGTCCCAGCGCTGAATGCCCGCGTGTAACCAATCGTAGTAGCGCGGCGGCTGAAAACCAGCTGCACGCAACATTAATTCTAGCGCCGGTTTTGTGGGCTTTCCCGACACTGTCCGCAAAGGAAAACCCGGCTCGCCGATCGCGCCATTACTCTCGTCTTCAATCTCTTCATCTCGAATCTCGATGGCGATGGTCGGCCTGACGGAGACAACCGTATCGATGATCAGGTTCTTTGGCTTCAGGCGCGCAATCTTCCTTAGCAGCGGCATGTGGTCGATGATGTGATAGAGAAAGCCAAGACAAAATACAGTGTCGAAACGGCCGGGGTCTAGGCGATCTAATTCGGCCAGCACGTCACCTTGAATGAATTCGACTTGTTTTTCGGGTACTCCATATTCGCGCATGTTGCTGTTTGCAGCCTCGATCAGGCGGGCCCGCGCTTCAATCCCGAGCACATGCGCGGCGCCGGCTCTATCGGCGGCCAGCGACCAGCGGCCATCATGCGAAGCAAGATCCAAAATTCGGCGACCGGCAATGATTTCGAAATTCGATTCAATCAACGCGCGGTAGCGCAGGTTAAGCCGATCCGGTTTGGCAGCGGTTACACTCGTGATGAAGAATCGCGGATAGTTGTCAAAAAAGCCGGGGCCGGCGGAGTCACGTCTTCCCTTCACCACCAGCCGGCACCACCACTGACGGTTAACGAACCGAACTCTTTCGTGAATCTCGGATAATAGCGTTGGGTTTACTGCAGTCCCGTTCATGGCTATTCTTTCTTTTCCTTTATTTAACGATTCCGGGCAAAGGCCCGGACGGTCTAAGAAGACGAATGAATCGATTTGTCGTTTCGAATGCGGCTCCAGGCTTCGATGAGCTTTCCCGTCGCACTCGGCGCAATATCGAGTGCAAATGCCGCGAGACTCACCTCGGGCCGGTGAAAGTGGCGGTTAGCCGCCCGAAACAACTCTTGGGCCCTCGCGAACTGACGGTTTCGGAGTTGGCGCTTTGCCTCCTCCATCTGATAGATAGCCTTCGACTCCGCGAGGCGATTTGTTATTACATCGCGTTGACTCTGCGAAAGCGGCAGTGTCTGCAGAGTCTTTTCCAGAATCGTCCAATAAGCCGCTACCATTTTATGCAGGGATTCACTCAGCGACCCCGGCCGCCTTCCGCTCAGTCGTGCCTGTACTTCGAAGGTGTAGGCAATCTTGCCGCCATGAAACGCAGTGCGGAGCCACATGTCGTAGTCGTCAAAGCAGGGAAGATTCTCATCGAACATTCCAGCTTTCACGATCGCATCGTGACGCGCCACGACGGTCGAAATTGGGATTTGGCAACGCTCTACCGCTAATGCATTAAACGTCGCCTCTCCGCGGGATGGGCAGCGATCCATGAATCGCCATGTGTGCTGCGGATCGCCAACGACCAGAGTGTCGGCATAGACAAGGTCGAGGGTCGGGTCTTGACGAAACAATTCCATCTGTGCTGCAAGATGCTCAGGAAGCCATGCGTCATCACTATCGAGGAAGGCTAGGAACTCCCCTTTGGCTTGACGAATGGCTGTGTTTCTCGCGCCGGCGGCCCGCTTGTTTTCCTGTTTTATATAGACGATTTGGCCTAGATATGGCGCTAACGCCTTTTCCAACTCAGGCGTGTCAGGTGAACCATCGTTCACGACAATTGCCTCGAACTCCGAGTAGGTCTGCGAGAAGACTGACCTCAGGCACTCCGGGATCAATGCCGCGGTGTTATAAGCCGGTATGATGATGCTGACTTCTGGTGTCTCGGGCATAGTTGCTCTAGGAAGTCGAGCTAAGAACTGTGAACTACGGTCTCCGGTTCGCCCGCCAAAATGTGATTTACTGCCTCCACTCCCATCATGACCGAGTGGTCCATGTTGCCAACTTCATACCGCCAGGCTCCGAAGCGGCCACGCGAGTAAATTCCGTGTTTCATCAGGGCGGGCTGCAGGATTCCCAGAGCCTGATCGCGGTTCAGGGTAGGAATGGGATAAGAGTAGTGAATTACGCGATGATATCGTGAGACGATCCGTTCCCGATCCGAGTCTTCCAGAATCGTTGCGCGGATCAATCCGGTAATGATCTGATCCAGAGCGAACTCGGGATCGGGGGCCTCGCCACTGCGGAATGAGATTTCGCACATCAATGAACTGTAGTTCTCGGTGTCGCCATCCGGCACGTTATTTGGCGAATAATGAGAAAAGTAGGTTGCCCGGTAGCAAGGCATCTCTTTTTCTGTAAAGTAAATCCAGCATCTTCGGGTCTCGATCTTTTTCTTTAAGCCCAGCCCGATTACGAGCAGATTGTTATGGTGCAGATCTTGGCAGGCTTCGAGCAGTTCCCCGTCGACGGCTCTTATTCCCTGTACGAGCCGATCCAGCGGCACAGTTGAAATCAGAACATCGTACGTATCTCCAGTGCCGTCAGCAAAAGATACCGTGCGTCGCGCCGCATCTACTTCGATCAATGCCTTCTCGTGACGCACTTTGTTCGAGAACAGTTTTGCCATGCGACGATATATTTCACCCGTTCCTCCATGAAGGGGAAATCGAAACTTGTTATTCGGCCCCCACCCGACGTCATCTTGCTGGCAAAGAACATTTTTCAGCAGGCGTTCGAAATCGACCACCGCGACTCTTTCTCCGATCCATGACTTGGACATCTGGTCCAGCGGGGTGGTCCAAACTTTCGAGTTGTAGGGGAACATGAATGCTTCGGCAATACCTTTCCCAAAGGTCTCAAGAATCCAGTCGCGAAAATTGTTCGCGGTGCGACCATGCCCATTTGCCGAAGCCTTAGCCGCCCCGACCAGACATTTCAACTGAAGAGACGGAGACAAATAGCGAAGATTGTTTTGAAATGGATAAGGAACCCAGGCATCGCCGGTTACGATCCAGCTTTCGCGAACGCGCTCATGTACGTCACTGCCCAACATTCGATCCACGAGGCGGTCGAAATAGGGATAGTGAGAAAAGATGACGTGTCCGCCTTCGTCCCAGACAAACCCGGAGTCGTCCACGTGCGATGCAGAATGTCCACCGACGTGATCGGATTTCTCGTAGAGTATCCAGTTCTCATAACCGAGTTCGTGAAGGCGATAGGCCGCAGCCAGTCCCGTAGGTCCCGCTCCGATAATGATGATTTTCTTGTCCGGCATAGAAAGGACAGCACTGGTTTCGCACTTCGAGGCCTAGCGTTTGCTGAGAACAAAGTTGCTTGGGTCCATGGTACCCGGTGCAAGCGGAAAATGTAGTTCGTAGCCTAGATAGCGCACAAGGGGGCTCCAGGCTGTCTCTATTTTCTCCACCATCGGTTCGTCCAATTCTGATCGCCAGTTGCCCGACTTGGCGGCTCTGACAAATGGCACGTCCTTCCTGCCATTTTTCATGAGGGAGGAAGCATGGCTCTGCGTTGCCTCCAGTTTTCTCATTCGATCAACGGAGCTGAGTTCCGCCACTTGCGCGAGCCGCTCCGGAGTGGCTGAGATTCCTAGAAACTCGGCAATTCGGGCCAATTCGCCGACTGTGTTGGACACCAGAATTTCGTAGTGAAGCAACAAGAATCCAGGATCGTTGTCGCGCGTGACGATCCAGCTGGCCACGTTTTGTCCCCACGAGCCGACCTCTGGGCAAGTCTTGCCGGCAATGAAGCGGGTGACATATTCCATCATTGGATAGCGATCGTCGATTTGCCGCGTTTTGCGCTGATAGTGGTATTCCGAAATAACCACGTCACGCGGGTCGCGAACGATGTAGATGACCCGCGGATAACGGGGATCGAAGGAAAAGTGGCTCTTGATAATGCGCGGCCTCGGCATCCGTGCCAACTGTCGTTTGGTTGCGCCTTCCAGTTCAGGCAAGAGGCGGTTGATCGTCCACAAATCCGCCGGTTTTTCGGGAGACAGCAAGTTGGAGATCAACACTCGAGTCCATGTGTTTCCAGACCTAGGATAAGACACCAGAAAGGTATCGTCCGGAAAGATACGCAGCTCGCGCCCAGGCCGGTGAAGACCGAAGACGCGTTTGGTTCCAGCTATGAGGTATCCAATCATCTCAATCCCGATTCGTCGAAACTATGCACGGACTTTCTCGTAGAGCGTCATGTACTCACTTGCCATTCTTTCGACGGTGAAATTCTGCGCATAACATTCGCGGGCTCTTGTCTTGAGTTGGGCGAATCGATCACACGATTTCGCCATCGTCTCAATCGCGGCAGCCAATGCTGCAGGATTCGAAGGAGGAGCGGTGACGGTCGCCTCCGATAATCGGGCGACCTCAGTCATTCCTCCGACTTCCGTGACGACCGCCGGTAGTCCGGCTGCCAAGGCCTCGAGAAGTGATACGGGGACACCTTCCGTCACCGAAGAAAGTATGAACAAATCGGCAGCGGCAAAGAACGGCGAAACGTCAGCTTGTTCTCCGAAAAACTTGACACTATCGATGATCCCAGTCCGCCATGCCAGGCTCTCAAGTTTTGCCCGGAGGCGCCCTTCGCCCACGATCCATAATTGCAGGTCCTGAATTCTGGCCTTGGCCAAGGCGAACGCCTTTAGCAAAGTCTCCTGATCCTTCGCGGGAGAAAGACGAGCCACGTGGAGCAAGGTGAATCCGGATTTCGCCGGCGATTCCAATCCGTTGCGATGTTGCGCTTGAGCGCCGTTATAAATGCGAACAATTTTGTGGCGAGCGGCAAAGGGAGCGGCCATCAGGTTGTAACGAGCCTGTTCGCATACCGCCACAACCCAATCGCACCAACGCGAGGCGACGGCAAACTTGATTTCGCGCCGCAGCAGGTACGGCGGCGCCACGTTTCCATGCCGGGTCGCGATGATGCGCTTGACTCCCGCCGCACGGGCCGCTGGGGTGCCGAGAATCGCCGCGGTCGCGTTGTGGCAATGCACGACATCGGGCCGGCACTGTTTGAGTTTGCGGTAAATACTAGCTGCGCGGCCACCGGGGCCCGATGGATGATGTAAAGCCACTTCAAACGCATCCCCGCGGAGTTGTTCTCCCAGAGGTCCCACGCTGTACAGACACTGAACGGATGCGTCGTGACCTTGCCGGCGTTGCCAGCGGCAAAGCATGCTGATCAGTTTCTCCGCGCCGCCGACTTCCATGTTCTCGGCAAGATGAACAATGTTCATGAGGCGATGTTCTGCAAACTTTCGACCGGGCTGCGACCGGATTGCCTGAGCACGCGATCCAACTCGGCTCGGATCGCAGCGAAGCAAATGCTTTCCGACCCTGATGCCATAGTCGAGATGAGCGAAATTGTTCGCTGCAGGCTAAAAAACGGCACGCGATGCCGCGCCGCTTTAGCCAGATAGTGGAAGGATGGGTCGACCAGCAGCACGCCTCCACCCCGCCTAATCCAGAGTGCCTCGGAAAAGCCGGAGGGATTTGAAACGCAGAGGGTGCACCTGCTCAAGATTTCTAGTTCCAATGCCCAACTGAGTCCTTTGAGGTGAGTGCAGGAATCAGCAGGCAGATCCAGACCATATTCGGGATATTTTGCGTCAATACGACGCTTGTTCTCCTGAGTTCTTGGAACCTTCATACCGCAGATCAAAACGTGACAGCCATAGCTATCGATCAGACGACGGAACAGACGGGAGTATTTCGCCGCGAGTCGCAGCGGATCGGCGTGATACTTCCCTCTGATAGCTCCCCCCGAAGAACGGTAGCGCCATAGGAATCCGATCGTGGGTCGTTGAAAGATCGCTGGAGAAACTTTGTTCTCTTGCATTACAGTTGGGAGCATGCGCTGTCCTTCGTTGCTAAGGCCAATCTGTTGTTCCGCGTTCAGGGGAAGAATCGACCGAAGATAACGCCAGGGCAGACGGTTGTGTTGCGGTTCTAATTTCTGGAGCAACTCCGGCGGCAGCCCAGACAAGACCGCGGCTCGAAGCTCCCGATCCTGAACTTGAAACTGCAGAAATCGGTCGATCTTATGAGCGGCGATTTCTGTGTGTATCTCAAAACAATCGGCCCATGAGAAATCGAGTACGCGCAACTCTGCGAGTCGATTAGGCGCGGCGGCAAACAACTTTATACGCGTATCCGAATGACTGAGCCGGAAGTGTTTAAGGCAGACAGCCTGCTCGTAATAGTCGCCGTATGCACCGTGGAGAATGCTGGCGACGATCGTGGAGTCCATAAGAGTCAGCCGTTTCCTATCAAACACCGCTCATAAGAAGCCGGCTTGCGCGCAATGAAAACATTCACGGGGCGCAGGTCGTCCTGAATGTCAGAGTGCATACTAAGGACGGGCACAAGTTCCGTTTCGAATCCGATCGGTCGCAAAAGGTCCGGCAAATCGGCTCCAAAATCCGTGTAGAGAAGGCTGTCCTGGGGGCGATAGGGATCATGGTGGTAGATCTTCGGCAGCAGGAACACATCCTTGCGGCCCGTTGTGTCCACTCTGGCCCGCGTTAAACGAGTTCTGCGAAAAGGAACCGTCAAAACATAGAAACCGCCGGGTCTGAGCACACGGTACACTTCCGAAAAGCCTTGCCAAGGCCGGCGCACGTGCTCCATTGTTTCCGAGGAGATCACGATGTCAAAGGATCCGGAGGGGAAGGTTAGATGCTGTAAGTCCTGATTCCAATAGAAAGGCGTTATTTTCTCGCCGAACGGTAAATCGGAGAAATAGCCGCTGGCCTCGTAGTTTGGATGTCCTCGAAGTTTCCGGAATATGGGGCTGGTCGTGCTGAGCTCGTAAATCCTGTGATCCCGGATGAAATCTGCGATCCGCTCTCCCGTTTCGGATTCGATCAGATGAACAATCGCCCGATATTTTGGTGTACTGCGGCATTGGCAGCAGCGGCGAATCCACCGGTCCGAAGCGATATCGCAGACAAAAAGAGTTCGTCGCCGACACACGTTGCAGAAGCCGGCCGCATGATAGTGCGGATGTAGCACAGCGACGGCAAGTTTGCTGCCGAGCTTTCGGAGTGTTGTAGCTGCGCTCATGAAACCAATTAGGGCTGCGCTACTCGGAGCACGCCAGCTTCGGTGGACATCATCCGATGGGTTCCATCGTCGGACGCAATGGTCAGCATGCCGCCGCCGAACACAACTGTGTAATTCGTTTTCGGGTTCAAGCCTGCGATGTACGCTTCCCCGGGTTGACTTAATCGAATGCTGATTGGGAGTGTTGAAGCCGAATGCGAAAACGCGATGACAGTGTGATTCGTATTATTAAGCTGGACCGCGTCGGCGTTCGTCGCGTTCACAGCTGCAACTGGCGTTACTTTCTGCGGTGATTCCGCCGCATCGAATACGGCGAGCCAGTTGTCGCCGGTGTGATTCATCGCGGCGGGTCGTACCTCGACCCGGTAGAGGAAGTGCATGTTGTCGTGATCGACGACTGAGATCGAAGCCGACGCAGGAAGTACGGAAGTAAATGCTCCGCGATACACGCCTTTGAAGCTGGCGTCGAAGCGAGTCATTCCGGAAGGAGCCGACTCTCGCGTGAGGTTGCGCCCGAATGTCCAGAACATCGCACGGTCGTCGCCGTTGTCGAGAACGGTCGTGCGATCGTGCACGATCACGATCTCGGGGCGTAGGAACAACACTTCTCGCGTCCACGCAGCCTGATGATACTTGTGATCAATTGCAGACCTGGCATTATTTGCTTCCAGTCCGCTCGCTCGCCAGTACGTGTAAGCGACTGCATCTTCCGCACGATCAATGCATGATCCCCACGAAGTCACTGTACTGTTCTGTCCGGGTGGTTGCATGCGAGACGTCAAGCCCTGGTTGCGGGTTTCAGTGAGGCTAGCTCCAGCCCAGAAAATCGAGTTTTTCTTGTTCCCATAAGTGCGTCGCTCCTGGTGCAACTGGTTGGCCTGGCTTAAGTTCAAAATGTCACCGGAGCGAGCAGCCTCCCCAAGCCCATACACCAGAAGCCGGTGATTCCCACGCTGCATGGTAATGCTCCCGGAATCGAATTGGGTTTTGCCGTTTCCTGCCGCTCCCACCGTGGGAGCGCCCAACAGAGTCACCTCCACTGCATTGTCAGTCCAATCTGACCGGCTGACCACGTAGTTTCCACTCCAAGCGCGATACATCAGTGGTAGCGTCTTCCAATTAACAGCTTCCGCTTGCGGGTCGTCATAGAGAAATTCATCCACGGGATCGGGTTGAGAGGTGTACGCTCCACTGCTCCACGGCGGCACGCCTTTCCCTGCCGCTCTCCGTTCCTTATCGTAGACTTCCTCATACCAGCTTTGAAACTGCGCCGCAAACGGGCTGTGGAATCGACGAGCAGCAGCTGTAAACATGACCGCATGGCTCAGCGGAACCCAGACCGGCTCGCTGATTTTCCTATCGACAACGCTGACAGGATAAACATACTCGTTGTCGTCGAGCGCTAATTTCGAGGGCGTACTGAATTCCATCCAATAGCGAAGAGTGTCGTTCACAAAATTGAAGCTATATGGCGGCTGCGTCCAATCCGTTCCGCGCATCTTCATCGCCAGCACGGCATCCATCATCCATCGAGTTGCATTGAAGCCGTATGCTTGCCAGCCCTCGCCAAACCCGCCACCGGTCATCCACAAACGCCAATAATCGCGGATTCGGTTGGGTGCGGCAAATTGTTCCGCAATCCGCTTGGCGTAGAAGGACGTCCAGGCCGCGTTATCCCCCTCAGTCGCAACATAAGCAGCCGTGAGCGCCCAGAAATTGCCGAAAACGAAGTTGTCTTCCGGATGGCGCGAATGCAATCCGGTGATCGCCAGTTCATACATCCACGCGTTCATGCAGAAAAGCAGATTGCTCTTCTCTTTGTCACTCAATCCGTCGTAAAACCAGTCGTAAGCCTTGGCCATCGCAGGAATCCAAAAACGCAAGGGATATCCCGAACGCATCGGATCGAAGGTATATAACGAGCAGTTCGCATTCAGAACTGGCGCGGGAGTGCCGTCCACATTGGTGAAGAAAACGAGGTCTCTATCTTTCCGAGAGACCCGCCAAGTCCCGTTCATACTCGTACAGCCAGTTGCTCCGCTGATGTTCCAGACCTCACCGACGTTGATGTTCTTGCTTGAATCACCGGTTTGTGGCGGTGTCTTAGCGTAGGGGATGAAAACCGTTAGAGGAGCGCCAGCCCGCAGGTCTTTCCCCTGGATGCCAACGGAAGCAGCGTACCGAATCGTTCCATCGCTCTGCCGCGTGAGCGTGAGAGGACGCTGCGCGATTGCAGTAATCACGTTGTGAGCCTGAGCAAGATATTGCGCCGCGGTACCCGCGGCGGTCGGTTTCAGCGTCTGATAGCAAACTCCCAGCTTTGTAATCGCTTTGTCAAAACCACCACCGTTGTAACCGGTGTAAATGATCCCCGGCGACTGGGCCGAACCCGCGACATAGCCTCGCGTTGAACTGCTGCCTCCGCTGATCGCATCAGGCCACTGGACGGCGTAGGTTGTGAGAGCATCACAGACTCCTTTAAGAGCTCGCCAATCGGCGGTGTTATTCGCGACTTTAGCACGAATAAAGCTCAACTCGGCGGAGTCAAGCAGGAGTTGCGGATGTGCGGCGAAGCTGCAACCTGCAAGCGACAGAACCAAGATAAGAACGACCCCTGTGTTTCGCATCAATTGGCCGCACATCGCACGTGAGTATCCCTCAGGGATGCCTCGCAGATCGCCAATACCTCCTGGGCAACTTGTCCCCAGCTGCGACGAAAGCGCTTCGCGATGAGGTCTTCGTCCCACACCGACTCGAGCGCCGAGTCCATCGCAGATGTCAAGGCTTCGACGTCACCTGCGGCTTGTACCAATATGCCGCAGGAACCGTCCACCAGTTCCGGTATGTCGCCGACTCGGGTTGCGACTACGGGCCGGCCACAGCTTAGGGCTTCAAGAATTATGTTCGGGCAGCCCTCCGCATAACTAGGAAGCACTAGGAGATTGGTTGCCGCAAGCCATTCGGCCACTGCTACGGATGAACAAGGCCCGGCGAAGGTGACGAATCCAGTGAGACCGCGGGCGCGCTCTCTAAGCACCCCGAGTTCCGGCCCATCACCCACATAAACCAGACGAAGATTTGGGCGCTTGTGCGAGAGAGTTGCGGCAGCCTCGAGCAATTCAAATATCCCTTTTCGCCGGTGCATGCGACCTGCAAAAACAATCAACTCCGCATTAGCGGGAATGTTCAACTTCCGGCGCGCGGAAATACGGTCGCGAAGACAAAACAGATTTCCATCGCAGCCGTTGGCCACAACGTGAGTTTTCCCTGGATCGACGCCCATCTCAATCATACGACTGCGCAACTGTCGACTCTTGGCGATGACCCGCGAAGCTCCATTCAGGGTTTTTCGCGTAAGCCAGCGGGAAACAGGATCCGGGATGGCATTTAGATCAGAACCGATTGAGCCGACCACAACCGGTATATGCAGCGTGCGTCCCACGCTCAGCGCAGCAAAACCTGCCGGGTAGAGGAGGAAATTCAGAATTACGTCAGCCTGGAAGGCACGTATATAGGGTTCAAGATAGTGGGCGCACATCGACCCGTTGACCGGACGTGTTACCACAGGAAGTGCCGGATACTCGAAATACCGAGCGGGCACACCCGGAAGCGAAAAGGACAAATCGGATTTACGATAGTCGAACCGTGGCTGGAAGTGGGCCGGATAACGAGGAAGCGGGCAGAGGGCCTGGAGTTCTGCGTAGTCGTACAAATGGAGCAGCGTCTGGTATACGGAATGCCCCCGATTCGGATACTCGCGATTTGGCAGTTCCGGAGTCACCACGGCGATTCTAAGACGCCCCATGTCAGTCGCACCGCAACAAGAGTCCTGCTCAAGCACCGACGCCCATCTGCATTTCCTCCGGAGTTGTCGAAACGCGTTCCTCCGAGCCGAGTCCCACCGCAGCCGAGAACCGGGAAATAATGTGTGGCCATGAATAATTGCGAATTGCATCCAGATCTGGGTTGATCGCCGGAGATCCCTGGCTCAACTGTCGGCACGCAGAGAGAATCATGCGCTGAATCGCAGCCGTATCCCAAGGATCGGCACACCAGCCAGTGCGGGTCAAGCGGAGAAGGCGATCGATTTCGCCTCCTGGAGGCGACAGCGCCAGGATCGGTTTGCCACACGCGAAATAGTCAAAAAGTTTGCCGGCGTGTGAACTGGGATCTGTGGCAATCAACAGCACAAAATCAGTCTCCTGCAAGCTACGAATTCCCTGCTCCTTTGGCATGAAACCCAACAGTCGGACAGCCGTCGTGCTTTGCGTCAAAGAGGGGTGCGAGTCTCCAACGACACGCCCGATAAATCGGGACTCGAATTGATCACGAATCTGAAGAGGCAGACTCTCGATCGCCGCAAAATAGTTCTCCGGTGAATAGATGCGGTTGTTGTGGATCGTCCCGAAATACGTCACGATGATTTTTCCGTCCCTGTGTCGGCGCGGCCGGAAGTTTCGGAACATTCCAGGGTCATAGCCGTTGGGAGTGCACACGAACTTGCCTGCCGGTTCGTTGGGATAGCGTCGGCGGAGGCGCTCGACCCACGTGTCGGTTACTGTTGACACGAAGGTCGAGGCATGCACTGCTTCAGCCTCAAGTTCCCACGCACGTCGTATCTTTTCCTCTGTCGGACGGTCGATCTGATTCAGGTAGTATCCCAGCCACTCGTCTCTGAAGTCGGTGATGAGCTTCAATTCGGGGAACTGCCTCTTCAACGCAAGTGCAAGCCGCAATAGAGAGTAAGGCGGCATATTCACAATGATCGTATCGATCTTGTCCTTTTTTATGATCCGGCACGCTTTGCGAAATGCCCAAGGGATCCACAAAACTTGAGGGTCGGGAAATAGCACGTGATGAGCCAGCCAGCGCAATGGCGTCGTTACCAATTTTCTCGCCCGAGTCGCCGCGTTTGCTTTGTTCCCATTGGAGAGTATGCCGCTCTTCCAAATCCGGTCGCGGACGGACATCGGGAGCTCCGGGGTCCACGCCCGATGAACGATGACGTCGTCGGGAATCAGCTTGCGCAGATCGGGATCGCTGTCTCGCAGAGCTGGTCGAGTCGGCGCCAGCACTGACAAACAGCAACCTTGCCGCGGTAGATATCGCGTGTAGGCCAGTGCGCGCGGCGTGCCAATTCCACCCGCGGGCGGGAACATATAAGTCAGAAGAAGGACATTCGCCATGGATCGTAACCTTGGAGCCTATCGGCTGGAAATTCCTCGTGGCATCACTAGGAGAGTTGGTTTGAAATGTGGAGGAAAAAGCGGCGCTCTTGCGGTGCATTCTTATCGATTGGCGACGGTCCTAAAACGCTATCTGACGAACTCAGCTACAACACAACTGTGAATGACTTCCTGTACCCAGGGGATGCTGGAGATTGGATTGAGCCACTTAAGCTTGGGATTGCTGAATCCCAGCACATGCAGTTTGCCAAAGGAAAAACTCGAATGGCGCACCAATCTGTTCATCTGCCGAATCGTGACCTTGTTCAAGTATTCACCGGGACGATCACGGAGATCGTAGATGCCCTCCCATCTTGCGATGGGCGGGTCAGAATCCCACATGCTTGGCTGATAATCGGGGCGCGAGACCTGCCAACGAATGAAGTTCAAAATCGTCTCGTCGGAGAAAAACAGATTTACAAAAGGAAGCCCGGTATGCGAGCCGGCATGGTGATACCACCCCAAAGTAGTGAAATAGGCTCGGCCGCCCGGGCCAGTATAAGAGTGCGCAAGCTTCAGGATTTTGTCGGGAAAATGGACATGTTCAAGGCTATCGATGAGCAGCACAACATCGAACTCGCCGATGTTCAACTGTGCATCCTCTTGAGACTGGAGAAAAGTGAGGTTCCGTAGTTGAGGACGATGCGATCCTGTAAGCTCCCGCGCCCTCTCAATTTCGGGAGCGTTGATATCAATCCCGATTACCTCTTGAGGACCGTTCTCCGCCAGCCATGCGCTGCGTCCTCCAAGGCCACATCCGATTTCCAGAACACGCTTGCCCCTCAAATCAAGATTCGGAAGCAGCGAAAAAAGCGCAGGGCTAGTCTCCAGTTGCCAGCGGAAATAATCCGCAGGCGACTGCCGGCGCTTTCCTGAGTTCCTCGGTTTCGATACCAGGCTGGCATATCGCTTCAACAAGAATTCGGAGATCCCCATAGAACGGACTTTACCTATGTCTACGGCGGAGGGTGAGCTATGAGAGGCCAATCGTTAGTCTGCGCTTTCCTGAAGGAAGTTTCGGAATCGCCTTCACGGGATTAATCGTTACCCGCGTTCTTGGTGTGAACACTCTCGCCATTTCCTGGCGGAGTAATTTTTCGCTGTTCTCAGAAAAAGGACGAGCCAACACGACAGAAAGCACCACCTCTTCCAGGCTGCGCTGATGCACCTGATATTCCTGAACCTCGTCGATCTCTTTCATGAGATGAGGAAAAAATTCGCCTGGAATTATCCTACCCTCCACCGTGCGAAGTACTTCCAACACCCGTCCTTCGATTCGATTGATCAGTGGTAATCGCCGGCCGCACGGACAGTCGGAGTCGCTGAGCGATCCGAGATCGCCAATACGATAGCGGATGAACGGCATACCATAATTGTGCAGGTCGGTAATCAGAATTTGGCCACCCAAACCCTTGGTATTGTTTTCAGTTTCCGTCAGTAAGTTTTCAGAGTGGATGTGCAGGCCGTCATGCTCTTCACACTCGGCAGCAATCGACATGAATTCTCGCGAGCCGTAGGTATCGAACAACGGGACCTGGAAGGCGCGAAAGACTAGATCCCGAGTTGACGAATACACGGGTTCTGCGGCCGCCAATACGGCTTGAATTCCTGGAATCGTTAAATTCTTCGCTAGCAGAAATTCGGCGAACTTTTCGAGACTCGATACATATCCGACCAGGAACATCGGACGAAAGCGAGTGGCTGCATCAAAGGTGCTTTGCCACATCTCCTCCGTTTGCACGAAAGTCGGAATGACCAATTCCCGCCTCAAGAAGCGACACCCATCGAGTTTCACTTTCTTGAACCGCGAGACGCGGCCCACTGGCGCACCCCACAGGTAGAGGGCGCGTTCGCCGGGCCGATACCCGCTCCAGGAGTACGCTCGATCCGACGCGGCGCACCGCCAGTCGTAACTGTCGAGAGTGATGTAGAAGCGAGTAGGGACTCCCGAAGATCCGCCGGTGGCATGTGGAAGGAGACGTCCTTTGTGGTCGCGTGAACATAACTCTGCCCGGTGCTCGTTGACTTCCTCTCGAGTCAGAGGCGGAAGCCTGGCAAAATCTTTTCTGGTCTTAACGTCGCCGAGTTCGATTCCTACGGCAGCATATTTTGTTTGATAGTACGGAACCGAATGGAACGCGTGCTCCAGCAGCATGCGCGCTTCGCGCCATTGAAAATCGACGATCTGATCCCGCGACCACCATTGGCTGCGCTCCATGAACTCCCGCAGTCGCGGGTAAGTTCGTCCGCGCAACTTGTAGTACGCGGGAATCAAAGCGGATTCGAGAATTTTGCTGTATGTCACTCGGCAGGTCCGCCCTTACCAGATAGCGCTAGAGTGGGTGCGCCACTACCAGTAAATTTTCGCCGAGACCGGCGCGGAAGAATATCCGCTTGAAGATTTCCCGGAGCGCACGACTTCTCCTGGGGTCAGCGGTGCTCACTTTCATCCCGCCTTTGCGACCAGCATCGGGTCGATTAATCAACTCGTTAATGCCCAGTCCGAAAGTCTCCACTGCGACCACCTGAAGGCTGTTCCGCTCCAGAGTCTGCGATAGAGTTTTCGGTGTGAAATAAAACAAGTGGATCGGGAAGGCGCGATGACGCTCGTCAACGCTAAAGTGCCGCGAAAGGAAAGGGAAGGCCGATCTTGCCCGCATTCCCTCCAGATTTGGGACAACCACAAATAGCTTGCCATTCTTTTTTAGCAGCCGCCGGCACTGCGACAACACGGCGTGGGGATCAGCCAAGTGCTCGAAGACATGATTGAGAAACACCACATCGAAACTGGAGGAAGATAGGTCGGAGAGATTTCCGGTCGCAGTTAAACCTTGAGCAGTACACGATGCGAGGGCGCGCGGGCCTACGTCATAGCCAGTGGCGTTCCAATCGTCATCGCGTGCCGCAGCAAGCAGAAAGCCACCTCCGCAACCGAAATCGAGAAATCGCCTGCCTTCGTAAGGGCCACGACGCTTTATGCACTCCAGTAGAAATTGGGCGGTTTTCGGATTGCCCGCCTCCGGAGTGTGGCAAGCATAGTTATTGCAATCATAGAAGGCATTGAGGAGCGCCTGGTTTGGCCGCGGATTTACGAATGCCAGTGAGCAGCTTCGACAACGCAGCAGACCGAAGAAATCGGAGCCCCGGGAGAAAATCTCCCGCCCAATCCAATGTACCGGGGTGGACAATCGTCGGAACGAAGTTCCGGAGCACAGCGGACAGCTGTCCAATGTCTCCGCAACATCGGCGCGATCAGACATCATGTTCGCGCCCATCGTTTTCGTGACGGTTGTCGTAACCGTTGTCGTAGCCGTATTCACTGGATTCAGACTTCTCGTTGCTGGCGTGAGCACTTGGGATGAAACTCTCCGGCGGCTGGGATAAGAATCCGCTCTTGTCCAACGCCAGGGCGTTACCAATTCGCAGCGCGACATACACCAAAGCAATCGTGGCGACTCCCACTGCCGCGCTCAGACAAAGCTGCCGCCACACAGGTTTCTCGTCCAACGCTTTTTCCTTCTCGGAGGCAAGGCAAACAACGGCCACAGCCATGCCGAGGGTCAAATACAGGGTGAGCGCATAGGCACGCGAAAGGAAAAAACCAGCTGCAAGAAAGCCTGCCAACGAAAGACGCAGTGCCTGTGCCCATCTTCTGTATTCGACATTCGCCAAATCGGACGCATCTGGGGCCTCGTCATCTCCATCCATCGGCGGCGCTTTGTTCAGGACTGGTTTCAGCTTTGCTAGCAGCGAGTTTAATCCTAAAATTGTGAAAACCAGAATAGCTACCCAGAAACCGTAGCCGAACAGGCCAAGCTCGGCCAGGCAAACGATGAAGGAATTATGCGCCGTCTGGCCCTTGTTCGCGTCGGCAAAGTTCTCGTAGCCGACACCAAACGCAGGCGAGCTCTTAAACAACGCAAGTCCGTCGCCCCACAGGATGAACCGGTTGGAGCTGGCCTGCACCGAGATCTCTCGGCCGCCTGAGAAATCCAACACGATCATCACGCCAAAGGCCAGAACTCCCGCCAGGAGCGTAGCCACTAGGTTGACGCGATCTTTCAGGGCGAGCATCAAAATCACGACCAGGGCAATCACAGCGCCGCGCGAGTGCGTCAGATACATTCCCCAGACGAAAAGTGCGGAAGGAGCCAGAACAAAAAGAATGTTGTGAAAATGGCGGCGCTTCAGCCAGCCCGTCCAAAGTAGGGGAAGTAGCATGACCAGAAGCTGGGCCATTTCATTGGGGTCTTTAAGAAATCCCAAGCCTCGCATGCGGAAAGCAAAGGAGCTGTCACTACGCGGAATGATCTCGAGTAGTGGACTGCATACCTCGAGCGTTTCGTTGATGTTGGTGAGTTTGGTAGTCGGCGTGTTTTGGTCATAAGTTGCATTGCAAACGTTGTCGATGTTGCTTTCACCGGCATAATATGCTCTGGCTCCTTGCACCACATAGAAACCTGCAATGACCGCGACCAACCAAACAACCATCCGCAACCGTTCGACTCGGTGACAGTTCAGCACGACGAGAAAGAAGGCAACACCGGCAGGCAAGAACTTCTGCAGCGCGACGAATCCGCCGCCGGGCCAGTGGTCCCCGATAGCAATGGATAGAAAGACGGCCGCGAACAATCCTGCCAGCAAGTAGTTTTGGGGGATGCGGAAAAACTTGCCGTCTAGAGCCCGAGGTGCTGAGACGAGCAGGGCAAGTATTACTACCAGAAGTTCTACTCTGTAGTCCGCCAAGGACGGCATTAGGTCCTTTGGAGATAACAGGGCCAGTGCAACGTACAACAGAGTGAGTATGAAACCCATGGAGGATCGTAGTCCGGGTGAATCGAAAAGAGCGCTTTCAATCGCGAAACGAAAGTACCCCGTAGTCAAGCTGCCCGGATAGTCTGCTCTTCAGTCGCGGGCTCTCGCTTGACCCAGAGGCCGAGCAGAGAGTCCGGCCGGAACAGAAACATGAACAATGCCATAACCGCCGCGGCGTTCAACAGAACGAACGCGCTTGCCGGTCCTGCAATTCGGCGGAGCACGCGTGTGTCCCAGGCCAACCCAACAATGGCCAGTGCATAGAATACGACTTGCCCCATCAGGAAACCGGTGTATGGCTGGCTTGTACGCAACAAGCAGCTGGATAGCATGAGGATTACCAACAAGAATGGGACTACAAGGCGCGTGAGCTTGTGGGATATGAGTTGAAACCGCAGGCGGTTTGTGCGTCCCAGCAGCCACGGCGTCTTCTGCACCAGCTGATAGTTTCCTGCGAGGGTGCGCACTTTGCGTTCAAATTCAGCCGCCGATGTCTTCGGCCAGATATCCCAGACCCGGGCGCGATCATCAATCACAGAGCGAAACCCGCGGCGGACAATGCACAAGGGTTGGTACATATCATCGAGGATCAGACCTTCAGGAATCGCGGTCGCAAGCTCTCGCCTCACCGCGTAGAATCCACCATATACTCCCACCGGTGAATCAACCATTGCTTCGGACTTGCGAATCCCTTGTTCGTAGCGCCAGTACAAACTGCTTACCGCTTCGGTGCCCGCATCATGGTCGGCAATTCGCAAGCGGAGCTCGCCGGCAACGCAGCCTACGGTTGGATCCGCAAAGTTGCTCAGGATTTGCCGCAACGCACTCTTTTCCAACTTTGGACGAATGTCCACGAACACAAGGATCTCCCCCGTGGCGCGGCTAATGGCATGATTCAAAGCGTTTGCCTTGCCCCGATGTTCTGGACAGATGACCACGACCAAGCGCGAGTGGGCCAACTCGCCGAGGATCTGTTCGGTGCCATCATCCGAACCATCGGAGACGACAACCACTTCCACCAATTCCTCCGGATAGTCGAGGCTAAGCAGGTGATTGATCTTTTTCCGCAGCAAGTCCGCGCCATTGTGTACGGCCAGGATGATGCTGACTGACGGATAGATCTCCGCCTGCTTCCATTTATGCGGGCATAGGCGGCTTAGCAGATAAATCCAAACCGGGTAACCGAAGTAGGCATAGGCAATGACGGCGGCGGAGAACCAGAAGAGCGACACAATCATGGGGGAGCACCCTGCACCCACTGGAGTGGGCGCGGTTGGACGAGGGATGATGGCCTGACGATAAGAACACGGAGCAGGATTAGCGTGGCAGGAGTTCGGCGTTGGGGCTCGGGTTCGCCGGGTTGAACAGATGAGCGTGGTTCTTTCTAATGCGTGCTGCATTTCCGCCCCAAAGGAACGCGGCAAGGGTCGCGCAACACAGGAGGGAACCTACAATGCTGAGCATGGCCAGACGTCGCTGCTTGCGAACTCCAGAAGGAGTCTCGATCATGGGGATGCGTCCCACAATGCGTGCTGTTCCCGGCAGCAGCGAGCGCAATGTGCGTTCGCTGTTCACGGTTCCGCGGATTTCGGCGTACGCAATCACAAGTCCCGTCGGAATGAGTCCGCAAAGCGGGATCGCCAAAGTAAACAACAGCAAACGATTGGGCTTGGTTGGTTTTACCGGTACTTGCGCCGGATCCACTGTGAACCGGCTGGCCTTTTGCTGACGCTCCAGGTCCATGGCCATGTCTGCGTGAAATTTTTTATCAAGCAGTCCTTCGTATTGTTCTCTAGCGTTGTCGTCGTTCCGGGTTAAGGTGTCGAACTCCTGCTCGCGCAACGGTGTGGCATCGACTTCTGCCTGATACTTGTCGATTCGTTGAACAAGGCTCTTCCGCTCGGCTTGTAAGCGCGCCGTTTCGCGCTCGATGATTTGTAGGCGCACGGCAACTGAGGATGATTCAGCAGTGGACTTCGTCGTCTCAGTTTGATTCAACTGTTTCGTCAGAGCGTCCAGGTGCTGCTTCGCCGTGATCACATCGGGAAACTGTTCCGTGTATTCGGCGCGCAAGGTTGCCAGTTCTGCCTGAAGAGCTCGGCGCTCTGTCTCCAAACGATCGTGCTCGGAAGGGGCGGTGGTCCCCGGTCGACTGCTGTCGGGAGCCGTATTCGCCATCGCTTTTTGCTGCTCCAGCTTATCCAGCGCCTCCCCGTTGGCTTGCAGGGACGCGTGAAGCGTGGCCAAAGTCTGCATGTTGGACTGCAACTGTTCTGGCAATTCTCCTGAGTATTTGATCTTGTAGTCCTGAATTTTGGCTTCTTCGGTATCGAGCAATTGTTTAGCGTCCTGAAGCTGGCTTGCCATAAACGTCGCAGTGTTTGCCGCCTGCTGTTCGCGGTTCGCTAGGTCCCAGTCGATGAAGCTCTGTGCCAGACGATTCGCCACCGCCGCCGCCGTCTGCGGATCACCGTAGACATACGTGATCCCAAAAGCGCTCATGTCGCGCCCGGGATTCGGTTTCATGTCGATGGTGATGTCTTTGCGCATTCGATCGACGACTCCTCCGACGGACTTATTCGAGTCTCCATATAGGTGCAGCTGTTGACTTATCTGTCGCAAGCGCTCGGCGCTCAAGACTTCCTGGGTTAATGTGTTGAGCCGCTGTGCGGGATCGGTAGTGATCGTCGGCGCCACGTATGTGTCGGGTAACAGTTGCGGGTCATAAAGCACCGTCGTGTTGGCTGAGTAGGAGTCGGGTAATAGGGTGATTACCGCGATGGCAACCGCCACCAGCAGGACGGTCGCCAGCAGTATTCCCCACCGCTGGTGCACGATCGTCCTCCACATCTCTCGGGCTTGGCTCAGCGGATCCGGATGTTCATTATGATTCATCGAAAATTCTCCTTGCAGGCGCATCCCGCAGACGGCTTCGCATGGGAACTTCGGGCGCCATATTCCGTCAAGGACTCAGTCCGCATGCCGCTCACTCCGACTGGACGGGTGCCACACCAGGGAAAGAAAGACCCAGGAGTTCCGAGCGTCGAAACTAGGCTCGGTGAAATCGTGGGCAAAATTGAAGTCGCGTTTGAAATACCGGTACGAAGCGACCAGCTTCAGGCTTTCGGACAAGCGCCAATTAAATTCGGAAAACGCCTGGAACCCTCGATAGCGGGAGAGCTGAGCATCGGGAAGGTCGCTGCTCTGGGCATAGCCAACGCCCATTGCAAAACTGGTGTTCTGACTCGTTCTCCGGTGAAGCTTCGCAAAGAAAACATCTGTCCATTTGCTTTGCAAGAGGTAAGGCTCGATGAGATCGCGACCGGCGCCGAGATAGATGTACGTCTTCGGTGTGATTCGCTCAATAAGACTGCCGGAAAAGTCAGAGGTCAACCGAATTACGCAGTCGCCAGTTCCAAATAGTGGGGCGCCTTCCACGGCCAGCGTGGTGGGAGCATTGATGTGAAACACCAACCCAACGCCGGGTTCGATCCGCGTGCAGTCGGGCTGATTCGAAAATCGACTGGCCTGTCCAAGCACATACCATTCCGAGCCATGGCCGAAAAAGTTTGTCATTTGCACACGCGCGAAACCGGCGTCATAGTGGGGTCCGTCGCGAACCGAGTTGTAGGTATCGCTGCCCGTAAATGAGAACTCCTGCCGCGGCCCGCTTCGCCAGTGCAACCCCGTCGTGGCTGTGGACGCAAACACCGCGTGAGACGGCTGAGTCATTGTCAGCCAGCCTGGGTATAAGCCCATTCCAAGGCCGCTGAGCTCCCGCAGGTACTCAGTACCCGAGGTCGCATAACCTGCGAAAACCCATCGCCACGTTCTGGAAAGATCGTCAAAGGCTCTGATTCCACCGCGTTGAAGAACATCCCCATCCCACTTATCCTGGTTGTAAAGGTCAATCGTGGGTGAGTATTCCGCTAACACCTTGTGTCTCGGTCGAGTCTGGAAAATTCCCGCATAGGGCTGAACAACCGAAATGTAGCCGGATGGGTCGCCTAGAGTGTTGCCAGTTGTGTTGCCGTACCCTCCAGAAACGCCCGCGCCAAACACTAGACCTGCTCCATTCAAGTCCCCGAGTGCGATAACCCCAGGGACAGCGAGCACAGGCCACTCGATAAAATCCCAGCCTCCGGTTGAGGGAGGTGCGCTCCCATCCGTTGCCGAGTTGCCGTCATCTGCGGCCGCTGCGTCAGGCCCAGTCGCAAACTCCGTAAGATTCCCACCCTGCGCTCGCACGTAGCTCACAAAGGCCGTCAATGCCATCAGGAGATAGAGGACTCGGCTGCCGATAAACATCACGGAACCACAACCGTGTCTCCCGGTTGAAGATCGATGTTTTGCTCCGGGTTCTGGCCGCGGAAAATTCGGCTGTAGTTCACCGGAATTTTTTGCTTTTTCCCGTTGATCTGTCGCAACACGAAGACTGACCTGCGATGGGCGTACGGAGTCACCCCCCCCGCTTTGGCGACAATTTGCAGCACGTCGACTGGCCCGACCAGAGGATAGGCACCCGGATGCTGGACCTCACCCGTCACATAGACTGTCTTGCTGCCAATCTCCGATACCGACACTGTCACTCGCGGTTCGTTTACATACTGCTTCAGATCGGCTACCAGCATGGCTTCGATCTGAACCGGGGTCAGGCCGGTGACTTTCACCTCGCCGACTAAGGGTACGGAAACCATTCCGTCTGGCCGGACCACAACGCTGAGTTGCGATATCTCAGGTTGCTTCCAGACGTTGATGCGGAGGACGTCAGCGTCACCTACAATGTAGCTGCCCGTTACTGGTGCTGCCGACCCGCCGCCTGAGGCATCGCCGACTCGCATATCGGGCACTACAGACTTTTGCGCCACGACTGGCATCGATGCCAGTGCGCAAGCGAGCAGGAGAAACCGAGAGTACGTTGACGACTTAGAAGGAAATCTCATTTCGAAACCTCGCGTGACGCCGCTCAACCAGATCCCGAATGCTATCGGCTGCGGAAACTGATGCTTTCAGCCTTTGCCCTCGAAAGCTGGCGGCTTAGTCACTGGCGTTCCAGACGATTCCAATCAACTTGCTGGCGTCGACTCGTTCGACGGCCATCTTGAGCGCTTCCCGATTCGTGCTGCGAGCCCGGACGACCATTAGGACGCCATCACACTCCGGAGCAATCAGCTCGAAATCGGCAAATTCGCCCATCGACAAAGCATCCACTAATGCAATTTTGAAGTGATGACGACTCCAGGCCATCACCTGACTCCACTTTTGGGTGGAAAAGAGCTCAGTGGATTGCACATCACTCGTACCAGCGCCCATCACATACAGATTCGGTACATCCGTGCGAGCTACTGCGTTTTCGCAGGAAGCTCTTCCACTCATCACATCCGCCAGCCCGGCCGATTGCGCCCGGCCGATCAGCTTGCTCAAACTGCGGTTGCGCAGATCGCCATCGATCAAGAGAACCGTGAGGTTTTCCACTTGGGCGCAGCAGCATGCAAGATTAAATGCCGTCAGGGTCTTGCCTTCAGATCTGCCCACGCTGGTTACCGTGACGGTGCGAGAGCCGTTTTGAGCCGGAGCATGGTTGGCCGGAGCATGGTTCGCCAATCCCTTGAGCAATCGCGTGCGTACACCTTTGTAACCCTCCAAAGCCTCTCTAGCGTACTTCTCGGTAGCGGTCACTAGCGGCTTGTCGTTTTCACGAGGCAACTTAACCAAGGGCAAGTCCGCAAGTCGGAACGGCACGAATTCCAATTCGGCCGCTCCAGTGAGCGTCTCTTCGTCGAAGGATTCCGTTGTGTGAGTCGGCGATTTTTTTCGGGCGAATTCTACTACCGCATCAGGCCGCAGAGTGGATGCCTCGACTGCCGCACCCATTACAACACTTCCAGGGTTATCGAGAGGTTTCCCCATTTTTGTACACCTCAATTTTTCCGGAACCAGTTGGGTATTGTTCGATGGCTGCCAGACAAGGCTTCGCCAGCGTGGCTTAGCAGCCCCTCGTTTTCCACAGACCCGGTCCGAGAAACCAACACAACGCAAGCCCCAACGGGAACAATAGGGGCGAGGCAGCCACACTACACGGAATCTGCAAAAGGATTGTTAACGATTTGTGAACGGTTGATGAATTTCATGGAAGAATCGGCTGAGATTTCCTGCGCAGAAAACGCCAGTTCAACGACGTTCAACGCTTTTGAATTGTCGCCAGCCAAACCGGTTTCACCCGCCTGAACGAGATGGGAAATTACTTATGCGGAAGGGCGGCAAACGAAGTTGACAGTTGTCGCCGCCAGTTCGGCCTGGCTATATCTCTCAAATTCCGGCGCAATGGGTAAAGTCGCAAGCGCCGGTTCGACTCCGGGTCGGACATATTGCCTGGCAGCGACCACACGCAGTCCGCAACTCTCGGCAACGCGCAGAAAATCGGTAGCCCGCAGCCGGTTCTGATACTGCAGAGGATTGTTCCACCAGCGCCACTCCTGCTCAGAATAACGAAGATAGTTCACGTAACTAATGTTTCGATCAAAGTGGGCATAGTGGTCGTTACAGGCGACGCAGTGTACGGCTGCACCGGAAGGCCGCAAAATCCTGCACGTTTCCTGCATGATGGCAGGCAAGGCTCCTGGACTTACGTGTTCGAGGACGCTATTGGAAAATACGATGTCAACGCTCCGATCAGGCAATTCTGTGCGGGATGCGTCACCCGGCGCCACATACTTGATACCGGAGCTAGTCAAGATGTCGTTACCAAGTTTCTGATAGCGCTCCTGTACGGTGGCTAATGGTAGGCCGCCAGCCTGCGCGATCGATTCAAGATGAGATCCTATGGCGAGGACGAGGCGGCGGGTCAATTCAGGCCGCAGGTGACGGTTTTGATCATAGGTGGTGCAATCCTGCGCCCCAGCCAGCCAGAAGCAGATCGGCAGGGTAGGAAACCATCCCGTGCCAATTTCCAAAATCGCCGCATCGCGAACATCAACCGCACAGTCCGCCAGGAGGCTCATCATTCCGATCCAATCACTCACCTTGCCCTTGACGTGAGCCTCAAAATTGCGCAGCCCTCCGACTCTCAGTTGGAGCAAGTCATTGAACTGGCTGCCAAATGGAGTCACCGCGAGAATGTTCTGGACTATAGCCTTGGTGCGCCAATCCATTCACCACTCCTGGGACCCAACATCAGTGATGCCCTCGCTCACGGACTGCAATCGGTTGCTTAGCGGAACTCGCAACCTACATAGCTAGCATTAAGAACAAATGCCTTTGTAACTTTGCCCGTGCCCGCAACTTCATTTGCGATTCCGTCCGTTAAAATTTATAACAAAACTCTGCCGGCGCTCAAGCGGACGCATGCCTGAACATAAGCATTCATCGAGTCTTCAGATCGGCGAGACAATCGCAGCGTAGCATCGTCACTTTTGTACCATTGGGCCCGTTTGGAGTTGTTCGGAGCCGGACGAGAACAGGCGGTCGGATACCAAGCACCGTCCGCCGTGCAGCACTGAGAGCGGCGATTTCTTCAGACGACACCTATTGTCCATCGAGCGAACCGCCGCTCTTAAGGCTCGTACGCTGTCTGTATACGGCCCGCTAGTTGATCGTCTGCACTAACACGGCCGATGTACTGCCGGAAATCCCGCCATTCGCGTTGCCGCTGTACGTCGCCGAGATGTTGTATGTCCCGGCAGGTAGCATCGCCGTCGCGTATTTTGCCACACCCAAAACGTTAATGTTCACAGTAGCCAACACCGTTGTTCCATTGTAGAAAGTCACCGATCCGTTAAACGTTCCAGAGGGAGCGGGAGACGTTGGCACGACGGTTGCCGTGAAGTCAACCAACTGCTTCAAGTTCGCCGGATTTACCGACGAAGTCACCGTGGTCGAGGTGCTGACCGGGCTTACAGTTTGGCTGATGGTTGAGGAACTTGTAATGAAGGACGAGCTGCCGTTGTAAGTGGCCGTAATCGATGCCGTACTTATGCCCAAAGTTGTGCTGGTGTAAGTGGCCACTCCACTCTTCAGCAGCTCCGTTGCCAGCGTGGTCGTGCCATTGGTGAAGGTCACCGTACCGGTGGGTATCGAACCGCTGCTCTGTGCCGCAACGGCGGCGGTGAAAGTTACGGACTGCCCGTAGGTTGACGATGGGTTCGACGACGCCAGTGTCATCGTCGTGTTGTCTTGAGTTACTACCTGGCTCACCAAATTTGAGGTGCTGCCGCCGAATGAAGTGCTGCCGACATACACAGCAGTAACTGAATAGGTCCCCACGGCCAGCGTCTTCGTGATAGTAGACACACCGCCGCTGAGGGTCGTACTTCCCAGGACCGCCGTCCCGTTGTAGAAGATCAACGTACCTGTTGGCGTTCCACCGAACTCAGGTGCCACAGTGGCCGTGAACGTCACAGGCTGCCCGTAGACCGACGGATTCAACGACGAAGTCAGCGTGGTTGTTGTCGTGGCTTTGGCGACAACTTGCTTCAAAGCCGTGGAGGTACTGCCAGCCAGAATATTGTCACCGACGTAGGTCGCCGTGACGGATATCGTGCCCAGAGGCAGCGAAGAAGTCGTAAAGCTAGCCAAGCCTCCATTCAACGTTCCAGTTCCGGTGGCCTCCACCGTGACCCCGAGCGTAGCTTTAAATGTGACCGGCTCTCCATTTGGCGGCGTGCAAGGTGGCGTATCGCAACTGTAGGCGACCGACGCTGTAAACGTCACCGGCAATCCGAAAGTGGAGGGGTTCAAAGAAGAGGTGACCGTAGTAGTCGTCGTCGGCAGAATGGCCAGCCGGAATACTGTCCCGCAGCCGTTCGAGGACAGCGCGCAGGTTGCGCCGCCACCGTCGTAGGTTGTGCCGTAAAGGTCGCCGGCCGCGTCGGCGATCACCGCTCCGGCGGGTTGCCCACCGTCCTGACCTCCGGTGAAACTGTACAACACCGTTTCCGGCCAGGTCATGGTCACCATATTCTCAATCGTGGATAGCTTGAATACAGTTCCGTTGTTGTAAGCGCCACCCGCGGCAGTGGTGCCATAAAGGTAAACGCCTCCCGTCTCAAGCAATAGGCCTCCGATGGGATCTCCTCCGTCCGGGCCACCGGTGAAGGAATAGAGCACGGTCTCGAGGCCCTGTGTATTCAATTCGTACACGGTCCCGTAACCATTGCCACCCGCAAAAGTCGTGCCGTACAGGTTGCCCACGGCGTTTCGCCATAAGCCTGATGCCGGTTGCGCGCCGTCCGGAGTGCCGAACTGGTCTCCATTCCCAAAACTGAGGAGGACAGTCTCAGTTCCGTTGGCAGCCAACTCGAATACAGTTCCAAGGTTGTTAAGGCCGCCATACACCGTCGTTCCATACAGGTTGCCCTCCACGTCCCGGACCAGCGTTCCCTCATTGGGTTGTACGCCGTTCGGATTGCCGTTACTGTCGTAGGGATTTGCGCTGAAGTCGTACAGCACGGTCTCCCTGCCGAGCGGGTCTAGTTCGAATATAGAAGTAAACGTCGTGCCGTATAGGTTGCCCAGCGTATCGATCACCAATCCTGCCTCAGGATCTCCCCCGTCCACGAGTCCGTTGAAACTGTGAAGCACAGTCTCCGTCCAAGGGGTGCCTTGTGGTGATCCGGAGGGCGGTGGAGAAAGCTCGAAAGCGATTCCCGCTCCGTAGGTGCCGCCTCCGGATGTAGTGCCATACAAATTGCCGTGTGAATCTAGGACAAGACCTCCATAAGGAGTTTGGCCGTCGTAGAAGGTCGTGCCGTTACCGCCGATTTGCGAATCCCCGGTGAAGCTGTAAAGTATGGTCTCAGCATTGGTCGTCGGGTTGACCATGAAGACCGTTCCGCAACCCGCCACGCCGTTGGCAGTACATGCGGCGTTCCCGCCGGACGTGGTTGTGCCATAGAGATTGCCCTGTACGTCCTGCACTAAGCCTGCATAGGGACTCGCGCCATCACCGGAGCTCGCCCCTTGAAACGAATGCACAGAACGGTAAGCGTAGGTTTGAGCTTGCGCCGACTGGGTGACTAGCAGTATCGCGAAAGATGCTACTGCGCCTGTCATGCAGCGCAGAATTCCAAGACTCAGATGCCGATGTTGTGGTGCGTTGATCATAATCTCACCCTTCCAATGTCGAATTGACTTATTAAATCGTCTGGTTCCACCTTCAAGTTGTCTTGGTTTACTGCGAGATCGCCAGGGCATACTCTCACCGTCTTCCCGGAGGAAGACACCCCAGGCCCATTCGTTGGTGGGTTAATTGCAAGTTTGCGCTCACGCCGCCGGCAAATATCTGCCGTAGCCCGACTCAGGTGCCACCAATAAGCCAGAGCAAGTTCCTGCTCTGACTCACCTCTGGACACACACTTTTCCCGCAAGTGCGGCTTCTACTCTCTGAATTTACTGGGCCCGGTTAACGTTGTCTGTAGTGAAGGGTTTGGTGACGAATAACTAATGGCGTGTAGCTTTAGCGGGGTCGCACGGGCTACAAAAGCGCCGCCAGTCTAGTAGAAACACTGGAGCGTGTCAATCGAAAAAATGGAGGATGTTAGTTGAAGCACCCGAATTGCTGATCGTATTCCGCAAAAACGCAGTTCCGGCGGTGAAGTTCGCATCCTCTAAGTACAGCGCGTTATGGTCCGGCGTAGGCCCGCCCGATCGCGCCATCCGAGTTAGAAAGAACGTATCTTCACATTCTTGCGTATGGGAAGAGGCGGCAATTTTATTCCCGGAAGAGGCAAAAACTGCGACGATCCAACCTGCCCAACATCATGCTGGCAGAAAATCGCGTGTCTTAGGAATGATCCGGGTGCGACCGCTAGCTTGATCGGGCAACCGCTGAGATAAACGAGCACGCCGGCTGCACTTGCCTGATACTGCCCAATCGAAGACACGGTTAGCATTTCCCCGGAGATAGAAATTCCGTAGGTCGCTCCTGGCGTCAGACCCAGGATATAGTGCGCCGTTGAGCCGTTGATGGGCCAAATCAAAGTCGCACTGATCGACAGGTGGGGATCGACATTGGCAAAAGCCACGATGCTGGCGTCAGCGTCGTCAAGTTGCACGGCGTCCGCATTTGTGGCCGGTACGCTGCTGACCGTGTTCACTTCAGTGGGAGTGCTGGCGGCGTCAAACACTGCCAGCCAGTTGTCGGCAGTGTGATCCATGGACGCGGGCCGGACCTCGGCGCGGTAGAGGAAGTGCATGTCGTCGTGGTCGACGATGGTCACATCCGGAGAAGCGGGGAGCACCGACCAGAAAGCGCCGCGATATATACCCTGGAAGCTCGCATCATAGCGTGTGATTCCCGATGGCACGCCCGCTGTTATCTGCGCAATGTCCCGTCCGAAGGTCCAGAACATCGCCCGATCATCGGTGGGGTAAAGGGTAGCGGTGCGGTCGTGAACGATCACAAGCTTGGGGCGCAAAAAGAAGAGTTCGCGAGTCCACGCGATTTGATGATACTGACCGTCAATGCTGCTTCTCGCATTGTTCGCCTCCAGGTGGTTCGCGCGGAAATATGTGTAGGCAGGCGTGTCCTCGGCCCGGTCAATTGAGGATGGCCAACTGGTCACCGTGTTGATGTCGCCGGGAGGCGGCGTGCGTGAAGTCAGGCCCTGATTGTGCGTTTCAGATGCGTTTGCGCCAGCCCAGAAAATCGAGTTCTTCTTGTTCCCGTAGGTTTGACGCTCGTCCCGAAGTATGTGGTCTTCGTCGGCATTGATGATGTCGGCTGCCCTCGATGCTTCTCCGAGGCCATAGACCACGAGCCGGTTGTTTCCTGTTTGAATGCTGACTGCGCCTGAATCAAACTGCGTTTTGCCATTGCCGGCCGCTCCCACTGTAGGTCCGCCGAGGAGGGTAACTTCGGTTGCTGTGTCACTCCAGTCGCTGCGTGTCACGGCATAGTTCCCGCTCCAGCCGCGATACATCAGGGGGGAAACCGTCCAGTCGGACGATGGAGCATTCGGGTCGTACCAAAGAAAGGCATCGGACAGTGCGGGCTGCGACTGGTAAACTCCCGAGCTCCATGCCGGAACCAGGCTGCCGGCCGCGGCTTGCTCAGCCGCGAACACGGCTTCATACCAGCTCTGGAATGTGGCAGCATAGCTGCTGTTGAATCTCCTGGCGATTGCCGTGTACATGGCGGCATCGCCCAGAGGGATGTAGACGGATTCCGTTGGAAACCACTGCCCCGTGTAATTACCCGAGGGAATGTACGCCGTTCCGACCGGATAGACGTATTCATTGTCGTCGAGCGCGAGCTTCGATGGAGTGGTGAAGTCCATGAAGTACTGCAGGTTGTCATCCAGAAAGGTGAAGTCGTAGGGCGATGCCGTCCAGTCAAACCCGTTGATCTTCATCGCAAATTCGGCGTCAAGAATCCTCCGGATCGAGTCGTATCCATAAGCCCGCAGGCCCTCGCCGTTTCCGCCTCCGCCAAGCCACAAATTGTTATACTGCCCGAATTCGTAGGGATTGCTGAAGCGCGCCGCAATCACATTGCTAGCCGGAGCGCCGATTGCTATCGGCTGGTCGGCGCGAAAGGCCACGTAGGCCGCGGTCGCGCCCCAGATGTAGCCGGCAACATAGTTCTGCTCAGGATTGATTCCATATGTAACGTATTGCTGCTCGGTTGCCCACCCTGTCGTGCAGGAGACGAGATTCGCTAGGTCGCCGGGATAACTGACGAGCAACCCGCCATAAGTCGAGTCTCCATAGAACCAGTCGTAAGCTTTGGCGAGCGCTGGCATGTAAAAACGCACGCCGAAGGCGTCCCCGGCGGTCGGCGAAACCGAATACAGAGTGCAATTGCCTGCGAGCGCAGCTGGCGATCCGTCAGGGTTGGTGAAATAGACCGAGTACCCCTCGATTGAGGAAACCTTGAATATTCCATTCAGATTGGTGCAGCCCGTGGCTCCGCTGATGGTCCACACATCGCCGATAGCTAAAGCTGAATTGTATGGCAGGTAGACTTGAACCTGTTCTCCGCTGGTGAGATCGCCCGTGGCATCGATGGAGACAGCATAGCGCGTCATGCCGTCGCTGGCTCGCACCATCGTCAGGAATGGTTGACCGATGGCCTGAATGATGTAGTGGGCCTCCGTGAGGTAGGCTTCTGCCCGCCCAGGATCCGTTGTGCGGATCGCTTGGTAGCATGCGCCCAACTGGTCCATCGTGCTGTCCCAATTCCCTCCGTAATAACCAGCAACAATGGTCCCAGGCGCTGTTGAGGGTTTATACGAATAGCCTCGCGCTGGGCTATTGCCAACTGCGTTGCCGGAAGGATACATGACTGCATAGGCGGTTCCTCCCACTCCGGCAAGGGCGTCGCATTTCGCCTCGAGTGCTTGCCAATCGGCGGTGTTCGATGTCACTTTGTCCCGGATGAATGTCAGTTCGGTTGAATCCAACCAAAGATATGGATGCTGCGCCAGCGCCGGAACCGCCATTGCGATTGCAACCATCACAACGGCAACTTTTCTGAATGTGCTACGTGCGTGGTATGAGCGCAGCTCGAGCGAGCAGCCTATGTCTGCGTTCGGAAGATTATTCTCAATATCGCGCGATCCGCTTTTAGGCACGAGCAGTCCACCTCTGATCCGGGTGCTAGCCGTGTGTCTTCTTCGATGTCAGACGAACGGGGACAACCCAAGGCACTCTTTTCGTGTCCACCATCTGGCCAATCTTCTTAAACCTGAACAGTTCAATCGGCACTTGGCTAGAGTGGTTTAGCCAGAGGGCGGCCAGAGTTTCGCTTTGGGATTGGCTAAGTCGTTTTCCTGAAACGGAACACGCGAAATTGGTGGCTGGCTTGCCGGAATTCCCGAGTGGGCACTGCGCCGTTATTCGACCGTCTCAGACTGAACCATGTACTGAACGGTTGTGGTCACTTCAGGAGAGCCGCATTTAAGGGTAGCTGGGCTGACAGGGTTCACCCGCTCTCGCAGCTTCAGCACCGCTCGGGACTGATTCATCCTCTTAATAGCATTCCACACATCAGATCGAGGGGCGCTCGTTGGGACATAATGACGCCCCGTTCACCGCAACGCCCAACCAATACTTTGGTATCGATCGATACGTTCATCCAATTGATTCGTCGTCGCGTTTCTGCCAGGTTGGTTTCAACAGTCACTCGCTCTGCCATCGAAAGGAGTCCCAATGGAGGGCACAAACGGACTGCAAGAGACCATGCGCGCGACTGCGCCAGTCGCGTCGAGCAAGCTTGGTGTAAACGTTTTTACCGCCCCGGGAAAGGCTATGGTCGGCGAGCGGCCAAAGTCCCTCGGCGAGCCGCTCGGCTTTGACCCGATCACGTCGACGTTGATCTTCGGCGAGCACGGCGCGGTCCTGGTCGACGCAATGGGGACAGTGGCTGAGGCGGAGGCTCTCGCGGACTGGATTGCATTGCACAATCGCGATCTGCAGACCATCTATATAACGCACGCGCATTTCGACCACTTCTATGGTCTGAGCGTTCTGCTTGACCGTTTCCCGGGCGCTCGGGCGATAGCAACGCCCAAGACGTTGGAGGCCATGCAGTCGTCGTTTGTTCCCCCGCTGAGCCAATTCGCTCGCCAATTGTTTCCCGGGCAAGTGCCGACGAAGTTGGTCTCACCTGAGCCCTATGACGGCGACACCTTCACTCTCGAGGGCCACGAATTGCGCATCATCGAGCAGGGCCGCACCGACAGTCCCGATTCGACGTCTCTATACGTTCCAACGATCGGCCTGATCGTGGCCGGCGACGTTGTGTACAACCAATGCCGCATCTACGTCGGCGACACCACCCCGGAGAGCCGAAAGAATTGGACCGAGGCGCTAGACCGGTTAGCGGCGCTGAACCCGGCGATGGTTGTCGCCGGTCACAAGAAGCCTGGCGCGCCCGACTCGCCCTCGACGATCCAAGACACCAAGCGTTACCTCGAGGACTTCGATCGGCTGCAGAAAACCGCGACGTCCGACCAGGAACTGTTCGATCAGATGACAGAGTTATACCCGCATTGGGTAGCTAATCAGTCCTGGTTGATGTTCGGATTCCCGCGGCCATAACCTTCGTCAACGTCCGTTTTAGTTCCATATTTCAGGAGAGCAGATTCGATTTCAAAGAGGAGAACAACAATGACAACTAAAGGAAAAGTCTTGGTACTAGTCTCGAGCGGTCACGGCTTGCCCTTGAAAGATGGCAAGGTTTATACCGGTGCTGGCTACTATCTCAACGAGCTGACGGTTCCGGTTCGCGCGCTGATGAAGGAGAACTACGAAATCACTTTCGCCAACCCCAAAGGCAACACACCGCAATTGGATGTCAATTCAGCTATCGCTCAGTTCTTCGGTGGGGACGAGGCTAAGCTTCAGGACTATCTAAAATTTCGCGACAGTCTGACTGGGCTCAAAAATCCAAGCCGCATCTCGGATGTCATCGCATCCGGCCTCGACCAATATGACGCTGTTTTCGTTCCCGGCGGCCATGGCCCGATGATGGATCTTCTCGATGATCCCGACGCGGGCACCGTGCTGAGACACTTTCATGAAACATCCAAGCCCACGGCAGTGCTCTGCCACGGCGGGATCTCACTTCTCGCGGCTTCTCCGAATTCGAAGGAGGTAGTCGCCGCGCTGGCGGCGGGCGATGTCGCCGGAGCGCACGCAAAGGCTCAAGGATGGATCTACGCTGGATATAAGATGACTGTCTTTTCGACAGCAGAAGAGCAGCAGCGGGAACCGCTTGAGATCGGTGGTAAGGTCCTCTTCTACCCGGACTTCGCCTTGCGTACGGCGGGCGGTGACGTGAGTGTGCTCGCTCCCTGGACGAGCTACGTCCTTCAAGATCGCGAGCTGATCTCAGGCCAGAACCCGTTCTCTGATGAAGCGCTTCTGAAACTTCTTATACCGGCACTCAGTGAAAAGAAGAAGGTGGTTTCAGCGGCATGAGAATCGCAGACACCCAGAAGAGCTAAGTTTCCCCGCACATGGAGGAAGGTTGTCCCTAGCTAGAATTGGAGTCGTCAATGAGCAGCGTACAAATCGACCAAAAGATCTACGAGATGCCCCCGCGAGAGGGGATCAGCATCGCGCATTTCCTCACTGTCGCCGACATCAAGCGATCAGCTCGCTACTACGAAAAAGTCTTCGGCGCTCGCATTCTGAGCCTGGGTGACGGCAACGCGCCTGGGTACCTTCAGCTGGCGAATATCTGGATGATTCTGAACGTTGGAGGCGGGCCGACTCCGGATAAGCCGACCGTAACGCTCAGCGTCCCCGACCCGAATCACATCAACAGCTTTATGAATTTCCGCGTTGCGGATATTCAAGCCTGCTACAAATTATGGAAAAGTCGAGGAGCGGAATTTTTCACGGAGCCAATCCCCAAATACGGCGAAACGCGCTGCTACATCCGCGATCCTGACGGTTACATTATCGAGGTCGGACAGAGTACCGACCTCACCTACGGTTAAGGCTTGGCACGGAAAAAACATTTTGATAGTTTCGGGTGACTACGTGAGAATCTTGACCAAGCACCAGTGATGGCCGAGATCGTATTATCGGATCTTATAAGAGCGAAGGCGCGAGACCTTGGTCACGTGCAATCGACATCGCGTCACAATCTTGGCAGCCACATGTCCGAGTCAGAATCTCATTGAGCCCGATTAACACTACAACCGGATTTCGGTCTTTTCGACAACGTCATCCATCACACTCACGCTTCTTGGTCGTGAAATGCCGAGCTTTCTCATTTTGGAGATAAGACTGGTTCTCGGTAACCCCAATCGAGTCGCCGCGCCGTCCGGTCCGCCAATCACCCAACCCGTGTCCTGCAATGCGTTCATGATTACCGATCGTGTGCAATCGCTCAACGTGTGCAACACAGATGTCCGGATTTTCGCCTTTTGAGGCCACACTGACCTCTGGTCAAGCACCGGCAGTGGATTGGGAAGCACGCCGTCGTTTGAGCGAATGACAGCCCGTTCAATGAGGTTTTGCAGTTCGCGTATGTTCCCCGGCCAAGCATAGGAACTGAAAGCAGCAATTGTTTCCGGAGGGATAAAGCGAATTGGTTTGCTCATACGGTGACCGAAATCCTTCACAAAGTGAGAGATCAATTGTGGAATGTCTTCGGCTCTCTCGCGCAACGGCGGCAGTTCGATGGGAAACACATTCAGACGGTAATACAGGTCATTGCGAAATTGCTTCTCTGCAACCATCTCCGCCAGATTTCGATGGGTTGCTGCTACCAAGCGAACGTTGATACGATGCGTCCGACCGCTGCCCAGACGCTCGAATTCCTGCTCCTGTAATACGCGTAGTAGTTTAGGCTGTAACGCAAGCGGCAAATCCCCGATCTCATCAAGAAATAATGTTCCAGTATCTGCCATTTCGAAGCGCCCAATCTTTTGGGCGATAGCTCCTGTGAATGCGCCCTTTTCGTGTCCGAACAGTTCGCTCTCCAGGAGATCTAGTGGAATCGCAGCACAATTCACCTTGATGAATGGGCGTCCGCGGCGGCCACTTAGATTGTGAATCGCCCGGGCAATCAATTCTTTGCCGGTTCCGGTTTCTCCGAGGACCATGACGGTGGAGTCCGTGGGTGCAACTCGTTCTACTTCAGCAAGCACAAATTTCAGAGAAGGGCAGGAGCCAATAATTTGGCTGAACGCGGCCTCTTGCTTGAACTGCCCGTTCGACCAAACGCTATTTGCTTGGTTTCGAGAGGGGGTTTCCACCTCATCCTGTCGAAACCTCTTGTCTGCCCGAAAATGACTCTGATCGATCTGCGCGCTAAAGGTTTGAAAAGTTGCAGTTGCCATTGGAACCTCCAGACTCTTTTCCGGGAAACAATAGCCGTTTCCCCCGAAGCGCATAAGCCCAGATGGGGCACAATGGAAATGCCTCATTCGAGCTAGATGGCTGTAGTCTGGTTATAGGGCTTGCTGACGGCCATCTCAGGCACAGGGGACGCGATCCGGAGAATCCGCCGGCGCTTTACTTGGAATCCGTGTGGAGAATGAGTCGACGGCCGAATAGACGGGAGTCAACCGAGAATGCTCCCGGCCCTAAGAGGAACAGAGCGGCGGTAACACACAAGGTGAAGACAAAATGAAGGGAATTTGGCTGGTGGGCGCGGAGCAGCGTAAAGATTTGGAGCACAGCCGAGGCGCAGCAACTGACCGGCGTAAACACCCCAAGGCAGAATGCTGCGGCAACAACGCTTACTGCGGCGATCTCCCAGATAGGGATTGAACCCGTTGCATCGAGAATGCTGTTGCGAAGTAACATTGCAGCAGCACACCCGCGCAACAAAAGAAGGCCCCAGCCAGCCGCGCCGTCAGGGAACATAGAAAACAGTCTTTGCACGACTGTACAATAATCGCTGCTTCCTGGCGCCGAAATCCCAGATAGAGGCAATATCCATTAGCCCTTTCGAGGGGGGCTGAAGCGGTCATAAGAATAGCGGATATACAGAACATGAGCGTATCCAATGAAAGGCTCACAACGCGCGCAATCATGTGCCGATCTACATATCAAGAAAACCACGCTGAAGAGCAATCATCACGGCGTGGGTACGATCGCTCGCGTTCAGTTTAGAAAGAATACTCTTTAGATGATTCTTGACCGTGTGCTCGGAGATGTTCAAATCCGAGGCGATGACTTTATTGGAATTACCTTTGGCCACACGGCGAAGCACTTCAAGCTCCCGAGTTGTAATCGAATCATCGGCCGCGTGTTCGGCGATTTGTTGAGCAATTTCAGGGGGAATCCGTTTATGACCCCTGTGAACTGAACGAATCGTCTCGACCAATTCCGTTCGCAGCAAGTTCTTTAGTAGATAGCCGACTGCTCCGGCCTTGAACGCTCGAACCGCTTGAACGTCTCCCGCGGAAGTGGTCAGCACGATAATTCTCGCCTGCGGAAATTGTTCGTGAATCGAAGCGATGGCCGCGATACCGTCCACCTTTGGCATGCGGATATCCATCAACGTGATGTCGGGACGGTGCTTGCGAAAAAGCGCTAGTGCTTCATCGCCATCGGAAGCCTCCGCCACAACTCGCATATCAGTTTGCGCGTTGATCTCACCCACGATGCCAGCCATCATGAGCGGGTGATCATCCACTGCCATGACACGGATCACTCGGGTTTCGCCCATAGAGATATTCTCAGGTTGTTTCCGTCAATTTACCGTCTTTGGCGGCGTTCCAAAGTCGCCGCAGCTTCGATAACCAGGAACCATTCAGTCCTGAAGCGTAGGCAATGCGGCTTGCGATCCGCAACTCAACTTCGGTGCCTGCTCCATTGCCACTCCACACATCCAAGTGGGCACCAACCTTCCGTGCGCGCTCTCGCATTCCAGGCATTCCAAAGTGTCCGTCCCGGTGTCCTTGCCGGAGAATGACAGAGTCGATCCCTCTGCCGTCATCCCGGATCCGTATGCGCAGCGCACTTCGCTCATAGTTGACTTCCACTTCGATTGACTGCGCGGCAGCGTGTCGGAACGCGTTGCTTAGTGCTTCTTTCCCGATCTTGAACAGTTCTTCGAATACAACTGGATGCAACGCACGAACAGGCCCGTTGACAACCACTCTAAAGTCGCAAGAAACAACTTTGCGCATCCCCTCGCCAAAATCGGCTAACGCGGTCGGTAAGTCCTTCGTTTCCGAAGCTGTTACGCGTAAGTCTAGGACCAATTCGCGTCCTTCGAGCATCACCTGGTCCGATTGCTTCAGCGTTTCTTCCAGCATTTGGCGCACGGGCTCCTGTTTCGGGAGTTGAGCCGTCGCCGTATGGAAACGCAGAAGTAGGCCCTGAATTCCTTGAAAAAACGTGTCATGCAAGTCCCTCGCAATCCTTTCCCGCTCAGCAAGCCGCTCATGCAGGCGCGCCCGGAATTGTGCTGTCACTTGCTGCACGCGGATGTGGTACGCCACATAGCCAAGAGCTATGAAACCAAGAAGATAGATTGCTTTGAACCAGATGGTCTGCCCGAATGATGGTGGGATCTTAAACGCAAGCTGTGCACCGGTTTCGTTCCAGAGTCCGTCGTTGTTGCACGCGATCACATGAAAGCGATAAGTGCCCGGAGGCAGATCGGTGTAGAATGCTTGCCGTCTGGTTCCAGCGTCCTGCCACGACGTGTCTCTTCCTTCGAGCATGTAGCGAAAGCGCACCTTCTGCGGGACTACAAAACTCAAGGCGGTGTAATCGATGTCCAGGTTGCGGATGAGAGCCGGAAGTTTCAAGTCGCTCTGAATGGGATAACTAACGCCATTGGCTTCGATCCGTTCCACTACTACGTCGGGCGGCAGCATATTCCTCTGCCACTTACGGGGATCAAATGTTTGAACAACATTATTGTTGGCGAACCATAGACGGCCATCGAGGGAACGGGTCGCTTGTGGCTGCAAGGGAGTCTCTCCCGGCTGGGCGCCAGAATAGACGTCCAGAGACTCAACGTTGACTTGCATCAATGGATTCTCTCGCCAGAGGGTCAGTTGGGATGGCGAGACAGAGAAGAGTCCACATCGCCCATACAGCCAAAGCGCCCCGCCGTCATCCTTCACCGCCGAGTACACTTCGTCGCAAGGCAATCCGTTCCGAGTCGTCATCGTCACACTCTTATGGCCGTTCCACCAGACGAGAGCGCCTTCGGCAACAGCCCAAAGACCGCCACCAGGCTCCGGCAGCAGTTGACGTATGTTGGTACTGCTGACCCGAGGAAACGTTTCCGACCGATCGCTATAGTAATGAGCTAGATCCCCGCTCACGCAACCTAGCCATACTCCCCCTTTGGGGTCAGCCACAATCGAAAAACATGGTTGCGGCATATTAATTTGTTGTCGAACTTTAAGGTTTTCGATTCGAAACAATCTGTCGCGGGTTAGAGCCCACTCGCTTCCTGCAGCGTCTTCGGCGATTCCAAGAATGATTCCGAGCGAGCTTCCATCAGGATTACGAATTGGGAGAAAGTGTCCGTGCTCGAGAACGGAAAGGCTGCTGTCCACTCCAATCCAGAGTCGACCGTCGCGATCCTCAGACATTGTGGTTATATCCCGCCCTGGCAGGCCATGATTCGTGCGGATGGCGGAAAGCTTGCCTTGCTTAAGAAAGCCCAGTGCCTCGGCGCCACCGATCCAAACGCCCCCATCATGCGACGCCAGGACGGTGCTGACGAAATCGGACACCAGGCCTTCCTTAACCGAATAGCTCACGACCGGCAGGTCGCGAAAGCTATCGATCCCCTTCGTGGTAGCAACCCACAGAGTGCCCTCTCGGTCTTGAAAAAAACGCACGACCGAATCACTTGACAGGCCATCAGCGTTTGAGAAGTGGTCGGTTTTGTCGCCAACTATCCGGTAGACTCCGTCGCTTGCCGTCCCAATCCAAAGCGCCCCTTCGAGATCACGGAACAGTGCATTCGTGCTCGGAATGGGACCACGTCCTTTGGGTAGGGGATGAGCGGTCCATTTTCCTTGGTTTAATTCCTGAAGCTGCAGGTTCCCGTCGGGCTGCTGCAGTCCAATCCATATTTGACTCTCGTCCACGACGGCCAACGTTCTGACTCCGATCAAGTAGCCGCGCTTCTCCAGATCACGATGGAAGCACACTGCCGAAGCCCCGGGCTTCCATCTGCAGAGTCCCTCATTGCCAGCAATCCAGAAATTCCCGGAGTGGTCCAGCGCGAGTGCGGTGGCTGTTAAAAGAGGAATTCCGTCATTCCGGCCAAAGCAACGCTGATCACCGTCTCTGATTCGGCAGAGCGGACCACGTCCGTCGCCGCCATCCCATCTCGCGATCCAAATGTCTCGATCGTGATCTTCAACGATGCCCCAGACACTGTTGGGCAGATTCTTGTAATCGCTAAGTATTCCGTCCTTCCATCGCGCCAAGCCGTTCGCCGTTCCGATCCATAAGCTCCCATCGCTGGTGCCCAGAAGATAATGAATCTGGTCGCTCGGAAGCTTTTCACCCTTCGGCGAGGCCCAAGGTACGAAACGCACACCATCAAAGCGCATCAATCCCGCATGGGTCCCGATCCAGAGATAACCGTCCGCTGTTTGGGTAATTGCTTCCGGGGGACCAGGCAAATACCCATCTTGAACTCGCCACATTTTGTGGGCGTACTGGGAGATCCTTCGAGAAGAATCGAGTCCCGCAGCTCCCGCCCAGGTGAGGGCTACCAGTGCGAAGCAAAGAAAGGTCTGTGAGATGAGGCGTAGCTTCATGACCAATCTGCCTACCACCTATTGCCGTCGATCTGCGACCGCTTGACTCTCGATCGTTTCTTCTCTCATCGAAAGCGTTGGAGCTCGGAAAGTTTGAAATTGCACGAGATCTTTGCCAAACATCAGGTCTAACGTCCAGTCCAGAGCCACTCGAAGTTTCTTTTCAAAGCGCGGTAACTTGCTCAAATAGATGGTTCGCCACAGCCACCACGCGGTGAAACCAGAGAAGTTGATGCCAAAAATACGGGCGACGCCGGCGCGTTGCCCGATGGCGGCCAACTGTCCAATCGTCGAGAAAGAAAACGGCTTCATTGTGCCGCCTCGTAAGGCGGCGATCAGGTTGTGCGCCAGCGTTTTGCCTTCCCGTAGGGCGTGCTGCGCCGTGGGTGGCTGATAGCTGCCGGTCTTAGTGTCGGGGATCAGTGCGCAATCACCCAAAGCCCAAACCCCGGACCAATGCGGCACTTGCAGCTTCTCGTCTACTTTCAAGCGCCCACGTTCTTTTTCACAAGGAAGAGTTAACAGAACCGGATTAGGAGAAATACCCGCCGTCCAGATAAGCGCCTCGGTTTCGATCATCTCCCCCGTACTGAGACTGACGCCTCGTTCCGATAGACCAGAAACACTGGTCTTTACTCGAATCTCAACTTTTCGCTTCTCGAGCTGTTTCTGAGCATACTGGCCTAGCTCTTCGCCGAGTTCAGGAAGAATTGCCGAGCCCGAGTGCACCAACACCACCCGCAACATGTCTTCCCGCAAGTTCGAATAGAAGTGCACGGCGTGACGCACGAAATCGTTGACAGCGGCGACGGTCTCTACTCCTGCAAAGCCGCCGCCCGCTACAACGAAAGTCAACAACCGGCCACGAAGATCGGCTGCGCATTCGGTGTCCGCCTCCTCCAGCAGCGCGATCAAGCGATTGCGAACGTCGATCGCGTCTCCGAGAGACTTCATGGTGAGGGCGCGGTCGGCAAGTCCAGGAAGATCGAAGAAGTTGGTGATCGAGCCGAGGCCGATGACAAGATGGTCGTAGCTCAGATCGTGATGATGACGATTGAAACCGTGGGAGACCCTTACCTGTTTGCGTTCCAAATCGATTGCCTCGACTTCGCCGGCAAAGAAGCCAACTCGCCGAAGGAGCTGACGCACCGGATTCACGATGTTAGTCAGATCGAGGTCACTGGCAGCTACCTCATGCAACATTGGGGTAAAGAGAAAAAAGTTGTCTCGATTGATCAGCGTGATGTCGACATTGGGGTCGCGAGCGAGAGTCGCATCGAGGTGCATCGCTGCGTGCAAGCCGGCGAAACCACCACCCAGAATAAGAATCCGCGTCTTTGGATCCACGCTCATGAAAAGTCCTCACTCGCTGGACATGCAATCGATTCTCCACACATCCGCCTGTTGCAATCGACCTTGATCATTCCGCCTAAACTGGTAAATTTGGGCATTCTCAACTAGTTCACAGATCTGTAAGAAATTGGCTCAACAAATTCAGATTCTTCGTTCAACTCGCTCATACTTCTTTCGCGCCGTGGCCGGTAGATGCCGAGCCTCTTCATTTTGGAAACTAATGTTGTGCGCTTAAGTCCCAAACGGGCAGCAGCCCCCTGAGGTCCTCCAATCATTCCTCCTGCCGCTTTGAGGGCGCGCAAAATCACAGCCGCTTCGTGATCGCGAAGTGTGCCTTGCGTTGCAAGCGACGTGATCGCGCTCGCTCCGGAGGCCGGCAGCGGATTGGGAAGTACGCCGTCATCCGACCGGATTACAGCCCGCTCGATGAGGTTCTGAAGTTCGCGGACATTGCCCGGCCACGAATACGTGTTGAACGCATTCATAGTTGTCGGGGATATGTGTTTAATACGTTTCCCCATGCGTAGTCCAAATAGCTCGACGAAATGCAGGACCAACTTGGGTATGTCTCCTCGGCGCTCTCGGAGGGGCGGAACCAGGACGGGAAAGACATTCAGTCGGTAGTAAAGATCGCTGCGGAATTCATTTCGAGCTACCATATGGGCCAGATTGCAATGAGTAGCCGTCACCAGTCGCACGTTGATCTGGTGGGTGCGACCGCTTCCCAGACGCTCGAACTCCTGCTCCTGCAAAATGCGCAGAAGCTTCGGCTGCAGGACCAGCGGCAGGTCTCCAATTTCGTCGAGGAAAAGAGTACCGGTGTCCGCCATTTCGAAGCGGCCAATCTTTTGCGAGACAGCCCCTGTAAAAGCACCCTTCTCATGTCCGAACAACTCACTCTCCAAGAGATCGAAGGGGATGGCAGCACAGTTGAGCTTTACGAATGGGCGCCCACAACGCGGGCTGAGGTGATGAATGGCACGGGCGATCAGTTCTTTGCCGGTTCCGGTTTCTCCCATAACCAGCACCGTGGAATCCGTCGGTGCGACGCGCTGCACCTCTGCAAGCACAGATTCCAGCGCACGGCTACTACCTACGATTTGGTCGAATTGGCGGTCAATTTCGTCTTGTTGACCGGACCGAAGTCTCTCGAGCAATCCCACGCATACCCCCCAGCAAGCCGGGTCCCAGTTTCGCTCACCCCTCACCGTTCCAATGCCACTCGAACGCCCTCAAGTAACGTGTCGCCATCAAAGGGTTTCGCCAGGAATTTCACGGCACCACTTCGCATCGCTTGCAGTCGCATCTTCTCATCGCCATGTGCGGTAATGAAGATCGTTGGAATCGGACAGTGATCAGAGTTCAGCTTGGATTGCAGGTCTAATCCTGACATCCCAGGCATTCGGATGTCGGCGATCAGACAGCCAGTGGTCTGCTGCTGGCCAGAGTTCAAGAAATCCTCCGCGGAGGCAAAGGATTGCACTCGAAAGCCAGCCGCCTTCAGCAAACGTTGCACAGCGCTTCGATACGAGTCGTCGTCCTCGATGACGGCCACAATCTTTTCGTCGCTCTCTGCGCCCATAAGTACACAATCGACTCGAAGGCAGCCGAGCGCAATTATGGATTGTGATAGGGAGAGTGATAGGTATCTATAAGGTGTGCGAACTAGGAGCACGTGGGGTTCGGGAATCCCCCTAGTTCGTTGTCGGAAGCTTAAGCTTTTCTGCCATCCTCCCCAATTCAGCAGGAGAATTAGCCCCCATCTTGCGCATGACCTGGCCTCGATGGACGGTGGCCGTGATCTCGCTGGTTCCGATAGTTGACGCGATCTGCTTTGTGAGTCTCCCGGAAACCATGAGACTCATTACTTCTCGCTCCCGCCCAGTCAGCTTCTCGTAGCGGTCCTTCAACTGCGAGATCTCGTTTTGCTGTCGTTGCGCTTCTGCGCTGCTCTTTAGGGCCTGGTGAATCGCGTCGATCAGATCCTGGTCGCGGAAAGGCTTTGTGAGGAATTCCACCGCACCGGACTTCATCGCCTTGACAGTCATGGGGATGTCTCCATGGCTGGTGATGAAAATAATGGGAAGATGGACTCCTGCCTCGTTCAGTTTCTGCTGCACTTCTAAGCCGCTCATTCCAGGAAGTCGCACATCGAGCACGAGACAACTGGGCACTTGCGGGAGTGTGTGCAGGAGGAATTCCTGTGGTGTCGCAAACGACTCGGCATGCAACCCAACCGTCTTCAACAGACGCTGCATGGCAGCACGCATGCGGTTGTCATCATCGACAATGAACACCATAGAAGTATCGGGCATCCCCATGCGAATACGGTCATTCTACTGCACGACCGAATTTGACTTCAGCAGATTCCATTGCCACCGCCTGGGCTGAGGAACCCTTGCTAAACAACGCGGCTGGCGAAGGAACATCGCAGCGCGTCTTTTTTCCATAAGCGCTCACCATCGCTTTTCGAAGTCTCTTCCGAGCTCTCGCCAGCCGGGCCTTTACGGTTCCCGAGGGTACTTCCATAAGATGGGCGGCTTCGCGAATGCTCAGGCCACGGACGTCGCGCAGTTCGAACGTTCTACGCAAAATCGGCGATAGACGTGCAACTGCATCTGTGAGCATTTCTGCCATTTCGCGCTTGCGATATTCCGCCTCGGGCCCGGGCCGCGTGTCACGTATCACCTCTGCGAGCCGAAAATCGTCGCCTCTCGGTTCGTCCAATGACAAGTGTATGCAGGCCGAGCGCTTGCGCAGTTTCATCCGGGAGGAGTTGATCACGATTGAAGTGACCCAGGTCGACATCTTTGCTTGACCTTTGAATTGGTGGACGTGTGTTAAAGCTGATAGCAGAGCATCCTGTACGGCATCCTCTGCATCAGCGACGCTCCCCAGGTGACCCAGTGCAATTCGGCGAAAGCGGGACGAGTGACAGTTGATGACGGTTGTCAGCTCCTCAATGCCTGTCTGATACCCGTCGATGAGAATCGGTTCTTGCGGACTCAATTGTAGAGCTGTGGCCATAGTTGAACTCCGGTATGGGTCAATGCATGCCGGGTTCCACTTGGTCGTGGGTCGACGTTCATTGTTTCATGTTGCTCGCACTTTGGCGGTTACGCGCTAGTTCTAAAGGGCTTGAAGCATTTGAAAAAAATGAATATTGTTGGGTCCGACTCATCTGATTTCCATTTTCAAAAAGAGTCCAGCACCTCGCCGCGTTGCTATCGCGACACGCGATTTCCCGGCGACACTGCGACAGAGGAGACGAAATAACAAATGCCGGGTCAATTTGTAGAATGACAAGGATCGACATCGCTCGTGCCGTGGACCACAGTTGCACTTTATTCATCCGTTGAAGGAACGCATCGTGCGGGCAGTTGGTTATGGCTTGGCGCTTGAAGGAGCATCGGCTGCGGACCTAGTCAAGTCAATGCAGGCCGCAGCACGGTCAAGTGGGGAAACGGGCAATGTACTTTGACCATCAATGACACTTCATTGAGGCCTGCACCTAAGAACGGGGCGCGAGCAACGACAAGCTCCAGTCACGCGGCTCTTGTCGCTCTGGAGGGCAGAGTCAGTTGAAATGTAGCGCCCGGACCGGAATTCGGGGAGGCCCAAATGCGACCACCATGAGCCTCAATAATGGAACGGGTGATGGCCAGCCCCAAACCGGTGCCTTGGGGCTTGGTCGTGAAAAATGGGTCGAAGATTTGCTCCGCATTCTTGGCTGGCAGACCCATACCTGTGTCAGTGACGGAGATGAATAATTGGCCACCATCGGTGTGCGACTTGATCGCGAGTTCTCCGCTCGCGCCCTGCATCGCCTCAATACTGTTCAGCATTAGATTCATCAAGACCTGTTGTAACTGAACTCGATCGGCCATCACTTTCGGGAGTTTGTGGCCCAAATCCGTGCGAATCTTAATCGACTTCCGGCCCGCCTCGTTCTGCAGCATCGCCACCATCTCTCCAATCACTTCGTTTATGTCGACCTCATCAAGTTGCGAAGCGCCCTTCTGGTACAGCAACCGGACGCGATCGATGATATCGGCGGCACGTCTGGCGTCTCTGGCCATTTCCAGCGCAGCTTCTCGAGCTTCGGGAAGATCGGGATGATCGCGGTCCAGCAATCGCAAACATGCTTCCGCGTTCGTCACCGCTGCCCCAATGGGTTGCTTGATTTCGTGTGCCAACGAAGCCGTGAGTTCGCCCATCGTGCTGATTCGGTTGATGTGCGCAAGGTCTGCTTGCGCGCGGTGCAATCTTTCCCGCGCTTCTTCGGCTCGATTGCTCTCGGTGACATCCATCACAACGCCGACGAATTGCAGCAGCTCCCCTGCTGGCCCCAAGACAGGTTTACCCACAGCATGCACGAATTTAACCGGAGAACGCGGAACGAGAATCCGAAATTCGACATCATAATCAGACTTTTCGGCAATCGCTTGGTCGCTCGTCGCTTGTAATCGAGATCGGTCCTCGGGGTGAATACGCTCCAAGAATTGGTCCCAGGTAGGCGCACCGCGTTCTGGATCAAAGCCGTAGATGCGATACCATTCCTCGGACAGATATAGAGCTTTCCTTCCGGGTGCTTCCCAAGCAAAAGTCCCAATGCGCGCCAGTCTCTCCGCTTGCGTCAGGTAGCTGTGAGTTTGGCGAAGAGACTCCTGGGCCCGCTTTTGCTCGGTGATATCGCGGATGAACGCGGTGAAAAAGCGGTGCCCGTCACTGATTAACTCTCCGAGAGAAACCGATATCGGGAACTCTTGTCCGTTCTTACGAAGGCCGACCAGTTCAATGCCCCGCCAGTTGAGCCGTCGTTCACCGGTAGACCGGTAGCACCGCAACGCTTCCTCGTATGCAGAGTGCAGGAACTCCGGCATCAGTAGAGTCAAGGGTTTCCCAATCAAATCGGCGGGGGCATAGCCAAAGATTCGAATCGTGGAAGGATTCGCAAAGGTAATCGTGCCGCTTTCATCTGCACTGATTACCGCATCACTTGCAGTCTCGATCAACAAGCGGTACCGCGCCTCGCTCTGTTGTAGTTCGATCTGCGACTGCTTCCGACCGCTGATGTCCTCGAAGGCGATCAGGGTGCGTAAAGACGGTTTTCGGTTCCGTGCTCCCGCCACGGCCAGCGCCTTTTTGACCAAAAACCAGCCGTACTCGCCATCGGAGCGCTGTATTCGCGCCTCGGTTTCAAAGGACCTGCCAACCGACAAGGCGATGTTCCATTCTTCAACAAATTTGGCAACATCATCCGGGTGTACGATCGAGCGCCAGCCGGACTCGTTCAGCTTTTGTGGTGAGTAGCCTGTATATTCCTGCCAGGCGCGATTCACAAACTCGACAGTGCCGTCGGTCAGCGCGCACACAACAAGAGCTGGAATCGTTTCGATGACGTTGTGCAGGTCCATCGAATCGCCGTGGGTTGGCACCTTATTATTCATCGGCATGCGCTACAGATTCTATTGTGGCCGGCCTTAAGCATCACCCAAGTACCGGTGGGATGCTCACAGCGCGATGAGGAAATATCGCCCTCACGAAGATACAGCCCAGCATAGGAGGTTTCTCCTCATGCGACTTCTCGATCATGGCACGCGGATGTTTGCTTGGTCTCGCAATAAGGATTTTGCTCGAGCTTGTCATTCCAAACCGCTAGAGGGTGTGTCGCAAATCCACTGGCCAATAAAAGGTGACCGGACACAGTATTCACATCGTACATACAAACCATCACACAGGGATATCGATGTGCGAGGGCCGTCACCTTAGTTTCAAGTTCAATCACCTCGCTAGCGCCTCTTCCAGGCAAGGGATCGTTGCCCATTCCTAAAATGCCTAGATATCGGATCGCCTTTGCTCCACTCCGAATTGCAGTCTCAAACAGAGTTTCGACATTGGCAACCGTCGCAGACGCCGAAGACTCCCTGCGCAAAACGACAAGCCGGCGTTCGCCAAGCGCAGCGTCGAGGTTGCGAACAGTCTTGCGCAGGGTTTCTAAAACTCTGCTATTCGCTTCGTCGTGCCCGAAGAGAACACAGTGCTCCGATTCATTGTCGATCCCGAGCTTGAGAAAACGAACTCCAGACTCGAATTCCTCGTCGGTCTTCCAAAAGTGAATGAGGTGGCTGCCCAAGGATACGCAGTCCTCGGTAATGCCCAGCGGGATTTTGCTCTCCGTCATGAGGGTCCCCTCGCCATCATTTTACATCGGGTCACCCATGCGACATCTCGGGACGCTATAGCCGAAATCAAGCCGAGCAAGGAATCTTGAAGACTCTGAGGCTATGGAAATGCCCCAACGAGGGACTGCGGCGAAATCCCGAAGTGTCTAGATTTCGACGTTGTGTCTTAAGGGAGTCGCCGCATCACAAACACGGCAATGAATTGACCTCCAGTGTGTCAGTCGAATTCGCCTTTTCCAACGCGGCTCTGAGTAATTGCGGGAATTCTGAGTTTGGCAATTGCGGTGCTTCAACGTTTCCAGGTTCGGTGGTTGGCAGCTGGGGGTTGTACTTCCGTGGCCAAACCCAGGACCACAGAGTGCGCTGGCAAAACAGACTCAACGCCAGCCCATCGACGACCAAAAATAAGGAGAATTATGAACAGAAGCAGGTTCGTGAAGTTCGCAGCAGCGACGGCGGTAACAGTTCTTGGCGCCATTGTCCTTATGGCACAAAGCGGCAAGGTGGTGGCGACCGGTACATTCCACGGCGCGGCCCACAGCACTTCTGGCCGGGCGACCGTTTACTCAGAAGATAACGGCGCGACGACCTTGCGGTTGACACACTTCAAGACCTCGAACGGTCCCAACCTGCATGTCTTGCTGATCGCGGCAACGGATGCGCAGGACAATGACGACTTTCTCAAGAAAGGCATTGAGCGCATCGATCTCGGCGAGCTGAAGGGCAACGAGGGCGACCAGAATTACACGGTGCCCGCGGGAACCGACTTCGATAAATATAAAGCCGTCTCTATCTTCTGTGAGCGCTTCAACGTGAACTTCGGCGCGGCACCGTTGGACAAGTAGAGCTCACAAAAAGGGGGAGTGACTGCGCATTTTGCGTCACGAAATCATCATGCTTGAGGATACTCACAAACTCTCCAAGAAACGCATGATTTGGTTGGTCTTGACTGTGCTTGTTCTATTCGGACTTTGGTATGCGTTCCGGCCTGAAAAACTGTTCGTGAACAAAAAGGTCGCTGAGCCGCCTCCCGCATCACTTGCGCGGCTCACGGCCCTTTATACGGGCTCGTTCCAGGGCGATTCACGCGAGGCCACTGGGCGAGCGACGGTGTACCAACAGCCCGACGGTGCTCGGACACTCACGCTGTCCAACTTTTCGACTTCGAATGCAACTGGGCTGCATGTGATTCTGCTCGATGGAACCAGCCTTGCACACGGCCAGAACCTAACCCTAAATAACGACAACGATCGCGATCTTGGCGAGCTGAAAGCGACCCAAGGCGACCAAAGCTACGCCTTGCCTACAGATGTCGATTTCAACCGGTTCAATACTGTCGTCATTTATTCCCCTGGTCCGAAGACGATTGTCGGGAAGGCAGTACTTGACGCCTTCTAACTGGCGCGGGCTGACGGCGATCGTCCCACTCAAAATGCGGGTGGTGACTGCATGGACGTCAGGCACGTGGGTGCCGACGTGATCCAGGAATTCGAGAAAGAGAGTTCCCTAACGGAGGAGGAATGTTTATGGGTAAGACGGTTCCGATGAAATCGACACAGAGTCACATGGCAGACATGGAGGGAGCACAAAAGCGTTCGAAGAGCGCTGCGACTCCTCCCATTATGCCCTCCACGTCCATTCATAGAGTCGAAGTCGATGGAGTCCGAGTCTTTTATCGGGCCGCCGGCGACCCCGCTGCGCCCGTGGTCCTCCTGTTACACGGCTTCCCAGCATCATCGTTCATGTTTCGCGAACTTATCCCGCGTCTGGCCACCGACTACCGTGTGGTTGCGCCGGACCTTCCGGGTTTCGGATTCACAGAAGTTTCGTCTGCACGAGGATACAGCTATTCGTTTGACGCGTTGGCTAAGACAGTCGATGCATTCACCGAAGCGCTCAACATCCGGCGCTATACCCTCTATGTGTTCGACTATGGAGCGCCAACCGGCTTTCGCCTGGCGCTGGCTCACCCGGAACGGATATCAGCAATCGTTTCACAAAACGGCAACGCTTACGAAGAAGGTCTGAGCTCGGGCTGGAATCCGATTCAGAAATACTGGAAGGAGCCGACTGCGCAGAATCGAGCTGCCCTCCATGAATTTCTTACGCCCGAGGCTACGAAGTGGCAGTACACACACGGTGTGACCGACCCGGAAAGTGTTTCGCCCGAGTCGTACACGTTGGATGCGGCGCTGCTCCAACGTCCGGGGAACAAAGACATTCAGCTCGATCTGTTTCTTGACTACGCGTCGAACGTGAAGCTCTATCCACAATTTCAAGAGTATTTCCGCAAGTCGAAACCTCCTTTGCTGGCGATTTGGGGCAAGAATGATCCTTTTTTCATTCCTCCAGGAGCGGAGGCATATCGAAAAGATCTTCCCGATGCGAAGATTCAGTTCCTCGATACCGGACATTTTGCCCTCGAGACGCACGTCGCAGAGATTGCCGCGGCGATTAAGGACTTTCTGGGCAATTCGCTCTGAGATTGCAAGAAAAACCTCGACTGCGGAGGAAGTTAAACATGGAACGTCGTAGCTTTCTTGGCGCGCTGACGCTCGCATCTCTCGGTCTTGCGGTCAAGGACTCTTTCGCTGAACTTGTGCAAGCAGAACACAGCGCGCCTGGTGCCGCGAGTCCGCTTGGGCACGGCTCCAAAACGAATGAATTTCCGCAAGACTCCACAATAGCTTTAGTGCATGGGGCTTGGGCCGACGGTTCTTGTTGGCGCAACATCATCCTGCCCTTGGAGCAGCGCGGTCTTCACGTCATCTGCGCACCCATCCCGATGACGTCCTTGACCAACGATGTTACCGCTTTAGGTTGGGCGCTGGAACGCACTAGCGGCCCGGTGATCCTTGTCGGACATGCCTACTCTGGCGCGGTAATCGCCGCAGTAAAGGAGGAACGGGTCAAGTCCCTGGTCTATATCGCAGCTCTCGCGCCGGATGAGGGCGAGACCGTAGCGAAGGTTTTTTATCGCGATCCAAAGTCTCCAGAATCGCCCAAGTTGGCTCCAGATGCGCATGGCTTTATATGGATTCCGGACGGTGGGTTTCGAGCGGCGGTTGCCCACAAGGCTTCCGTCGAACAGACCAGCATTGCGCAGGCCGTGCAACGCCCAATTAACGTTCAATGCATTCAAGAGCCGGCACCGGCGCCGTTGTGGAAGACAAAGCCATCTTGGTTCCTGATCGCCGAAGAGGATCGAATGATCAATCCCATAACCCAGCATTTCATGGCGGATCGCATACATGCGAAAGTTCATGCGCACCAAGTGGACCACAGCCCGATGTACACAGCGCCGCGTCTGGTGATCGATGTGATCCTGGAGGCAGCGCGGGAGAGCCTCCCGGGATAATGTCTGACTCCGAAGAAACTTAAAATTTTCGACCAAGAGAGACCGGGATATGACCACTACAAAATCTGCCGCTATCACCACTGGCGCCAATCAGGGCATAGGACGAGCCACGGCCGTTCGCCTTGCGCGTGACTTCTTAGCCATCGTGCTGGTTGCGAGGGATGACGGGCACTTCTCTACGAATGGACGGAAGCGAGTTCAGGGTATTTAGGGCGTGGAAAGGGATGAAGCAATGGATCGTCGCGAGTTTCTTGGTGGCACTATGGCGGCGTCCCTCGGTGTTCTTCTGAAAAACTCTCCCGCCGCACTGGTAGCAGAACAAGGCTCGATGAAAAGAGGAGGAGGCATGCCTGATCAGGATCCTTTCGAGCACTCTCAAATCGAAGTTTCAGGAAACTCGATTTTCGTGCGCCGCTATGGAAAGGGACCGGGCATTCTGATGGTGCACGGTTTTCCACGCACAAGCCTGATGTGGCGATTTCTGGCTCCGAAACTTGCCGAGGATCACACCGTGATCTGCGTCGACTTACGAGCCTACGGCCGCAGTGGGATACCTCTATCGACAGACGATCACTTTCCTTATTCCAAGCGCGCGATGGCAAAGGAACTCGTGGAGGTGATGGACAAGCTGGGTTTCCCCACCTTTACGCTGATCGGCCACGATCGCGGCGGACGTGTTTCTTATCGTCTTGCCTTGGACCATCCCAAGCATGTGGAGCGGCTCGCCGTCTTCGATGTGATTCCGATTCTGGAAGCCTGGAACCGATCTGATGCGCGCTTCGCTCAGACCTACTGGCCCTGGATTTTGCTGTCGCAAAAGCAGCCTCTACCTGAGAGTTATCTGCTCGGGGCTCCTGATGCAGTCTTTCATAACCCGTTCGGTGAAGGTTCGTTCGGCCAAGAGATCCTCGACGAGTACCTTGTAACGTTTCACGATGCAGCCCGCATTCATGGAATCTGCGAGGAATATCGAGCCGCAGCAACGATCGATGTCGAACACGATCGGGCGGACAAGGAAGGGTCAAGGAAAATCGAATGCGCGATGCTCCATCTGTGGGCCGAGGGTGGTCCGCTCGATACATTCTATGCGAAAGAGGGAGGGCCACTGGGCATCTGGCGTCCATGGGCTCCAGAGGTGTGCGGGCAGGCGATGAAGGGTGGCCACTTCTTTCCGGAGGAGAATCCGGGAGACACGGCCGCTTTGGTTAAGCAATTCCTTTCCGTTTGAAGGAAGGATGGGTCGAGCGAAAAAACCCTCGGAGGAAAAGCACATGGTGAAATGGGATCGTGTGACCCGTGATCACGTACTACGGGCGACACACGAGTACGACCGACTGGGTCCGGAGCAGTTTTTCTCTGAGCATGGTTTCGCTCCTACAACAACCTATGAGTTGGTCTGGCACAAACGCCGTTACCCACCCAAGGCTGTCTTAGGCGCGGCTTACGAGTTTGCCATGAGGCAGCGACTCGGCTCGGGTGACTTCGAGGGTGGGAAGACTGGTGCTGTAAAAGTGCTGGGAAAACTAGGATTCATCATAAAGAAAAAGCTATGACCAGTCAGGCTGACCTGAGCTGGGGCCGTGCGGACTTCACCTATCCCACAAAAAAGTTTGGAAGTTAGCGAATAAGATTTCCAACCTTCTCGAACTGAATGAAGCTATGCGGATTGCAAGCAGGTTGATGGAAATGAAGGGAAGTCTAATGTCGGACTTGAGAGAGGTGCCTCATACCCTGATGTGCAGCGAGGTCTGGGGTGGAAATCGCAAGATCTTTCGCACTGTGCAACTGCCAAGCGTAACCGCGTGGGTGGCTTCGGTTCCATTAGACGAGGGAGAAGGAGGCGGAGACCTTCACTACATGTCGGTCTGCAATCACGATTTGATCTCACGCGTCGCCTTGGCCGATGTAAGCGGGCACGGGAGCGTGGTGAACGCCATGACGGAGACCTTAAAAAGGCTAATGCGCGAAAACATCGACATGTGGGATCAATCGGATTTCATGCGTGGGCTCAACGACGAGTTTGCGATCAACGGCCAAAACAAGTACGCAACTGCCGTCGTCCTGAGCTTTCATCGCATCACAGGCCGCTTATCCTTCAGCAGCGCCGGACACCTTCCTCCGATTTGGTATCACGCTAGCCAAAAGACATGGGGATGGCTCAAGGAAGACGAGGACCAGCCGTCCAAGAAGTCGTCAGGTTTACCGATTGGGTTGGTTCCTGGCACTGACTATCGTCAGACGGTTGTCAACTTGGAGCCATCCGACCTCATCGTGCTGTACACCGATGGCGTAACCGAAGCCGAAAACGATGCTGGCGAAAGTCTTGATCGCGAACAACTGCTGGAATGGGCGCAGGAGGCTCCAACTGACTCACCGCAGACATTGGGACGGGCTTTGCTAGAACGGCTGAACTGCTTTCAGGGCAGATGTCGCAACGACGATGAGACATTGGTAGTGCTGCAACGCGAAAAAGCATCTTTGCTTTCTATGCTGCTCAACGTCGCCAGGATCAACATCACGCGCATGCTGCATAAAGAAGAGGTCCGGGTGGAACAGCCTGCAGCCAAAATCGCACAGCATTTTCCCCCGTGACGACTTCTGTTGGCAGGCCAGGTGTGATTGTTTGGGAGAATTCTTCTCGAACAGTCAACAATCGAATTGGGATGACTCATCAGGAGGGCAGTAGATATGTCGAATCTGAATAACCGGCTGGAAGAGTTTAAGAAGACTTTCGAATCTGGGGCTCCCCCATACAATGTAACGCCCGAAGTAGTCGCCAAGATGCATCGCGCGACCGACGAGCTCAAGGCATCAGGAATTGAAGATCGTGCACTCAAAATCGGCGACCATGCGCCGGAGTTCGTGCTATTTAACCAGGACCACGTCGAGGTAGCGTCGAAAGATCTGCTGCGAAAGGGTCCGATAGTTGTAAGTGTCTTTCGGGGGCACTGGTGACCCTACTGCAATATGGAGCTGGAAGCTCTAAAAGAAATCGATTCTGAAGTGCGAGCGCTGGGGGCGCAAATTGTGGTTCTGACGCCGGAACTGGAGCGTTATACACGTGCTCTCCATAAGAAGCTGAATCTGCCTTTCGATATCCTCACGGATCTTCATCTCAAGACCGCTGAGCAATTCGGGCTCGTCTTCACATTTCCGGATTACCTGAGGGAACTCTACAAATCCTTCGGGAGCACCCTCGATAGGTTTCATGACGAATCGGAATATCGCTTGCCGATTCCCGCGCGTTACATTGTGGATTCGAACAGCTTGATCCGGGCTGCAGATGTCAACGCCGATTACACGATTCGTCCGGAACCTTCAGAGACACTGAGGCGTTTGAAAGAGATTCTGCGAACCGAAACATCCCCGCATGGGGAACAAAAAAACAGCAATGGGGAGGATGACAGAACATGAGTACCCACAAGAAGGCGACGAAAAACGTGGTACCGGAGGGCAGAACAACGAATCACGGTATTTCGCCCGACGAACCAACGATTGAGGAGATTCGCGCGCGGGCGTATGAGGTTTATGTCGAACGCGGGCGGATCGACGGGTTCGATCTCGAAAATTGGCTCCAGGCCGAAGCGGAGCTGAAACAAAACGGCAGTAAGCCGACAGATTGATCGGAACTTGCTAGCATTCCCCGCATCGAATCGCTTATGTCCGCGGGGAAGAGTGAAACCACGCCAACGCCTCCGCAGCAGCGCCCAAGGGGCTTGGTTCATTGCTGGCATTTCACCCGGGTTCCTCCATGGGATGACAAAACCGTTGCCTTCGTGAAGGAATTGCTGTCGGTTTTTCCGAAGGGACATAACGTCGAAGGTTTTGTGCTGACAGGCTTCGACGACAATCACTACGACGCTGTCGGAACGTCGATTGTGCTGCGCAAATATCGTCCGGACTGGGTGATGTATCCGACGTACTACAAGAAAACCCAGGAAGCCAAGAAGGCCTTCGCTCTGGTCGACGAGGAGGAAGCGCTGCACCGGGCGACTCCCAAGCCCCCTACCCTTCTCCCAACAATCCTATCTAAGGGCGCACTCCGTACGTTGCGTCTTGCCGACCCAAACCGGGAGTTGTTAACACTTCTTTCCCAACGAACGTCTATGATCTTGTGGGGACTTTTGCGCGAATGGCCAGGTCGGGCGACAGAAGTGACCTGCTCGCGGCAGGCTTGGGACCTGGGCCTGTGAGGCAGCAGTTCGCGTCCGATATCTCCGAGGACGTAAAGTCGGTAGCTGCGGCGCAAAACGGCGACCGGGCAGCGTTTGGCCAGCTCTACGAGCGCTATGCTCGCATGGTCCATGGAGTTTTGCTTGCGAGGGTTCCGGTCGGCGAAGTAGACGACCTCGTTCAGGACGTCTTCATGAGGGCACTCCGCCGCCTGTCAACGCTGCGGGATGCCGGGAGCCTCGGCCCATGGCTAGCAGCGATCGCCCGCAATGTGGCGAATGACTACCACCGTCGATCGCTGCCAGAGGAACCACTGACCGATGATGCCGCCTCAGACCAGGTCCAAGAAATTCCGTGCGGAAGGTCCTGTGCAGATCAGGATGAGTTGGCCGTCGCAATTCTTGAGGCTGTCATGAGTCTGGCCGAGACTTATCGGGAGACTCTAATTTTGCGGCTCATCGAGGGCATGACCGGTCCTGAAATTGCGGCTCGTACTGGCATGACGCACGGCTCGGTGCGCGTCAATTTGCATCGCGGCATGGAGCAACTCCGCGCCAAGCTGAGTGCGAGCCACAGCCGTACGGGGCCAGAAGAGGAGAAGTCCTAGTCATGGACACGAGCAACCGTCGAACCAAAAACAGACCGTCGACGAAGAGTGACGACTATTTGTGGGACCAGTCTGGCGAACCCGATCCCGAGATCCAGAAGCTCGAATTGTTGCTCGGGAAGTTTCGCCATGATTCTCCCACCCCAGTTTTTCCCGCGATTGTCCCCAATCGGCGATGGGCATTCCTTCCCTGGCGCCTTCGATTATTTCCCGCTCTGGGTACAGCGGCAATTGCCGTAGCGGGCATCGTTGCAGTGACATTCTTGGTTTACAGCGCAAAGCCCACGCCAACCACTGTTTTGGGTTGGGACGTGTCCGAAGTCCAAGGGGCACCTCGCATCGGACGAAAAACGCTCACCGCGAACGAGGGAACGAGCCGTCTCGGCATTGGCCAAATGCTTGAGACCGACCGTCAGTCGCGGGCCAGCCTTCAGGCGGACGATACCGGCAAAATCCAGGTGGAACCGAGCACGCGCCTGCGCCTGCTGAACATGGGTTCGGGGCTCAAGCGGATCGCTCTGGATCGGGGAACGATCCACGCCTACATCTGGGCGCCTCCAGGTCAATTCGTGGTTGACACGCCATCGGCCGTCACGGTGGACCTGGGTTGCGCCTACACCTTGCAGGTCGACGATTCGGGCGCGGGTATGGTGCGTACATCCCTCGGCTGGGTCGGATTCAAGCTGAATGGTCACGAATCTTTCATCCCGGCCGGAGCAGCCTGCGCGACCCGGCCCAAGGTCGGCCCCGGCACACCGTACTTCGAGGATTCATCGGCAGAGTTCCGCTCTGCTTTGGCGAGGTTCGATTTTGAGGACAGCACAGCGGAGCAGCGCGCGCACGATATCGCGATCGTTCTACGCGAGGCTCGCAAAGAGGATGCCCTCACGCTGTGGCATCTGCTGGCGCGTGTCGATGACCAGCAGCGAGTCCTCGTCTACGACCGGCTGAGCCAGTTCGTGCCTCCTCCTGCCACCGTCACAAAAGAAGGCATCCTTCGACTTGATCAGGCCATGCTCGACCAGTGGTGGAATGAACTTGGTTTTGACGACATCTCAGTCTGGCGACACTGGGAGCGTTCCTGGGCTGGAACGGCCATGCCAGTTCCCGAGAAGTGACCGCGAAAAGTGACATGCCGCCTGCTTGCCTCGTACGTTCAGCTCTCGAGTTTTCTCCGGTGCGACTCGTTTTGTTAACACTCCACTTTCTCCCAGCGTCTCTTTAAGCGTGGGTTAAATCAACAAACTGGGGGAATCCAAAATGACTGCGCACACCTTTCCACGCCTCGCAATCAGCACCGTGGCCGTTCTGCTCGGGTTCACAACTTTCGCCCACGCCGGGCCGCCGCTGATCTGCCATCCCATTGAAATCGGGCAAGCGAAGTCGCTGCCCTGGGTCGAGTTCAACCACAAAGGAAGCTCAGACTATGACCTGAAGAACCTCAGTCGCGACACGCTGGCCCTTCTCGACTCGCACACTCCCGTCTTAGTCCGCATGGAGACCTTACGCAGGGCCACAATCTACGCTCGCCAGGACCCGCAAGCAGCGAAGGAACTGATCACGCGACTGCAAGAGCGTGCCGCGAACTCAGGTGCCGCCGGTCATCCCGACGCCCTCGCGTGGTTCGACGTCGGCTACCTGGCCGAGGCTTACAAGCAATGGCTGGGCAAGGGCGAGCCCAACCCTGCGGCGGGCCTGGACGGATATAGCTTGGTGCGAAAAGCAATCAGCTTGCGCGGCTCCGATCCGGAAATGGAATTCGCGGCCGCCCTGATCACCCTGCCGGGCCCCGATAGCGCTCACCGTGATCACGTTCAGAAAGCGCTGGCAGGAGCAAAGAGCGATTCTCTTCTCGCTCAAAACCTGGCATCCAACTTTAACCACGAGACGATCTCCGAGCTTCTGGCCGCCCCGGCAGGAAGGCTTTAGCCTGGAACCCGTCAACAAAGAACCCGGCAATGAGGAAGTCTCGTACCGTTGGGGAAGTCAGGTCCTGGCTTCCCCGCTTGTTGGCGTGTGGACTGTTGGTTGTCTCGCTGGCTGGACGGCAGACGAGCACACGCTTCCTGACCAGGCTACCTACTGCGCTGAACTCGCAGTGAGCGTCGTGTGAACAGCTCTGGAACGCACTCGTAGCTGCGCGGCGACGATCGCGTGTGTCAGCAAG
>Ga0335074_10000474_pt1 | contig 58103 bp, 44 predicted proteins | sample Lox_Sample_23_FD_206715 | JGI IMG/M metagenome (GOLD analysis project Ga0335074, IMG submission 206715) | Soil microbial communities from Loxahatchee National Wildlife Refuge, Florida, United States - Lox_Sample_2.3 | ecosystem: Environmental > Terrestrial > Soil > Wetlands | place: USA...
ATCACGCTGGCCGGGTTGGCCAGGGACACCACCTCGATCCGGCTCGGGACACTCGTGACCCCAGTGACCTTCCGCGACCTGGGCATGCTCGCGGTGGCAGTCGCGCAGGTCGACCAGATGAGCGGCGGCCGGGTGGACGTCGGCCTCGGAGCCGGTTGGTACGACGAGGAGCACGCCGCGTTCGGCGTACCGTTCCCTGCGGTCGGCGACCGCTACGACCGGCTCGAGGACCAGCTGGCGATCCTGCACGGGTTGTGGACCGCGCCGGCCGGTGCGACCTTCGAACACTCCGGGATCACCCGCCAGGTGTCGATCAGCGCCGACACCGTGCGACCCGCCCGCCAACCGCACCCACCGATCATTCTCGGCGGCCGGGCCGGGGAGCGGTCGGCGCGACTGGCGGTCGCGTACGCGGACGAGTACAACAGCGCGTTCGTACCGGTCGAGACGATGCGCGAGGTGCACGATCGGATCCGGCGCGCGTGCGAGAGCGGGAACCGGGATCCGTCGTCGATCACGTACTCGGTCGCGCAGGTGCTCTGCTGCGGTACGGACGACGCGGAGATCGCTCGCCGCGCAAAGGCGATCGGCCGCGAGGTCGACGAGTTGCGGGAGAACGGTCTGGCCGGCACGCCCGCGGAGGTACTGGACAAGATCGGCACCTTCATCGATGCGGGCGCGCAGCGGCTCTACCTCCAGGTGCTCGACCTGTCGGATCTCGACCACCTGCGGTTGGTGGCTGAACAGGTGATGCCGCACGCGGCGGGGATCTAGCTGCGCGTGCCGATCGCGAGCTCGCCCAACGGTCCGTTCGGTACGACGATCCAACCCTCGGTCTTTGCCACGCGCGCCTGCTCGGCATCGGGAGTCGTGACCCGGCCGATGGCGGCAGCGCGCGCGATCATCGCGCAGACGATCGCGTCGAGTGCGTCGTCGGAGCCGTGACAGAGCGCGAGCTGATCGGCGTCGATCCGCAGCTGTGGCAACGCCGCGCGCAGGTCACTGAGAATCGCCTCGCGGGTGGTGATGCCGGAGGGGCCCTTGTAGCGAGGCCGGTAGATGCCCCAGGCGCGCAGCGCAGCCGCGGGATATGCCTCGACCACGATGCCGCTGCCGGCCCGGTCGATGGCGCAGCCGCCGGCAGCGAGTGCGGAAAGGATGCCGGCAACGCGCATCGCGGTGTGCCCGATCAGATCCGCAGCGACGCTGAGCGGTCGTGCGCCGCTCTGCGCGATCAACGCGAGGTCGGTGGCGCGGTACACCAGGTGGCGACGCGCGGCGAGGTCGGTGGGCGCGAGCGGGCGACCTTCGCGATGGGCGAGGACGAAGTCGACGAACGGCTCGGGCCAGCCGAGCGGGCAGTCGATCCCCGCCTTGTCCGCCGTACCGACCAGACCGATGATGTCGGCGTCGGAGCAGTTCAGGGTGAGATGTGTGACGACGACATCGCTCGGGCGCCACTCGACCACCGCGCTCGCCGTCTTGCGCGGCTCGGCCGCCATGTCGATCCCGACCGTCCGCACGAACCCATCGTCCCGCGAGCCAGCGGAGGGCGTGGGATTCGAACCCACGATGACGCTTCCGCGCCATAGCGGTTTTCAAGACCGCCGCCATCGGCCACTAGGCGAGCCCTCCGAGTGCCGAGGCTACGGCAGCCACCCTCGTTGATCTTGATCACGAAGCGGGGTGGCGGGGGTTCCAGTCGTCGGCAAGCAGGCCGAGGATCACCTCGTCGAGGAACCGGCCGGTGACCCAGGCGGTGCTGCGAAGCGTTCCCTCGATGACGAAGCCGGAGTTCTCCGCGGCGGCGATCATCGCCGCGTTGTCGGCGAGCGTGTCGACCTGCAGCCGGTGCAGTCCGCGCACGACGAACCCGTAGTGGCACAGCACCGCAACCACGTCGGCGCCGTAACCACTACCGCGAGCGGCCGGGAAGAGCGAGACGCCGAGATGCGCCATCCGGTTGTAGCTGTCGATCCCCCACAGCAGGGCGGAGCCCACCAAGGCATCGTCCGAGAGGGTGACGACCGAGAACGGCGCGGCGTCACCGAGTGTGGCGTCGACCGCGAAGGGTGAGGCTGCAGACTCAACCGGAATCGGACGCCAGGGCCGCGAGTCCGACCGGGACCTGATCTCGACGTCGTCGTAAAGCTCGGCATGCAAGATCGGTACGTCGGCCGGTCGCCGGGCTCTCAACCCGACCAGCTCGCCTCGCAACATCGCTGTCGCTCCTGCCCGCGGTTGTGATGAGAATGCGGCGTGCATCTTCCCACTTCGCGAGTTCTCGCCGTGCTCACGCTCTTCGCCGCTGCTCTCGTCGGCGCTGCACCGACCGCGCTCACCTCGGCCGGCAGTGCCGCGATCAGACCCGGTGCCGCGATCAGAACCGGTGCCGCGACCGAACCCATCGCGACCAAACCCGGTGCCACCATCTCGGTCGGGTCGTTGACCTTGCACCGCTGCCATCTCGCGCTCGGCAACCGACCGACGTACTGCGGCTCGATCAAAGCTCCGCTGGACTACCACTCGGCGAAGGACGGCACGATCACCGTCGGCTTCGGCTGGGTCCCCGCCAGCCATCCCGTCACCGGCCACAAACCGACCACGATCGTGGCGGAGGAGGGCGGCCCGGGCTACCCCTCGACCGGGACCGCACCGGACTACGTCGCGATGCTCGGCAACTCGCTGCTCGCCACCAACAACCTCCTGCTCGTAGACGAACGCGGCACCGGCAGGTCGACTCCGATCGACTGCAAGGCGATGGAGCACCTCTACATCGTCACGACCACGCGCACGTTCCTGCACACCGTGCACGAGTGCGGCGAGTCACTGAATCATCGCTTTCCTCGCGAGGGCGGAGGCTTTGTGCACGCCTCGGACCTGTTCACCACCGCAAACGCGGCACGGGACATGGCCCTGGTCATCAACGATCTCGACACCGGACCGGTCGCGCTGTACGGCGACTCCTACGGCACCTATTTCTCGCAGTCGTTCCTGTCCCGCTACCCGAGCCTGCTGCGATCCGTCACCCTCGACTCGGCGTACGAGGCGCGCGATCTCAGCCCTTGGTACCACACGACGGTCACCAGCGCGCGGCGCGCGTTCGACATCGCATGCCGCCGCAGCACCGCCTGCCACGCGGCCGCGCCGGGCAAGTCGTGGCATCGGATCACCGAGCTGGCTCGACTCCTGCGCAAGCACCCATTCAGTGGCGACGCGCCCGGTCTCGACGCCAAGAACGTCCGCGTGCGCATGAACATCACGTCGCTTGTCAACATCGTCAACGACGCAGGTTACGACTTCGACCCCTACCGCCAGCTCGACGCTGCAGCGCGGGCCTACCTCGAACACCGGGACGGCACACCACTGCTTCGCCTCTACGCGCAGGACATCGGCTGGGACTACGGCGACTACAACGCCGCGGCGACGTACTACTCCGACGGGCAGTACTACGCGGTCGGCTGCACCGACTATCCCCAGCTGTTCGACATGCACGCGACGCCCGCGACCCGACGCAAGCAGTTCGCCAAGGCAGAGGCGCAGTATCCGGCGCATGCATTCGCGCCGTTCACGGTGAAGGAGTGGGTCGCGGTGAACCCGTTCACCGAGACCTACCACGCGTGTACGGCGTGGCCCCGCACGGTCCATAAGGCCGACCCGCCCGTGCCGCCGCACGTCTCGATGGACGCGACGCACGTGCCGGTGCTGATCCTCAACGGGGAGCTCGACTCGCTCACCCCGGCCGCCGGCGGCGCGCACATCCACCGCCAGATCGGCTCCGCATCGCGCGCGATCGTGACCGCCAACACTGTCCACCTCGTCGGGCTCGACGACCGCTACGGCTGTGGGCAGCGCCTGGTCCGGCGCTTCATCGCGAAGCCGAGCGCGTTGCACTCACTCGACGCGAGCTGTGCGAACCATGTGCCGTCGGTCCGCACCGTGGGGGTCTACCCGCTCACGGTTGCTGAGGCGCAACCGGCACACGGCACCGCGTCGCTCACGACACGCAGGCTCGCCTCGGTCGCGCTCGACGCGGCCGGGGACGAAGCCATCCGGTACGACTACGTCGACGGTAACCGCGATGTCGGGCTGCGCGGCGGAACGGTTCGCTACCACGCCGGGTCGGGCTCGTCCTGGGTAGCGGTGCTGCACCTGGTCCGGTGGACCGACGACAGCACGGTGTCGGGACACGTGACGTTCTCGCCGTACGGACTGTCCGGCACGGGCGCGGTCACGATCGACGGACCGGGCGGCCGCCATCTGAAATGCCGCCTGTCGTGGCGCGGCGCGAAGGCCACGATCGTGGCCGGCGGCCACACCTTGCGTGCGCCGGCACCCTGACACCCTGACCCTCGATGACGCCCACTCGATCATCGGGTGGCTGACTGCGGATGCCGGCACGGTCAAACCCGTCTAGCGACTACGACGGGTGCGCGCATAGGAGCGGACGATCGCACGCTCGCGAGCACGCTCGGCCTGCACGCGCAGTTCACGCGTGCGCTCCGCAGCTGCTGCTGCCAACACACTGGTGTGCATCGTCTGTCACCTCCTCACGTGGTCTCTCGTCGGACAAGTCATTGCTATCGGACGCCTACGACAGCGGCGTCGGTCAGACCGCGCCAGATCAGGCCGGCTTCGGCGAAGCCAGCTGCTCGCAGCGCGGCGATGTGCCAGTCCGCGGGATTCACGGACTCCGTGTGCGCGGAGCCACCACGTCCCGCGAAGTGCGCCTCGCGTTCTGCCACCGCATCCGCCAACGCGGGCTCGGTTCGCAGCCGGTCCCACCAGCCGTCCCAGTCGACTGCGCCGGGCACCGCCTGAGCCCGCTCCTGGCGGGACTCTTCGAGCGCGGTCAACGCGCCACTGAGCCCGGGCAGTCCGGCATCGGGGATGTGGTCGGCGTTCGCGAAGACCCCGCCTGCACGCAGCACCCCGGCCACGTCGCGGTAGACCTTCGCCACGTCCTCGGCCCGCAGCCAGTGCAACGCGGTCGCCGTCAGTACGGCGTCGAACGGTTGCGTCCCGAGCTGCTCGGTCCAGCCGGGCTCGGCGAGGTCGGCCGCGACGACCCGGACGCGGTCGTCATCGGCGAAGGTCGCTCGCGCGATCGCCAGCAGCGCCGCGTCGATGTCAACGACAACCGAGGTCGCACCGGGGAAGCGCTCGAGAGCACGCAAGGTGATCGACCCGGTTCCGCCGGCCAGGTCGAGGATCCGCGGTTCGCTGCCCACGGCCGCCTCCACCGCGTCGAGCATCGCGGCGAAGCGTTGCTCGCGGTCCGGCAGGTAGGTCTGCTGTTGCCGGTCCCACTCAACTTGAAGCTCACGCCAGTCCACAGTCGTCACCACTCCTCCTTGGCAAGTCCGGGGCGTAATAGTTAGCAGCGGTTGTTAACTGTTACTCTACCCGACGTCAGGTAAGATGCACAAATGGACTTTGGCCATTACGCCGAGGGGGCCGCGGACCTCGTCAACGCCGACCTGAGCAGCCTCGAGGCGCTCGAAGCGTTTCTCGACGATCGCGACTGGCTGCAGAAGCGGGCGAGCAGCTCTGACCTGCGCCCGCTGCGCCGGTTCGCCGCCGAGCTCGGCGAGGTGATGGACGACTCCGCGGCCGGCGACGAGGTCGCCGTGGTCGACCGGCTCAATGCCCTGCTCGAGCAGCATCCGGTGCGGCCGCGGATCTCCGGGCACGATGCCGAAACCTGGCATCTGCACGTCAATGACAGCACCGACTCCGTCGCCTCGATCGTGATCGGTGAGGCGCTGTTCGGGATGACCCTGGCGGTCACCGAGCTGGGCGCAGACCGGTTCGGCCGCTGCGCCGCCGTCAACTGCCGCAGCGCCTTCTTCGACGCCACCGCCAACCACTCGAAGCGGTTCTGCTCCTCGCGCTGCGCGACCCGGACCAACGTCGCGGCCTACCGGCAGCGGCAGGCCGGCTCGGCATGAGCCGGCGTACGGTCAGCGCGGACTCGGGGCACACCCTGGCATGTCGTTACCTAATGCAACGATAGGAACGACGTGAGTGCACAAGAACCGACCGCCGGCACCCCTCCTCGCTCCGACGGCGACCGAAGCGCCGGCTGGATCCGGCTGATCTGGGGCTTCGTCGGTCCCGCCAAACGGCTCCTCATCGTCAGCTTCGGTGCGGCCCTGATCACCACGTCGGTGATCACGGTGACCCCGCTCGTGTCCGGGATCATCGTCAACCGGGGTCTCGACCGGCACCACGAGAGCGTCGCCGGCTGGCTGACCCTGCTGTTCGCCCTCGGCATCATCCGGTTCTTCGCCACCAGAGCGCGGCGGTGGCGCGCCGGCAAGGTCAGCTACGACGTCCAGTTCCGGCTGCGCACCCGGCTCTATGAGCACCTGGCCGGACTCGATCCCTCGGCGCTCGACCGGTTGCGCACCGGGCAGATGGTGTCGCGGGCGAGCGCAGACCTCACCCTCGTCCAGCAGTTCCTCGCCTGGGGCCCGCAGGTCATCGCGAACATGCTGCAGCTGGTCGCAAGCATCGTCGCGATGATGTTCGTCTCGTGGCCACTCGGCCTGGTCGCGCTGGTCACCGTGCCGCTCACCACGTTCATCGGCATCAGCTCTCGCGCCGGTGTCTTCGCTGCGGCTTGGGATGCACAGCAGCGCGAGGCCGAGCTGACCAACAGCGTCGAGGAAGCCGTCACGGGCGTACGCGTCGTGAAGGGGTTCGGCCAGGAGGATGCCGAGACCTCGCGGGTCATGGGCGCGGTTCGCAGCATGTACGCCGGACGCATGCGCGCGGCCCGGCAGCGCGCATCGTTCACCTCGACCCTGCAGAGCGTCCCTGCCCTCGGGCAGTTCGGCGTCCTGGTGATCGGCGGCGACCTGGCCCTGCACCACCACCTGTCGCTCGGCGCGTTCCTCGCGTGTACGACGTACCTCGTCCAGCTCGCGGCGCCGGCTCGGATGATCGGCGCCGTGATGGCGCTCGCGCAGCAGGCGCGGGCGGCGGTCGAGCGGCTGGTTTCGGTGCTCGAGACGCCGGCGACGATTCACGAGTCGCCCACCGCGCGACCGCTCCCCGCCGCGTCCGGCATCGTGCACTTCAACGACGTGACCTTCCGCTACACCACTGACGGTCCAGCCGTACTCGACGGCGTCGAGCTGGCGCTCGCGCCCGGCGAGGTCGTCGCCGTGGTCGGCCCCTCGGGCTCGGGCAAGTCGACCCTCGCGATGCTGCTCCCGCGTTTCTACGACGCGACCGGCGGTGCCGTCACGATCGACGGCGTCGACGTCCGCGCGACGACGTTCTCCTCGTTGCGCTCGCGCGTCGGCATCGCGTTCGAAGAGGCCTTCCTGTTCTCCGACACCATCCGGGCCAACATCGCCTATGGCCGGCCGGACGCCAGCGACGCCGAGGTTCACGCCGCCGCCGACGCGGCGCAGGCTGCCGAGTTCATCACCGAGCTCGCGAATGGCTACGACACTGTCGTCGGGGAACGCGGCCTGACGTTGTCCGGCGGCCAACGCCAACGGATCGCCCTTGCCCGGCTGCTGCTGGCCGACCCGCAGATCGCGGTCCTGGACGACGCGACGAGCGCGGTCGACGCCGCAGTCGAGGCCGACATCCACCGCGAGCTGCGCCGGTGGCGGGCCGACCGGACGATGCTCCTGATCGCCCACCGCGAGTCGACCGCTCGGCTGGCCGACCGCGTCGTTCTCCTCGACGGCGGCCGGATCGCCGCGAGCGGCACGCATGACGAGCTGATCGCCTCCAACTCCCGCTACCGCGAGCTGTTGGAAGCCGCGCCGATCGACACCCCGCTGCTCAGCCCGGTCACGACTCGCGCCGACACTCCCCGGCGGCGCAACCTGCCGGCCGCAACGGTCTCGGGCCGGGGGGGTCGCCCCCTCGTCGCCTCGCGGTTCAGCGGCGGCGGCAGTGCCAGCTCCCGCTGGATCGGGTTGCTCGCGCCGAGCGCCGGGCTGCAGGCGCAGCTCGATGCCCTGCCACCGACCCGCGACGACCTGCCGGAGGGCCTCATCGAGGACGCCGCGGTCGACCAGACCCGGCTGGCCCTGCGGCACCTGCTGCACCGGCAACGGATCATCCTCGCGATCAGCCTCGCGGCCGTCGTCGGCGATGCCCTCGCGACCCTCGCCCAGCCCGAGCTGATCCGGCTGGGCGTCGACCGGGGCGTCGCGCGTGGCTCGCTGCATGCGCTGCTGGTCGTGAGCGCGGTCTTCGCGCTGGTGTCGCTGTTCGACTGGTGGGTCATGTGGGCCGGCGCGGTGACGACCGGTCAAGGCAGCGAGCGGCTGCTCGCGGCGCTGCGGGTCCGGGTGTTCGCCCAGCTGCAGCGCCTCGGCATGGACTTCTACGAATCCGAGCTCACCGGCCGGATCCTGACCCGCGTCACAAGTGACGTCGACACCCTGTCCAACCTGGTGCAGAACGGCCTGCTCAACGCCGTCGTATCGATCGCAACTCTGGTCGGGATCGCCATCCTGCTGCTGGTCACCGACCTCCGGCTGGGGTTGGCAGCGATGTCCGTCCTGCCCGTCATGGTCGTGGTGACGATCTGGTACCAGAAACGGTCCACGGTCGCCTACGACCATCAGCGCGACACGATCGCCATCGTCAACGCCGCTTTCGCCGAGTCCCTTGCCGGCGTACGCGTCACCCAGGCGCACAACCGAGAGGCACTCGACCTCGTCAACTACACCGCGCTCGGCCAGACCAACGCCGACGCCGGCCTCAACGCCCTGTCCATCCAGATCTGGTACGTCGCGGCGACCGAGTTCATGCAACAGTTCGCCACCGCACTCGTCCTGACCCTCGGGATCAGCCGGCTGCGGGCCGACCCGGCGTTCGCCGGCGTACTGATCGCGTTCGTCCTCTACCTCACGCTGTTCTTCGCACCGATCCAGCAGCTGTCCCAGGTGTTCGACTCCTATCAGCAGGCCCGGGCCGGCATGCGCAAGCTCCGCACGTTGCTGGCCGAACCGCTCTCCACGCCCGCACCCGAGCACCCGGTCGCGATCGACGACCTCGCCGGCGAGCTGCGCTTCGTGGACGTGCACTACACCTACCGACGCGCCAGCACCGAAGCGCTGCGCGGCGTCGATCTCGTGATCCCCGCCGGACAGCGGGTCGCGCTGGTCGGTCGCACCGGCGCCGGCAAGAGCACGCTGATGAAACTCGCCGCCCGGTTCCACGATCCGACCGAGGGCAGCGTCCTGGTCGACGGCCATGACCTGCGCACCCTGGACCCGACCGCGTACCGTCAGCAGCTCGGCTACGTCCCTCAGGAGCCGTTCCTGTTCACCGGCACGATCCGCGACAACGTCGCCTACGGCCGCCCCGACGCGACCGATGCGGAGATCGACGAGGTCTGCCGTGAGATCGGGCTCGCCGACTGGATCCGCACCCTGCCGGACGGCTACGACACCGAGCTGACCGAGCGCGGGCGGTCCCTGTCGGCCGGCCAGCGCCAGCTGGTCTGCTTGGCGCGCGCCCTGCTGGTCGACCCGGCGATCCTGCTGCTCGACGAGGCGACGGCGACGCTCGACCTGTCCGCGGAGGCGGTGGTCACCCGCGCGATCGACGTGGTCGCCCGCGGGCGGACCTCGATGGTGATCGCGCACCGGCTGCAGACCGCGCGCACTGCCGACCGGATCCTCGTCATCGACGCCGGCCGGATCGTCGAGGACGGGACGCACGACGAGCTGCTCGAAGCGAACGGTTTCTACGGCCGGATGTGGAGCGCGTTCACCACCGCCTCGCGCGTCGCCTGACCCCACGCATGGCCCATCGGTGGTGCTCTGACCCCACGCATGGCCCATCGGTGCGAACGACCGGTGCGAAAGACCGGTGCGGGCGGTCGGCGCGACGGCTGCAATCCGGCGAACCCGGCTACGGTTGCCGACATGTACGCCGTCCGATGCGAGGGCAGCGGAGACGTCGATGTCCTGCGGTGGGCGGAGCTTCCTGACCCCGAGCCGGCCGACGGCGAGGTGCTGATCGAGGTCGTCGCCAGTGCCGTCAACCGCGCCGACCTGTCCCAGCGGATGGGCTTCTACCCCCCGCCGCCCGGCATCACGGACGTCCTCGGGCTCGAGTGCAGCGGCCGCGTGATCGAGCTCGGGCCCGGCGTCATCGGCTGGGCGGTGGGCGACGAGGTGTGCGCGCTCGTTGCGGGCGGAGGGCAAGCGGAGCTCGCGGTCGCACCGGCCGGCCAGTGCATGCCGGTGCCGGCCGGTGTCGACCTCACCACTGCCGGTGGCCTGCCCGAGGTCGCCTGCACGGTGTGGTCCAACCTGGTGCTCGTCGCCGAGCTGCGGGCCGGCGACGTACTGCTCGTTCATGGCGGATCGAGCGGGATCGGCACCCTCGCGATCCAGGTAGGCAAGGCGCTCGGGGCCACGGTCATCGCGACCGCGGGCAACCCCGACAAGCTGGCTCACTGCGCCCGGCTGGGCGCCGACCGGGTGGTGAACTACCGGGACGAGGACTTCACCGAGGCGGTCCGCGAGGAAACCGACGGGTACGGCGCCGACGTCGTGCTCGACATCATCGGTGCGGACTATCTGGAGCGAAACGTGTCTGTGCTCGCGACCGGCGGCCGGCTGGTGTGCATCGGCATGCAGGGTGGCACGCGGGCCGAGCTCGACATCGGTGCCCTGCTGCGCAAGCGCGCAAGCGTGCACGCGACCTCGCTACGCTCGCGGCCGCTGGCGGAGAAGGCGGCCATCTGCCGGGCTGTCGTCGAGGGTCTCTGGCCGCTGATCGAGGCCGGCCAGGTCATACCGGTGGTGGAGACGTCGTACCCGATGAACCGGGTCGCCGACGCGCACACCCTGGTGGCGCAAAGCGGGCATGTCGGAAAGGTCTTGCTGACCAGGCCATGAGCGTGTACCAACCATCCGGGGACGCCGACCGTCTTAGCAGCGTGGACGTCGCAGTGCTCGGTGCCTGGGAGGCAGCAGAAGTGGATGGGGCGCAGCCTGCCGACGCCCTGTTCCGCCTCCACTACGCACCGCTCGCCGGCTGGTGCCGGCGGATGGTCGGCGACGATGAGGCGGCCCACGACATCGCCGCCGAGGCGTTCGTGCGGCTGCTCGGCCGATGGACGACGGTGACCGACCCGCGCGCGTACCTCTACACGACCGCGCTGAACCTGGTCCGGGACCGCTGGCGGCGCAATGAGCGCGAACGAGCCGCGATCCGCAAGACCGTCATGACGATGACCACCGCGGCGCCAGCCCCGAGCTCGGCGCCCGAGCTGCGCATGGTGATCGAAAGCCTGCCCAAGCGGCTGCAGCAAGTCGTCGTCCTCCACTACTTCGCCGACCTGTCGGTCGATGCCGTCGCGCACGCGCTGGGCGTCGCACCGGGCACGGTGAAACGCGACCTGTACGACGCGCGCGCGAAGCTTCAGGTCCTTCTGGCGGAGAGTCGATGAGCGATCATCGCGACGATTTCGACGTCGACGCCCTGCTGCGGGAGCCGAGCGAGCGGTTGCTACCGCCCGACGGCGCTTTCGAGCTGATCACCAAGCGGGCCAACCGCCGCAAGTGGGTGAAGGCGGCGGTCGGCGTCAGCGCGGGCGTCGTGATCGCTGCCGGTGCCGTGCCTGCGGTCATTGCGGTCCGGCACAACTCGGGCGGCGAGCAGTCGGTGGCCATTGAGACCACCGGCCTGCCGCGAGTCCAGCATCATCCGCGCGAGACACCGCTCCCGTCGGAGTCGATCACGGTCCCGTCCTCGCAACCGTCCAGCACCCCGCCGGTGCCGACGACGCTCGCCGGCTTCCGGCCCGACTCGCTGAGCTTCGTGTCGCCGACCGTCGGTTTCCTCTGGGGGTCGATGGCAGGCAGCCACGCGGGCGTCGTCGCCAAGACCACGGACGGCGGGTCGACCTGGACCCGCCTCAGCCCACCGGGCGCCGAGGACTCGGCGAGTGGCAAGGGCGTCGCCGGTGACGCCCAGATCCGGTTCGTGTCCGGCACCGTCGGCTTCGTCTTCGGCGCGCTGACCTACCTGACCCTGGATGGCGGGCAGTCCTGGTCGCAGTACTCGCTGCCGGCGGGTCAGGGCTACGTCGACGACCTCGAAGCTATGCACCAGCGGTTCTGGGCGCTGCTGCGCCCCAGCCAGAGCTCCACCCACGTCCGGCTCTACACCGCCACCGCCGCCCAGCCGTCGCTGCAACTGGTGAAGGCGGTAAAGCCGATGACCGCGGCGCCGGGCGCCGACGCGATCGCGCTCAACGACAACAGCGTGTCGGTGATCGCCGGCAGCACGGCATTCTGGTCGTCGAAGGACGGCACGCACTGGACCGAGCAGACCAACCCGTGCGAGAGCGTCAACGGCGTCCGGAACGCGGAGCTCTCGACGCTCAACCTCGGCACGATCGTGGCCGCCTGCGGGTCGGCCGACAAGGCCGGCAGCGAGCAGAAGGCGTCGTACGTCTCTCACAACTGGGGCAAGGCCTGGACGCCCACCCTGGCGAAGCCGGACCCGACCGGTGGCCTGCAGACGCTGTTCGCCGGGACGAACAAGAACATCGTGGTCGGCACGACCGCCGGCGCCCAGGTCACGACCGACGCCGGCCGCAGCTGGACCCCGCTCGAGGCCAACGGCGTGCCGCTCGGCTTCATCGGCTACATCTCCACGACCCACCTGGTCGCGGTCTCTGACCGCGCCGCCACAACCGGCGCGTTTGCGACCAGCACGGACGGCGGACTGACCTGGTCGGTCTACAGCTTCGGTTCGTAACGCCCGCGCCGTAGCGGCCGCTGAACTCGGCGTAGGAGGCGCGCATCCCCCTCCGTGCGCCTCCTACGCCGAATCGCGGCAGCGGCCGGAGAAGCCGGTTGCGAACCGCTGAAATAGTGGGTGCGTGAGGATCGCGCTGCTCGGCCCGCTGGAGGTGTGGGCCGACTCCGACTCCGCGCCGGTCGCCGTCGAGGTCTCCGGGGCGCGGCTGCGCGCGTTGCTCACGGTGCTCGCCTTGTCCGCGCCACGGCCGGTCTCGGCCCGGGCTCTCGTGGACGCGCTGTGGGGCGACGAGCCACCCGCGGACGAGACCAACGCCCTGCAGTCGCTGGTCTCCCGGTTGCGGCGCGCCCTCGGTGACCCGGAGCTGGTTCGGCAGTCCGCCGCGGGCTACCAGCTCACCCTCCCTGCGGACTCGATCGACGTACGCCGGTTCGAAGCCCTCGCCCACGATGGTCGCGAGGCGCTGCGCGCCGGGGACGCGGCAAGCGCCGCAACGGTGCTCGCCGAGGCGCTCGGGCTGTGGCGCGGCGAGCCGGCAGAGCTCGCGGCGACCGGCTACGACGATGCTCTCCTGACCCGCTTGCACGAACAGGCGATCGACGCCCGGGGCGACCTGATCGATGCACGGCTCTCGCTCGGTCGCGCCGACGAGGTGATCGCGGAGCTGGGCGGGTTGGTCGCCACCCATCCGCTGCGCGAGCGGTTCGCCGTCCTTCTGGTGCGTGCCCTGCACGCGGCCGGCCGGACCAGCGAGGCACTGGCCAGCTACGAGCGGGCCCGCAGCATCCTCGCCGACCAGCTCGGCGCCGACCCGTCACCCGAGCTGCAGGCGGCGCACCTCGCGGCACTGCGCGACGAACCCGCGCCGACCCAGCCGGTCCGGCACTCGAACCTGCGCGCGACGCTGACCAGCTTCGTCGGCCGCGACGAGCAGCTGGCTCAGATCGGGCACCTGCTGAGCAGCGGACGGCTGGTCACCTTGGTGGGGCCGGGCGGCGCCGGCAAGACCCGGCTGGCCACCGCAGCGGCGAGCGCGGTAGCCGACACCCACGCCCGTGAAGGGGTCTGGCTGGCCGAGCTCGCACCGGTGACCGATCCCGCCGACGTGCCACAGACCGTGCTCGGCTCGCTCGGCCTGCGCGACCACATCCTGCTCGAACGCACGAGCGCCCTGACGCCGCGGGACGCGATGAGCCGGCTGGTCGACGCGCTGGTCGGCCGTGACGCGCTGTTGGTTCTCGACAACTGCGAGCACCTCGTCGAAGCCGCAGCGCAGCTCGCCGAGCAGCTGCTGACGCTCTGCCCGGGGCTGCGTGTCCTCGCGACCAGCCGCGAGCCGCTCGCGATCTTCGGCGAGGCGCTCGTCGTCGTACCTCCGCTCGGGCAGCCGGCCGCGGACGCCGACGCAAAGACCGCCCGGACCTACCCTGCCGTGCAGCTGTTCGCCGATCGCGCGCTCGACGTACAACCGGGGTTCGAGATCGACGACACCAACGTCCGGTCGGTCATCGAGATCGTTCGACGACTCGACGGCCTCCCGCTCGCGATCGAGCTCGCGGCCGCGAGACTCCGATCGCTGCCGGCGGCCGAGATCGAGCGGCGGCTCTCGGATCGGTTCCGGCTGCTGACCGGTGGCAGCCGTACGGCGATGCCGCGGCACCGCACGTTGTGGGCGGTCGTCGAATGGAGCTGGGAGCTGCTCGCGCCCGACGAGCGCGAGCTGGCCGAGCGGCTTGCGGTGTTCGTCGGCGGCGTCACACCGAGTGCGGCCGCGGCGGTCTGCCGCCCCGACCTCGACCTCACCGCGGTCGAGGACCTGCTCACCTCGCTGGTCGACAAGTCCCTGCTCCAGGTGGTCGCGTCCACGGACCTCGCACCGAGGTACCGGATGCTCGAGACGATCCGCGAGTTCGGCACCGAGAAGCTCGCCGAACGCGGCGAGATCGGGGCGCTGCGCCTCGCCCACGCCGACTACTACGCCGCGCTGGTCGCCGAGGCGGACCCGCACCTGCGCTCGGCCGAGCAGCTCGAGTGGATGGCGCTGATGGACACCGAGCGGGACAACATCCTTGCCGCGGTGAAGTTCTACGGCGACGACGGTCGGGCAGCCGACGCCATCGCGCTGGTGAACCTGCTCGGCTGGTACTGGATGACGGTCAGCAACCATGGCGACATCGTCACGTGGGTCAGCTTCGCGCTCGATGCCGAAGGCGAGGTCGACCCCGTCGATCGGCTGATGTCGGAGGCGTTCCTCGCGATCAATGCCTTGGCGTGGAACGCGGTCGGCAGTCACGACGAGGTGGAAGCGACCCTGAACTCACTGGCCGCCGTTAGCCGCAGGATGGCGCAGGCGCCGCCGGGTCGTTCGAAGATGATGACGCTGCTCGCGCCCGTCATCGCGATGTTCGTGGGTGATACGGAGCTGGTCGGTCCACTCACCGATCGGGCCCTCGCCGATGACGACCCCTGGATCGCCGCCTCGATGCGCACCTTCCGGGCCAGCATGGCCGAGAACGCCGGCGATCTGGAGAGCATGCGCGCCGACGTGGAGCTCGCGCTCAAAGCCTTCCGAGGGCTCGGCGAACGCTGGGGTATCGCGAACACCCTTCAGGTCCTCGGCCAGCTCGAGCTGATGGAGGGCAACCTCTCGGCAGCCGCCGATGCCTACCGTGAGGCGCTGGAGCTGGCCACGGCGGTCGGTAGCCGCGAGGACCTCGCCGCCATGCGGCTGCGACTCGCGGACATCCTGATCCGCCTCGGCCAGCCCGATGCCGCGCTCGAGCAGGGTCGGCTGGCGAGGGAGACGACGTACGAGCCGGGATCGGCGCTCGAGGTCCTCTTCACCAGCGCGGTGGAGGTCGAGATCGCGCGCAACATCGGAGACATCGCGACCGCGAAAGCACGCAGTGCCGAGGCGATCGAGGGCCTGCGCAAGCTGCCGAGCGTGCACCCGGTGCATAGCCACGGGATGGCGATCGTCCTGGCGACCGCGGTCAAACTCGACCTGGTCGACGGCGCGACCGACTCCGACGTGCTGAGCAAGCTCAGGGAAGCCCATCAGCTGGCCATCGAGACCAAGGACATGCCGATTGTCGCGACGGTGGGCCTGTCGAGTGCGCTGTACGCCGAGCACCTTGGAGATCTCGGTGCGGCGGCGGAGATCCTCGGCGCCGCCGCCCAGATTCGCGGCGCCGACGACGTCACCCACCCGGACATCGTCGGGCTCGACGAGCGGCTCGGCGGGTTGCGCACTGGTCCGTATGCCGATGCCTACACCCGTGGACGCGAGATGACCCGGGAGGCAGCGCTCTCCCGGGTCGATCCCGCGACCTTCGGTTAGCGGTCAGGCCCGCCGCGCATACCCGCGCAGCGCCAGCGGCACGAAGATCACCAGTAGGGCGACCATCCACCCGAGTGTCCACAACAGGTTCGACTCGATCGGGCCGCCGAGCATCAGCCCGCGGGTGGTCCCGACCAGGTGCGAGATCGGGTTGACCTTGACGAACGCCTGAAGCGGACCCGGCATGGTCGAGACCTTGACGAAGGTGCTGCTGGCGAACGACAGCGGCAGGATGACGAGGAACATCACACCCTGCACCGAGCCGGACGTGCGCGCGATCATTCCGACCCACACCGAGATCCAGCAGAAGCAGAGCGCGAATCCGATCGAGAGGACGAGCGCAGCAATCGCCTCGATCGGGTTCGTCATGACGCGGAACCCGATCAGGTAGCCGAACCCGATGAAGATCACGCACAGCAACAGGTAGCGCGCGAAGTCGGCGAGCACGGCACCGACCAGCGGCGCCGACCGCGCGATCGGCAACGACCGGAAGCGGTCGAATACACCCTTCTCGATGTCGGCATTCATGTTCTGCCCCAACGAGACGCTGCCCATCGCAATCGACTGGCCGAGCAAACCCGGCAGCAGGAACTGCAGGTAGGCATGTTGCGAGCCGTGCACGATCGCGCCGCCGAACACGTAGGTGAACAGCAGCAGGAAGATCATCGGCTGCAGGGTGACGTCGACCAGCTGCTCCGGTGTACGCATCGTCTTGATCAGGTTGCGCTTGGCGAGCACCAGCGCGTGGCGAACCGTCCGCCACCATCCGGTGTACGGCGAGACCGAGACGGTGCTCGGCTGGGCCGGCGCGACCGGAGCCATGTCCTCGGCGGTCAGGGTCGCGGTGGCCGCGTCGTACTCGGTCATGCCGCATCCTCCTTGTCTTGATTTTCGGTCGTTCGCGAGCCGGTGAGGGTGAAGAAGACCTCGTCCAGGCTCGGCAGGTGAAGGCGATGCCGGCGCTGCCGAGCCTCGCGACCGCAGCGACGAGCGCGTCGTCGCCGGAGACCGCGGCGCTCAGCACACCGCGCCCGACCTGTTCCGGTGCGGTGCCGGCGATGTCCGCGAGGATGCCGGCGACCTGCTCGAGGTTTCCGGCATCCGTCGGACGGATGGTCAGCGTCTGGCCACCGACCACGCGCTTCAGGCCATCCGGAGTGTCGTTGGCGATGACGCGGCCGTGGTCCATGACAGTGATCTCGTCCGCGAGCGCGTCCGCCTCCTCGAGGTACTGCGTGGTGAGCAGCACGGTCGAACCCTCGGTGACCAGGTTGCGGACGACCTCCCACATGTCCTCGCGCTTGGCCGGGTCGAGACCGGTGGTCGGCTCGTCGAGGAAGATCACCGAGGGTCGGCCGACGAGCGACGCCGCCAGGTCGAGCCGGCGTCGCATGCCACCCGAGTAGGTCTTCGCCGTACGGTCGGCGGCCGCACCCAGGTCGAACCACTCGAGCAGCTCAGCCGCCCGCCGCTGTGCGTCGCGAGTCGTGAGGTCGAGCAGCTGCCCGATGAGCACGAGGTTCTGCCGGCCGGTGAGGTCCTCGTCGACCGAGGCGTACTGGCCGGTCAGCCCGATCTGCTGGCGGACCCGGTGCGCATCGCGCGCCACGTCGAGCCCGGCCACCTGGGCAAAGCCGGCATCGGCTCGCAGCAAGGTGGCCAGGATGCGCACCGCGGTGGTCTTCCCGGCGCCGTTCGGGCCGAGCACGCCGAGCACGGTGCCCTCCCGGGCGAGCAGGTCCACGCCGTCGAGGGCGAGCGTGTCGCCGAAGCGCTTGACCAGTCCGTGAGCCTCAATCGCGTATGTCATGGGGATAGCGTCGGTGCGGGTCCTGGCACGGCACGCACACGCCGCTGGCAGCGGCTGTCAGCGGCGTATCAGGGCTCCCACCAGCGGGTTTGCCGGATACCTACCCACGGGTAACAATCCAGCATCGAGCCGAGGAGTCCCCGTGAGCCAGGTCAGCGAGAAACAAGCCCGCCAGGTTGCCGAAGCAGCGCGAGAGACCGAGTGGAAGCTCCCGAGCTTCGGCAAGGAGCTGTTCCTCGGCAACTTCCGGCTCGATCTGATCCACCCGCAACCGGCCCAGAGCCCCGAGATGATCGAGCGTGGTGAGGCATTCCTCGCCGAGCTGCGGGCGTTCCTCGAGAACAAGGTCGACCCGTTCGCGATCGAGCGGGACGCCAAGATCCCGGACGACGTGGTCGAGGGCTTGAAGGAGCTCGGCGCCCTCGGGATGAAGATCCCGACCCAGTACGGCGGGCTCGGGCTCAGCCAGGTCTACTACAACAAGGCGCTCGCGCTGGCCGGCGTCTGGCACAGCGCAATCTCGACAATGCTCTCGGCGCACCAGTCGATCGGGCTTCCGCAGCCGCTCATGCTGTTCGGCTCCGACGAGCAGAAGTCGGAGTGGCTTCCGAAGCTCGCCCGGACCCACATCAGCGCCTTTCTGCTGACCGAGCCGGACGTCGGCTCCGACCCGGCGCGGCTGTCCGTCACCGCGACACCCAGCGAGGACGGCTCGTCGTACACGATCAGCGGCACCAAGCTCTGGGCGACGAACGGCGCGTTCGCGGATGTCGTCGTCGTGATGGCGATGGTGCCGAAGAGCGAGGGCCACCGCGGCGGCATCACGGCGTTCATCGTCCCGTGCGACGCCCCGGGCGTCACCGTCACGCACCGCAACGCATTCATGGGGTTACGCGGGATCGAGAACTCGGTGACCGTCTTCGATGGCGTCACGATTCCCGCTTCGAACGTGATCGGCGGCGAAGGCATCGGGTTGAAGATCGCGCTGACCACCCTCAACACCGGCCGGCTGTCGCTCCCGGCGATCTGCGCGAGCGTGAGCAAGTACTGCCTGAAGATCGTTCGCGAGTGGGGGACGCAGCGGATCCAATGGGGAGTGCCGGTCGGGAAGCACGATGCAGTCGCCCAGAAGATCGCCGAGATCGCCGGCACGGCGTTCGGGATCGAGGCCATGCTCGATGTTTCGAGCCGGCTCGCCGACGAGCACCGCAACGACATTCGCATCGAGGCCGCTCTCGCCAAGCTCTACGGGTCCGAGATGGCCTGGCTGGCGGTCGACCAGATGATGCAGGTGCGCGGCGGGCGCGGCTACGAGTCCGCCGAGTCGCTGCGCGCCCGTGGCGAGAAGCCGGTGCCGGCCGAGCAGCTGCTCCGCGACATGCGCATCAACCGGATCTTCGAGGGCTCGACCGAGATCATGCATCTGCTGATCGCGCGCGAGGCGGTGGACCAGCACCTGCAGATCGCCGGCGACATCATCGAGCCGGACGTGCCGCTCGGCGACAAGGCCCGGACCGCTGCGAAGGCCGGCAGCTTCTACGGCCGTTGGCTGCCGAAGCTCGCGGCCGGCAAGGGGACCAACCCGACGTCGTACGCCGAGTTCGGCGAGCTCGCCGAGCACCTGCGCTTCGCCGAGCGCAACTGCCGCAAGCTGGCCCGCTCGACGTTCTACGGGATGAGCCGCTGGCAGGGCGGCCTGGAGAAGAAGCAAGCGTTCCTCGGCCGGATCGTCGACATCGGCGCCGAGCTCTACGCGATCGCGAGCGCATGCGTCTATGCCGACACGCTCGGTCGCGAGGACAGCGAGCACCGGGCGGAGTACGCCGAGCTCGCCGACCTGTTCTGCAACCAGGCGCGGCGACGGGTCGACCGGCTCCTGCACGACCTCTGGTTCAACAACGACGCGGACAACTACCGCGCAGCGACCAAGGTGCTTGACGGGCGCTACACGATGTTCGAGCGCAGCATCATCGACCCGGCCGGCGAGGGCCCGATGATGCCGGGTCAAGCCAGCTCGTAACGCAGCCCTTCGTACTTGACCTCCATGCCGACCGACTCATAGAGCCGGACCGCATTGGTCAGGCTGCTCGCATCGACGCCGAGCGCGACCTTGCGGTAGCCACGCCGATAGAACTCGGCAAAAGCGTTGAGCAGCAACAACTTTCCGAGCCCGCGACCGCGGTAGTCGCGCAGCGTCCCGAGCACGTCGATGTAGCCGGCCTCCGGCATCTCCGCCGCATAGAGGCCAGCGACGCGTGCGCCGTCGACGGTCGCGAACCACCACAACGAGAGGTCAGGGCAGACCCCGTTCACCGTGTGCGCGAGCCACCGTTCGTACGGCTCGCGGATCGGGTCGAAGTGGTCGAGAAAGGCGAGGTCGGTGATCTCCCACATGTCGTGCAGGTCCTCGTCGCTGCGGCGTACCGGCTCCAACCGAACACCAGCCGGCAGGTCGGGGATGACCGGTGGTTCGTCAAACGTGGCCACCATGCGGTAGAAGCGCCGGATGACCGTGGCGCCGGCGCGCTCGTAGATCTGCCGCTTGACGGCGTTCTTGGAGTTCGCGAACAGGTTGATCGGCAGATCCCGCCCAAGGTCCTTCGTGGTCGCCCTGACCCAGTCGAACAATGCCGCCATCACGGTCTCGTCGGTGCCGGGTCGAACGATGATGTCCCCGAACAGGCTCGGGTGACCCGGGAAGCGTTCCACCCATGAGTAGCCGAGCAGCTCCCCGTCGGGGCTCTCGACGACCGCCGCCACGAGCTGGTCGTTTGCCAGGTCGGTCCGCACTTCGTCGATCGTGGTGTTGGGCTCGCCGACCTCGGCCAGGTCGGAAAGGAGGACCAAGTCCAGAATCGTCTCCGCGTCCTCGGCGGTGACCGAGCGCAGGCGTCCGGCGGCATCCATGAGCCAAGACTGACCTACCCCGGAGGTGTGGCGCCAACCGATTCTCGGGGACGATAGAGAGATGACTGCACCGACCGACCGCCCCCAGCCGCCGTTCCGCGTCGTCACCGTCGGGCCGGACGGCGCTCCGGTCGAGGACCCCGACTCGCCGGACGGCCCGCAGCCCGAAGCGGACGGTGAAGCCGTCAGCGAGATGGTCGAGCAGCCGGCCAAGGTCATGCGGATCGGCTCGATGATCAAGCAGTTGCTCGAGGAGGTTCGCGCCGCGCCGCTCGACGACGCGAGCCGGCTGCGGTTGAAGGAGATCCACGAGAGCTCGATCAAGGAGCTGTCCAGCGGGCTGGCGCCCGAGCTGCGCGAGGAGCTCGAACGGCTGTCGCTGCCGTTCACGGCGGACGACATCCCATCCGACGCCGAGCTGCGGATCGCCCAGGCACAGCTGGTCGGCTGGCTCGAGGGGCTTTTCCACGGGATCCAGGCGACGCTGTTCGCCCAGCAGATGGCAGCACGCGCGCAGCTGGAGGAGATGCGCCATCGCGCGCTCCCGCCCGGGCAGAGCCAAGGCCAGCAACAGCAAGGCCTCTACCTGTAGGACAGCGCACGTACCTGTAGGACAGCGCACGCCGACCAAAAAGATCTTTGACCGGAATCCCGTGAACTGAGGGTCTATCGTCCCGTTCGGGTCGGTCCGGGCAGCCGCGTTTCGGAACGGGCCCGGAAACGGGGATTCCATGCGCGCACGCCCGAACCTTCGTGGTTCCTCCTGGTTGGTCACCGGTGCGGCGTCGGCGGTCGTGTTGATGAGCCTGGCGGGCTCGCCCGCCGCTGCGCTCACGCATCGACCCGCTGCGTCGGCTCAGGGCGCACGTGCAGCGATGACGGGCCTGGCGCGGGTCAGCGCGGCTCCCCGGGTGCCGTCGACCGCGACCCGGCTGGGTCGGGTTGCGCCGTCGGTAGCGGTCAGCGGTGACGTGGCCCTCAAGCCTCGCGACCCGGCCGCGTTGACCGCCGCCGCGACGGCTGTGTCGACGCCGTCCTCGCCGGCGTACCGCCATTACTTACCGGCGGGGAAGTTCCGTTCGACCTACGGCCCGACCGCGACCTCGATCGCCGAGGTCGAGGCGGCCCTGCGGGCGGCGCATCTGCGGATCGGCTCGGTCTCGGGCAACGGCATGCTCATCTCCTTCAGCGGCACGGCTGCGCAAGCCGAGGCCGCCTTCCACGGCAGCCTCGCGACGTTCCGGCTCAGCAGCGGGCGGGTCGGCATGCAGATGACCTCCGCGCCGAAGCTGCCGGCAACCATCGCGTCCCAGGTGGCCGGTGTGATCGGGCTGAGCACCCTGGCGCGGCCGGTCAGCAGCATCGAGCACTGGACGAAGCAAGGTGCCGGCCATGAGATCCCGCTGGATCGCCACCCGTTGCTGACCCACGCCCCCGGAGCTCCGGATCCCTGCGCAGCGGCGGTCGAGAATGCGAACGAAGAGAACGGGCTGACCTACGACCACCTCGCCCACGCCTACGGGCTCGACGGCCTGTTCAATGCAGGCGACCTCGGCGCCGGACAACACATTGCGGTGTACGAGCTCTACCCGTACTCCGCCTCCGACGTGTCGACCTTCGACACCTGTTACTTCGGCACCGCCGGCGCGGTGGCGATGGTCGGCCGGCTGAACTCGATCCTCGTCGACGGAGGCGCAGGGACGGGTGTGGGCGCAGGCTCCGACGAGGCAGATCTCGACGTCGAGGACGTCTCCGCCTTCGCACCCGATGCGGACATAGACGTCTACACCGGGCCGCCGACGAACACCGGCTACCTCGACACCTACAACCAGATCGTCACCCAGGACACCGACCAGTTCGTCACTTCCAGCTACGGCAGCGAGTGGTGCGAGCAGCAGACCCTCGCCTACGAACCCGGACTGGTCGACACCGAGAACCAGATCTTCGAAGAGGCGGCCCTCCAGGGCCAGACGGTGCTCAACGCGGCCGGTGACAGCGGGTCGGACGAGTGCGCCCCCAACGGCAGCCCTCTCCCGGAGTCGCCGTACGTGTCGGCCGGGGACCCGTCGAGCCAGCCGTTCGTGACCTCGGTCGGCGGCACCGCAGTCATCGACGACTCGAACCGCCCCACCGAGCAGGTATGGAACGACGGCAACTACGGCGGCTCCGGCGGTGGCGGCACGTCGGCCCTGTGGAGCGCGCCGAGCTGGCAGCAGTCAGCGATCGCGAGCATCGACCCGTCGGTGTTCGCCGCTGCCTACGGCTCCGGCGCAAGCTTCGGTAGCGGTGAAGACCAACCGTGCCCGCAGGCCACATCAACGGATGACACCGTCTGCCGCACCGTTCCGGACGTCACCGCGGAGGCCGACGAATACACCGGCGCTCCGGGCATATACGACCACGAGTTCGGTGGCTGGGTCGACTTCGGCGGGACGTCGTCGTCCACCCCGTTGTGGGCGGCCATGCTCGCCGACGTCCAGGCCTCGGCGGGGTGCCAGTCCTCCGGACCGCTCGGGTTCATCAGCCCGAAGCTCTACGCCATCGGCGCGAACGCCAGCGAGGCGGCCGCGTCGTTCAACGACGTGACGACGGGCAACAACGACGACTACGCGATCAGCGGCGGCCAGTTCTTCCCGGCGACGACCGGATACGACCTCGCTTCCGGTCTCGGCTCACCGCGCCTCACTGCGCGGAGCGGCAAACCCGCACTCGCCGCTTACCTGTGTGCGATGGGACCGAGCACCGCGCCCGCGATCAGCGGCCTGAGCCCCACGGTCGAGCCGCTCGATCCGAGCGGGACGCTCACGATCAGCGGGACGAACTTCACCGGCGCCACCGCGGTCTCGATCGGCGGCTACCAGGTCCCGACCGCAGACTTCACGGTCGCGAGCGACAGCGAGATCGACGTCACCCCGCCGCCACCGGCCTCGAGCCTGACCGGCGGCGACCCCGGCGAGACCGGCGCTGGTCCGGCGATCGTCAGCGTCACCGGACCCGGCGGGACGTCGGCGATGGCCGGCTCGGCGAGCCGGCTCGAGTACGTCGACACCTCTGCATCCAGCTCGGTGCCGAGCGTCGGCTTCATCTCTGGCGACATCGGTGCTCAAGCCGGCGGAAACACGGTGACGGTCTACGGCTCGGGCTTCGAGCGGAGCGGCACGAGCGACGTGGAGGCGGTCACGGTCGGTGGCCTGCCTGCGAGCTCCTACACCGTGCTGTCCGCGGACAAGATGACCGTGACGATTCCGGCGTACCAGAGCGGCAGGACCAGCTGCGCGGGCATCGACCTTCATCCCGACACCGAGCTGTGCCAGACCCAGCTCGTCGTCACCGGGTCGGCCGGTTCGAGCTCGACGACTCCCATCGTGCCGCTCTACGAAGGCTCGACCGACGGCAGTACGCCGTGTACGGGTTGCGCGTCGTTGCCGGCTCGAACCGAGTACGACTACACCCCGGCGCCGACTGTGACGTCCCTGTCGACGACCTACTTGAGCGAGCTCGGGTTCAACGTCGTGTCGATCTATGGGCAGGGCTTTGCCTATCCGGGGTACGACTGGACGCTGATCGGGTCGCCAACCAGCGCCGCCTCGCAGAACTACTTCGCGCTGTCGGTGACTCCGAACGAGATCGACCTGCTCCCCAACGGGACGAACAACTTCAGCGTGAACAGCCTGCACAAGTCGTTGCGAGTCGTGACCGCAGCCGGCACGTCCGCGCCGACACCCGTGATCTACGCAGGGATCCCGAAGGTCACCTCGGTGAGCCCGGCCGCCGGTCCGGCCGGCGGCGGGACCACCATCACGGTGACCGGCGAGGGCCTGGATGCGGTCGCGCCGAGCGCCGGCGGCTATCTCGAGTACGTGGACGACAACATCGGCCTGCCCCGCGACCAGCTCTCCGGAATCACGGTCGCGAGCAGCACCTCGCTCACGGCGACCACCCCACAAGTGCTCGCGGGCACGGACGAGGTGACCGCGTGCACCGTTTCCGGGTGTTCGTTCCTGAGGGGTAACCCCGACAGCCCGGCGGCGAAGAGCACGAGCTTCGTCTTCTATCTGCCGGGAAACCCGGTGGTGACGGCGGTCGTGCCGCACCACGGGCCGGCTTCTGGCGCGAACCTCGTCGAGATCAGGGGTCACAACCTGAGCAACCCGGTCTCGGTGATGTTCGGCAAGCGCGCGGCGGTCGTCGCCGACGATGAGTTCGGTCCGTCGGCGTCGGCGAACTCGATCGAGGTGCAACCACCACCCGGCACACCCAAGAAGGTCGTCAATGTCGTTGTGACGACAGCAGAAAGCGAGTACGCCCCCGGCGGCGCACCGAGCGCGATCACGGCGACGACGACGTACCGGTACGTCGTCAGCCCGCCGTCGGCACCGCAGAGCATGAAGACGAAGGAGCGGACCGACTCACTCGTGGTGTCGTGGGTGCGCCCGCTGGTCAACGGCGGTGCGCCGATCACCGGCTACCGGATCATCATCAGGCCGCTGAACCTGTTCTCGCGCAAGCAACCCAAACCGGTCAAGTTCCGGGTGGGCCCACACGTCCGCTCGGACGTGATCCACCTGCATCCGGAGGTGTACATCGCGGAGGTGAAGGCGCTGAACAAGCACGGCGCCGGACCGGCCGCGTTCGTGCTGTACCCGAAGCGGCTCAATGAGGAGCTCTAACCGGGCCCTCCGTGATGTGTGTCAGGCCGGCGTGCTGAAGCGCGCTGCGCGCTGACGCCGACGCGCACTCACGGGAACAACCGCTCGAGGACGGCTGCCACGCCGTCGTCGTCGTTGCTCGACGTGACCTGGTCCGCAACGGCGAGGACCTCCGGGTGCGCGTTCGCCACCGCGACACCGTGCCCTGCCCAGCGCAGCATCTCCACGTCGTTCGGCATGTCGCCGAACGCGATCACGTCGTGCGGCCCCAGTCCGCGCTCGCGCACGAGCGCCTCAAGCGTGCTGGCCTTCGTGACACCGAGCGCGCTGATCTCCAACAATCCGTCGATCGAGGAGTGCGTGAAGGTGGCGATCGAGCCGTCGAGACCACTCCGCGCGATGGCCAGCAACTCGTCCGAGGTCAGGTCCTCGCGCCGGCCGAGCAGCTTCGAGACCGGCTGGTCGAGCAGCTCCTCGACCGGGCCGATCCGCGCTCCGGGCTTCGGCGTCCAGCGCGGCCGGTAGCCCGGCTCGTGGGCGAACCCGCCGTCCACCAGCTCGAGGCCGAACTCGATACCGGGTACGGCGACCCGCAGGTCCGCGGCCAGCTGCCGGACGACCTCCGGCGACAACGGGCGGGACCGGATCACCTCTTCGGTGGCAAGGTCGAAGACTTGCGCACCGTTCGCACAGATCGCCAACCCGCGATGTCCGGCCGCCTCCGCGAGGTCAGGAAGCCACCGCGGGGGGCGGCCGGTCGCGATGACCACCAAGGCTCCTGCGGCACTCGCTCGGCCAAGCGCAGCGCGGGTCCGATCCGAGATGGTGCCGTCACGGTGCACGAGCGTTCCGTCGAGATCGGTCACGACGACCGAAGGCGTCATACCGGCTCGAAGATCTCGCGACCGCCGAGGTAGGGCCGGAGCGCCAGGGGTACGCGCACGGAACCGTCTGCTTGCTGGTGTACCTCGAGCAGGCAGGCGATGGTGCGGGCGATCGCGCACAACGTGCCGTTGAGGGTGGCCACCGGCGTCGGACCGTCCTCGTCGCGGTAACGAATCGCCAGCCGGCGGGCCTGGAAGGTCGTGCAGTTCGAGGTCGACGTCAGCTCGCGGTACCGACTCTGCGACGGGAACCACGCCTCGCAGTCGAACTTGCGCGCCGCGCTTGCACCGAGATCGGCGGTCGCGATGTCGACGACGCGGAACGGCAGTTCCAGTTTGGCGAGGAACTCCTTCTCCCAGGCCAGCAACCGAAGGTGCTCGTCGCGCGCGTCTTCGGGCCGGACGAAGGAGAACATCTCCACCTTGTCGAACCAGTGCACCCGGATGATGCCCTTGGTGTCCTGGCCGTAGGAGCCCGCCTCGCGACGGAAGCACGAGGAGAACCCGGCGTACCGGCGGGGAAGCACTGCCGGGTCGAGCACCTCGTCGGAGTGCATTCCGGCGAGTGCGACCTCACTGGTCCCCACCAGGTAGAGGTCGTCGTCGCGCAGCCGGTAGACCTCCGGCTCATGCGCGCCGAGATAACCGGTGCCCTCCATCGCCTCCGGCCGCACCAGCGCGGGAGCGATCACGGGAATGAAACCCGTGGCAGTCGCCTGCTCCATCGCGAGGTTGACCAGGGCCAGCTCGAGCAACGCGCCGACGCCGGTCAGGAAGTAGAAGCGCGCGCCGCTTACCTTCGCGCCGCGTTCGAGGTCGATCGCGCCGAGGATCGCGCCGAGCTCGACGTGGTCGCGGACCTCGAAGTCATAGTCCGGCACCGCACCGACGGTCTCGATGACCACGGAGTCGTCCTCGCCGCCGACCGGTGCGTCGTCCTCCACGAGGTTCGAGACCAGGTACGCCGCCGCGCGTAGCGTCTCGTCGGCTGCGCTCTGTTCGGCCTCCGCGGTCTTGACCTCGTCCTTCAGCTGCTTGGCACGCTCGATCATCGCCGGCCGGTCCTCGGCGCTCGCCGACTGGATGGCCTTGCTCGCCTGGTTCGCGTCGGCGCGGAGGGCGTCGGCGCGGGTCACCGCGGCGCGACGCTGCTCGTCCGCCTCGAGCAGGCGATCGACAACGGCCGGCTGCTCGCCCCGCGACTGCTGGCTCCTGCGGTAGCGGTCCGGCGCCTCGCGCAGCTCCCGCAGATCGATCACGCAGAGCAGGTTAGTCGGCCGAGCAGATCCGCGGGACGGCCGGATCAGGGACCCTGACGAAGTTCGGCCACCCACGCGGCGGCCTCGGCAAAGTCGGTGTCGGCGGTGCCGCGGCGCTCGGTCGGGCGGTTGCCATCCGCGCTCGGGTACGAGCCCAGGAACCGGACGTCCGCGCACAACCGGCGAAGCGCGGCCAGCGCTTCGGCGACCCGCGCCTGGCTGACGTGTCCCTCGGCATCCATCGAGAAGCAGTAGCGGCCCAGCCCGACCCCGGTTGGCCGCGACTCGATCCGGGTGAGGTTGACCCCGCGCACCGCGAGTTCGGTGAGCACCTCGAGCAGCGCGCCCGGATGGTCGTCTGCGATGAAGGCGACCAGGCTGGTCCGATCCGCTCCGGTCGGGTCCGGTAGCCGGCCCGGCGCCTCGACGAGGACGAACCTGGTCACTGCGCCTGGCGTGTCCGCGATGTCGTCGGCAACGATCTCGAGGCCGTAGTGCGCGGCCGCGATCGGTGCAGCGACGGCCGCATCGGCTTCGCCGGCCGCCACCGCTCGCGCGCCGTCCGCAGTGCTCGACGCGGCGATGAACCGGGCGGCCGGCAGCTCGCGGCGCAGCCATCCACGAACCTGTGCCTCCGCGTGCGGGATCGTCGTCACGGTCGTGATGTCGGTCACCCGTGTGCCGGGTCGAACCATCAACGCGAACGAAACGGTGAGCTGGACCTCACGGACGATCCGCAGCGGCGCGCCGGAGGCGAGCTCATCGAGGGTCTCGGCGACCGAGCCCTCGACCGAGTTCTCCAACGGAACCAGCGCGCCGACTACCTCTTTACGGCGGACCGCATCCAGCGCATCGGCCACCGAGACGCACGCAACCGGCTCGACGTCGGTGGCATCAGGCAACGAACGTAGTGCGGCTTCCGAGAAGGTGCCTTCCGGCCCGAGATAGGCATAGCGCGCCCCCCGCGTACCCATGAGGGTCAGGCCCTGACCTTGCGGCCGAGCGCGAGCGCGATCGCCTGAGTTTCCTCGGGCGAGAGCGTCTGGTCACTCTGGCCTTCCTTCACACCTTTCGCATAGGCACGGGCCTCGGTGCGCCCGTTGATCGAGGTGATCACCAGACCGTCCCCGGAGTCATCGAGCAGCGCCGCAGTGAACGACATCCGGCCACCCATGTCGCCGAAGGCGTCGTAACGCACGACCGCAACGTGGCGAAGCGCGTCCGCAAGCTGGCTGCGCGCGACATCGAGATCGCTCTTGGCTCGGGCCAGCTCGAGTCGCAGCGCGTGGGTCTCTGCAGCGCCGCGATTGACCGCGTCGAGAACGCCTTCGGGTCCTTCCGGGCCATTGAGCACGTCCAGCGAGCGGCGCAGCCGCCTGACCCGCAGGTTCGCCACGAAACCGGTGATCAAGCCGACGATCGCGACCCCTGATGCTCCTAGCGTGATCTCGTCGAGCAGCGGGCGATGCAGGGGCAGCACAGCAGCGAAGCCTAATGCCTGACCCTGTGCGGCCGATCTGAGTCCGCGGTGAGGCCAGGCCACCGACCCGGCTCCGATCCGATTAGGGTCGCTCTGGTGGACGCCGAGGAGGTGCGGCGGCTGCTCGAGGACGTGGCAGCCGGTACGACGACGGTCGCCGACGCGTCCCGCGCACTGACCGCGGCACCGCTGTCGGGCTTCACCGATCTCGGGTTCGCCAAGCTCGACCACCACCGAGGGCTGCGGACCGGCGACCCCGAGGTGATCTACGCCGCCGGCAAGACCGACGATCAGGTCATCGCCCTGCTGGCCGCGCTGGCTGCCGCCCCGGGCGAGCGCCCGGCGCTCGCCACCCGGCTCACCACGAGCATGCTCAGCCGGGCTCGCGAGGCTTTTCCCGACGCCACGGTCGATCCGGATGCTGGCTGCGTGCTGGTCGGTGCACCACCGGAGCCTCGCGGCGACGTCGTCGTGGTCTCCGCCGGGACGAGCGACGAGCCGGTCGCGGCAGAAGCAGGCTTTGTCGCCCGCGCGTTCGGGGCGGGTGTCCGGCGGGTCTGCGACGTGGGAGTCGCCGGCCTGCATCGGCTGCTCGCGGAGCGCGAGACGCTGGCCGGCGCGGACTGCCTCGTCGTCGTGGCAGGAATGGAGGGCGCACTGCCGAGCGTGGTCGGCGGCCTGGTCGGCACCCCGCTGGTCGCGGTGCCCACCAGCGTGGGGTACGGCGCGTCGTTCGGCGGGCTCGCCGCACTGCTCGCGATGCTCAACTCCTGCGCTCCGGGGGTCACGGTGGTGAACATCGACAACGGCTTCGGCGCAGGCGTCTTCGCCGCCCGGGTCGCCAGGCGGGCGGCGGCGAGCACCGATGGGTGAACCGATACCCCGCGTCGGGTGGTTGGACTGCGCGAGCGGCATCAGCGGCGACATGCTGCTCGGCGCGCTGTACGAGCTCGGGGCCCTGGAGCGGCTCGCGCCATTGGTCGAGTCGCTCACCGACATCGGCGTGCAGTTCACCCCATCCGCCACGACTCGTCACGGGATCGCCGCCACCGCGATTGCCGTGACCGCCGCCGCAGAGCAGCCCGTTCGTGGCCTGGACGACGTCCTCGCGATCGCCGGCCGCGCGGCGATGCCGGCGCCGGCTCGTGAGCGCGCAATCGCCGTCTTCCGACGGCTGGCCGCGGCCGAAGGTGCGGTCCACGGCATCGACCCCGGATCGGTGCACTTCCACGAGGTCGGCGCGGTCGACTCCGTCGTCGATGTGCTCGCCGGTTGCCTCGGCCTGCATGCGCTCGGGCTCGACGCCATCGTCAGCAGTCCCGTAGCGCTCGGTGGAGGCACCGTGCAGACCGAACACGGGACGTTGCCGGTGCCGGTGCCGGCCGTCCTCGCGTTGCTCGAAGGCAGCGGCATTGCGTCGTACGGCGGGCCGGTCGCTGCCGAGCTCGCAACGCCGACGGGGGTCGCGATGCTCACCGAGTGGGCCACGGCGCACGGTCCGATGCCGCTCATGTCCGTCGAGGGAATCGGCACCGGCGCAGGCGGCCGCGATCTGCCCGACCGCGCGAACGTGCTGCGGTTCGTTGTCGGCACCGCAGCATCGAGTGCTGATCCGGATCGGACCGGCTGGCGGGTGGTCGAGGCCAACGTCGACGACCTCGACCCGCGGGTCTGGCCGTTGGTGCTCGAGCACCTGCTAGCTGCGGGCGCCGCCGATGCCTGGCTCACTCCCATCCTCATGAAGAAGGGCCGGCCCGCCCACACCGTCAGCGCGCTGGTGGCCACGGAGACCGAAGCCGCCATCGGTGCCGTGCTGCTGCGCGAGACCTCGACGATCGGCCTCCGTTCCTCGCCCGTGGACAAACGCGCGCTCGAGCGCACCTGGATCACGGTCGACGTCGGCGGCCGGCCGGTGAGGGTCAAGCTCGCCCACGACGGCGGGCGCCGCGTCAACCTCTCGCCGGAGTTCGACGACGTGACTGCTGCCGCCACGGCGCTGCAGCGCCCGGCCAAGGATGTCCTCGCCGAGGCGGCCGCGCTTGCCCGGCAGTCGCTCGACGGCTGACCGATGAGCTGACCGATGAGCCTTGCCGTTGTCGCGACGGTCTTCGTGCTGATCGTGCCCGCTGAGCTCCCCGACAAGACCTTCATCGCCTCGCTGGTGCTGGCCACCCGGTTTCGCGGGGGTCAGGTGCTGATCGGCGCGGCGCTCGGCTTCGGCGTACAAGCCGCCATCGCGGTCGGTGCCGGCAGTGTGGTCTCGCTGCTGCCACGAACTCCGGTGCTCGCCGTCAGCGCCGCGATCTTCGCACTCGGCGCGGTCCTGATGGTGCGCGAGAACAAGGATCCGCGCGAGGAGCAGCACGAGGTCGAGGAGGAGATCGCCGAGCTCCCGCCCGAACCCAGCGCGCGGCGGGTGATCGCGACCAGCTTCCTGGTGCTGTTCCTCGCCGAGTGGGGCGACCTCACCCAACTGCTGACCGCATCGTTGAGCGCGAAGTACCACCAGCCGGCATCGGTCTTCGTCGGCGCTTTCGCCGGGCTGGTGCTCGTCGCCGCCGTTGCGGTGACCGGCGGCAAGGCACTGCTGCGGATGATCCCGCTGGTGTGGGTACGCCGACTCGCAGCGGCCGCATTCGCGGCCGTGGCCGTCTTCACCGCGCTCGAGGCCGCCGGCATCGGCTGACCTCGGCGCCGCCTTACTGCCCGACCAGCTCCGTGATCTTGACGATCACGAAAGAAGGGGCGGGGTAGTTAGGTACGGCGGCGAGGGTGTCAGCGGGCGGAGATGCGCGCCAGGAACGTGATCGAGCCGAGGACCGCGCCGGCGGCGTCGTGGATCGATGCGCTCGACGTATCGAGGGTGACCACCATGCCGTCTTGGTGACGAACTCGCACCAGGCTGCGAGCCAGACCAGGGGCGCTCAGCACGATCAGCGGCGTGATCCGCGCGGCGTACTCGGGATGGGTGCTTCCGGTGTCGAGGTCGACCAGGTTGACGATGTCGAGGATGCTCCGGCCGATTACCGTCTCGTCACCGCAGCCGAGCAGCTCGACACCGGCGACCGAGATGCTGATGACGGAACCATCGGCGTCGAGGACGAAGCACGGGTCATGTGCGGCCGCCACCGCGGCGCTCCAACGGCTCAGCGAGGTCGGCCCGCCGGCCGGTTCGCGAGCGTTGCCCGCCTCTCCGACGTCCGGAACCCGAAGCACGGCGGACGGCTCAGTGGCCGGCTCCGGCTCCAGTTTCTCCAGACGCAGGATCAAGCTCGGCAATGCGATGGTCCCCCGCTCATGAGCGACGAGGTGGCTCCCCCGACGACTGACTGGGCGATCAGCCGGTAAATCAAGTATGGCCGGATTCGGGTGTTGCGGTTACGCCGCTTGGTGCAACTTGCGGTAGCGCGAAAGGCTTAACTTCCGCGATTGGTCATCGAATATCTCAGTTTTGCCATCATGTTTTCGGCGGATGGTGTAATACCGGACTCGTCGAACAGCGCCTGTGCCGCGTCGACGAACTGGTTGGGATCCCAACGCTTCCCGCCGTTGGTGATCACGGCGACCGACGTGTAGGGCCGGTAGATCTCGACCGAGTCTCCTTGTACGCCGAACACCTTGCCGGAAATGTGTGCGGCCTCGGCGCTGCACAAAAAGGCGACGAAAGGCGCGACGTTGTCGGGGTGCCAGAAATCGAACTCGGTCGCTTCCCGGGCGATCTCGCCATAGGCCCCCTCGGTCATGCGCGTGCGGGCTGCCGGCGCGATCGCGTTGCAGGTCACGTCGTACCGCTTCATCTCCTGGGCAACGATCGTTGAGAACGCGGCGATGCCGGACTTGGCGGCCCCGTAGTTGGCCTGACCGAAGTTGCCGAGCAGACCCGAGGTCGATGCGGTGCACACGATGTGACCGGGCCGACCGGCCGCCTTCCAGTAGTCACAGGCCGCATGAGTCGGGGCGTAGTGGCCGCGAAGGTGCACCTTGATGACCGCATCCCACTCGTCGGGCGTCATCTTGACCAGCGTGCGATCGCGCAGGATTCCGGCGTTGTTGACCAACGCATCGAGATGCCCGAACTCGTCGATGGCCTGCTGCACGACGGAGTTCGCGACCTCGACGTCGCTGCAGTCGCCGATCGCGGCGACCGCGTTCCCACCCGCGGACCGGATCTCCTCAACGACCTCGTTGGCCGCAGCGTCGTCGACTTCACCGACGACCACCGCGGCGCCCTGGCGAGCCAGCTCGATCGCCTCGCCACGGCCGATGCCACGCCCGGCACCGGTCACGATCGCCACCTTGTCCTGCATCAACGTCATGGGCAGACATTCAACCGGATGACACCAATCCGCCTTCGCGCGCACCAAGACAGGCGGGCTCGTCCTAGGCTTCCGGCGTGGCAGCGGCGTCCGACCAGCCCCGGCTCTCGGGTGCGAACAGCGAGGTCGGCCGGCTACGGACGGTCATGCTGCACCGTCCCGGCCCGGAGCTCGCCCGCCTCACGCCGCGCAACTCGGCGGACCTGCTCTTCGACGGCATCCCCTGGGTGGGTCGGGCCCAGCAGGAGCATGACGAGTTCGCCGAGGCCCTGCGCCGGCACGGCGTCGAAGTTCTCATCCTGCGTGACCTGCTCTGCGAGTCGCTGACGGTCGACGCCGCGCGCGACTCCGTCATCGCGCAGACGCTCTCGGACCGGCGGCTCGGCACCGAGCTACGCGGCCAGCTCGCGGCGCGGCTGGCCGGGCTCTCCCCGGCCGAGCTGACCGACCTGCTGATCGCCGGGATCACGAAGGACGAGCTGCACGCCGACAGCGGGGTCGTGAGCCGGCTGATGGAGCCGAACGACTTCGTCCTGCCGCCGCTGCCCAACCTGCTGTTCACCCGCGACTCTTCCGTGTGGCTCGGCGACGAGGTTGCCGTCACCAGCCCGAGCATGTCGGCGCGCCGGCGCGAGACCTGGCTCACTGACGCGATCTACCGCCACCATCCTCGGTTCGCCGGAACGCCACTGCTCTACCACCATCACGACGAGTGGCTCGAGGGCGGTGACGTCCTGCTGCTCGCGCCCGGCGTGCTCGCGATCGGAGTCGGCCAGCGCACGCGGGCCGCCGGCGCCGAGACCCTCGCGCACCGGGCCTTCGACCGCGGGCTGGCCCACACCGTGCTCGTCGTACCGATCGCGCAGGAACGCGCGACCATGCACCTCGACACCGTCGTGACGATGGTCGACGTGGACGCGGTCGTGATGTACCCGGCCGTCGCCGACACGCTGACCGCCCTGGTCATCACGAAGCGCGACGCCGAGCCGCCGAGGGTCAGCGAGCCGCGGCCGTTCCTCGATGCCGCGGCAGCCGCGATGGGCATCGATGTACTGCGGGTGATCGACACCGGGCTCGACCCCGTCACCGCGGAACGCGAGCAGTGGGACGACGGCAACAACACGCTGGCGATCGGTCCGCGGCTGGCGGTTGCCTACGAACGCAACGTGGAGACCAACGCCCGCCTCGAGGCAGCCGGCATCGAGGTGGTCCCGATCAGGGGCAGCGAGCTCGGCAGTGGCCGCGGCGGCCCGCGGTGCATGTCGTGCCCGATTCGCCGGGACCCGCTCTAGCCGCCTGCCCTGACTGCTCGCGAAGGGCCGGATCAGGTGGCCGCGAGCGGAAGCGCGGGGCCGTCGTGGTGTGCAAGGTGGTCGAGCACCGCCGCCGGCTCGTTCGTGATCAGTACGTCGACGCCGAGCGCGACCATCGCGTCGACATCATCAAGGCGGTCGACGGTCCACACGTGCACCTCGTGACCGCGAGCGTGCGCCCGCTCGACGTACGCCGGGTGGGCCTTGAGTGCCTCGACCGAGGGCCCGGCGATCGTCGCGCTCGGGCTGATGCCGCCGTCCCGCAGCCGCAACGGCACGCGCTTCATCAGGTGCACGGTCGCCAGATCCGGCGCGAGCGCCCTGACCCGGCGCAGGCCGGTCGGCGCGAAGCTCATGACCTGGACCGTGTCCTTGCCATTGCCGGCGGCATCCGCGAGGCCGAATCGCCGAAGCATCCCGACCAGCGTCTCCTCGACCAGACCGGCGTAGCGAGTGGGATGTTTCGTCTCGATCGCGAGCCGCACCGGCCGTTCGGATGCGGTCACGACTTCGAGCAGTCGCTCGAGGGTGAGGACGCCGGTGCGATCGAGGTCCGGCGCCTCCCAGCTCGCGGTCAGCAACGGGTCGGGCTCCTCGATGCCCGGATCGCGTCGCCAGGACCCGAAATCCAGCTCGCTGAGATCCGCGAGCTCGAGCGTCGAGACGACCCCGCGCCCACTCGACGTGCGGTCGACCCGCCGGTCGTGGACGCACACCAGCACACCGTCGCGGGTCAGGCGGACATCGCACTCCACCCCGTCCGCACCGTCGTCGAGCGCACGACGATAAGCCGCAAGGGTGTGTTCGGCCTCGATTGCCGAGGCGCCGCGGTGAGCGATCACGTCGGGACGGATGCGCACCCGCTCACTGTGACACGCGGACGGCACCATAGCCCGGCCGGTAGGTGAACCTAGAGTGAAGGTGTCGTCGCATGCGGCACGAGTGCGCCGACGGGGAAGGGCGACATGACGACCCGCGACGAAAGGTTGGCGCCGGCCGACCGCCGTATGTTCTGGCGGTGGGTCGGGGACGGTGTTCGCCCGTACCTCGGCTGGGCACTGGTCGTCCTCGGCGCGGTCGCGCTGTTCCTCGGCTGGTACGGCGTCTCCGGGCAGGCCCTCACGGCGAAGCAGCTTCCGTACCTGGTGTCGGGTGGATTGTCCGGGATCGCACTGGTCCTGATCGGTGCCGTTCTGCTCGCGACCGACAACCTTCGCCGCAACCTGGGTCGGCTCGACGGTGTCGAGCGAAAGGTCGACGACCTCTACGCACTGCTCGTCGCCGAACCCGTCGATGACGCCGGCGCCGGCCTTCCACCCGAGACGGCACAAACCGATCCGACGCCCTCGACCTCGACCTCGACCTCGGCGCAGGTGCCGTCCGCCGGCACGGTGGTAGCGGTCCCGGGCGGTACGACGTACCACCGGCCGAACTGCGAGCTGGTCGAAGGCAAGCCCGATGCCGCGCCGGTCGACGGATCCGGGATCACGGCGCGCTCGCTGCACGCCTGCCCCGTCTGCGAACCAGGTCAGCCTACGAGCGGCTGACGTGCTCGCCCTCAACTACGCCTTCGCGGGGCTCGCGCTCGGAGCGGTCGCTGCCCTGTCAGGGGTCGGCCTGATCATCACCTACCGGGCCACCGGCGTCTTCAACATCGCGCAGGGTGCGATCGCGATGATGGCGGCGTACGTCTTCCTCGCGGCCGTCCAGGACTGGCACTGGCCCAAGGCGGTTGCGGCGGTCGTCGTCCTGCTCGGTTTCGCACCGGCGTTCGGAGTGCTCGTCCAGCGCCTGGTGTTCCGGCCGCTGCAACGCCGCGATGCCTCGGCCGCCGAGTCGCTGGTCGCGACGATCGGTCTCACCGCGCTGCTGATCGGCATCGCCTACGAGATCTGGGGGCTTCAGGCGCAGTCGCCACCGAGCCTGCTCCCGCAGGGCGTGTGGCAGGTGGGGTCACTGACGATCCACATGGACGCGACCGGCGATCTCGCGATCGTCATCGTCGGCACCGTGCTGCTCGGTGTGATCACCCGACGAACCGCGCTGGGCACCTCGATCCGCGCCGTCGTCGACCGACGCGATCTCGCCCAGCTCTCCGGCATCGACGCCGACCGGGTCGCGGCGATCGGCTGGGCAACGGGCGTGATGATCGCGGCACTCACCGGGATCCTCATCGCCCCGGAGATCCAGTTCACCCCGTTCGAGCTCACGCTCGTCGTCCTCGAGACCTTCGCGGTGCCGGTCATCGCCGGCCTGACCAACGTGCCGGTCGCGATCATCGCCGGCCTCGCACTCGGAATCGGCTCGAGCGAGATGTCGCTGTGGTCACCCGCCGGCGCCGCCCTCAGCATCTGGGACGCCTTGCAGGCCAACCTACCGGTGGTCGCGCTGCTGGCCGCGCTGCTCGCGCGCAACCGATTCGCCGGTATTCGGGCGGACAGCGGTGACAGCTCCGATGCCGGTACGACGACGTCGCTCGCACGCCGCAGGTCAACCGAGTTCGGGGTTCGCTGGCGGGTCGGCATCTACACCGCGGCGACCCTCGCGCTGGTCAGCCCGCTCCTGTTCAGCGACACGAACCTCCGCCAGGCGCAACAAGTGCCCGCGCTCGCCGTCATCTTCGTGTCCATCGTCGCGGTCACGGGCTACAGCGGCCAGATCTCGCTCGGTCAAGCGGGGTACGCCGGACTCGGCGCGTTGCTGTTCGGCCGGTTCAGCACCGGCGCCCCCGAGCTGGTTGCGTTGCTCGGTGCGGCGATCGCGGCCGGCCTCGTCGGGTTCCTGACCGGGTATCCGGCGATTCGCCGCCGCGGGCTGTTCCTCGCACTGACCACGTTCGCGGTCGGCGCGTTCGTGAGCCGTTTCGTGTTCCAGCAGCCGTATTTCACCAACGGACTCCAGGTGTTGCGGCCGTCCGTGCTCGGGCTGTCGCTGTCCGGGGACCGCGCGTTCTACTGCTTCGAGCTGGTCGTGCTCGGCCTGGTCTTCCTGATCATGACCAACCTGCGCTCGGGCATGATCGGGCGCTCGCTGGTCGCGATGCGTGACAGCGAGACGGGTGCCGGTTCGGTCGGCGTCGATGTGCGCACGCTCAAGGTGTTCATCTTCACGGTCTCCGCGGCCATCGCCGGCATCGGCGGTGCGTTGTTGGCGCAGCAGGGTGGCGCGTTCTCCGCGGACTCCTTCGACCCGCTCGCCTCGAGCATCCCGTGGTTCGCCGTCGTGGTCGTGTTCGGCGCGGACAGCGCCGCCGGTGCCGTGCTCGGCGCCGCCCTCGTCGTACTCGTGAACTCGCTGACCGCCAACCCGGACGCCTACCAGATCGTGATCGGCGTCTTCGCCACCTTCATCGGGCTGCTGCCCGGCGGCGTCTCGGACGCGGCTCGACGGCTCGTGGACTGGCTGGCCCACCCGGCGGCGCTGGTCCGCCGTTACGAGGCGGTGCACCCGACCACGCCTTCCCGACACACCCTGACCGCACGCGGCGAGCAGGCCCGGGCCACCATCCAGGCACGGCGCGGCGTGAAGGCGACCGCGCGATGAGCGCAACCAACGGCCACCTCGAGGGTGTCGGGCTGGTCAAACGGTTCGGCGGACTCACCGCGCTGGACGGCGTCTCGGTAGAGACCCGGTCGGGCACGATCACCGCGCTGATCGGGCCGAACGGCGCGGGCAAGACGACGTTGTTCCAGTGCCTCACCGGTGTCGAGCGCCCCGACGAGGGACGAGTGCGGCTCGACGGTCGGGACATCACGACGCGCAGCCCGGACGCACGTGCCCGGCTGGGCATCAGCCGAACCTTCCAGCGGCTTGCGGTCTTCGGCACCATGAGCGTCGAGGACAACCTGCTGGTCGGCGCCGAACACCGAACCAACGCGGGCGTCGTGCGCCGCGTCGGTGGGCTGCTGGCCGGACTGATCGGGATCACCGTCGGCGACCAGGCCGCGCACCGTCGCCGCGTCGACGGTGTCATCGACATCCTCGGGTTGGACGCGGTACGCCGGGCACCCGCCGCAACCTTGTCGACCGGCACCCTGCGGCTGGTCGAGCTCGGCCGGGCGTTGTGCCATGACCCGGAGGTGCTGCTGCTCGACGAGCCGGCGACCGGACTCGACACCGCGGAGATCGACAACTTCCAGCGAGTGCTTCGTGACGTGGCTTCCCGCGACGTGGCGGTGTTGCTGGTCGAGCACGACGTCGACCTCGTCTTCGGCATCGCTGACCGCATCTACGCGATGGCCGCCGGCCAGCTGATCGCCGAAGGCACTCCGGAGGAGATCCGGGCCTCATCCGCCGTACGCGAGGCATATCTCGACATCGAGCCTGCGGCCGGCTGATGGCGGTCGAGCTCTCGCTTCGCGGCCTGCGTGCCGGCTACGGGCCGGTCGAGGTCCTGCACGGTGTCTCCCTCGATGTCCCCGCCGGAGTGCTGACCGCGCTGCTCGGCCCGAACGGCGCCGGCAAGACCACGCTGCTCTCGGTCGTCGCGGGCCTGCTTCGCGCGCGCTCCGGCGACATCATCTGGGCGGGGCGGTCGATCCGCACGCTCCCACCGCACGAACGAGCCGCCGCCGGCCTGCTCTTGATCCCCGAACGCCGCGGGGTGTTCCCCGATCTCACCGTGCGCGACAACCTCGAGGTGTTCGCCGGATCCCGGCAGGGATGGGACCCGGCTCTGGATCAGTTCCCGATCCTGCGCGAGCGGCTGGATCAGCCCGCCGGCTCGATGTCCGGCGGCGAGCAGCAGATGCTGGCGATGAGCCGGGCGCTGCTGCACAAGCCGCGCTTGCTGCTGCTCGACGAGATCTCCCAAGGGCTCGCGCCTCGAGTGACCAGGCAGCTGCTGGACGTCGTCGCCGCGCTCGCCAAGACAGGGACGACCGTCGTCCTGGTCGAGCAACACCTCTCCGACGCGCTGCGCATGGCCGATGTGGTCTACGTGCTCAACCGCGGAGCGATCGAGTTCGCGGGCGAGCCCTCCGAGCTGACCGCCCAACAGAAGACCGCGGCCGGCTGATCAGTCCGCGGCGTAGCTGAAGTTCGGGACGCGAAAGCAGTTGGTGTCCATGTTCGGGACCTGGGTCACCCAACTGTCCTTGGCGCTGTTCCAACGCGCGACGTTCAGGCAGTTGCGAACCTCGCTCGGGTGCGATGAGGAGTCCGAGAATCCTCTTGGCGTCAGCAGCCCGTCGCCGGTGAACAGCTGCTTGCGGTACATGTACTTCTCGACACACGGCCGGGTGAGATCCGCGCCACAGCTCTGCGCTGCGTCGGCGAACCACAAGGCACCTGCCCAGGCCTCCAGCGCCCATTCGCTCAGCTGCTTGGCGCCACCGTCACCGTCGGCCGACATCTGCTGGCGGAACAACGCGACCTGGTGATACTTGGTGTCCTCGTAGTTGCGGGTGTTGCCGGTCACCCAGAGCTCGTTGCGGCAATGCGGCGATGCGGCGTACTCCGAATTCACCGACTGGTTCCAGGCCTGGGTCGTCAGCACCTTCGCGGTGATGCTCACGTCGTTGTCGTCCAGCGCGGCGCAGAGCTTCTCGTTGCCGCCGTTGTCGAGCGCGTCGTAGACATACTGCACGCCCGCGTGCTTGAACGCGATCGCGACCGCGTTCCAGTCCGGCAACGCGAAGTTGACGACCTTCGTCAACACGCTGTAGCCCTCGAGACGAAGCCCTTCCGCGATGCTGTTGCCGTACCGCTCGGAGTCGGACTGGTTGTACTCGACGACACCCGCCTTCAGCGGTACGTGCGGAAAGTGCACCTTGAAGAAGCGGTAGACCTCGGTGCCGCCGTAGAGCATTCCGTTGAGCCCAGGCTTGCCGTTGCGCGGATACGACTCGCCGTACAAGTCGAACAGGTTGTGGTAGGTCACGTAGGAGTTGTCGATCGGCTGCGCGCCGATGTCGGGGACGTTCTGCGAGTTCACATATCCGGCGCCGGCGTAGTCGATCGCCGCGTTGGAGACCAACGCGAAGACGTGGTCCTTGTCGATCAGCGTGTGCGCGCAGACGTTGTTCTCGATCGACGACCCCTGGTCATCGCAGGTGTGGAGCACGAGCTGCCGGCCATGGATCCCACCATGAGCGTTCGTGTAGCGCACGAACGCCTGCAGGCCGTACTCCGGGCCGACGAAGGACTCGGGATCGAACGGGTTCGTGATGCTCGCGATCTGTCCGATGGTGATCGTCGTAGGGGTCACCCCGACGGCCGAGGCCGTGTTGCCGTCGTCCGAGGCGGTCGGCGACGAGGACGCGCCGGTCGGGCTGCTCGCGCCGGTCGTCGGATGTTCCTGCGAGCTGAAGGCGCTGTTGGGCAGTCGGGTCCCGCACGCCGCAACGACGAGCAGCAGCACTGACGATGCCAGCGCGGTGCCGAATCGTCGGTGGCGCATCAACGTCCTTCCGGAGCGATCTCTACCCGGTCAAGCAGATCGTGCAGGCGCTCCATTCCCAACCCGACCGCGAACCAAAACGGCGCGTACGCCGGCCGGACCAGCCCGCGCCAGTTCGCCGGTACCGCCTTGCGGCCGCGCGCCCGCGTGTAGTCCCACGGCACCTCGCCGGTAACGGCTCGGAGCGCTTCGCCGGTCACCGCTTCGACCGCGAAGATGCCCATCATCCAGGCCAACCCGCGCTGCCACCACGGCCGCCCGCTGCGCCGGGCCGCGTCGTACGCCGGCTCGAACAGCACCGCGGCGCTGCCGTAGATCGGCAGCATCCATGCATACGTCGTACCGGTCAGCCGCCAGTTGCCGTCGCGTCCCCGGCTGCGGACGGAGGTGGTGACGATCTCGCTGCACCATCCCGCCAGGCCGTACACCAGCGCTCGCTGGCCGCGCGTCAACCGGCTCATGGCTCCATCATTGCGGCCCGCAGGCGGCGCCGCCGCGCCAGGACACCCGGTGCCGTGGCCAGCGCGGCAACCGCGAAGGACAGGATCGACGCGCTCATCCACGACCGGACGCTCAGATGCAGGCCGTGGTCAGCGTGCACCCACAGCCGCGCCCACCACCCGCCCGCGCTCGGCTCGATCAGCTGGTAGACGACGAAGCCGAGCAGCCACGGAACCACCATGGCCGGCCGCGCCGGCGCAACCGCGCTCACGTCCCACGCCCGCAGGCGGTGCGTGGCGTAGTAGTCGACCAGGAAGACGGCGGTGAGCGGCACGAGCACCGAGGCGAGGAGCAACAGAAAGTTGATGTAGTTGTTGATGTTCAGCGCGAGCGCGCCAACGGTCGCGATCGCACCGACTGCCACGGCGAACCATCGCCGGTCGAACCGCGGCCACACGTTCTGCATCGAGACGACCGCGGAGTAGCCGTCCGCGAAGGACTCGTCGAGCTCGCGCAGCACCAGGACGCCGAACGCCAGCCAGCCGGCCGGTACGGCGATGAAGGCGCCGAACATGTCGTGTTGCAGGTTGGCGTCGCTGGCGGTCACGACGGTGGCGAGGGCGACCAGGCCGAGCAGGTAGCCCGCGACCTGCGTGATGGTGTATCCCACGATCGCGCCGCCGAACGCGCTCTTCGCCGACCGCGAGTGCCGGGTGTAGTCGCTCGCGAGCGGGGCCCACGACACCGCGACCGCGATCGCCACGTCGGCGCCGGCCCAGAACCCGTGCCACGAACCATGGGTCAACGACGGCAGCGGATGCCGCAGCAGCTGCACGAACAGGTAGGTAGTGACCACCGTCACCGCCACGATCGCGTAGCGCCGGAGAATCCGCACCACCCCGAGCGGCCGGATCGTCATCGCGACGGTGAGCCCACCGGCGATGACGACGTACGGCCAGCGATGCGCATGCCAGGGGAACAGCTGCTGCGCGGCGGACGCGATCACGACGATTTCGAAGACCGTCCAGCCGAGCAGCTGCAAGACGTTCACCGCGGTCGGCAAGTAGGACAACCGCCGGCCGAACAACCCTCGCATCAGCACCATCGACGGTGCTCCGGTCTGCGCACCCGGTACGGCGGCAGCCGCGATGAGCAGCGCGCCGAAGCCGGTGCCGACGATCACGGCAAGGCCGGCGGCAAGGAACGAGAGCCTCGGGCTGCCGGCCGGCGCGAGCACGCTGACCGCACCTACCGGAGCGAGGATCGTCACGCCGAGGTTTCCCCACAGCCCGATCTGGTCCAGCCACCCGAGCACCTTCGGCGCGGGTTGGTCGAGGGTGAGGGGCACCTCGTTCTGCACGGCTGGACTGTCGACTGTGATGGCCATCGGTCCACTCCCTACGCCGGCATGACCCGGTTCAGGTTCGGCGGTCGGCGACCGGCAGTCGCCCTCTCAGCCCGGTCGCCCGGACTCCCGCGGGTAGAGCCCGAGGGTACGCCGAGCGGACTCACTTCAGCAGGCGGGACAACCGTCGGTCGGCCAACGGCTTGCCGCCGGTCTGGCAGGTGGGGCAGTAGTCCAGCGCGGACGTGGCGAACGACACCTCGCGAACCGTGTCGCCGCAGACCGGGCACGGTTGCCCGGCCCGGCCGTGCACCCGCATCGCCAACTTCTTCTCGGCCTTGAGATCGGCCGCTCGCAGCCCGCGAGCTCGCTCCAAGGCAGAGGTCATCGTTTCGCGCATCGCGTCGTAGAGGCCCTTGACGTCGCCGGCGTCGAGCGTGGCCGCGAGCCGGAACGGCGACATCTTCGCAACGTGCAGGATCTCGTCCGAGTAGGCGTTGCCGATCCCGGCTATGACCGACTGGTCCCGCAGCACTCCTTTTATCTGGGCGCGGTTGCCGTCGAGCAGCGCAGCGAAACGCTCCAGCGTGAAGTCCTCACCCAGCGGATCCGGCCCGAGCCGGGCGACGCCCGGGACGTCGTTCGGGTCGCGGACGACATACACGGCAAGCCGCTTCTTGGTGCCTGCCTCGGTCAGGTCGAAACCCGACCCGTCGTCGAGGTGCACGCGCAGGGCGATCGGTCCCTTGCCCGGCTTGAGCAGCGCGGGCGGGAGCGACTCGCGCCAGTGCAGCCAGCCGGCCCGCGAAAGGTGGGCCACCAGGTGCAGCCCGTCGACGTCGAGGTCGAGGAACTTCCCGTGCCGCGCCGCGCCGGTCACGGTGAGCCCGGCGAGCGCCGTAATCGGCGGGTCGAAGGTCTTGACCACCGCGATCGACGCCACGTCGATTCGCGCGACGACGTGGCCGACCACCCGCTCGGCGAGGAAGTCGACCAGCGCCTGGACCTCGGGCATTTCCGGCACGGGTCAAGTCTGCCCGCTGCGCGAGCCGGGCGTCAGCCCACGGACGCGCCGGGCGTCAGCCCACGGATGAGTCGGGCTCGGCCCGCGGCGGGCGGAGTCCGACCGCGCGGACGGCGACGATGCCGACCGTCACGACGCCGACCGCGCCGATACCCGCGATCACGTAGCGGGCGGATACGAGCGAGCCGATGATGCCGGCCACCGCGATACCGATGCCCTGCACCGTCATGAGCCCGCTGCTCTGAATGGTGAACAGCCGGCCACGGATCGAGGGCTCGCTCGCGGCGAGCACCAACGGGTCGAGGCCCTGGTTGTACGCCGATCCCATCCCGACCAGGACCAGCAGACCGGCCGCGCCCAGCACCGGAGGGCCGGCGACGAAGGCGATCGCCGGCACCAGCGCAACCATGGCCAGCGGCACGAGCAGCCGACGTTTGGTGGCGGGCGCCGTCCGCGCGACGAGGATCTCGGAGAGGATCATCCCGGCCGAGTAACCCGTGAACAGCAGGCCGGCGCTGGTCGGCTTGCTGCCTGCCTGTGCGGTGTAGGCGACCGCGAGCCCATCCGGCGCCGACGCGAATGCGGGCACGATCCAGGACAGAACCAAGAGGCGGCGCAGCTGCGGCCGGCCGAAGATGTCGCGCAAGCCGGACAGCGACTGGCGCACGACCGATCCCGCGGTGGCGGGCTCGCCGTGGACGGCCGCCGGGGTGCGCGGCGTACCGAAGCGCAGCAGGGTGGCCGAGGCGATGAAGCTCGCCGCGTCGGCGCCGAGCAGCCACTTCGGGCCGACCGCTGCCACCACGACACTGCCGGCCGCGAAGCCCGTCAGGACCATGATCTGGCTGATCGACCGCAGCATCGACCGGCCCGCGGGGAACAGGTCGGAAGGCAGCAGGTAGGCCAGGCTCGCCGCCCGCGCGCCCTGGAACAGGGGCGCGACCAGGCCGGTCAACAACAACAGGCCGAGCAGAGCGAGGACCGGCACCCGCGGGATCAGCATCGCAGCGATGCAGGTCGCGCTGATCAGGTCGCAGGTGACCAGCAGCCGCCGGGCTGGGAACCGGTCGGCAAGCGCGGACAGCACCGTGCCGCCGAGCCCCCACGGCAGGAAGGACACGACCAGCACGAGCGCGGACAGCAACGGTGAGTGGCTTCGCTCGTAGACGAGGATCGACAGCGCAACCTCGGCCGCGACCGTTCCGGCCATCGAGATCGAATGCGCCAGGTACATCCAGCGCAGACCGGGCAGCCGCAGCACGGCCGAGTAACCGCGGGCTTCGCGGGGCTCGACGGGTACGGCGGTCGTGGTCATGGGTCCAGGGTCGCCAGAATGGGCCGCGAGGGCGATACTTTCGGGAATGGCCGAATCTCCGGGCTCATGACCCGGCTGCGGTTCAGCGACAGCGACGCGCTGCGCTGCCGGTTCACCGTATCCCCGCTATGGGAGACCCACGCCGCGCTGCGGGTGGTCTACGGCCCACACCGGCGGCCGCTCTACGACCCCTGGCTGGCCCGTCGCCGGGACGCCGCCGACGCCGCCGAGCTCGGCCTGTTACGCGCCGTGCAGCCAAACTCCGGCTACGCCCCGGACTTTCTGTCACCGCCCCCGACGGCGAGCAACACCAGCGTCCGGACCGAGCTCGAGCGGGTCCGGCGTACCCCGCTGGACCGGGTGGTCGCCGAGCTCACCCGCTGCCGCGACCAGATGCCCGCCAATCCAGCGGCCGAGGCGCTGGACCCACTGGTGTCCGACCCGGAGCGGGCGGTCGCCGAGCTCGTCGGGGTGCTCGAGCGCGCGTGGCATGTGCTGGTCGAGCCGGACTGGCCGGCGATCCGCCGGATTCTCGACGACGACATCGCCTACCGCGGCGAGTGTCTCGTCCGGGCCGGTTGGACCGGGCTGTTCGCCGACCTGCACCCGGGCCTGGGCTGGGAGGACGGCGAGCTGGTCGCCGAGCGATCAACCGACGCGGACCGCGATCTCGCCGGCAGCGGCCTGCTCCTGGTGCCGAGCGCGTTCAACTGGCCGCACGTTTCGGTGATCGTCGACGCGCCGTACCAGCCGACCGTCGTCTACCCGGCCCGCGGGATCGCCCGGCTGTGGACCGCCGCACCACCGCCACCGGACCGGTTGGCGCGGCTGCTCGGGCGCAGCCGAGCGGCGATCCTCGCCGCGCTCGACCAGCCCGCGACCACGACCGGTCTGGCGGCCGACCTCGCCCTCGGGCTCGGCACCGTGTCGGAGCACCTCGGCGCGCTGCACGGAGCGGGCCTGGTCAGCAAGCGCCGAGCCGGGCACCAGATCCGGTATTGGCGCAGCCCGCTCGGTCAGGGGGTGATCGACGCCGCCATCGACTGACCCGGCCTCAAGACCAGGTCGTGCGGCCAAGTCGGATCGCAGTAGGAAGTTCCCTCTTGTCCGTTGTGTCCGGCCGTGGCACAGTGCTCGCGGCGGGGGGTTCGCCGACACCTAGGGGTCACCGTGCAACCTCGCCCACTCGTCACCCTTTCCGCGGTTGTCGCGACGGCCGCCGCACTCACCCTGGGGAGCGCCGCGGCGTCATCGGCAGCTGCCACGCCGCGATCCACGTCGCTCGCGCCGGTCACGCATGCCGCAGAGCACGGCGGCAAGGTGATCGTCATCCTCAAGAACCAGTACCACGGCTTGAAGATCAAGGCCCAGGGCAGGCAGCGCCAGGCGACGACGCTGGCGTCGCAAAAGTCGGTCACCGCCAGCATCACCTCGCACGGCGGCACCCAGGTCCGCCACCTGGTCAGCGTGAACGCGGTCGCGGCCAAGGTCACAGCCGCCGAGGTGCAGCGGCTGCGCAGCAACCCGGACGTCGCCTCCATCCAGCGGGACATGCCGATCGTGGCCCGGACGGCTCCGCAGGTGCCGGCGGCCAACATCAGCCAGCGGCTGTGCCCCTCGAACCCGAACAAGCCACTGCTCGAGCCGGAGGCCCTGGCGGTCACCCACTTCATGAGCCAACCCGCGCAGCCGGGTGATGCCGCGCGGATCGCGACCGGCGTCGGGGTCAAGATCGGCCTCACCGGCGTCAACGAGCTTGCCGGCAACCCCAACCTGATCCGGCCCGATGGGAAGCACGTCGTCATCGACAGCCCGACGCCCAATGAGGACGACTCGAACTTCGACGGCGGCGGCGACGAGTGGTACGGCGACGCCTCGTCGATCGGCGGTCAAGGCACGGTCACGTACGACTTCTCCAAGGAGCTCCCGTACTCGAACCTGCCGGCCGGCTGCACGTTCCGGATCGTGGGCATCGCGCCAGGAGCCTCGATCGTCGACACCGGCTACTTCGGACAGGGCACGTCCGACGTCCCGACGACGGAGTCGGAGGCGATCGCCGGCCTCGACATCGCGGCGATCGATGACGGCGTGTCAGTCGTCTCCGAGTCCTACGGCTACGGTGCGATTCCGGGCCAGACCGACTTCAGCGCCATCACCGAGGCAAACGACGAGCTCGTTGCGGCCGGCATCACGGTCGTCGAGTCGGCCGGTGACTCTGGCGTCGGCGGGACGGTCGAGGTGCCGGCGTACGACCCGAACGTGATCGACGCGGGTGCGTCGACGACCTACCGGCTGCTCGCGCAGGCCTGGGGCTACAAGCACTGGGACGACAACCAGATCGCCGCGCTGTCCTCGGGTGGAACCACGCCTGACGACAACGTCCTCGACCTCGTTGCACCCGGTCAGGGCGGCGAAGCCAGCTGCAGTCCCGCCTCGCCCACCTGTCCGCAGACCACGCTGACCGAAGCATTCGGCGGGACCAGCGAGTCGGCGCCGTTCATCGCGGGTGCGGCCGCGGACGTGATCCAGGCCTACGCCGACTCGCACGACGGGGCACAGCCCACGCCCGCGATGGTGAAGCAGATCCTGACCGGGACCGCGCAGGACATCGGTGCGCCCAGCGACGGCCAAGGTGCCGGTCTGCTCGACGTCGGAGCTGCGGTTCGTGCGGCTCAGCAGGAACCCGGCTCCACCGTCCGCTCGTCGTCGAGCGCGCTGCTGCCGACCCCGACCCAGGTGAACGTGAGCGGAAACGGCGGGACCTCGAGCCAGCAGAGCGTCTCGTTGTACAACGCGTCCAACCGCCCACAGACCGTGACCGGGACCTTCCGGCGGTTCAGCCGGCCGTGGCAGATCGGGCGCACCGTCACTGAGCCGGTGACGGCGCCGCCGTCCTCGCAGCCGCTGCCGGCCGAAGGCGCGCAAGCCGCGCGGGACATCACGATGAACGTGCCGAGAGGACTGTCGCAGCTCGGCGTCGACATGATCACGCCGAACCCGAACAACGACGCCGTCCTGTCGCTGCTGCTGTTCGACCCTCGGGGCCACCTGGCCCAGGTGTCCTACGACTACTCGGACACCCCGACCGGGCCGGTGTCGAACAACGAGCATGTCTCGATCGACAACCCGATGCCGGGCAAGTGGCGGGCGCGAATCGTCTGGAACAACGGCCGAAGCCACCTGCAGGACCCGCCGGCCACGCCGGGCAGCTACCGCGGCAACATCTCGGTCCGCTTCACCGGACAGGCCGAGATCGACAACCGCGCAAGCCGGGCGGTCACGATCGCCGCGCACTCCAGTGCCACGATCCCGCTGACCGTCAGGCTGCCCTACCAGCCAGGCGACCGCCCCGAGTCGGTGCAGTTCACGTCGAACCGCGGCACGAGCGTGTCCGTGCCGGTGACGCGGCGCACCCTGATCCCGTCGACCGGCGGCCGGTTCCGCTGGCAGATGGGTAGCAGCGTCGCGCGCGGGTTCGGTCCGTTGAAGAGCATGCAGATCGACGTACCGCCGGGCGAGAACGACCTGCGCATCACGTTCCACACCGCGGATACGAGCCCGGACAACATCATGGACTACTTCGCGGTCGAGCCGGACGGGCTCGACGGCTACTACGACCGGACGCCGAGCACGACACCGGAAGGCGTCGGCGCGAGCCATCAGCTCGGCAACGCGGCGATCGTGGTTGCCGATCCGACGCCGGGGGTGTGGACGATCCAGGCGATGATGGATCTCACCACCAGCGGCAAGGAGTTCGACCAGACGATCCGGGGCGACATCAGCTTCAACACAGCCCGGACCACACCGGTCTCGATTCCGGACAGCTCGGCGACCGTATTGCCGCAGGGCAGCAGCAACACCGTAAGCGTGCAGGTGACGAACACCACCGGCGTCGGCCGGACGTTCACCCTGCTGTCAACCAACGGCGACGTCAGCGGGCCGAACGTCTACATCGCACCGAACGCCACCGCGCTCGTCACGGGCACGCTGACACCGACTGCCGCTCCGGCCACCGATGTCAGCGGGCTGATCGCCGTGGTGAGCAACGGCAGCGCCCTTTCGCCGCTGCTCGACAGCCAGGGTTACTTCTTCGACCTGCAGACGCTGGCTGCCTATCCCTACGAGTACACGGTGGGTCCACCCGGGTCGTAGCAGCAGACGCGCTGACCGGCGTCAGGCGCGCCAGGTGCCGGGGCGTGGCTGCGCTCCGGCTGAGGCGTCCTACCCGGCGTCCCACGGGGAAGCGGCCGGCTTCGTCGTTATCCACCGGTGCCGCGAAACTCTCCCTCGTGCGGACGGCGCGGATCGGCCTACGGCGCCGACGACGGTCCGGTCGCCGTCGGGCTCGAGTCGGCCGACGGGCTCGCAACCGGCCCGGTGACGCCCAGTCCACCTTGCACGGTGTGGCCCGAGCCATCGGTCAGCCGGATCTGCGCGTCGACCGGTGCGATGGCAGGCAGCTTCAGTACGGCGATTCCCTCCTGCACCGACATCGAGGTCCAGGATGTGCCGTCAGCGGAGTACGACGCAGTCCGGGTGTCCGGCGCACCGACGACGACCAGCCACTGCGTGGTCGCCGTGTCCAGATCACCTGCGTCGTACGTCGGCGTCTGAAAGGCGAGATACGACCCGTCCGTCATCGACGGGCCGACGCTGACCGACTCACCGAAGTCGGTGACGTTGTTCCATCCCTGGACGAAGCCGGGAACCTCCCCGCGGTCGGCAGTCGGGTCGCTGACGACGAACTCGGTCCCATCGGACATCGTGCCCTCGGCATAGACCGTCTGCGGCTGGCCCGGGTCGACCGCGTCGAGGAACGCCTGGCTCGGCGCAGTGCCGAACCGGCGGTCCGTGGGCCAGTTCGTCCACACCAGCCCGGCATCGTGGTGGTGGCTGGCCTGGCTCGGGCGGGTAACTGGCGGCTCGGAAGGACGGCTGCCCAGCAGCACCTGCGAATGCGCGGGACGCCCCGCCCACGCCGAGATCGCGACCGCACCGACGACGACAGCGCCGGCGGAACCGGTCGCCGCGGCCGTCGTCAGGGTGCGGCGCCGCCGCCGGATCCGCTGACCTCGCCGGGTCGCGATTTCGGCGAGATCCAGCGGCAGAGCGACCCCTTCAACATCGCCGGCAAGGGTCTCCCGCAGCAGCTCGTCCAGGTCGATCATGATCCCTCCACTCCCACGAGTTCACTGAGGTCCGCTCGTTGACGGAGCTGGGTCAACGCTCGGGAAATCTGGCTGCGCACGGTCGCCGGCGAGCAGTCGAGCGCGTACGCGATCGCGGCATCATCCAGGTCCTCGAAGTACCGGAAGACGATCGCCGCCCGCTGCTTCGGCGGCAGCGCACGCACCGCCGCACGGACCAGATCCGCGATCGCAACGTTGTCGGTCCGGTCCTCCGCGACGCGGTCCAGCAACGGCCCGGGCGTGAGGTGCTCGCGACGGCGTGAGCGCCACCAGGACGTCCGCTGGTTGGCCATGATGCGGCGGATGTAGGCATCCGGCGAGCCCATCCGCGACACCCGGCCCCAATCGGCGTACGCCCGGGACAGGGCCGTCTGCACCAGGTCGGCGGCGTCGTGCTGGTTTCCGCAGAGCAGGTACGCCGTCCTGGTCAGGGCCAGCCCACGGGCTGCGACGTACTCGCGAAACGAGCTGTCGTCCACCACGCCTCCGAGCGGTTGCCGGTCAGACCTTCAACGCGCGAGTTGAGCTCCACGTTGCATCCTGCAGCCGACTTTCACCACCACCTGACCGCTGACAAGACCAGCCCTCCGGACGGACACTGCCGCCATGGGGGAAGACCCCGGTCTCCGGGTGCGGCTGCTCGGCGGGCTCGACATCGAGGGCGTCGACCTCGGCCGGCTCGGCAGCCGGAAGGCACGCGTGTTCATCCAGCGCCTGGCCATCGCGCGGGGGCGCCCGGTCGGCGTCGACACACTGGTCGACGTGCTCTGGCCGGAAGGTGATGCGCCGGCAAGGCCGGCGGCACAGCTATCCGTCCTTGCCAGCCGGTGCCGGGCGGCACTCGGCATCGATTCCGTCTCCCGCTCGGACGCCGGCTACGCGCTGTCGATGGGTTGGCTCGACGTCAGCGCCGCAGAGGCTCTGGCCGACGAGGCGGAGATACGACTGGCCGAGGGCGGGCGCGCGGCTGCCAGCGCCGCGGCCGACGCGGCGCTCCGCCTGATTCGCGGGCCTTTGCTTCCGGACGATCCGGACGCCGAGTGGCTGGCGGCCGACCGCGCAGCGGTCGAGCGTCTTCGGTCGCGGATCCTGCTCTTGAGCGCGGAGTCAGCGGCCGCGGCCGGCCGTCACCGCGACGCGGTCGAAGCGGCCCGGCGCGCCCTCGACCACGACCGGTACGACGAGGGCGCGCTGCGCGTGCTGATGCGCGCCAGCGCCGCCTCCGGCCGGGCGGCCGCCGGACTCGCGGCCTACGCCGAACTTGCCGAGCGGCTCGCGGATGACCTCGGAGTCGACCCGCATCCCGATACCCAGGCCGTGCACCTCTCGCTGTTGCACGCCGGCGACCCGACTTCGGCCTCAGCGTCGTGCCCGGCGGCGGTGACTCTGGCCGGTCGACAGGTCGAGCTGGACCGGCTGCAGGCCGGGTTCGACGACGCCTGCGCGGGGAACTCGCGGATCCTCGCCATCGAGGGTGAGGCTGGCATCGGCAAGACCCGCCTGCTCGATGCGTTGCTGAGCGCGGTCGGCCCGCGCTGCGACGTGCTGCGGACGGTCGCGTCCGGGGCGGGAGCGCTGCCGTTCGCACCGGTTCTCGACGTCCTCAGCCGGCGGCTTCGCGGCGCACCGGCGAGCGAGCGCGGCGAGCTGCTCGGCGCCGACGCGGAGGTCGTCGCGCCGCTGCTCGGCCTGGGCTCAGGAAGCGTTCGCGACGTGCTGGTCAGTCGCGAGCCCGGCGCGAACGTTCCGGACCTGCTCCAGCTCGCTCTGCTCAACGTCATGACCAGGCTGGCGTCGATCGCGCCGGTGGTGCTCGCGATCGACGACGCTCACCACGCCGATGCCGCAACGCTGGACTGGCTCGAGGTTGTCGCGCAACGCGCGGCCGGGCTACCGCTGCTCGTGGTCCTCGCCTACCGCTCCGGTGCCGGGCGGGTGCCGGAAGCGGCCACGGTTCTGCGCCTCGAGCGACTGGACCGCGCGGCCGCGGTCACGCTGCTCGGCGACGATGTCCCGGCCGAGCGCGTCGACGCGCTGCTCGAGCGCAGCGGAGGCAACCCGCTGTTCCTGGTCGAGCTCGCACAGTCGACCGAGGCCGAGTTGCCGGACAGCATTCGCCAGGCCGTCCTCGCGCGGCTCGCCGGCGACGAAGAGGCCGCATCGACGCTTCGCGCCGCGGCGGCGCTCGGCCCGGTCGTCGACGTCGACGTGCTCAGCAGCCTGTTGCGCCGACCGGTGCCCGACCTGCTCGACGACCTGGAGCTCGGTATGCGCCGCCACGTGCTGGAGGACGCGCGCACCGGTTTCGTGTTCCGCCACGACCTCCTCCGGGATGCCCTTGCGGCCGATCTGCCGTCGGCCCGACGCGCCTGGCTGCACCGGGAGGCGGCTCGCGTACTCAACGATCGGCCCGGCTCGGACCCGCTCGTGGTCGCCGACCACGCCCGGCTCGGCGGCGACCTCCAGGTTGCTGCCCGTGCGCTGCGCACGGCCGCCGGCCTCGCCGCCGAACGCTACGACCACGTCGACGCACTCCGCCTGGTCGACGAGAGCCTTGCCTTGGACGACTGCGCCGACGGGCACATCGACCGGTCGCGCCAGCTGCTCTTCCTCGGTCGGTACGACGATGCGCGCGACGAGGCTTCGCTGGCGCTCGGAAAGGACAGCGATGACGGCGCCCTGCAGGTCGCGACGTACGCGGCGTACTACGGGCGCGACTGGCCCGCGACCCTCGCGCTGGCCAACCAGGCGGCCGCTCGCACCGCGGATCCCGAGGTACGCCTCACCTGTCAGTTCCTCGCCGCGAAGGCGCTGCACACCACGGGCCGGCTGGTGGAATGCGAGCAGCGGCTGCGCGCGGCCGCCGATGCCGCGCCGGCCTCACCGCTGCGACCGTTCGTCGTCATCTGGACCGGCTTCCTGCACCTGCATCGCGGCGACGTCGAGCACGCCGAGGCGTGTCTGGCTGAGGAAACGGCCGCCCGCCGTGCGCCGTTCCCGTTCTCCGGGGTGTACGCCGACCAGATCACCGCGCATGCCCAGGTGCTCTTCGGCCGACCGCTACACGCGCTCGCCATCACCGAGCGCATGGCCGCGGCCGTGCAGGATCAGCACGCCGACCGTTTCACTGGGCGGGCCGAGGTCTACCGCGGCTGGGTGCTCTCCCTGCTCGGGGCGCCCGAGGCCGGCGATGCACTCGCCGCCGCGCGCGAGCTGGCAAGCAGCGCAGGAGCGCGGGAACCCTACGGCCAGGGGACGCTCGACCTGGCCGCTCTGTTGCTGCGGGCCGACCGTCTCGACGAAGCGGCCGCGCTGCTCGACGAGGTGGGCGCGCTGCTCGAGGGCGGCCCGATCTCCAATGGCTGGCGGATCGATCTGCGCCGCCGATACATCTCCGGGTGCCTTGCGCTCGCCGCTGGCGATCTCGGCTCCGCGACAGCGACCGCCGGTGAGGTTCATCAGCGCGCGACAGCCGAAGGGATGCACCGCCACGCCGCTCTCGCGGACGCCCTTCGTACCCGCGTGCGGCTGCTCTCGGGCAGCGACGTACCGGCGGACGGCCTCGCTTCGCTCGCGCACACTCTGCACAACGTCGCACGACCGGAGGCGTGGTTGCTGACAGCACGGTTGGCAGCGGCAGCGCGCAACGACCGGCTCGCGGCGCTTGCCCGTAGCTGGGCCGACGACTGGCGCCGCGCAGCCGGTGGCTACGCCGAGTCGTTCGCGCGGCTGGCCGATCGCGAGTTCGGCTAGCTCGCGACCGCGTCCAGTACGAGCATCGGCAGCTCGAACGGCGGCAACGGCGCGATCGCCGCATGCAGGTCGACGTCGATCTGCTGCTGCGTGTGCGGCGGCAGGTCACGAACGAACGCCGAGATGTGCGACAGCCCGAGCCGGTAGTCGATGACCGCACGCAACGGCAGGTCGTCGAAGGCCACCCGCACCTCGTGCACGGCGACGTGCTGGAGGCCAGCACCTCGCGCCATCGAGTCGAGGGCGGGCACGGTACCGAATCTCGGCAAGACCTCCTTCTTCATCGCGACGTACCAAGCCGGCGCAACGAAACCGTACGACGCCAGCACGCGGTCGACAGCGGCCTTGATCGGATGGTCATCCGCACCGAACGTCGTTGTCACGATCCGGCCGCCTGGTCGGCAGACGCGCGCCAGTTCGCTCAACCCGAGAGAGGGCTCGTGCAGATGGTTGATGACGAACGCTGCAACGACGAGGTCGTGACTGCGGCTTGCGACCGGAAGAGCGCGAACATCGCCCAGCACCGTCGCGACCCGGGCACCAACCTGTCGGCTCAGCTCGATAAGCATGGCTGACGAGGCATCCACGGCGAGCACGCTCGCTCCCCTGCCCACCAACACGCGAGTCGCGGCTCCCGTTCCGGCACCGACGTCGGCGGCCGTCAGGCCGGACAGGTCCGGCGGCAGCCTGGCAAACGCGACCTCCGCCAGCCGGTCGTAGACCAGTTGCGGGCCGCGCGCCCAAGCCTCGCCGCTCGTGTAGGCCGCGGCCGGATCGTCGACGGTGCTCACGACAAAGTCGTCGCTGCTTTCATCGCGCGGGAGGTCCACCACTCGAGCTCGTCGGCGTCGTCGGCCTTGTTCCAGCCCAGTTGAACGAACGCTCCAAGCGTGGCCAGCGACAGCTGCTCGTCGAACCACGGGTCGGTCGCAACGCCGTACCACTCCAGGCGATTGCGGTACGCCGTGATCGCGTCGTCCTTCGGTTCGGGCACGCGGGCGGCATTGATCGCGAGGTACCACATGAGATCGACGCAGCCGGGCGCGACGCCCGGCCACTGCCAGTCGAGCAGCACCGTGCGGCCGTCGGCGTGCGAACCGAGGTTGCCCATCTTCCAGTCGCCGTGGACGAAGGTGGCGGGCGTCCGCTGGAGAGCGCGCACGAGTGGCCACGGATCGCCGGCCAGCTCTCGGGCGACCCGGGCGGCCGCGGGCGCGGCGTCGTCCAGGGCGGCCCAGAACCCCGGCAGCATCGCCGGCACCCCGGCACCGCTGCCGAGCGCGGCCTCGGTCTGCGCGGTCAACGGGCTGAGCGCTGTGTAACGCACCGACATCGCGGTCAGCTCGGGCATCGTGGCGAGCTCCCAGAACCTGACATGCAGCTGCGCCATGTGGTCGAGGAAGCGCCGGTGCTGCTCGAACGGCACCGGCTCGTCGCCTTCCGGCACGAGCGCCTCGGCGACGTCGCGCATCAGCAGCGTGGTCGTACCGTCCGCCGGGTCGAACGCGACCGCCTCGATCGCGTGATCGAAGCAGTCCGGCAGCCGGTCAAGGATGCCCATTCGCCAGCAGGTTCCGACCCGCGCGACGTAGTCACCGGTGGCACGCGCGATCCAGTCGAGCGAGGGACCGAGTCGCTTCACCACGTACGCCGCGCCGTCGATCACCACCCGCTCCATCGGAACCGCCGACTTGCCGTCGATGGTGGCCATCGGAGTCCGCGTTGTCGCGCGAGCAAGCAGCTCCTCTGCGCTCCCCGCGACCTCACGACCGGTGGTGTTCTCACGCACGGGCACGGTCCGCCTCTTCCATCTCGGCGAGGAGCCCAGCGTCCCACCGACCGCCGCACCACACCGTGTCCTTGGCGATCACCCCGCCGTCGGCCTCGATGACGTGTGCCTGGTGTGCCGCGAACGGAACGCCACCCTCGGTCCAGGTCAGCAGGAAGGTCACGAGCTCGCCGCCGGGCACCTCGGTCCGGGTCACGCTCTCGAACGCGCCCGGGTCGGCGTACCAACGCGCGAACTCGTCGCGGACCGCATCGGCGCCGGACCGGCTGAGCCGCCAGTTCGGGACCGTCGCGTCCAGCTGCACGTCGTCGGCGAACACCCCGGCCGGGACCGGCCGCCCCGCCTGCACCGCGTCCAGAAACCTCGTCACTGCCTCGATCATCACGCCCTCCTCGTGCATCGGTTGTGGACAGCGTGGGTGAGCGCGTTTGCAGTCCGTTTGCAGGCCGCCAGCCCGGCCATGATCGCGGGCGAGCGAGCTCAGCGGGGCCGCCGGACCGCAACACTTATCCCAACATTCATTGACGAGTCGAGATGACTCAAGGGCAAGCCGTCAGTCGCCGAAGGTTGCCTTCGTAGCGCTGTCCACCGTTTCACCAACCACGGTTTGCGAGTAATTCATGACCTCCCAGCTCCGGATATCCGGTCGCCGTTCGATCCTCGGCGCGTTGATCGCCGCCGTACTCGTGATCGCCTCGTTCTGGCTCACCGGCGCGGAGGCGTCGGCGACTCCTGCGGGCGGTGGGTCGATCGCCGGCACGAACGGTACGGCGCTGAGCGGCGGCAACGGCGGTTGCTTCTTCGCCGGCTGCGGCCCCTCCACCGTCGCGGGTAGCGGCGGTGGCGCCTCGTCCGTACAGACCTGTTCGGCGACCGATCCGACCTGTGTCGACAAGTACTACACCGGCGAAGAGCCGCGCCTCGTGGTCGCGGGCGGTGGCGGTGGCGCCGGCGGATACGACGGGTGCTCGGGCGGCAGCGGCGGTGGCGGGACCGCGCCAGGGTCGTACTACGGCAACTGCAACGGCGGTGGTGGCGGTGGCAATGGCACCGGCGGCGGCGGCCAGCAGCTGAACTGCACCGACGGCACGACCGGTGGCGGTGGAGCCACGCCTACCGCAGTAGGGACCGGCGGAGCCGGCGAGGCCGGACAGGAGAACGGAACCGACGGAACCGGCGCGATCGGCGGCGACGGCTACACCTCGCAGGCCAGCAACGGCGGCGGTGGTGGTGGCGGCGGTGGCTACTACGGCGGTGGTGGCGGCGGGGCGACCAACAACTGCGACGAGTTCGGCAACGGCGGCGGCGCTGGTTCGAGCTTCTCGGTCGCGACCATGACGGTGGGCAACGACACCACCGCGACCCCGGGCGTCTCGCTGTCCTACGGCAGCGGGCCGACCGTGCAGAGCTACAACCCCGGGCCGGAGCAGACCTTCGTCGTGCCCAGCGGTGTGACGAGCGTCGCAGTGGTCGCGACCGGTGGCACGGGCGGCAACAACGCGGAGAACGATGGCTTCGGTGGCTACGGCGCCGTGGTGACCACGACGATCCCCGTGACCGCTGGCGAGACCCTGTACGTCGACGTGGCGTCGAACGGAAGCAGCGCGTTCGCGGCTCCCGCGCCCGTCATGTCGGATGTCTCCGGATCGGCAACCTACGGTGGCAACGCGACGCTCACCGCAACCCTGCAGGACGACGGCCTGGGCCTGTCGGGCGAAACCGTCGACTTCACTCTCGACGGCAACGACGTCGGGACGGCGACGACGAACGGCAGCGGTGTCGCAAGCCTCACCGGCGTGAGCATCGGCTCGTCCGAGGCGGGCACCTACCCCGACGACGTCGTCGCGAACTTCGCGGGTGACGGCACCTACTCGTCGGCCACTGCTTCCGGCGACCTCGACGTCGCCAAGGCTGCGCAGCAGGTCGAGTTCACCTCGATCGGGCCGACCTCGCCTGGTCTCGGGGACACCTACGTCCCGACCGCGACCGGCGGCGGGTCGGGTAACCCGGTCACGTTCAGCATCGACGCCTCGACCACCAACAACGCCTGCTCGATCAACAGCGGCACGGTCAGCTTCGACCACGCCGGCACCTGCGTGATCGACGCCGACCAGACCGGCAACGCCG
>Ga0335074_10000475_pt1 | contig 57954 bp, 58 predicted proteins | sample Lox_Sample_23_FD_206715 | JGI IMG/M metagenome (GOLD analysis project Ga0335074, IMG submission 206715) | Soil microbial communities from Loxahatchee National Wildlife Refuge, Florida, United States - Lox_Sample_2.3 | ecosystem: Environmental > Terrestrial > Soil > Wetlands | place: USA...
AGCATCTGGGACGAGCCGATCGCCGGCCATGTGGCCGGCCGCGCCGATGCCGAGGCCACGCAGGCCAGGATCGCCGAGCGCTACGGTCACTTCATCCGGCGGTACCTGCGGGCCGACGTGACGCCCGGCGAGGACGCCGACGGGCTCGAGCAGCCGTTCACCTTCACCCACCCGCGGCTGACCCCCGACCGGGAAGCCGCGATCCGCAAGGCGGTCGCGGGCGCCGACCCGCGGGGCAGCCGGGTGCCCGCCTGGATGGCCCAGTCGCTGCTGGCCGAGGTCGACGCGCTGCGCGCCGACGAGAGCGACGCTTCGGCTTAGCCGCTCCACTCCCGAACGCGGGTCGTTTTCATGATCTCGGTAGGTTAGGTGCGCTATCTGCGTCTAATCGACCGAGATCATGGAATAACCGGCTACGGGCCGACGTGGACGTGGGCGGCCCACAGGGCGGGCAGGGTCGGGTGCCGGGCCCTGATCTTGCGGACCGCCCGGTGCAGGGCCGGGGCGGCGGCCGCGGCGTCCGGTCCCGAGGCGGTGAGGCCGGGGTAGACGTCGCTGGCCACCTCGGCCGCGATCTCGTCGTCCACGCTCCACAGCGTGCCGATGACGTGCGCGTAGCCCGCCATGTTGGAACGCGCCGGTGATATGGACGGCCTCGTCGGCCAGCTTCACCGGGTCCCGCGCGGTGTCGCACGCCGACAGGTAGGCGAGCTCGGCCCTGGGGATCCGCAGGCCCGCGATCTCGCGCACCGTGAGCGGATGATCTTCGTGATCGGCGAGCAGCAGCCGGGCGGCCGAAGCCTCTTCCGTTGAGCTCTCGGCATGACAGGCGAAGTGCGCCCTGGCATGCGCCGGGAGCGCGGTCAGCACGGCGGCGTGCGTCGCGTCGCCGCCCGACAAGATGTCGACATCGGCCAGGCGGCCGGCGATGTCGTCGGCTTCATCCCGCGCGCACGCCAGGTCGCGCTGGGATGGTGTGGATGGCATCGCCACCACCAGTACCCCGGGCGCCGCGGAGTTCGACGTGCCGGCGGCATTCGCGGGGCGCGCGGCGCCCGGCGCCGGTGACGGCAGGCTCGCCGCCGTCGGCAGGTACGACGACACCGCGCGGTCGAGCACGGTCCTGGCCGGCGAGGCTCCGCTCTCCCCGTGGTGGCCGGCCGCGTGCAGCGGAAGGAAGGCCAGCGGCCCGGTCGGCACCCACCACAGGCGGGGCCACCGCGCGTCGTCGGCCGGGGCGTGCTCAAGACCGATGGCCTCGAGGACCGGCCCGGCGATCGCGTCCCAGAGCCAGCCCAGCGTGGCGGCGACGCGGTCCGCGGCGGCCCCGGGCCGCCACGCGGCCGCCACGTCGGCGCGGAACGCCTCGGCGCGGTCCGTCGCCTCCTTCAGGGTGACCCGGGCCAGCGGGACGACGCTCAGTCCCTCGGCGCGCAGGATCAGCGCGTCGCAGCGGAACTCGCCCACGTTGACGATCACCACCGGGCCGGCCGCGGCCCGGGCGGTGAGCTCGGCCAGGCCCGGGGCCCGGAGGAAGTTCTCGAACCCCGGCCGGCTCCTGATCTCGGCGACCAGAGCGTCCCATCGCGCGGCGAGAGCATGCCGCTCCTGCGGGCCGGCCCCCGCGGCCGCCACCGGCGGCGGCGCCGTGACCTCGGCCGCCGTGCCCGCGACGCCCGGTCCCGGGTCGAGCAGGTCGCGCAGGCGCTCGAGCTCGGCGGCCAGATCCGGGTGGACCTCGCGCAGGGCGGTCAGGTCGCCGCGGGGGTCCAGGGCCTGGCGGAGCAGGACGCCGCGGCCGTGCTCCAGCAGTTGCACGGCCACATCCGGCTCGCCCGCGGCCAGCGCGCACGCGGCCGCGTTGGCGGCCAGGCCAGCGAACACCGACAGCGGGAGTTCCCGGTCGGCGCGGGCCAGGCTGCGTCGCGCCGCCCGGGGCAGCAGGCCCACGGCCAGGGTGAGCGGCCGCAGGGTGGCCGCCGGGTCGCTGGCCGTGAGCAGGCAGGCCGCCCACCTCTCCGCGGCGGCGATCCGGTCGCTGACGCCGGCCTGCTCGCTGGCTGCGACCCCCTGGAACCCGGCCACCGCCGCCGACATCTCGGCCGTGTCGTCGTTCTGGAGGGCGCGCAGGGCCCGCGCCCGGGCCAGCAACGTGGTCGTGGCGGCCCACTGCACGTGGCCTTCGCGGGTGGCCCCGGCGGCCGCCTCGTCCAGGTCCTGGTTGCCCCGGCCGGCCCGGTACCTGGCCAGCAGGGAATGACCGAGGTTGGCCTGGAACCTGGGATACAGCAGTTGACCCGGCCTGGTGGCGACCACCGCCGACCGGCACAGGGTCACGGCCTCGTCCAAGGCCGCCGGATCGCCGGCCGCGGCCGACCAGGTCAGCAGGTGCATGCCGAGATTGGAGCAGGACGCCGGCCGGTTCGGGTCATCGGCGGCCTCGGCCGCCAGGACGGCCCGGCCGATGGCTATGGCCTCCCCGACCAGGCGCGAATCCCACAGTCGGGAGCCCAGCAGGTAAAGCCCGGTCGCCAGCGCGGACAGCCTCCCCGCGCGCCACGGATCCGTTTCGGCAGTTTCGGCGAGGACCTCGCGGCACAGGTCGATGGACCGTTGCAGGTCGGCCTCCGGGCCCGAGTACTGCGCGCGCAACGTGAGCACCCTCGAGAGGTTGGCCTTCGAGCTGAGCCGGGCCTCATCCGGCGCCCCGCGGATGTCCATCGCGGCTTCGGGCAGCGCGGCTGCCTCGTCGAGCGGGCCGGGCTCGCCGGTGCGCTCGAAGAGCGACCATAGTGCGGTGCCGAGCTGGTGCAGCGCGGCCTGGCGCGTGCTCGAGCTGAGGCTGCCGCGCGTGAGCACCGACCGCAGCAGTTCGATCGACTCGGTCAGCCGCGGCCGGTCGCCGTTGCGCTCGTACATCCCGAGCAGCGACCCGGCCCGGTCCACGTCCGCCTGCGCGCGGACGTCGGCGTCCGCGGTGCCCTCGGCGCCGGCCAGGGGCGGCTCGGGCGGCCCGGTCCCGGCCTGCGCGCGACGCAGCAGTTCGGTGGCGACGCTGAGGTTCGTCTCGACCCCGGGCCGGGCCACGTGCCCGGCCGGAAACCCGGCCAGGGCCTGGCGGAACAGGTCCACCGACTCCTGCAGGTCGACCAGGCTCAGGCTGTGCTCGAACCTCCAGAACAGCGCGCTGCCGAGGTTGGCCTGCTGCACCGGGCTGACGGGATCTTCCGGGCCGCCCGCCTCCAGCGCGGCGCGTCCGGCCAGGATCGCCTCGTCGAGCAGGGCGGCGTCGCGGCTGTGGTTGGCCTGGGTCAGCAGGGTGTTGCCGAGGTTGGAGAGCAGGCCGGGGAGTTCGGGGTGACCGGGCGGGAGGAGCTCGATCGCCGTGCGGTAGAGCCGGGCGGCCTCCTCCAGCCGGGCGGGATCGCTGTCGAGGCCGTATTGCTCCTGCAGGGCGTTGCCGAGGCTGGACAGGGCCGGCGGGTAACCGGGATCGGACGGCGATCCGGCCGCGACCGCGGCGGCGTGGCCGCGCGCGTGCCCGTGTTCCGCGGCGCGGCTCTCGACGCGGCGGTCGTCATTGGCACCGACGCAGGGACGATCGTGACGCTCCTGCAGGCCCCGGACGCGATCCGGCGGGTGGCCGGCTGGGTGCGCGATCACGTCTCCCGGCACCAGGACACCATCAAGGTCGAGGCGCGACGGGGCGGCCGGTCCCTGACCCTGCGCGTCGACGGCTCGGTTCCCATCGACACCATCACCGGCTTCATCGCGGACGTCCTGGCCGAGGAGGACGTCCCCTCCGGCTGACGACGCGACAGCGCTGGCAAGCCGCCGCCTGGGCGGGCATCCCCCGCGGGGCGCGCTACTCTGCGCAGTGTCGCTGCCGCCGGCACGGAAGGACTGAGCATGAGCCGCGTGGTCGTCATCGGAGCCACCGGGCACGTCGGGACCTACCTGGTGCCGCGGCTGGTCCGCGGCGGCCACGAGGTGATCGCGATGAGCCGCGGCACTCGTGAGCCCTACCGCCCGAGCCCGGAGTGGAACGCGGTGACCAGGGTCACCGTCGACCGCGACGCCGAGGACGCCGACGGGGCGTTCGGCGCCCGCGTCGCGTCGCTGCGTCCCGACGTGGTGATCGACATGGTCTGCTTCACCGCGGCCTCGGCCCGGCAGCTCGTCGACGCGCTGCGCCCGTCACGCCCGCTGCTGGTGCACTGCGGGACCATCTGGGTGCACGGTCCGGCCCGCGTGGTGCCGGTCACCGAGGACGAGCCCCGGACCGCCTACGGCGAGTACGGGACCGGCAAGGCGGAGATCGAGGCGTTGCTGCACCGGGAGACGCGCACCGGCGGCGTCCCGGCCGTCGTGCTGCACCCCGGTCACATCAGCGGGCCGGGCTGGCCGGTGATCACGCCGGCCGGCAACCTGGACCCCGGCGTCTGGACCGCCCTGGCCACCGGCAAGCCGCTGGCCCTGCCCGATCACGGCCTCGGCGTGCTGCATCACGTGCACGCCGACGACGTCGCGCAGGCGTTCGAGCTGGCGCTGGCGCGCCCGGCCGCGATCGGGGGCAGCTTCCATGTGGTCGCCGAGCAGGCCATGACGTTGCGCGGGCTGGCCGCCGGCGTGGCGCAGTGGTTCGGCCGCGAGCCCAAGCTGGACTTCGTCGACTGGCCGGAGTTCGAGCGCCGGGCCGGCGGCGAGCACGCCGAGGCCACCCGCGAGCACACCTTCCGCAGCATCACCGCGAGCATCGCCCGGGCCCGCCGCGAGCTCGGCTACGAGCCCCGGTACAGCACGCTCGAGGCGTTGCGCGAGTCGCTGGCCTGGCTGGTCGCGAACGGGCAGGCCGACGTCGGCGGCCAGCCGGTCCCGGCCGGCTAGGCGCCGTCCGGGTAGGCGAAGACCTCGTCGAGGGGCACGCTGAAGACCCGGGCGATCTGGAACGCCATTTCCAGCGAGGGGGAGTAGCGGCCCTGCTCGATGGCGATGATCGTCTGCCGGGTCACGCCGACCTGCTCGGCGAGCTGGGCCTGGGTCATCTCGCCGTGGGCGAACCGCAGCGCGCGGATCGAGTTGGTGATCCTGGTCGGCTTGGTCATCGCGCTGGGCTCAGGCCCCGGTGGTAGGCGAGGAGCTTGACCGCGGAGCCGGCCACCGCCCACAGCACGAAGCCGAGGTAGATGACGTTGGCGATCCAGAAGTAGTCCCAGCGCGCCATGGCCATGATCAGCGCCGCCCCGGCGCCCGCGACGATGAACCAGCGGCTGGCGTGCTCGCCGAACCGGGAGATCTCGCGGTCCCGTACGTCGCTGCGCCGGCGGCCGCTCGGGCTCGCGGTCTCGACGAGGACGCGGCCCGCGATCGACCCGGCGATCGAGGCGCCGGTCGTCCACAGCAGCACGGCCACGTAGGGCACCTGGGCGACGGGGGTGTGCGCCGCCCGGCCGATGACGATGGCCAGGTAGACGCCGTAGGCGGCCACGCAGGTCACCAGGTAGACCCAGGTGCCCTTCTCTTCGTACGACATCGCTGCACCAAGCCCGTCATGTAAAGAAACTTTGACAGGCCTCAATGTAAAACAGACCGGACGTGGTGTCAAACTTTCTTTACCTCTGGTCCAGGCGGCGGCGGCGTGACATGATTCGACCGGCTTCGTGATCGCTGACCGATGCGCCGGGAGGACACCGCCATGTCCAACCATCATCTGTTCGACCTGACCGGCAAGGTGGCGCTGGTGACCGGAGCGGCCGGCGGGCTGGGCACCCAGTTCGCCGAGGTCATGGCCGAGGCCGGCGCGGACGTCGGGTGCGCGGACATCGACCTGGACGGGGCCGAGGCCACCGCGGCCAGCGTGCGGCGGCTCGGCCGGGCGAGCCTGGCCGTCCGCTGCGACGTGGCCCAGCACGACGAGGTGATGGCCATGGTGGCCGCGGTCGTGCAGCGGTTCGGCCGGCTGGACGTGCTGTTCAACAACGCGGGCATCGCCGACCCGTCGCCCGCGCCCGTGCATGAGTTCGACGTCGCGGGCTGGCACAAGGTGATCGACGTCGACCTGAACGGCGTGTTCTACTGCGCCCGCGAGGCGCTGCGGGTGATGGTCAAGCAGGGCAGCGGGAAGATCGTCAACATCGCCTCGATGTGGGGACTGGCGGGCGGGTCGAGCGTGTTCCCGGTGCCGGCCTACAACGCGGCCAAGGGGGCCGTGGTCAACCTGACCCGCGAGCTCGGCCTCGAGTACGCGACCCGCGGCATCCAGGTCAACGCCCTGTGCCCCGGCTTTTACCGCACCCGGCTCGGCGCCTACGACGACCCGGAGTTCCTGGCCGCGGTCACCGGCTTCACGCCGATGGGCCGCGTGGCCGAGGCGCACGAGATCCGCGGGCCCGCGCTGTTCCTGGCCTCGCCCGCCTCGGACTACATGACCGGGCAGACGCTGGTGGTGGACGGCGGCTGCATGGCCAAATGACGCCCGGCGGTCATGAGACGTTTACCTGCCTTTCCTAGCGTTCCCGCCATGCACGAATCAGACGAGAACGAGCAAGGCCATTCGGCGGCGGCGGGCGACGAGTCAAGGTTCAGCCGGCGGGGCTTCCTCGCCGGCGTGGTCGGGGCCGGGGCGGCCGCGGGCCTGGCCGGCGCGGCCAAGGGCGGGCTCGCGCCGCAGGCGGCGCAGGCCGCGACGGCCACCCCGGCGCTGCGGGGGGCCACGGCTCCGTCCGGACCGCCCACCACCACTCTGCCGCTGCCGACCACCACCGAACCCGAGCAACTGCTCCTGACCTGGGGCTCCGACCCCGCCCGGTCGGTAACCGTGTCCTGGTCCGCGCCCGGGACCGTGCCGCAGCCGGCGCCGTTCCTGGTCTACTCGAACCGACCGATCACGAAGGGCAACCCCGGCCGCAAGGTGCGGCTGCCCGAGCCGGCGCCGCTCGACGTCACGCGCCACTATCCCGAGGCCGCGTCGGTGAGCTTCACCGACGGGCTGAACGACCAGACCACGTTCTTCTACCACGTGCAGCTGACCGACCTGGAGCCCGGAACCCGCTACTACTACCAGGTGTGCGACGGGGCGGCCGCGCCCTCGGTGGCCGGGTCGTCGTTCGCGACGGCGCCGGCCGGCCGGGCCAGGTTCCGCTTCTCGAGCTTCGGTGACCTGGCCACGCCCTCATGGGATCTCAATACCTCGGGGAACATCTGGCACGAGTCATGCGACAACTCGTTCTACGCCGTGACCGCCGTCGAGAACCCGGGTGACGGCCGCGGGGCCCCGCTCTTCCATCTCCTGAACGGCGACCTGTGCTACGCCAACCTGGACATCCAGAACGCTCCAGGGGTGTGGCGCGACTTCGGCATCAATATGGGGCGCTCGGCGGCCAACCGGCCGTGGATGCCGGCCCTCGGCAACCACGAGGTCGAGTTCGGCGTGTGCGACGAGGCCGGCCAGGCCGGGGACGCGCCCGGCGGCGTCTCCGCGCAGGCCGCGGCGGGCAACTACTTCAACGGCCCGTACGGCTTCGGCCACTACCTCAGCCGCTTCCTGCTGCCGGACAACGGCGTGAAGAACTGGGACGGGAACCGGCTGCGCGGCAACTTCTACAGCTTCCAGGTCGGGACCGTGACGTTCATCTCGCTGGACGCCGACGACATCATCTACCAGGACGGCGCGTCCGCCTACCTCAACGCCGCGGCCGATGCCCCGCCCGAGACCACCACGTCGGGCGCGGCGATCCCGAACGGCACGGTCACCTACATCCACGGCTACACCGGCGAGCTGAAGATCATTACCGCCGACAACTCCGCGGTGCCCGACCGCGGCAGCGGCCAGCCCAACCTGCAGACGCTGTGGCTGGAGGAGACGCTGGCGAAGGCGCGCCGGGACCCGACGGTGGACATGATCGTGGTCTTCATGCACCAGTGCGCGATGTCCACCTCGGTGCCCGGCAATGGCTCCGACCTGGGCATCCGGCGGGCCTGGCTGCCGCTGTTCGACCGGTACCAGGTCGACCTGGTGCTGTCCGGCCACGAGCACGACTACGAGCGCAGCTACCCGGTCCGCGGCTACGACCGCGGCGCGCACGGCACGGTGGTCTCGCCCAACCCGGACCAGACCGCCGGCGACGCGGTGGACACCCGGCGCCCGCACGTCGTGACGACCAAGCCCGGCAGCGTCAACGGCGTCCCGGCCTGGGACACCGCGCAGGGAACCGTCTTCCTGGTCCTCGGCGGCGGCGGGACCAACGGCCCGGCCAACGTCTACGGCACCGACACCGCGGACGACCTGCCCCAGGCGAAGGTCATCACCCAGCGCAACGCGATCACCGGCTCGCAGGCGGCGGGCTTCAAGCGCAACGCCGCCGACTCGATCGAGGACGCGCCCTGGTCGGCGGCCACCAACGCCGGCGACGCCTACGGATACGCCATCTTCGACGTCGATCCGGGACAGCGGCCGGGCGAGACGACGATCACGATGCAGTACTTCGCCATCCCGGCGGTGAGCAACGAGGCGGGCACGGCCCACGACGGCACGACCACGCTGCCGACCAAGCCGTTCGAGACGTTCGTCTTCGGGCGCGGGATCCACCGCTAGGGTCGCCGGACAACAGCGCCAGGGGCGCCGGACAAGGAGCCTTCCGCCGGACAGGATGCTTCTTCCGGCGCCCCGCGGGCCGGAGCTACGCTCGTGTCGCTCCGGCCTGGAGGTGGGCGACATGACCGTCAGGTTCCCTGATGAACCCGGCTTCGCCGGCCGGTACGCGCCGATGCGGCTGGAGGGGGAGATCCGCGGCCTGGAGGTGATCCAGGGCGCGGTGCCGGACGCGCTGCGCGGTACCTACTACCGGGTCGGCGCCGACCCGGCCTGGCCGCCGTCGGTGCCGGGCGACTTCTTCTTCAACGCCGACGGCATGGTGTCGATGTTCCGGTTCGCCGACGGCCACGTCGACTTCCGCAGCCGGTATGTGCGGACGCCGAGGTTCCTCGCCGAGCGGGCGGCCCGGCGGTCGCTGTTCGGCGCCTACCGCAACCCGTACACCGATGACCCCGCCGTGGCCGGGATCAACCGCGGCCTGGCCAACACCAACGTCTACTGGCACGCCGGGCGGCTCCTGGCATCCAAGGAGGACAGCCCGCCGGTTCAGATCGACCCGGACACCCTGGACACCGTGGGCGAGTGGACGTGGGACGGCGACCTGTCCAGCCAGACCGCCACGGCGCATCCGAAGGTCGACCCGGTGACCGGCGAGCTGGTGTTCTTCGGCTTCGCCGCCAAGGGCGAGACCACCCCGGACATCGCCTACTACGAGGCCGACCGCGCCGGGCGGATCATCCACGAGGCCTGGTTCGAGGCGCCGTACTCCAGCATGATCCACGACTGGGCGGTGACCGAGCACTTCGTGGTGTTCCCGATCATCCCCCTGACCAGCGATCTGGCCCGGCTGAAGGCGGGCGGCCCGCACTACGTCTGGGACGGCTCCAAGGACGTCTATCTCGGCGTGGTCCCGCGCCGGGGCGGGCCCGAGACGGTGCGCTGGTACCGCGGCGGCAACCGGTTCGCCAGCCACATCATGAACGCCTTCGACGACGGGCGGCACATCTTCATCGACACCCCGGTGGGAGAGAAGTCCGCGTTCCCGTGGTTCCCCGACATCTATGGCGCGCCGTTCGATCCCGAGCAGGCCAAGGGCTACCTGTCCCGGTGGACCGTCGACACGATGGGGGAGGGCGACGGGTTCGGCGAGACCCGGCTGACCGAGTGTTCCGGGGAGTTCCCGCGCACCGACGACCGCCGGGCCACCCGCGGGTACCGGTTCGGGCTGATCAACCTGACGTCCGTGCCGGGCCGCCCGCCGCCCGCGGACGGCCTGCCCGGGTTCCGCTGGCTGGCGGCCATCGACCCGCAGACCCGGGCGATGACCATCCGCTACGCGGGCGACGACGCCACGGTGCAGGAGGCGGTGTTCGTGCCGCCGCGCGAGGACGCGGCGCACGGCGACGGGTACGTCCTGCAGCTCGTCGACCGGCACGCACAGGCCCGGTGCGATCTGATGATCCTGGACGCCCGGCATATCGACGCGGAGCCGGTGGCCACGGTCAAGCTCCCGATCCGGATGCCGGGCGGCCTGCACGGGAACTGGGTGACGGCGGACCAGCTCGCGGCCAGGGCGGAACGATGACCGGAGGCCTGATGACCGACGCGGAGCGGATCGCCGAGCTCGAGCACCGGCTCGGCACCGTCGAGGACGTGCTCGCCATCCGCAACCTGCAGCACGCCTACGGCTACTACCTGGACAAGTGCCTGTACGACGAGGTCGTCGACCTGTTCGCCGACGACGGCCAGGTCATCTTCATCGGCGGGATCTACCGCGGCCGCCCCGGCATCGCCCGCCTGTATACCGGCCGGTTCCGCAACCGGTTCGCCGGCGGCGTGAACGGGCCCGCCCGCGGCCACCTGCTCGATCACCCGCAGCTGCAGGACATCATCCATGTGAGCCCGGACCGGAGCACCGGGTACGCCAGGTTCCGGACCCTGATGCAGGCCGGCACGCACGAGAGCGCCGGCGAGCCCCGGCAGTGGTGGGAGGGCGGGCTCTACGAGAACACCTACGAGTCATCCGGCGGCATCTGGCGGATAAAGGTCCTGTTCTACCGGCCGTTCTGGCACGGCACGTTCGAGCAGGGCTGGGCGTACACGCCGCCCGACTACGTGCCGAACTCGTCGGTGACCTATCCCGAGGACCCGTACGGCCCGGACGAGCTGCAGGCCAACCCGCCGCGGCTCTGGCCGGACACCACGACGTTCCCGTTCCACTACCGCCACCCGGTGACCGGCCAGGAGGTTCAGCCGGGCCGGTAGGGTCTCGATCATGCCTGTCACCCTGAACGACGCCGTGCGTAAGCTTCTCGACGCCCCCAACCCCGCGGTCCTGGCCACGATCAATCCCGACGGCAGCCCGCAGACCTCGGTGATCTGGGTCGGCCGGGACGGCGACGATCTGGTCATCTCCTCCGCGGCCGGCCGGCGGAAAGACCGCAACATCCGCCGCGACCCCCGGGTCAGCCTGTCCGTCTACGACCAGGACGACCCCGAGGAGTACGCCGAGATCCGCGGGACGGCCACGGTGACCGAGGACGCCGGCCGCGCGCTGGCCGTGCGGCTGGCCGAGGAGTACGAGGGCCCGGGCGCGGGCCAGGCGTTCCTGGACCTGCCGCCCGAGGTGGTCCGGGTCGTGATCCGGATCACGCCGCAGCACATCGCGGGCCGCGCCGGCTGATGCCGGAGCTCCCGGAGGTTGAGACCGCCCGGCGGCTGATCGCCGATCAGGCCCTGCACCGGCGCATCGCCGACGTCGACGACTCCGACACGTTCGTCGGCCGGCCGCATACCCCGGGCCAGCTACGGGCCGCGCTGACCGGGCGCACGCTCACCTCCGTCGGCCGGCGGGGCAAGACGATGTGGTGCGAAACCTCCGGGACCGGCGAGTCGGCCGAGCCCGGCCCTGACCTCGGCATCCACCTGGGCATGAGCGGCCGCATCGTGGTGGTGTCCGCGGACGGGCAGGCGGCCGAGGGCGGCGGGCCGCGCCGTCGCGCCGCGCGGCCGCACCGGGAGGCCTGGGACCGGTTCGCGCTCGAGTTCGCCGACGGCGGGCGGCTGGTCCTGGTCGACCCGCGGCGGCTGGGCCGGGTGCGGCTCGACCCGGACCTTGACGCGCTCGGGCCGGACGCCGGGCAGGTCACGCCGGAGGAATTCCGGAGCCTGATCCTGAGGGGCACGATCGCGGTCAAGGCCCGCCTGCTCGACCAGTCCAAGATCGCCGGGATCGGGAACCTGCTGGCCGACGAGGTGCTGTGGCAGGCCAAGATGTCGCCGTCGGCGCGGGTGAACACCCTGGGGCGCCGGGACGCCGACCGGCTCTATCGTGCGCTGCAGTCCGCGCTGCGGTCGGCCATCGCCAAGGGCGGGGCGCACACCGGCGACGTCATCTCGGCCCGGCACCCCGGCGGCACCTGCCCGCGCTGCGGCGCGCCGATGGCGCACGGCACGGTCGGCGGCCGGTCGACCTGGTGGTGCTCACGCGAGCAGGCGTAACCGGCACCATCCGGCCCATCCATTGTCATAGCCGCCCGGAATAGGCACCATGAGCAGGTGATCAGCGTGTGCGGCTACGCGCCTCCCGGCTGGCTGGCCGCTCCCGCGAAGCCAGGGGTTGCCCGCGAATTCGATGTGCCGGTTCGCGGCCTGGATGCGGCGGTGCCGGTGCGTACATGGACTCTTGAAGGTATTCAAGACGCCGAACGGCTGCCGCTGCTCCTGGTGCACGACGGTCCCGAGTACGACGCGCGGGCCGGGCTCACCCAGTACCTGTCGGCCGGGATCGGGGGCGGCTGGCTGCCGCCGCTGCGCGCCGCGCTGCTTGGTCCCGGCCCCCGGGACCGCTGGTACTCGGCCAACGCGCGCTACGCCCGCGCGCTGGCGCTCACGGTGATACCCGAGCTGTCGCGGCGCCTGCGGGTCAGCCGCCGGATCGGCATGGGCGCCAGCCTCGGTGCCCTGGCCATGCTGCACGCGCACGCCCGGCATCCGGGCGCATTCGACGCGCTGTTCCTGCAGTCCGGCAGCTTCTTCACGCCGGACCTGGATCGCCAGGAGCGACGGTTCCCGTACTACCAGCGGGTCACCCGGTTCGTGGCCCAGGTTCACGAGGGCGAGGTGCACGCCGGCGGCCTGGCCGCCGCGCCGATCCCGGTCGAGCTCACCAGCGGCTCGGCCGAGGAGAACCTGGCCAACAACCGCCGCATGGCCGCGACGCTGCGCGACCGCGGCTACCCGGGGGCGCTGCACGAGGTGCCCGACGGCCACAACTTCACGGCCTGGCGGGACGCCCTCGACCCGTATCTCACCGCGCTGCTCCGGCGGCGGCCCGCATGACCCGGGAGGTCGCCGAGCTCTGGTCGGACGCGCCGGGGGGCGCCGGGGGGACGGTCATCCGCTACGGGCACTGGGGACGCCCGGTGCTGGTGTTCCCGACCGAGCGGGGGCACGCCTGCGACTTCGAGAACAACGGCATGATCGCCGCCGTGTCCGGCCTGGTGGACGCGGGCCGGGTGAAGTTCTACTGCGTGGACAGCTATGACGCCCGCTCGTGGTCCAACCACGACATCCCGCTCGAGCAGCGGGCGCGCAACCACGGCCGCTACGAGTCCTGGATCCTCGGCCAGGTCGTGCCGTGGATCTACCAGGATTGTGGTGGCGAGGAACCGGAGGTGGCCACGCTCGGGTGCAGCCTGGGCGCCTTTCACGCGGCCAACTTCGCGCTCAAGCGGGCCGACCTGTTCCCGCTGGCGCTGTGCTTCTCCGGCAACTACGACCCGTCGTCATGGGACGCCTGGGGCGAGCGCGGAGCCGCCGCCTATTTCAACAACCCGATCGACTACGTCGGGCACTGCAGCGGAGACCACCTCGAATGGCTGCGCGGCCGGGTCAGCCTGCTGCTGGTGTGCGGCCAGGGCCAGTGGGAGGACACCACCGGGGCCCTGGCCAGCACGAGGCAGCTCGCCGGGCTGCTGGCCGGCCGGGGCATCCCGCACGAGCTTGACCTGTGGGGGACCGACGTGCCCCACGACTGGCCGTCCTGGCGCGCCCAGGTGGCCAAGCACCTGCCGCGGTTCTGCTGACGAGAGGAGCCCGCCTTGACATCGACACGGCACCTCATCGGATTGCTGCTCGGGACCGAGGAGGACTGGCCGCGGGCGTTCGAGGAGATCCTGCGCCGGCTGGGACCGGTGCCCGGCACCGGCGGCACCCGGCACGTCTTCGACTGCGAGCGGATCACGATCGAGCCCTTCGGGCTGCGCGACCGCCCCCGCCACCGCCTGGTCATCGACCGGCTGGCCTACTGGTACTACCACCCGAGGGAATGGCTGAAGAAGATTGCGCTGATGGACGGCGTGTACCTGCTGAACAGCCCGTTCACGTTCCAGTCGATGGAGAAGCACGCGGCCTACTGCGCGATGATGCGCCTCGGCCTGCGGGTGCCGGACACCGTGCTGGTCCCGTACAAGAACCCGGTCGACAACGCCCGCTACGCCTACACCGCCGCGCGCTACAACCGGCCGTTCGACCTCGACGCCATAGCGCGGCGGATCGGCTACCCGCTCTACATGAAGCCCTACGACGGCGGCGCCTGGCGCGGCGTCTCGCGCATCAACAACCCCGACGAACTGCACGCCGCCTACGACCAGAGCGGCGAGATGCTCATGCACCTGCAGAAGGCCATCGACGGCTACGACGCGTTCGCGCGCTCGCTGTCGGTCGGCGCCGAGACGATGGTGATGCGGTTCGAGCCGGAACAGCCGATGCACCAGCGCTACGCGGTCGACCACAATTTTCTAACGCCCCAGGCCGGAGCCCAGGTGGTGACGATCGGGCGGCTGGTCAACGCGTTCTTCCGGTGGGAGCTCAACTCCTGCGAGACGCTCGTGAAGGACGGCGAGGTATACCCCATCGACTACGCCAACGCCTGCCCGGACCTGTCGCTGACCAGCCTGCACTACTACTTTCCCTGGGCGATCAAGGCGCTGGTCAAGTGGTGCGTGTTCGCCGTGGTGACTGGCCGCAGGCCCCGGCTGGACGTGGCGGCCGACCAGTACTTCGAGATCGCCGACGACCCGGACGCCTCCTACGCCGACAAGCTGGAGGGCTACCGCGAGCTGGCCGAGGAGTACTTCGAGTCGGAGCGGTACCAGGACTTCTGCGCGACCAGGCTCGGGCACATGGACGAGCTCGTGCTCGACTGGGTGGCCGGGCCCGGGTTCGACGAGCTGCTGATCCAGACCGTGCGCTCGGTCTACCCGCCGCACGAGCACGACCGGTTCATCGCCCACCTGCGCGGCCTGACCGGGCTCTGGGTGCGGGACGAGAGCGCGCGGCTGCGTTCGACCGCGTGAGGCCGGGCCCCGGCCGCCCGATGGGCCGCGGATGCTGGCGTCCGCACCTCCTGACGTGCGAGTCTGTAGGGGGAGCTGGTCTGCTTATCGGGTTGTGAGCGAGGCCTCATGGGTCGTGACATCCAGGCGATCAAGATCAGCGGCGAGGACCGGCGGATCTATCGCGACAAGGTGTGGCGCTCGCTGGAGGCGTTCGCCACGATGCTGCGCGAGCGCATGTTCGAGGCCGCGCCGTCCCAGGTCGGCCAGGAGATCGAGCTGAACCTGGTGGACTCGGCCGGGATGCCGTCGATGCGCAACGCCGAGGTGCTGGGCGCGATCGCCGATCCGGCCTGGGCGACCGAGGTCGGGCAGTTCAATCTCGAGATCAACGTGCCGCCCCGGCAGCTCGACGGCGACGCGCTGGCCGAGCTGGAGCGGGAGATCCGCGCCGACCTCAACGCCGGGGACGCCACCGCCCGCGGCTCGGGCAGCCGCCTAGTCATGATCGGCATCCTGCCGACCCTCGGCAAGGACGACGTCAACGAGGGGACCATGTCGGCCAACGCCCGCTACCGCGTGCTCAACGAGCAGATCTTCGCGGCGCGCGGCGAGGACATGGCGATCGAGATCGACGGCGCCGAGCGGCTGCTGACCCACGCGGACAGCATCACGCCGGAGGCCGCGTGCACCAGCGTGCAGCTTCACGTCCAGGTCAGCCCGGACGCGTTCGCGAACTACTGGAACGCCGCCCAGGCGGTGGCCGGGGTGCAGGTGGCGCTGGCCGCGAACTCCCCGTTCCTGTTCGGCCGCCAGCTGTGGCAGGAGACCCGGATCACCCTGTTCGAGCAGGCCACCGACACCCGGCCGGCCGAGCTGAAGGAGCAGGGCGTGCGGCCGCGGGTGTGGTTCGGCGAGCGCTGGATCACCTCGGTGTTCGACCTGTTCGAGGAGAACATCCGGTACTTCCCGGCGCTGCTGCCGATCTGCGAGGAGGAAGACCCGGTGGCGGTGCTGGAGAGCGGCGCCGCCCCGCAGCTCCCGGAGATGACCCTGCACAACGGGACGATCTACCGGTGGAACCGCCCGGTCTACGCGGTGGTGGCGGGCCGGCCGCATCTGCGGGTGGAGAACCGGGTGCTGCCGGCCGGCCCCTCGGTCGCCGACGTGATGGCGAACGCGGCGTTCTACTACGGTCTCGTGCGGTCGCTGGCCGAGGCCGAGCGCCCGATCTGGACGCAGATGTCGTTCGCGACCGCGGCCGACAACCTGCACGAGGCCGCGCGTCTCGGCCTGGGCGCCCACCTGTACTGGCCCGGGCTGGGCGAGGCCCCGGCCGCCGAGCTCGTGCTGCGCCGCCTGCTGCCGCTGGCCCGCGAGGGCCTGCGCCGCTGGAACGTGGGCGCCGAGCACGCCGACCGGCTGCTGGGCATCATCGAGCAGCGCTGCCTGACCGGCCAGACCGGCGCGGCCTGGCAGATCGCCACCGTCGCGGGGCTCTCGGAGCGGGCCGCCGCCGACCGCCCGGAGGCGCTGCGGCTGATGACCCAGCGCTACATCGAGCACATGCACGCCAACCTGCCGGTCCACACCTGGCCGCGGCATCCCTGACGTCGTCCCGGCCCTGAGCGTGTCACATCGGCCGCTCCGGCGGTGCTTAGCTGTCGGAGAGGATGAGAATGGACACCAGCTTCATGGCCCGCCTGGGATCCCCGCCGCAAGCCTCGCTGTCCGCCTTCGAGCGGTTTTTCCGCGAGCAGTACCCCGTCGTCGTGCGCATCGCCTACGGGGTCACCGGCGACGCCCAGGCGGCCCAGGACGTCGCCCAGGATGTCTTCATCTCCGCGTTCCGGCGATTCCCCGAGCCCGGCGAATCCGACCACGCCTGCGCCTGGGTGCGGGCCGCGGCGGCGCACATCGCGCTCAACGCGATCCGCGGCGAGCGCCGTCGCGACCGGCGCCAGCAGCTGGCGGGCGCCGGGGTGCCTCCGATGGGCCCCGAGGAGACGGTGCTGGACCGGGAATCCCGGACCGAGGTCAGGCAGGCCCTGCGCCGCCTGCCCCGGAGGGCCGCGACCGTGCTTGTGCTCCGGCACAACGGGCTGAGCTACGCCGAGGTGGCGCAGGCCATGAACGTCAAGGTGGGGCACGTCGGCACGATGCTCCGCCGAGCCGAATCCGCGCTACGCAAGGAGTTGCAGAATGCGTCACGTAGCTAGCCCGGTGCTGCGCCGGCTGGTGGACGAGCCGCTGGCCGTGCCCGACCGGGACCGGCGCCATCTGGCCGGGTGTGAGCACTGCCAGGCCAGCAGCACCGAGATCGCCGGGAACGCGGCCGCGGCCTCGCGATTGCTCGGCGCCCCCGCGCAGATCGCCGACGCCGACCTGGAGTGGATCCTGCTGCAGGACCGGCTCCGGCCGGCCGCGCCGCGGCGCGCCGACCTGCCCCGGACCCGGCGCATGCCGCGCCGCATGCCGCGCCGCATGGTCAACGTCTCGGTCGGCGCCGGGACCGCGGCGGTGATCGGCGTTGTTGCCGTGGGCGTGGCCGCCGCGGCCGCCCTGACCACCGTTTACGCTCCGACCCACGTGGCGCCGGTCCCGGTGAGCTCGAGCGACCTGCGTGCCGTGCAGAACCTCACGCACATCGGCACCGGTCAGCTCGCCGGCCTGCCGCCGTCGGGATCCCGGCAGCTCGCGTTCGGCGACCTCAGCTGGAGCACGTCCGGCCGCCCGCAGCAAGTGAGCTCGATCGCCGCCGCCCGGGCCCTGACCCACCTGGCCCTGCCCGCCCCGGCCACGCTGCCATCGGGCGTCGGCGCGCCCAGCAATGTCATGGTCCAGCCCCAGGTCACGGTGACCGTGCACTTCAGCCAGAGCGCCGGCTCCGGCGTCGGCGGCAGCACCCTGCAGATCACCGGCGGCCCGGCGATCGCGGTCCAGTACGGCGGCTGGTCGGGCGGCGGTCACGTCACCACGCTCGCCATCGTCGCCGCCCAGCGGCCGCTCGCGACCTCGACCGGGGCCAGCGCCAGCCAGCTTGAGACGTTCCTGGTGGCCCAGGCCGGCCTGCCGCCCGGCCTGGCCGAGGAACTGCGGCTGCTCGGCAACCCCGCCTCCGTCCTTCCCGTGCCCGTCCCGCGCGGGATGTGGGTCGAGAAGACGCGGATCGGCGGCGCGCAGGCGCTGCTGCTCACCGACTCCACCGCGTTCGCGTCCGGGGTGATCTGGGAGAGCCGCGCCGGGGTCGTCTACGGCGTCGGCGGCCTGCTGGACCGGGAGGACGTCCTGAATGTCGCCCGCCAAGTCGGCTGAGCGCCAGGCCGGGCCCGGCCACGGCCAGGACGGCCCCGGCGTCTGCGCGCAGACGCCGGGGTCTCCGGCCATCCATGCCATCGAGCTCAGCAAGCGCTACGGCGGCACGGTCGCGCTCGCCGGCCTGTCGATGACGGTCGCGCGGGGCGAGGTCTTCGGGTTCCTCGGCCCGAACGGCGCCGGCAAGACCACCGCGGTCAAGCTGCTGCTCGGCCTGGCCCGGCCGACCGGGGGCGAGGCCATGGTCCTGGGCGCCCCCGCCGGGGACCGGGAGACCAGGCGGCAGATCGGCTACCTGCCCGAGCTGTTCCGGTTCCAGAGCTGGCTGACCGCCCGCGAGGTGCTGGTCCTGCACTGCCGCCTGATGCGCTTGCCCCGCCCGCGCTGGGCGCCGGCCGCGGATGAGGCGCTGCAGGTCGTCGGGCTGTCCGGCCGCGGCGACGACAAGGTCGGCACGTTCTCCAAGGGCATGCAGCAGCGGCTCGGCCTCGGGGTCGCGCTGCTGGGCGAGCCGGCGCTGGTCGTGCTGGACGAGCCGACCAGCGCGCTGGACCCGGTGGGGCGCCATGACGTCCGCGTGATCGTCCGCGAGCTGCGCGACCGCGGGGCCACGGTCTTCCTCAACACCCATCTGCTGGAGGAGGCCGAGCACGTCTGCGACCGGGTGACGATCCTGTCCAAGGGCCGGTCCGTGGCCACCGGGACGCTGGGCGAGCTGCAGGGCACCCGGCCCTCGGTCCGGGTGCGGGTCACCGGCCTGCCGGGCCGCTGGTGGCAGCCCCTGGCCGGGTTCGGCCGGTGGACGGCGGACGGCGACTGGCTGCTGGTCGAGGAGATGACGGACGGCCGGGTGCCGGAACTGGTCGCCGCGATCGTCTCGCTCGGCGGCCGGGTCGAGGCCGTGATACCGGAGCACCAGAGCCTGGAAGAGAGCTTCCTCGAGCTGCTGGGGGAGAAATGAGCGCGATCTGGACCATCGCATCGCTCACCGTGCGGGAGGCGGTGCGCCGCAGGCTGGTGGCGGCGTTCGCCCTGATCTCGGTCCTGATGGTCGGCCTGAGCGGCTGGGGCTTCTACCGGCTCAGCCACGGCTCCGGCTTCACCTCGGGCGAGAGCAACCTGGCGCTGCCGCAGGCGGTCGTCCTGTTCATGTTCATGTTCAGCTTCGTGGTCGCGCTCAGCGCATCGGCCGTCGCCTCGCTCGCCGTCTCCAGCGAGATCGACTCCGGCGTCCTGCAGGCCGTGGTGGCCCGCCCGGTCCGGCGCAGCGACGTGCTGCTCGGAAAGTGGCTGGGCCTGGTCGGCCTGCTCGCCGCCTACACCGCGATCGTGTGCGGGCTGCTGGTCGCGGTGGTCTACCTGACCAGCGGCTTCGTCGCGCCCGACCCGGCCGCCGCGGCCGGGTTCGTGCTCGCCGAAGGCGTCGTGCTGCTGACCCTGGTGCTGCTGCTGAGCACCAGGCTGTCCTCGCTCGCCGCGGGCGTGATCGGCGTGGCCCTGTTCGGCGTGGCCTGGCTGGCCGGCGTCGTCGGGAGCCTCGGCGCGGCCTTTCATATCGGCGCCCTGCACACGGCCGGAGAGATCGGCCAGTACGTGCTGCCGACCGACGGGTTGTGGCACGGCGCCATGTTCTACCTGGAGCCGTCGTCGTTCCTCGCCCAGCAGCTCGCCGAATCGCCGATCGGCCAGGGCGACCCGTTCCTCGCCGTGGCGGGCCCGGCCTGGCCCTACCTCACCTGGGCGGGCATCTGGCTCGTCCTGGTGCTCATGCTCGGCCTGGTCAGCTTCGAGCGACGCGAGCTGTAGCAAACGCGCCGGGCAAGCCGTTTCGCCTCGGCATGGATGTACCGTCAGGCGGCCAGTCGCACGCCCATCGGTACATCCATGGGCGCCCCGCGTCCCCCTTGATCATCCAGTTGACCGAAGGCCGCCGCATCTCGCCCAGAGTGATCAGAACACCACATTGAGTATGTGATGGGCCAACGCCGGATGGATTACTCAGAGCGGAGTCCAAGGGTATATTTGTGCAGGTCCCAGCCTTAGCTGCAATTTGCACGAAACTTTCAGTTATTGCTGCGACACTGTGAGTTGCCTGTTAGCCTTCCCAAACGTCACTTCCGCCTGATCCGCGAGGACAGCAACGATGAGCCTGAGACGCCGGTCCGTTCTGCTGAGGGTTGCCCTGCTGGTCTTAGTTCCGCTGCTCTTCCTGATCGGCTTGTTCAGCTACACGGTCGTCACCTCCGCGAGCAGCGCGCTGACGCTGAACCGGTCCAAGGTGATGATGGATGAGCTGGGCCCGCCGGTGGCCAGCCTGCAGCAGGCGCTCACGCGCGAGCGGGCCGACGTGGTGGTCTACGGCGCTCGGCCCACGCCCGCCGCCAAGGCCGCGCTGGACGCGCAGCAGGCGGTCACCGACCGCGCGGCCGCCTCGTTCACCGCGACCACGGACTCGGCATCGGTCCGGCAGAGCGCCTCGGCGGCCGGAGCCAAGGCGATCGCCGAGCTCCGTTCCGCGCTGGCCGGCCTGCCCGCGCTGCGGGCCGGGATCGCGGCGCGCGCGGTGGCCGCCCAGCAGGCGTTCACCGACTACGGCAACATGATCGCCGCCAGCTACGGGGTACTGGAGCAGGCGATCATCCAGGAGGGCAACTCGACCCAGGTGCTGCCCGGGATCGCCGTCATTGAGCTGGCCATATCCAACGAGTACCTGCAGCAGGAGAGCGCGCTGCTGAACGGCGACTTCGCCGCGCGTGCCTTCCCGGCCAGCGCCCACCAGGCCTTCGTGCGGCTGGTCGGAGCCCACCGGCTGCTGTACGCGCAGAGTTACTCCTATCTCGACCCGGCCGATCGCGCCAGCCTGAACCACGACGTCAACAGCCGCGAGGCCGCCACCATCTCCACGCTGGAGGACCGGCTGGTCGCGAGCAACGTTCCGGGCCGGCTGCCGCCGATCAGCCCGGCGGCCTGGAACGGCGCCGTCGCCACGGTCAGCGCGCAGACGCAGCGGGCCGTGGGACAGGCCGAGGCCCGCCTGTCGGCCGGGGCCCGGGCCCAGGCCAGCGCCAAGCTGCACGACCTCTACCTGGCGGGCGGCCTGGGCCTGGCCGCCGTGATCCTTTCCGTGGTCCTGTCGGTCTGGATCGCGGTCAACCTGACCCGGCGGCTGCACCGGCTCCGCGACTCGGCGCTGGACATGGCCAACGTCCGGCTGCCGGACGTGGTGCGGCGCCTGCGCGGCGGGCAGGACGTGGACGTCGCCGCGCAGCTGCCGATGCTGGATCCGGGCCCGGACGAGATCGGCCAGGTCAAGACGGCCTTCAATACCGCGCAGCGGGTGGCGATGGAGGCCGCCGTCGACGAGGCCCGGGTGCGCCGCGGCATCAACGACGTGTTCCGCAACCTCGCCCGCCGCAGCCAGGCGCTGCTGGAACGCCAGATGTCCCTGCTCGACGCGCTGGAACGGCAGGCGGACGACCCGGACCACCTGGAGAGCCTGTTCCGGATCGACCACCTCACCACGCGCATGCGCCGTCACGCCGAGAGCCTGATCGTCCTGGCCGGTGACCAGCCCAAGCGCGCGTTCCGCGACCCGGTGCCGTTCGTCGACGTGCTGCGGGCCGCCGCGGCCGAGGTCGAGGAGTACCGCCGGGTGGTCGTCTCCTGCCAGGCGCCGGCCGCCCTGGCCGGCTCCGCGGTCGCCGACGTGATCCACATGATGGCCGAGTTCGTCGAGAACGCGACGATCTTCTCCCCGCCCAACACCGAGGTCCGGGTGACCGGCGACCTGGTGGCGAACGGGTTCGCGGCCGAGGTCGAAGACCGCGGACTCGGCATGAGCGACCGCGACCTGGCGGAGATCAACGCCAGCCTGGCCAGCCCGCCGCTGTTCGACCTGTCGGGCTCCGATCGCTTCGGCCTGTTCGTCGCCGCCCAGCTGGCCCGGCGGCACGGGATCCGGGTCACGCTGCGCCCATCGGCGTACGGCGGCGCGACGGCCATCATCTTGATCCCGCGCGATCTGGTGGTGCCGCTCAAGGCCCTCGGCCACGGCGCCAACGGCCACCTCACGACGCCGGCCCGGCCGGTGGTGCCGCCCCCGGCCCGCCCGGTCACCGTGGAGCAGCCCGTGGTCGCCGTGCCGTCGCCCGGCCCCGAGCCCGGGCCACCGGAACCGCCGGAGCCACTGGAGCCGCTGGATCACCCGGAGCGCCCGGAGCAGCCGGAACCCCCGCAACCGCCGAAGCAGCTCGAGCGGCCGGAGCCGCTGGCGGACGCGGGCGCACCCGCGCCTGCGAGCCGGCCACCCGCCCCGTCCGAAAACGGCGTCACCAGCGGCGGCGTGACCAGCAGCGGCGTCACCAGCGGCGGCGTGACCAGCGGCGGTGTGACCGAGAACGGACTTCCGCAGCGGGTCCGCCAGGCGAACCTGGCCCCGCAGCTGCGGGGCGGGACGGCGCAGATGCCGCCCGCCGGCGCGCCCGCGGGCCATCGCTCGCCGGAGAAGGCGCGCAGCGTCATGTCCGCCTTCCGCCGCGGCTGGCAGCGCGGCGTCGGCGACGCCCACCAGGAACAGGACCGCGGCGCGAACCTGCCGCAGCATGGAGAAAGCCGATGACCACGAACTTCGCCCGGCCGCCGCAGCGGACCACGAGCACCGACAGCCGGCTTAACTGGCTTCTCGATGACCTGGTGGGACGGGTGGTCCACGTGCAGAACGCGGCCGTCCTGTCCCGGGACGGTTTCGTCCTCGGCGTCTCGATGGGCCTGGGCCGCGAGGACGCCGAGCACCTGGCCGCCCTGGCCGCCGGGCTGCAGAGCCTGGCCAACGGCGGCGCGCAGCACTTCGGCGGGGGCCAGGTCCAGCAGACCGTCATCGAGATGGACCGCGGATTCCTGTTCGTGATCGCGGCCGGAGAGGGAAGCTGCCTGGCCGTCCTGGCCGCCCCCGAGGCCGACGTCGGGCTCGTCGCCTACGAGATGGCGTTGATCGTGAAGCAGGTGGGACGGCACCTGGCGGTCGACGGCCGTCCGGAGGCCGGAGCCTCCGAACCGATGTGACGCCGGCCATGCCGCCCGCAGACGATGGGCGCCCCGGCCCGGTGGTACGCCCGTATGCACTGGTCCGCGGCCGTACCCGGCCGACCGGCGAGGCGCTCGACGTCATCACGATGATCCAGTCCCGGCACTTCCGGGTGCCGGATCCGGCCGGCCTCGAGCCGGAGCACCTGGCGGTACTGCGGCAATGCGGGGTCCCCATGTCCGTGGCCGATCTGGCCTCGGAGATCGACCTGCCTCTCGGCGTGCTCCGGGTCCTGCTCGGGGACCTGCGCGACCGGGGGCTCATCCGAATTCACCAGCCACGGCCGGAGCGGCTCGCCGACATCCGGCTTCTGCGAGAGGTAGCAGATGGCCTACGACGACTTTGACGCCCGGCGCCCGGCCGGCCGGCACCACAATCCGGCGCCCGTCGCGATCAAGATCCTGATCGCGGGCGGTTTCGGGGTGGGCAAGACGACCCTGGTCGGGGCGCTGACCGAGATACAGCCCCTGCGGACCGAGGAGGAGCTCAGCGGCCCCGGCACGAGCATCGACATGATCGTCGGCGTCGAGGGCAAGCGGACCACCACGGTCGCGATGGACTTCGGCCGGATCACGATCAGCGGCGGGCTGGTCATCTACCTGTTCGGCATGCCCGGGCAGGAGCGCTTCTGGTTCATGTGGGACGACCTGTCCCACGGCGCCCTGGGCGCCGTCGTCCTGGCCGACGTCCGGCGCCTGGCCGACTGTTTCCCGGCCATCGACTACTTCGAGCATCGCAGCACGCCGTTCGTCGTCGCGCTCAATTGTTTTCCTGGAACGCCCCGGCACGGGGTGGATGAGGTCCGCAAGGCACTGGACCTGGACGCCCATGTGCCGATCGTCGCGTGTGACGCGCGGGAACGAGGATCGTGCCGCGATACGCTCGTGACCCTGGTCGACCACGCGATCGCGCTGGTCGATGCCGCGGCAAGGGCGCCCAGCCCGTCCGGCTCGCCGGTCTGATGGGGTGAACCGATCTACGCCAAACGCCCGAGTTGGGTGATTGGGAAGCGGCGTCATACTGAGCGTGCCGCGATGGGAGCGTGGCTATCGGCGAATGGACGTGGGTTTGATCCGGCGGTACAAGATGGCAGTCAGCGGGGGAAACGCGACTCGGCGCCGCTCGGCGCTGGCCGCGGTAGCCATCGCCGTCGCGCTGACCGCGGCGGCGTGCGCGCAGGCGCCGGCGGTCAAACCTCAGGCGCACCACGTGGCCGCGCCGAAGGCGACGCCCGCGACGGCGCCGCCGGTCGGGCCGCACGGCGGCGTGAATCTCAACGTGCTGGTGGTGACCGACGGCACGGGCGCCGTCGAGGCCATCCGGCAGCAGGTGGCCAGCGAGGGCATCCCGGAAACGGTCGTCAACCTGCACGACTCCGCCCGCCCGCAGCTCACCAGGGGATTCCTGGCCCGGTCGCTGCCGGCCGGGGGCAAGGGCGGGAACTTCGACGGGATCGTGCTGCCGGGGGACACCGTGGCCGGCCTGTCGCCGGCCGAGCAGGCCAACCTGGCCTGGTACGAGCACAAGTTCGGGGTGCGTCAGGTTGACGCCTACTCGCCGCCGCACGCCGACACCGGGATGAGCTCGCCGCCGGTGTACAGCGGGTTGCTGTCCGGCTCGGTGAGCGTGACCCCGGCGGGCGCCGCCGCCGGCTTCAGCTACCTGAACGGGTCGTTCCCGTTCAGTGGCGGGCCGGCCGGGCAGGCGCCGTTCGGGTACCTGGCCCACCCGGCGCCCGGCGGGGCGACGCCGCTGCTGAACGCGTCGATCCCGGGTTCCGCGGCCAAGGCCGCGCTCATCTGGCAGTACGACGGCGGGGGGCGCCAGCAGCTTGGCATCGGCTTCGGCTACAGCTACGGCCAGGCGCAGTTCCATTACGTGGCGCACGGCATCGTGACCTGGCTCACCCGGGGCGTGAACCTCGGCGACTGGCGCAACTACCTCGACATCGCCTACGACGACATGTTCCTCGGCGACGCGCAGTGGAGCCTACCCGGGCACTGCACGCCGACGATCAACTGCCCGAAGAGCGTAAAGATCACGCCCACGATCCGGATGACGCCGGCCGACGTCAGGTACCTGGCGCAGTGGGAGCAACAGCACCACTTCACGGTCGAGTTCCTCTACAACGGCGGGGCCTCGCAGCGGTTCGCCGTGAACGGGGTGGACTCGCTGCTGGTCGCGACCAGGCCGCTGGCCAAGGATTTCTACTGGGTCAACCACACCTGGACCCACGCCTATATGGGCTGCACGCAGATCTTCAGCCCCAACGGGACGTGGACGTGCGCCACGTCCAACGGCGAGCTTGAGTGGGCGGCCAACCTGAGCCTGATCAACAGCCAGATCGAGAAGAACTTCCAATGGGCCAAGCGGGAGGGGATCCCGTTCGAGCCCGGGACGGTGGCCAGCGGCGAGTATTCAGGCCTGAAGCTGCTGCCCCAGCAGCCGGTGGACAACCCCAGTTTGATCAAGGCGATGAGCGTGGATCACCTCAAATGGATCGTCCTGGACGCCTCGCGCGAGCCGAACATGCGCCCGGTCGGCGTGGGGCTCGGCGTGCCCCGGCACCCGATCGACATCGGCGAGGACGTCCAGACGGTGGCCGAGGAGGTCAGCGAGTTCAACTGGCTCAACGACTCCAAGGCCGACGGCGGCAGCGGGATCTGCACGACCAGCACGACGACGGCCTGCCAGAAGCCGCTGAACCTGAAGACCGGCTATACCTCGTTCATCGTGCCCAGCCAGGTCCAGATCGTGTACAGCGCGCTCATCAACAACGACCCGCGGCCGTTCTTCATGCACCAGTCCAACCTGGCCGGCGACCGGATCGCCTACCCGGTGATGGACGGCGTGCTGTCCGCCTACCGGGCGGTGTACAGCGCCCCGCTCGACAACCTGCCGACGGACCGGATCGGCGTCATCATGCGCGACCAGCAGCTATGGGAGCAGGCGCTGAAGGCGGGCACCATCACCGCCTGGGTGCAGGGCAACACGGTCACGATCTCCGGCCCGCCCGGTACGCCGGTGCCGCTCACCGCGCCGGCCGGGTCCACGGTGGGCTCCGGGGCCGGGTCGGCCTACGGCGTCAGCTACGCGGGCCAGCAGTCGGGATTCACGACGCTCGGCTCGAAGCCGCTCACGATCCAGCTTCCGTCGGCGCCCTATCCGCCATGAGCCCGGCCGCCATGCCCATGCAGGCCAGGTGAAGGGGCGCAACTTCACGCGATATTCACGTCGGCGTGCCCCCCGGCCTAGGCGCCTCAACCTGGGCACGAAAGGATCTATGGGTGTCCACGCCGCAGCCAGCACCCGCATCGTCAGCCGTCTCTATCCCCGCCGCGCACGCCCCGCCGGCCCGGCCCAGGCCGGGCGGCGGCGACTTCGCCGCGCTGCGCCGTCTGGTCCGGCAGGAGGGCCTGCTCGACCGGCGCCCGCGCTACTACCTGGTCAAGATCATTGTCATCTCCGCCATGCTCGCCGCGGGGTGGGCGGCCTTTGTCGCGCTGGGCGACTCCTGGTACCAGGTCGGCGTCGCGGTGTACCTGGCCGTGGTCTTCGGCCAGATCGGCTTCCTCGGGCACGAAGTCGGACACTGGCAGCTCTTCCGCTCCCAGCGCGCCAACGACGCCGCCGGACTGGTGCTCGGCGACCTGCTGATCGGGCTGAGCTTCGGCTGGTGGACCGGCAAGCACAACCGCCACCACGCCCACCCGAACGTGCCGGGCCACGATCCCGACATCACCATCGCCGTGCTGGCGTTCACCCGCGAACAGGCCCGCGCCTGGCGGGGCCCGGCCCGGATCCTGGTGCGCTATCAGGCGTACTTCTTTTTCCCTCTGCTCTTCGTCGAGGCGCTGAGCATGCATGTCATCAGCCTGGCCGCGGCGGCGGGCGGACGCGTGCGCCACCGGTGGCTGGAGCTGGCGCTGCTGATCGTGCACGTCGCCGGGTACATCGCCGTCGTCGCGCTGGTGCTGTCTCCGCTGCGGGCCGTGGTGTTCGTCGCGGTCCAGCAGGGCCTGCTCGGCCTGTACCTCGGCTGCGCGTTCGCGCCCAACCACAAGGGGATGCCGGTGCTGAGCGAGCAGGACGGCCTGGACTTCCTGCGCCGCCAGGTCATCACGTCCCGCAACGTGGCCGGCGGCCGGCTGGTCGAGACCATGCTCGGCGGGCTCAACTACCAGATCGAGCACCACCTGTTCCCGGCCATGCCGCGGCCCTGCCTGCGCCGGTGCCGCGTGCTGGTGCGCGCCTACTGCGCCAGGATCGGCCTGCCGTACTGCGAGACGGGGTTGTTCGCCTCCTACCGCGAGGTGCTGCGGCACCTGCACGCCGTCGGCCGGCTCGCGCCCGAGGCTACGGCAGCGACCGGAGAAAGCCCAGCAGCGCCTCGTTGACCGGGCCGGGATGGCTCAGGTTCGCGGCGTGGGACCCGCCCTCGACCGCGACCAGCCTGGCCTCGCCGCCGAGCCCGTCGCGCAGCTGCTCGGCCTTGGCCATCGGGATCGCGGCGTCGTCGGTGCCGTGCACGATCAGCGCCGGACAGGTGATCTCGGCCAGCCGCCCGGTGATGTCGTCGCGGTCCATCAGGCAGCGGAAGGAATGCTGCAGCCCGTCCTGGTCAAGCTCCGCCCATTTGGCGAACCAGGGCTGCGGGTCGACGGCGCCCAGGATGATCGAGGCCACGACCTCCTGCACCGGCTCCGGGCCCTGCGCCAGCCAGACCTCTTCCATCTGCTCGTAGGCCGGCGCCACGGCCGGGTCCTCCTGCCCCGCCTGGGTGTCGATGAGCGCCAGCGCCCGGACCCGCGCGGGCGCGAGCAGGGCCGCCCGCAGGCTGAGGAACCCGCCCTGCGACATGCCGCCGAGCACGGCCTGATCCAGGCCGAGGTGGTCCAGCAGCCCGAGCGCGTCGCGCGCGGAGTCCCAGTACGAGAACGGCCCCGGCGCAGCGGTCCCGCCGAAGCCCCGCTCGTCCCAGGTGATGACCCGGAACTCCGGCGCCAGCGCGCGGACCTGCGGGTCGAACATCTCGTGGTCCATCAGGTAGCCGTGGCTGAGCACGACCGCCGGCCCGCCGCCCCCGGTGTCGGCATAGGCGACGTCTGTCTCGTTGATCCTGGCCGTCAGCATGAGCGACAAATTATCCCGGCGGCGGCGCCGCGGGAAGCCCGTCGTCGCACTCCGCGTGAGCGATGTAGGCCAGGCCGTGCTTCATGTACACGCGCGGGTTGGTGTCCAGGTACCGCGCCCAGGCCGGCTTCGGCTCGCCGCGCAGCCGGGCGTAGCAGGCCAGGCCGTAGCCGAACATCTGCTCGGTCAGGTAGCCGAGCCGGTTGGTCCGCCACCCGCCGACCCTGGCCGCCGGCGGGCCGGTGCGGGAGAAGTCGAAGGCGGCGTTGGCGGTGAAGATGCCCATGCCCAGGTACACGGTGAGCAGGTCGGTGAGCGGTTCCTGATCCTTGCGGTCGGCGGAGATCCGGTGCTCGCCGACCAGCCGGGCGTGCCCGAGCTCGTGGGCGATGACCGCCAGCAGCACGGCGGGGTCGGCCACGTTTGACCGGTCGAACGTCAGCACGCCGCGGCCGTCGTGTTGCTGGTACAGTCCCGCCGCCCCCCGGGCCTGCCGTGACACGGGCAGCAGGCGCATCCGTTCCTGCTCGTCGGCGAGGTCGGAGGTGAAGGCCACGGTGATCGCCGTGACGTCGGCCCCCATGTAGCCCGCCACCCGGCGCACGGCCGCGCGCACGTCCTCGTCGCTGCCGGAGAACGGGGGCGGGAAGAACTCGCGCGTCGGCAGGACCACCGGCCTGGTCAGCGGCCCGTCGCCGAACTGCGCGGTGAACCACCGCATGGACTCCTGGATCCAGGCCTGCTCGGCCGGCCCGACCGGGCACCGGTGCCCTAACATCGCTCAGCTCTGATCATGACGCCGAGACAATGGCGCCCAGGACAAACGTGTGTCATCCTCGTCCGTAACGGCGGCGGCAGGTGGTGGCATGGCCCGAGAGCACGTCATCGACCCCTCGATTATTCACCACGACTGGGACGGCGACCTAGAACCGGTTCTCGCCATCGATTCCGGCGACACCGTGCACTACGACGTCATGGTGGCCGGCGAGGGCCAGGTCTGGCCCGGCGCCACGTACGCCGATGCACGGTTCGACTTCGACACGATCTACAACCTGTCCGGACCGCTCTGGGTCAACGGCGCCGAGCCGGGCGACACGCTGCAGGTCGAGGTGCTCGACCTGCGTCACGGCGACTGGGGCTGGGCCGCCTTCCTGCCCGGCCTCGGCCTGCTGCCCGAGGACTTCCCGCACGGGTACGTTCGCACGTTCACGCTCAAGGACGGGAGCGCGGAGTTCGCCCCGGGCATCCGCATCCCGCTGGCGCCGTTCTGCGGCACGATGGGCAACCACCCGGGGGAGCCGAGGAAGGCATCGCCGTTCCCGCCGCACCGCGGCGGCGGGAACATCGACAACCGCCACCTGACCTCGGGATCGACCCTGTGGCTGCCGGTCCACGTGCCGGGCGCGATGTTCTCGTGCGGGGACCCGCACGCCGCCCAGGGCGACGGGGAGGTCTGCGTCAGCGCGCTCGAGGCGCCGCTGTCCGGGCGCCTGCGGTTCACCTTGCACAAGCGCGGCATCGCCGCGCCGCGGTTCCGGGTGCCGGCCGGCGGCGCGGCGATCCGGGCCGGCGGCTACCAGGCGACGATGGGGCTCTCGCCGGACCTGATGGAGGGATCGCGGATCGCGGTCCGGGCGATGATCGACTGGCTCGCCGACAGCCGCGGCCTTACCCCTGACGACGCCTACATCCTCTGCAGCATCGCCGGTGACCTTCGGATCGTCGAGGTGGTCGACGCCGGCGTCTGGAACGTGGCGATGACCATGCCCGAGGTCATTTTCGACGCTTAGGGAGGAAGACCCGTGACCGAGCCCGACGCTGCGTCGCCGCAACTTGCCTCCGAGACCGCCCCGGGCGGCCTGCGGCGGGACAGCCTGAACCTCCCGCGCCTGGCCTTCATCGGGCTCGCCTACTTCTCGCTGGCCCCGGTCATCTACCTGAACATGGGCTTCATGGAGACCGACTCCGGCGGGCCGGTCATGCCGTTCCTGTTCATCCTGATCACGATCGCCGTCCTGCCCACCGCGATCAGCTTCGCGCTGCTGAACAACCGCCGGCCGTCGGCGGGGAGCGGGTACACCTGGCTGTGGGAGTCGACGTACCCGTCGGTCGGCCTGTGGCTCGGCTGGATCATGATCACGACCTACGTGGTCGTCTCCGCCCTGTATCCGCCGGCGTTCGCGACCTTCTTCAACGCGCTGCTGGCCTACTTCCACCTGACCGCGAACACCTGGACCGGCATCGCGGGCGGCGTGGCCTCGATCCTCATCGTCGGCTACATGAACCACAACAACATCAAGCTGTCGTCGACGGTCATCGCGGTCCTGATGGTCTTCGAGGCGACGTTCGTCGCGGCCGTGGCGCTGGTGATCATCATCAAGGGCGGTCATCTCGGCCACTTCAGCGCGGCACCGTTCAACCCCGGCGCCGCGACCGCCGGCTTCTCGGGGCTGAGCCTCGCGGCGATCTTCGCGTTCCTGTCGATCGCCGGGGTCGACGGCATCGCCCCGGTCGCCGAGGAGTCCAAGACGCCGCGCCGGCTGATCCCGCTGGCGACGATCCTGATCACGCTCATCGCCGGGCTGTACTGGGCGCTCACCTCGTACGGATTCGCGATCGCGGTGCCGGTGCACACGGTCGAGGGCTATGTGAGCGCCGGGCAGATCACCCCGGTGCTGCCGATCGCGCGCTCCTACATCGGCGGCTGGGCCGTGCTGGTCCCGATCACCGGTTTCACCGCCGCGCTGGCCAGCTTCGGCGCGGCGCTGTACGCGGCCAGCCGGATCACCTACGCGATCTCCCGCGAGGGATTCCTGACCAAGTACTTCACCGGCCTGCATCCGAGGTTCCGGACGCCGTGGCGGGCCGAGGCGGCGACCCTGATCGTGTCGCTGGTCTTCCTGGTGGTGGTCAGCCTGTGGCAGGGCGGCCCGTCCAACGCCTACGCCTACCTGGGCGAGATCTTCGTGTTCTTCGTGCTCGTCCTGTACATCTTCGTGAACCTGGCCAACCTCGTGTACCACGCGAGGTTCCGGCGGGACAGCTTCAACTGGTTCCTGAACGGCTTCATCCCCGTGGCCGGGATCATCATCGACGGCTACATCATGTACAAGGGATTCTTCGTCAGCGAGATCTCGCTGCCGTTCAAGACCGGAAGCAGCATCGTGTGGCTGTCGCTGGGCTGGGCCGTGCTCGGGATCGTCTGGGCCGCCTGGTGGGCCCGGCGCCGGCGGCTGTCCTCGATCTCCCTGTCGGCCGAGGTCTAGCGGCGGGCGCCCTCGTCGCTGTGGGCCGGCCGGGTCGGGATGAGGTCCCCGGGTGCCGCCCGGGACAGCTCGACCACCCCGATGGCGAGCACGGCGAACGCGAAGATCGCGACCACGACCCGGCCCGGGCTGGCCGTGAAGCGCTCGTCGAACAGCCAGACGCTCAGGAAGATGCTGGCCAGCGGGTTGATGATGACCAGCAGGGGCTGGGACACGCTCAGCGGGCCTACGTGCAGCGCGGACTGTTCGAGCACGGTGGCCGAGATGGCCGCGACGGTCAGCGCGTACAGCGGCCAGGTCACGAACAGGCCGCCCAGGCCGTCCGCGGTGAGGGTGTCGGTTGTCGTCTTCAGGAACACGGCCATCAGGGCCCACGCCAGCGAGCCCGCCACGGCGAAGGCCGCGGCCCGGCGCTCCGGCGAGCCGTGCGTCCCGGCCGCGACCGCCGCCGCGATGATCCCGCCGAACACGAGCAGGGAGGCCAGCCAGTCCGTGGCCGCGGGATTCGGCGTCCCGCCGCTCGGCTCGGCCACCGACAGGAACACGGCCAGCGCCGCGCAGACCACGACCGCGGCCGCCCAGGCGGCCCGGGCCACGTCCTGGCGGATCCACACCCAGCGCAGCACCAGGACGAAGACCAGCTCGGTGACAAGCACCGGCTGGACCACGGATAGCTGGCCATTGTGCAGGGCCAGCGCCTGGAACCCGAACCCGCCCACCGCGGCGATCCAGCCGATCAGCCACAGCGGCTGATGGAACAGGTACCGGACCAGCCGCAGGCCGGTCTCCCGTTTCGGGGCGCTGATGCTCGCCGCATGCTGCGTTATCACGTTGGCCGCGTTGGAGAACGCCGCGACCACGGCAAACAAGACAGTGAGGATCATTCCCCCGAATGCCCCCTGTTTCCCCCCGGCGGGCCCCCAGGCCCCAGGGCCCGACCCTAACTCACCAGCAGCAACGTCGGACGAATCCGGATACCTACCCGGGAACTGACTCCCTGATGACCGCGAACTAATCGCGGCGTGGTCAGCGCGGCGACTCGGCAAGATACGACCGGATAAGGGAGTCCATGTCGGGATCGGGGGTCAGGCCCAGCCGGGCCGCCCGGTCGGACCGGACCCTGGCCGGCCAGGTGGCGAACATCCTGGCCACCGCGGGGTCGGGAACCCAGTCGATCAGCGCCCTCGCCTCCGGCCCGGCCGCCCGTTCCAGGGCGTCGGCCATCTGCGCGACCGACACCGTGAGCGCGGGGAGGTTCACCGCCGTGCGCCCGCCCCAGGCCTGATCGGAGGATGTCGCCGCGCACACCAGGCCGCCGATGGCCTTGGCCGGAGACGCCAGCACCACCTCGGTCTCCGGGGCCACCGGGCACGTCGCGCGCAGGCCGGCGAGCGGCTCGCGGATGATGCCCGACAGGAAGCCCGAGGCCGCCGCGTTGGGCTTGCCCGGCCGCACGCTGATCGTCATCAGCCGGATCGCCCGGCCGCGCAGGAACCCCTTGCGCGTGTAATCGGCCAGCAGTTGCTCGCCGATGAACTTCTGGATCCCGTAGCTGGTCTGCGGATTGGGCAACGTGTCGTCGAGCACGACGGCCGGCAGGGGATGCTCGTCGGACGTCCCGAAGACCGCCACCGAACTCGAATACACCACGACCGGGTTCGTCCCGGCCCAGCGGCACGCGGCGAGCAGAGCCTCAGTGGCGCGCAGGTTGGCCCGGATGCCGAGGTCGAAGTCGGCCTCACATTCGCCGCTCACCGCCGCCGCGAGATGGAAAACCACATCGGCGGACGCGATCGCGTCGCGGCCCTCGCCCCCGGGCGCGAGCAGCTCCCCGAGGTCACCGCGGATCGCCGTCACCCGGTCGTCCGCGGCCAGGCCGGCCGGTGCCGGCGCCTGGTCGATCAGCGTCGCCCGGGACAGCTCGCCCGCCCCGCCGCCCGCCACATCCAGCGCTCCCGCCGCGAGCAGCTCCCGGGCCAGGCGCGCCCCGAGAAAGCCGGATCCTCCGGTGACCACCACGTGCACCGCCGCGCCTCCCGCCTTTCCGGCCTTCCGCGTGCCGGATACCGCCGATCTTAGGTCTCGGTCCGTATATTCAGCGTTATGAGCGAGGATGGCCACGGCCCGGCGCAGTATGCCGCGGATATCGATGAGGCACGGGAGCGGCTGGTTGCCTTCGTCACCCGCTGCACAGACGAGCAGTGGGCCGCCGCGCCGCTGGACGGCGACCTGCGCCCGGTGGGCGTGGTGGTGGACCACGTGGCCGACGCCTACGAGTACCCGGCCGGGTGGATGCGCCGGATCCTGGCCGGCGAGGCGGTGACCGTGACCGGCGACATCGTGGACGCGCTCAACGCCGAGCACGCGGTCACGGCGGCCGCCGTGACCCGGGCCGAGGCCGTCGGTCACCTGCGCCGCAGCGGGGCCGAGATCAGCGCCGTCGTGGCCGGGTGCGCCCCGGACCAGCTGTCCGCGGGGGACGGCCAGGTCGAGCGCCTGGCCCGGGTCGCGATCCGGCACGCCGACAGCCACCGCGCCGAGATCGAGGCCGCGCTGGCCGCGAGCGCGTCATGACGGGTTGTCAGTAATCCCATTGGTAGTTGTTCGGGTTGCCGTTCGCGGCGGCCGTGTTCACCCAGACGTTGCACCCCTTGCTGGCGCAGCCGGCCTGCAGAATGTAGGGCACGCCGCTCGACGGGCCCTGATCGGTCTGTCCGACGTTGACCAGCCAGTTCCCGCGCTCCACCCATATGGCGGTCGGCTTGAGTGCGATGTTGCAGCCGGAACCCGCGGCGTTATAGACCGCGGAGGCGTTGGGGTTGGTGACATCATCGGTCCGCGCGCACGCGTTGAGATCACTTTCGGGATCCAGCACGACGACTGCGCTGCCCGCGTACCGGGCGTTCCACCCGCTCCCCGGGGTGAAGGGCTCCTCCTCCTGGGCGTTCACCGTATCGATCTCATCGACGTCGTAGTTGTTCCCGGCGTCGACCTGGAGCTGCTGGTTCAGCGCCGGTGCGTCCAGGCACAGGCCGAGGATGTTGACCGCCAGGCAGATCTCCGTACCCGATCCGCTCGACGCGGACGCGGACGCGGACGCGGACGCGGGCAGGGCCGAGGCGATGGTAAGCACCGCAGCCACAGCGGTGGCGGCGAAGACCTTGCGGAGCATGGCGTCTCCCTTTCCGAATTGACCGGTTGAACGGGAGTCTGTCCGCGGCCGTTAGCACCGCGCTAGCACGTGATCAGCAGCCGTGGCCGGGCGGTGCGGCCCGGACGCGGCGGCCCTGTTCTAATGGGGCCTAGTGGGTACCGGGGGGACCGACGTACTGGTGGTCGGCGCGGGGCCGTCAGGGCTGTTCGCCGCCGTTGAGCTCGCGCGCCACGGGGTGGCCGCCCGGGTCATCGAGTACGAGCCGGTGCCGCACCGGCAGGCCCGGGCCACCGCGCTGCAGCCGGGGACCCTGGAGATCCTGGAACCGGCCGGGGTGGCCGGCCGGGTCCTGGCCGCCTCGGAACACCTGGGGTACGCGCGCCTGTTCGACCCCGGCCTCGACTGCCGGGCGGAGATGGCCTTTGCCGGGGCCGGGTGCCGCTGGGAGTACCAGTGCAGCCTTCCGCAATGGCGGACCGAGCAGATCCTGGCCGACCGGCTCACCGAGCTCGGTGGAACGGTGGAGCGCGGCGTCTCGGTGGTGTCGGTCCAGCAGCGCGACGGCGGCCTGCAGGTCGGCTTGCGACCGGGCGGCGAGGCGGCCGCCACGGTCGAGACCGGCTGGGTCATCGGGGCCGGCGGCGCCCGCAGCGTCACCCGCGAGTCGATGGACGAGGACCTGAGCGGCACGACCTACCCGGGCACGGCGCTGGTGGCCGACCTGCGGGTGGCGTGCGGGCTGCCGCGGGACGGCTCGGCGCTGGTCGGCACGGCCGAGGGCTACGTGCTGCTGGCGCCACTGCCCGACGGCCGCTGGCTCTGTTTCGTCGGAGACCTGGACGAGGCCGAGGCCGGGCGGCTGGACGGCGATCGCTCGCAGGCCGCCGTCGCGGCGGCGATCGGGCGCCGCATCCCGCCCGCGGTGCTGCGGGTGGACGACGTCGCGTGGGCCGCCCCGTTCCGGATGCACCGCCGCATGGCGACCCGGCTGGCCGACCACCGGCGGTTCCTGCTGGGAGACGCCGGGCACCTGTCCAGCCCGTTCGGGGGCGAGGGCCTGAACTCCGGGCTGCACGATGCCCACAACCTGGCCTGGAAACTGGCGCTGGCCCATCGTGGCCGGGCCCGCCCGAGCCTGCTGGAGAGCTTCGCGCCCGAGCGCGCCGCCGCCGACCGGCACGTGCTCACGGTCTCCGACGACCTGCATCAGCTGGCCTACGGCGCCGTCGAGTCGGCGCGGACCGGGGTGTATCCCGAGCCGCCCTCGCCGGAACGCCTGGCCGCCCTGGTCCGGGCGCGCTCGATGCTCGACGTCAGCTACGCGGGCACCCCGCTGGTCGGCCGGTACCTGGCGCCGGACGTGTCCCGGCCCGGCGGGCCGGTTCCTGGCGAACGCTACCCAGGCCGCGCCGGGCTGTCCGGCACGCACCATCACCTGGTCGTTTCCGGCCGCGCCGACGACGAAGAGCTCGCCCGCCTGCGGGAGCGGTGGCACGGGATCGTCGACATCAGCCGGGCCGGGCCCGGTGCCGCGGGCCCGGCCGGGCCCGCCGGCAGCTCGGCGATCCTGGTCCGGCCCGACGGCTACGTCGGCTTCCGGGCCACGCCAGCCGGGCGGACCGGGCTCGAAGCCATCGACTCCCACCTCGCCACCTACCTCGTGCCCGGCTGACCTGGCAGGGTGGAGGCATGGCGATCAGTCCTGATGGTTCCGTGCACCGCACCGTGACGGTGGAGCGCATCGCGAGCGGCGAGTTCACGGCGGTCAACAGCCGTGGCGGCCGGGTCACGTTCGGCACCGGCGGCGGCACCGACTTCACGCCGACGGAGTTGCTGCTCGCGGCGATCGGCGGGTGCACCTCGATCGACGTGGACATCCTGACCTCACGGCGGGCCGAGCCGGAGCGTTTCGAGGTTCAGGTCGACGCGGACAAGATCCGCGACGACGACGGCAACCGGCTCAGCGGCATCGAGGTCACGTTCCGGATCACATTTCCGGCGGGCGAGGCGGGCGACGCGGCCCGGGAGATCCTTCCCGACGTGGCGGGCAAGTCGCATGACCGGCTCTGCACGGTGGGCCGCACCGTCGAGATCGGCACGCCGATCGGCACCCGGATCGAGTGACGCTCCGGCCGGACGTCATGGCGCGGCCGCCGCCGCGGGCCGGGCCGCGGGCGGACGCCGCGGCCGGGCGATGACGCCGAGCACCGAGCGCACCGCGTCCGTGACCGGCGCCAGGACCCCGTCGGAGGGCATGCTGATCGCGCCGGACGGCACGACGCCGCTCTTCACCGCCTGGGCGACCTGGTCGAGGGCGGCCATGAGCTGCGTCACGGCCTCCGGGCGCGGCGCCGGGGTCCCGCGGCACATGGTGACCGACTCGGCCGTCACCGCGTCCGCCACCTGCTCCAGTTCGGCCAGGGCGGGCCACCAGGCCGCCGCCTGCCGGCTGGCCGGCGGCGGCTCCGACATCGTGCGCTGGAATTCGGTGCGCATATCGGACAGGGCCCGGTAGGCCGACCGCTGCAGCCGCGATCGCCTCGGCAGCCGCGTGACGCCCTGGTGCGCCGGGCGGCCCAGCCCGTCCTGACTGGCGGGCGCCGTGATCAGTGCCTCGCGCATGTACTCGCAGACGTCCCAGATCGCCTCGGAAAAGTGCTCGGGCAGGTGCGCCTGCCAGGCCATCGGCCACGGGGCATAGCCGACGATCAGCGCGACCGCGCACCCGATCAAGGTGTCGATCAGCCGGTCCTCGGCAAGCCGCCAGCCCGCCGGCGCGAGCAGATCGATGAGCAGGACCACCAGCGGCGTGAGGAAGACCGCCTGCAGGCCGAAGTTCCTGGTCCGGCCGTACGGCAACAGCGCCGCGAGCAGCCCGAAGGGCACCAGCAGCCAGAAGCCGTACGGCACGACGGCCAGGATCACCGCGCCCAGGACCGCCCCGATGATCGTGCCGGCCCCGCGTTGCACGGCCCGGGCGAACACCGAGCCGAAGTCCGGCTTGAGCACGATCGCGACCGTGAGCACGACCCAGTAGGAGCGCTGCAGCGGAAGCACCTCGCTGACCGCGGTGGCCACGCCGACGCTTACCATCAGCCGGAGCGTGTATATCCAGGTCAGCCGCCCGGTCAGCCGGTCGAGCATCGCGGGCCCGTCGAACGTCTCGCGCAGCCGCTCGCGCCGCGATGCGGTCGGCGCCGGCACATCCGTCGGCTTCCAGTTCCGGGACATCATCGACGCCAGCCCGGCCAGGGCATCGCGCAGCAGCAGCGTGCCCGGGGTCGTGCCGTCCAGTCGCGGGACCGCCGGGGCGGGCGTGTGGATCTCGATCCGGTCGGCGTACCCGTTCAGGGAATCGGCGACCCGGGGCGGGACCCGGGTGCCCTCGAACGCGAGCGCGGTCATCGCCTCCGAGATCAGGTGGGCCTGGTTGAGCTCGGCCACCAGGCGATACAGCCGCCGGTCCCGCCCGCCCGCCATGGACCGCGCCGTGAGCAGGGAATCGTAGGCGACGTTCAGGGCCTGGGTCACGGTCAGGCGGGCCTGCGCCGCCCCGGGCGTGCCGATGGCCTGCAGCCCGCGGCTCAGGTCCCGGTACACGGCGGCGACGCTGCGCTGCTCGTTCGCGCGGGGTGAGACGAGCCAGCCGCCGGTCATCAGGATCAGCCCCCACAGCGATCCGAGCAGGAACCCCAGCGCCGTGTGCCACCACGGGCGCAGCGCGCCCAGCGGGCCGAGGCACACCGCGGCGTAGACCAGCAGCTCCAGCCCGATCACCGAGCCGATCGCGCCGAACGAGCTGGCCAGCGCGCTGACCCCGGCCACCGCGACCAGCGCGACCACCGCCATCCAGCCGCGACCGTGGATCAGCGAGCCGATCGCGAGGCCCGTCGCGCCGCCGAGCCCGGCCGAGCCCACCCGCGTCAGCCGGGACCGAACCGGGCCGCCGGCGTCGACGGCCACGGCCAGCAGCCCGCCCGTCGCCACCAGCACGCCCAGCGCCCGCTCGCCGTCCAGGATGCCGGCGATCAGCGGCACGCAGATCGCGAGCGCGGCCCGGACCATGTCGGCCCACGGAACCGGCGCATGCTGCAGCCGCGCGGTCTCCACCAGCCAATCCGGCACGATGTCGGTCAGCCGGTCCTGGACCGTCCTGTCCAGCCAGGCCCTCGGCCACATCCGGCTCACAACCGGCCTATTGTCCCAGACGCCGGTCCGGCGCCAGGAGGTCACCAGGGCAGGACGCCGTACCTTCCGTTACCGCCGGAGGTCCACAGGTGCCCCCAGAACGTGCCGGTCGGTCCGTCCTCGCCCAGCGTGGCCAGGTGCACGCTCACCTCCGCGCCCTGCTGCGCGGTGCGGAACCCGCTGTGGCCGTTGAGGTCGGTCGCGCAATAGCCCGGGTTCGCCGCGTTGACCTTGACGGCGGTGTCCCGGAGTTCGCTGGCGTACATCGCGGTCACCATGTTGAGCGCGGCCTTGGACGAGGGATACGCCGCGGTGGCCATCGCGTGCATCGGGCTGGCCGGGTCGGTGACCGACGTGACCGAGCCGAGCTCGCTGGACACGTTGACGATCCGGCCCGCCGCCGACCGGCGCAGCAGCGGCAGCATCGCGTTGGCGGTGACCACGCCGAACACGTTGGTCTCGTACACCTCCCGCATGGCCGCGAGCGTGGTCTGGCTGGGCAGTCCCGCGCCCTCCCGGCGGGTGATGCCCGCGTTGTTGACCAGGACGTCCAGCACGCCGTATTCGGCATCGACCCACGTGGCGGCCGCGGCCGCCGACGCCGGGTCGGTCACGTCGAGCGGCACGAAGCGGGCATCCGCCCCCTGGCCGCGCAGGTCGGCCTCGGCCCGCCGGCCCAGGGTCTCGTCGCGGGCGGCGGCCAGCACGGTCCAGCCGCGGGCGCCCAGCTGCTCGGCGGTGGCGAATCCGATGCCCTTGTTGGCCCCGGTGATAAGCACGGTTGTCGTCATGGGGCCGAGCGTGCCAGCGCGGGCCGCGCGCCGGGAGAGGCCCGTCGCGCCTGGGACCGGCGGTTCGCGCAGATGTGGGCGGCGCAGGAGGTGCGGTCCCGCCGCCCGCTCATCAAACGGGTCGACCACCCGCTGACCGGGCCGCTCGAGTTCGGGTGCCAGGTGCTGCGGATATCCGACTCCGGCCAGCGGCTGATCGTCTGCTGCGCCGCGCCCGGCTCGGCCACCCACACGGCCTTCCGCCGCCTCGCCGCCGAGTCCCCGGCTACCCTGTGAGACGGGCCGGACGGGACAGCACGGGCGGAGGCGCCATGGAGAACCGCGAAAAGATGCGAGCCTCGGACGCCGACCGGCAGGAGGTCGTCGAACGCCTGCGCGGAGCGCTGGACGAGGGCCGCCTGAAGATCGATGAGTACCTCGAGCGCATGGGGCTCGCCTACGACGCGGTGACCTACGGCGACCTCGAGCCGCTCTGCAGCGACCTGCCGGAGTCCCGTGCCGTGGCCCGGGCGGAGCCGGCCCGGGCGGAGCGTGCCCAGCCGTCCCCGGCGCCGCCGGAGTCGGTGACGGCGGCCGACGATCGGGGCGCCTTCGCCCGGCTGCCCGGCCCGCTCAGGATGGCGTGGATCGGCTGGGCGACCATCGTGTCGGTCAACGTCGTGGTCTGGGTCCTGGTCAGCGTGACTGCCGCGCAGCTGATCTACCCGTGGCCGCTGTGGGTGGCCGGCCCGTGGGGGGCCGTGCTGTTCGGAGTGTCCGCCGGCGTCCTGGCTAGCGGCCGGGGCCGCCCCAGCCGCCGGATCGGGCCGGGCGGCGAGAACGCCCCGGGGCGGGCTATCCGCTGACGATGCCCGCGTCGTGGGCGATCAGCCCGGCCTGGGTGCGGTTGGCGCAGCCCAGCTTGTCCAGCACCCGGGACACGTAACCCTTGATCGTGGCCTCGGACAGGTACAGCCGCGAGCCGATCTGGGCGTTGGACAGGCCCTCGCCGAGGCAGGCCAGCACCTCGGCCTCGCGCTCGGTCAGGGAGGCGACCAGCTCGCGGGCCCGGTCCCGGGCCGAGTGGCCCTCGGCCGAGGCCGCGACCAGCCGCCGGGCGGCGACCGGCGACAGCACGGTGTGGCCCTCGGCGGCCACCTGCACCAGCCCGATCAGGTCCTCCGGCGGCGTGGACTTGACCAGGAACCCGGCCGCGCCCGCCCGCAGCGCGCGCAGCACGTACTGGTCGGCGTCGAACGTGGTCAGCACGACCACCGCCGGCGGGTCGGCCATCTTGGCGATGCGCTCGATCGCGGTCAGCCCGTCCACGCCCGGCATGCGCAGGTCCATCAGCACCACGTCGGGCCGGGTGCGCACCACCTCCTCGACGCCCGCCGCCCCGTCGTGCGCCTCGCCGACCACCTCGATGCTGCCGGACGATCCCAGGATCGTGCGCAGGTGCGCGCACACCATCGGCTCGTCGTCGACGACCACCACCCGCAGCACGCTCAGGCCACCGAGTCCGCGGTCGGCACGTACGCGGGCAGCGTGGCCTCGACGCAGAACCCCCCGTCCGCCGCCCGGCCGGCCCGCAGCGTGCCATGCACGAGCTCGATCCGCTGGCGCAGGTGCGCGATGCCCAGCCCGGATCCGGTCCCGGCCAGCGCGCCGCCTTCCGGCCCGGCAGGCTCCGGCGGCGGGGTGTTGCGGATCTCCAGCCGGACCTGCGCGTCCGCGTAGCTGACCCGCACGGTCACCAGGGCGCCCGGCGCGTGCTTGCGGACGTTGGTCAGCGCCTCCCGCACGATCCGGTACGCGGTCCGCCCGACCACCGGCGAGGCGAGCGACCGGTCGCCCTCCTCGATCAGCTCGGCCGGGGTGCCCACCGCGGTCGACTCCGCGACCAGCGCGGCGAACTCCGGCGTGGACGGGGCCTCGTCGCCATCGGGTTCGGCGCGCAGGATGCCGACCAGGTCCCGCAGCTCGTCCAGGGCCTGGCAGCCCGCCGCCCGCAGTTCCTCGGCCGCCCGCCGGGTCGCCTCGTCGGGCGCGGTCATCCGCAGCGCGCCGGCCTGCAGCACCATCAGGCTCACCCGGTGGGTCACCACGTCGTGCATCTCCCCCGCCAGCCGGGCCCGTTCCTCGGCCCGGGCCTGGTCGGCGAGCAGGTGCCGCTCCCGCTCGGCCCGCTCGGCCCGCTCGGTCAGCGCCTGCACCATCCGGCGGCGGGCGTCGAAGTACAGCGCGAGCAGCGGGCCGAGCGCCGTCCGAGCCACCGCGCCCGCGATCACCCCAGCCGACGGCTGCCACGGCCGCGCGATCACGACCACCATGACGGCGAGCGCGATGTACGCCAGCCGGCGGTTCCGGCCGTAGAAGAACGGCCCGTACGCCGCCAGCACGGTCGCGAACGGCGCCCACACGTTGCCCGAGTTGGCCGGCGTCAGCGCGCCGGCCGGCCAGATCAGCAGGCTCAGCGCGAGCGTGAACGCGGTCAGGATCGCGACCACCAGGACCGGCGCCCGGCGCCGGAGGACCAGCGAGGCGCAAGCGACCGCCTGCAGGCCCAGCATCGCCCAGGCCAGCGAGCCCGGATGGGACGGCCACCACGACACGCCGACCAGCGTGGTGACGGTGTCGAGCAGCACGAAGAAGGCCGCGATCCCGACGTCGACCGCGGACCGGTGCTGCCGGAAGCAGGTCGTGATCATCGCGTCGCCCGGGAGCCGGCGCCGGTACCACAGCCCTTCGCACTGTCCGTCACTCACGCGGCCACGCTATGTCATCCCAGCCGGGTAAGCCGTGCGGCGATACCTTCGCCGGGACCGGAAACCTACGAAAGTCGCACGCCGGCCCGCCGGTCAGACCCTTCGTCGGCCCAGGACCCTACCGCTCGCCCTGCCGCGGCTGTCCCCGCCCGCGATCGGATAGGGGCCATGGCAACGACACAAGATCACCAAGCGGCGATCCCGCGGCTCGGCCGGTACGAGATCGACCCGGCCCGGTCCACCCTCACGTTCCGTACCCGGCACCTGTTCGGGCTGGCGCCGGTGCGCGGCACCCTCGCGATCCGGGGCGGGACGGTCGACATCGCCGAGCCGCTCGGCGACTCGGCCGTCCACGCCGAGGTCGAGGCGGCCAGCTTCCGCACCGGCAACCCGCAGCGCGATGCCAGCGTCCTCGCTCAGCGCGTGCTCGACCCGGAGCACCACCCGGTCATTTCATTTGATTCCGAACGCCCCGGCACCCGCGACATCCCTGGCACGCTCACGGTGCGCGGGGTCACGGGGGCGGTCCGGCTCCAGGTCACCGACGTCACGCTGGCGACCGGCTCGTTCACCGTGAGCGCCACGGCGCACATCGACCGGACTGAGTTCGGCGTGACCGCCTACCGGGGCCTGGCCGGCCGCTACCTCGACATCTCGGTGGAGGTCCAGTGCGTACGGACGTCGTGAGCGCGGGTGCGGTCACGCGATCGCCCGCATCCGATGCGGTCGTCGTGGCCGGGTTGCGCAAGAGCTACGGCGCGGTGGCGGCTGTGCGCGAGGTGAGCTTCACCGTCGCCGACGGCGAGATCTTCGCGCTGCTCGGGCCGAACGGCGCGGGCAAGACGACCACGCTGGAGATCCTGGAGGGGTTCCGCCGCCGCGACGCGGGCCGGGTCGAGGTGCTCGGCCGCGACCCGGGCGAGCGGTCCGGGGGCCGGGCCCTGCGCGAGGAGATCGGCCTGGTGCTGCAGGACATCGCGGTCGAGCCGTACCTCACCGTGCGCGAGACGCTGGCCCGCAACGCCGGCTACTACCCGGCCCCCCGCGATGTCGACGAGATCATCGCCCTGGTCGGCCTGACCGCGCAGGCGCGGCGGAAGGTCCGCTCGCTGTCCGGAGGCCAGCAGCGGCGGCTGGACCTGGCCCTGGGGATGATCGGGAACCCGCGGCTGCTGTTCCTGGACGAGCCGACCACCGGGTTCGACCCGAGCGCCCGCCGCGAGGCCTGGGAGATCGTGCGCCGTCTGCGCGCGGCGGGTACCACGGTCCTGCTCACCACGCACTACATGGACGAGGCCCAGGCGCTGGCCGACCGGGTCGCGGTGATCTCCGACGGCCAGATCGTGGCCGAGGGCCCGCCGTCGACGATCGGCGGGCGCGACCACGCCCGGGCCCGGATCCGGTTCGCGCTGCCGCCCGGCTGGCCGCCCGACAACCTGCCAGCCGGCGCCGTCGCAGCCGACGGCCTGGTCACGGTCGAGACCGCCGACCCGACCCGGGTGCTGCACCGGCTGACCGGCTGGGCCCTGGAGCGCGGCACGGTGCTGGACCGGCTCACCGTGGACCGGCCCAGCCTGGAGGACGTCTACCTGAGCCTGACCGCTCGCGACCACGAGGAGAGCACCCGATGACAACCGTCACCGTCACCACGCCGCGCGCCCGGCGCGGCGACCTGGCCCTGCTGTGGCACCAGGTCCGCTACGAGCAGCTGTCGTTCTGGCGCAACCCGCAGAGCGCGATCTTCACGTTCGCCCTGCCGGTCGTGTTCATCACCGTGCTCGGCGCGGTGGTCGGCAACGGCGCCGGCGGATCGTATTTCTACGGGCTGTCGGTGCTGCAGTACTTCGTCTCGACGATCGCCGCGGTCTCGGTCATCGGCTCGTGCTACGGCCAGCTCGCGACCGGGCTCGCGATCCGGCGGCAGAACGGGATACTCAAGCGGGTGCGGGCCACCCCGCTGCCCGCCTGGGCCTACTTCCTCGGGCTGCTCGCGCACTGCGTCATGGTCAGCGCCGTGGACGTGGCGCTGATCGTCGGCATCGGCCGTCTGTTCGGCGTGCCGTGGCCGGGCGACTGGCCCGCGGTCGGCGTGGCCCTCGTGCTCGGCGCGGCCAGCTTCTGCGCGCTCGGCGTCGCGGTGGCCTCGGTCATCCGCAACGCCGAGGCCGCGCCCGCGGTGGCGCAGCTGCTGCTGTTCCCGCTGCTGTTCCTGTCCGGGAGCTACATGCCGATCCACTCCAGCGCGCTGAACGCCATCTCCGGTGCGCTGCCGATCCGGCCGTTCAACGAGGCGCTGATCGGCGCGTTCGCGCAGCACGCCGGGCTCGAGTGGCACAACCTCGGCGTGCTGCTGGCCTGGGGCGCGGCCGGGGCGGTGGTCGCCATCCGCCGGTTCCGCTGGAATCCCCGCCCCGAATGAGCCCGTCCTTTACTGGGCCCGGCCCGGCTGCCAGCCTAGACGGGTGGGGCCGACGATCAGATATTGCCGCACGCCAGCGGGCCGGGTCGGGTACTCGGCGACGGGCAGGGGCCCGGCGCTGCTGTGCGACACCGGCTGGGTCACCCACCTGACCGCGCAGCTCGAGCTGTTCTCGTTCGCCGGGTTCGTCGAGCGGCTGGCCGAGCAATTCACGGTGATCCGCTACGACAAGCCCGGATGCGGCCTGTCCGAGCGCGACGGGGCCGACCTGTCCTTCGAGGGTCAGGTGGCGGCGGCCCTCGCCGTGGCCGACGCGGCGGGCGCCGGTCGGCTGCGCCTGTTCGGCGCGTCGCAGGGCGGCCAGATCGCGGCCGCGATCGCGGCCCGCCAGCCCGAGCGGGTCGACGCCCTGGTCCTGTACGGCACCTGCGCCAGCGGCGCCGACCTGGCGCCCGAGCCGATCAGGGACTCGATCGTGTCGCTGATGCGGGCGCACTGGGGCCTGGGCTCGAAGATGCTGACCGGCATCTTCATTCCCGCTCCGACCAGCGACGAGGTCGAGGCCCTGGCCCGGCTGAGCCGGGCGGGCGCATCGGCCGACGTGGCCGGGCGGCTGCTCGAGGTGTACTACGAGACCGACGTGCGGCCGCTGCTGCCTGCGATCCGGGCCCGGACCACGGTGCTGCACCGCGAGGTCGACCCGGCCACCCGCTTCGACCTCGGCCGCGAGGTCGCCGCGCTGATCCCCGGCGCCACGCTGATCCCGCTGCCGGGGACCAGCCACCTCTTCTACCACGGCGAATCGGCCGCGGTCCTCGACGCGACGCTGGCCTTCCTCGGGGAGGCGGACCAGGGCGGCCCGCCCCTGACCCGGCGCGAGCTCGAGGTGGCCGCCCTGGTCGCCGGGGGCCTGACCAACCAGGCCATCGCGTCGCGGCTGTCGGTCGCGCCGCGGACCGCGGAGGCGCACGTGGAGAACATCCGGCGCAAGCTCGGGGTGCGCTCCCGGGCCCAGATCGCGGCCTGGGTGACCGAGTACCGGCTGTCGCACCCCGGGCCCGGTTAGGTAGTTCGCACGACGCCGGGGGGAGCCGGGGCGTTCAGAATGATCGGGACCTGAGGGGATGCCGGCGGATCACCCGATAGCGGGCCGGTCGCGGGCGATCTTAGCGTCGGGATATGCCCGATCTGACGAAGCCGGCCCGGCCCCGGCGCGCGGCCGCCCTGGCCGGCCTGCTCTATTCCTCCGCGGTCTACCTGGCGTTCCTGCTGGTGCTCGGGTACGCCGTGGGCTTCTTCGCCGACCGCGGCGTGCCCCGCGGCATCGACGGGGGAGCGCGGTTGCCCTGGCCCGCGGCGGCGGCCATCGACGCCGCGCTGCTGGCGCTGTTCGCGGTCCAGCACACGGTGATGGCCCGGCCCTGGTTCAAGCGCCGCTGGACCCGGCTGGTGCCCGTGTCCGCCGAGCGATCGACGTACGTGCTGTTCGCGAGCCTGGCGCTGGCGCTGCTCTTCTGGGCCTGGCAGCCGGTCGCGGGCCGGCTCTGGGCGGTGTCCGGGCCCGGCGGCGCCGCCCTGCTCGCGCTGCAGCTGGGCGGCTGGATCGTGGCCCTCGCCGCCACGTTCACGATCAGCCACTGGGACCTGTTCGGGATGCGGCAGGCGCGGGCGCACGCGCGCGGCGCGGCGTACCGGCCGGTGCCGTTCACCGAGCGCGGCCTGTACCGCCGGGTCCGCCATCCGCTGATGACCGGGTTCGTCATCGTGTTCTGGGCGGCGCCCACGATGACCGTCGGGCACCTGCTGTTCGCCGCGGCCGCGACCGGCTACATCCTGGTCGGCATCGCGTTCGAGGAGCGCGACCTGCTGGCCAGCCTGGGCCAGGAGTACCGGTCTTACCGGGCCCGGGTGCCCGCGCTGATCCCGGGCTATCCGACGTACGGTCAGCGGCCGGCGCGGTAGTGCTCCAGCCACCCGAAGGTGTCCTCGGCCCGGCCGGTCGACGGGCGGTACTCCAGGCTCACCGCGCCCTGGTAGCCGTGCGCGGCGATGTGGTCGAGGACGAACGGGTAGTTGATCTCGCCGGTGCCCGGCTCGTGGCGGCCGGGCACGTCGGCGATCTGAACGTGGCCGATCAGCGGCCAGTGCGCGTCCATGGTCGCGCACAGGTCGCCCTCGGTTCGCTGCATGTGGTAAACGTCGTACTGCAGCCGGACGTTGTCCCAGCCCACCTGCCCGATGAACGCGGCCGACGCCGCCGTGGTGGTCAGCAGGTACGGCCCGTTGTCCCACGGGTTGACGGCCTCGATCATCACCTCGCGGCCGGCCCCGGCCGCCAGGTCGGCGGCCCACGCCACGTTGTCCCGCGCGCAGGCCAGCTGCTCGTCCAGTGAATAGCGTTCCTGCCGCAGCCCGATCAGCAGGTTGAGCCGCGGGCAGCCGCACTCGGTGGCGATCCGCAGCGCCGCCGGAACGTGGGCGCGCAGGTATCCGCGCCGGGCGGGATCGGCGGCCAGGCCGCGCTCCCCGGCCGCCATGTCACCGGCATCGAAGTTCAGCAGGACCACGCGCAGGTTCCACCGGGCGGCCAGGCCGGGCAGGGCGCGGGCGTCGGCGTCCCCCGGCCACCACAGCTCGACGGCGCCGAACCCGGCCCGCGCCGCGCGCTCGAAGCGTTCCGCCAGCGGCACATCGGGCCACAGGATCGACAGGTTGGCGGCGAACAGCACGGCCGGGCCGCGGCCTCAGCCGGACCCGGCGGGTTCCAGGACGAAGACCGGGATCACCCGCGAGGTCTTCTGCTGGTACTCGGCGTAGGGCGGGTACGCCGCGACCGCGCGCTCCCACCACTGCGCGCGCTCGTCGCCGCTGACCTCGCGCGCGACCATGTCCTGCTTGTCCGGGCCGTCCTGCACCACGACCCGGGGTTCCGCGCGCAGGTTGTCGTACCAGAACGGATGGGTCGGGGCCCCGCCCTGCGACGCGACCGCGGCGTACCGCCCGTCGTGCTCCACCCGCATCACCGGCGTCTTGCGCACCTTGCCGCTGCGCGCGCCGCGGTTGGTGATGATCACCACCGGCAGGCCGGTGTCGCGCAGCGTCGTGCCCGTCGTCCCGCCCGAGCCCTCGTACTCCTCGACCTGGTCGCGGACCCACGCCCGGGGGCTCGGCTCGTAGTCCTCGTCAGCGTTCATGGCGTAAGTCAACACCAATCGGCGCGCCCGCGATTCCGTCAGCCGACGATCAGCGAGGACGAGCTCGGCCCCGGCCGGATCGCCGCCACGGACAGGCGCGTGTTGCCCGGGCGCCACGATGCCACCTGGACCCTGGTGGTGAAGCTCAGCTCGGCGATCAGCGTGTCGCCGCCCGCGGGCCAGCCGAACCCGGCCAGCGCGTCGCTGCTGACCCAGGTGCCGGGCACGACCGTCACCCGGCCGCTGGCCGCCGAGGCCACGTCGAGCTGGGTGGCCAGCTGGCCCCCGTCGCCGCCGTTGTAGAAGCTCACCTCCAGCGCGAGCAGGCTGCCGTCGGGACTGAACGCGGCGCTCGCCGCCGAGCTCACGCCGGGGAGCGTCACCGTGGTCGGCCGGCCGGTGCCCAGGTCGAGCACCTGCACCTGGCACGCTGTGGCGCAGCGCGGGGCCCAGGCGATCTCGCCGGCGCTGGCCGCGACCACCCCGGTGAACGTGCGCCCGGCCCGGGAGGTGGCCGGGTCCCACAGCTCGAAGTCCGCCGCGCCCGCGCCCTGGGCGGCCGACTCGAGCAGCAGCCCGCGGTCGGTGGCCCGCGCGATCAGGTACCCGGCCGGGAGCCGGACCGCCGCCCCGGCCGCCGCGCCGGTCACCCGCACCTCGCGGGCCAGGCCGACGGCGGCGCTCAGGTCCGCGCCCGCCGGGTAGCTGGTCAGCCACAAGGTGCCGGTCGCGGCGCCGGGCGCGACATCGGTGGCGACGCCGACCGGGGTCGCGGCCGCTGCCCGCTCGGCGAGGAAGTAGACCGGCAGTGGCGGGCCGGCGCAGTTGCCGCACACGGGCCTGGCCGCGGACAGGGCCTGCACCGCCCATCCGCCGCCGACCTGGGTGAACTGGTAGCCGGACGGGTCGCGGGGCAGCCCGCGGATCGGTTCGGTGCGGCCGCTGGCGGGCGATAGCCAGACCGGCTGCGCCCCGGTGACCGGTAGCCGCAGGCTGGCGTCCCAGGGCAGCGTCGGTCCGGAGATGCCCCCCTCGTCGTGGGCCAGGCCCGCGGCGACCGGGGCCGAGATCGGCAGCGGCGCAGGGGTCGCGGCAGCGGGCGGTGTCGCGGCCGGGCTCGCGGTCGGCGGTGTCGCGGGCCGGCTCCGCGGCAGGTGCTCGACGATCAGCACCGTCGCCACCAGCAGCGCCGCGGCGATCACCGCCGCGCGCCGCGGCCAGCGGCCGGGCTCGGTGTCCCCGCCCCGGCCGAGGATGTCAGGCATGACCGCACCGCCCAGAGCACGCTGTGTCTGGCCTCGACGATACGTCGTCCGCGACCGGCGGGGGGCGTTGCGGCCCGGCCGGACCCGAGGCGTAGCGTTCAAGGATTGCCAGGAAATGCCTCCCCACCCTCCTTGGAGGCTCGATGACCAAGCAGGACCCGGACAAGCTGCCCGAAGAGGACGTGCTGCCCGAGGAGTATCGCCGCAGTCGCCGCGTGCACGGCGGCATGCCGACCCGTCTCGACGACGACCGGCTGGCCCGCCTGACCGAGGAGGAGCGGGTGGAGGCCGGCGTCGACGACTTCGACCCGGACGAGGTGCCGCCGGCGACCGACGAGCCGCCGCAGCCGTTCGACGTCACCGAGACCGACGAGTACCAGGAGACGCGGGCGGAGATCCGCCGCGAGTACGACAAGGACGAGCTGGAGCTCGAGCACGAGCGGAGCCCGTTCCCGCCCTCGCACTACGACGAGTGAGCGGCCCGCTGCCCCCGCCGTTACCGGCGGGGACGATCCGGCTGTCGGCGCTGCCGATGGCCGAGAGCCGTACCGCCGCGTACGCGCTGGTCCGCGAGGCCGGCCCGGTGGTGCGCGGCCCGCGCGGCGGGCACCTGGTGGTCTCGGCGCAGGCCGTCGAGTTCGTGCTGAAGCATCCCGAGCTGTTCTCGTCCAAGCGGGCCTTTGACGCGGTCGGCAGCCCGCTGCCGATGGTGCCGACGCGTTCGCCGGCCGGGGCGAGTGCGACCTAGTCGCCGAGCTGGCCGTGCCGCTGCCGGCGCAGGTGTTCCTCACCCTGTTCGGGCTTCCGCTCGAGGACCGGGACCGGCTGATTCCGTGGAAGGAGGCGCTGCTCAACAACTTCGGCTTCCAGGCCGGGGAGCCGCCGCCGGAGCGCGCCGCGCGGGTCGGGGCCGAGCTCTACGGCTACCTCGTCGGGCACATCGGGCGGCGGCGCGGGGATAGCGGGACCTGGTTGGCTTGGCTCATCATCGCCCGTCCTCACGCCTGGTAGTGATCCACCCCGTCGATCCGGGTCTGGCGCAGCTCACCCTGCGCCACCAGCACGGTAAGGTGCGCGACCGTCTCCAGCACGGCCAGCATCTGGTTGAACGGGTCCAGGTCGGCCAGGCGCCGTTCCCGGCGGGTCCAGCGCAGCCGCCCGGCCACCTCCAGCCCGGTGTGCGCCCCGGCGGCCACGGCGGCGGCCGACGCGGCCAGCCGGGCCTCGTGGTGCGCGATCAGCGCGTCGGCCCGCTCGTGGGTGCTCGCGGTGACCGGCCCGTGCGCGGGCAGCAGCTGCAGGTCGGGCAGTTCCTTGATCACCGCCAGCGATCGCAGGAACGAGGCCAGCGGCGACGGGGCCGGCGCCGCCTCGAACCCGATCGACGGCGTGATCTGCGACAGCAGGTGGTCCCCGGTGAACATCGAGCTCGCCGTCTGGTCCAGGAACACGACGTGCCCCCGGGTGTGGCCCGGCGTGGGAATGCCGTCGAGCGAACGGTCCTTGAGCGCCACCTGCTGGCGGCCGTCCAGCCATTCGTCGGGCGGGTCGGAGAACTCGAGCGTTCGCGCGGGCCGCGGGGACCGGGCGATGACGTCGGCCAGGCCGCGTGCGCCGGCCGCCCGCAGCCGGGTCACCGACGCGTTCGGCCCGGTTCCGTCGGCCATGCCGCGGATGGCCTGGAGCGTGTCCGCCTCGTCGATGCCGAGCGTGATGTGGGTGCCCCAGCGGCGCCGCAGCTCGACCGCGTACGAGTAGTGATCGCGGTGCACGTGCGTGACCAGGATCCGGCCGATGTCGGTGAACCCGTACCCGATCCCGGCCAGCCCGCGCTCCAGGGCCGGGGTCGTCTCCGCGACCGCCCAGCCCGCGTCGATGAGCGTAAGGCTGTCGCCGTGGTCGATGGCGTAGACGTTCACGGCCCGCAGGCCATCGGTGGGCAACGGCAGCGGAATGCGGTAGACCGACGGTGCCACCCGGTACGTTCCGGCCGCCGTCCAGTCGCCTGATGTCATGGTCGGTGCGCCCTCCTGTTTCCCGGGGACAACGATCGCCCCGGGCTTTTTCTGCCGGGCGTCAGTCGGGAAGGTCGACGACCGTGTCGGCATCCGGGCCAGCTGCAGCTCGATGATGTCCGCGACCGTCTGCGCGAGCACGGCCAGCGTCTGCGACTCCATCTCCAGGACCCGGATCGCCTCGCGCAGCGTGGGCCGGGACACGCCGAACCTTTCCATCAACTCGCTCTCGGCCGGAAGCGCGTCGCCTTCCTTGAGTTCGCTGCGGATTATCTGGCCGCGGATTCTGGCCGCGAGTAACTCGGCCGCCTTCGGCACCCGAAGCTGCGATCCAGGCTGCTGGTATGCCAATGAAACCTCACATCAAAGGGGTATTGGCCGCTGGCGGGGTCTGCGCCCGAGCGATTGACAGCATTATTTCACTAGATTATTGTAATGTTCGCAAATCAGCACTAAAGGATGGGTCTCGCCCATGCCCGACTACCGCTTTCTGACCTACGAGCTGCTCGACGACGCGGCCATCGCCAGGATCGTGCTGAACCGTCCGGAGGCCAGGAACGCGCAGAACCGCGGCCTGCTGGTCGAACTCGGTGACGCGATGCTGGCGGCCGAGGCCGACGACCGGGTGCGGGTGGTGATCCTGGGCGGCGCCGGGCCGCTGTTCTCCGCCGGGCACGATCTCGGCTCGCGCGACGCCGTGGCCGAGCGCACCCCGGGGCCGGACCAGCACGACAGCTACCGCGGCTACGGGGGCACCCGGTCCGGTGCCGAGCAGCGCATGCTGCAGGAGTGGCATTTCTACTTCGAGAACACGCGCCGCTGGCGAAACCTGCGCAAGATCACGGTGGCCCAGGTCCAGGGCGCGGTCTACGCCGCCGGGCTGATGCTGATGTGGGCCTGCGACCTGATCGTCGCGGCCGACGACGTGATCTTCGCCGACGTGGTGGGAACGCGCCTGGGCATGTGCGGGGTCGAGTACTTCGGGCACCCGTGGGAATTCGGGCCGCGCAAGGCCAAGGAATTGCTGCTGACCGGGGATTCCATTGACGCCGAGGAAGCTTATCGGCTGGGCATGGTATCGAAGATTTTCCCGGCCGCCGATCTGGCCGGGCGGACGCTGCAGTTCGCCCGCAGAATAGCGGCGCTTCCGACGATGACCGCGCTGCTCATCAAGGATTCGGTTAACCAGACCGTGGACAACATGGGCTTCTACAATTCGCTGAACGCCTGTTTCACATTGCACGAGCTCAACCACTCGCACTGGGCCGAGATCCACGAGGACAAGACCGCGCGCGGGCTGCCCGAGGACGGGACCCCGGACTGGCGCTCGGCGCCGCCGGTCGTCCCGGCCCGCCGGGACCTGGCCGCGGCCCCGGAGGCATAGGCCCGCCCTCCCGGGGTAGCGGGCCCCTATGAGCGAGAGCACACGAGCCGCCGGGCAGGTCGTGCTCGACTACCTGCGGGAGCAGGCGTCCGCGCTGGACTCGCTCGCCCCCCGGGTACGCCGGGACGAGCCCGATGCCGTGCACCAGATGCGGGTGGCGACCCGGCGCCTGCGCAGCACCTTGCGCACCTTCCGCCGGGTGATCGGCCCGGCCGGCCACCTCGACGAGGAACTCCGCTGGCTGGCCGGCCTCCTCGGCGAGGCGCGCGACGCCGAGGTGCTGGCCGATCACCTGGAATCCGCGCTGGCCACCGTGCCGGCCGAGCAGCTCATCGGCCCGGTCCAGGCCCGAATCAAGATCCACTTCGCGCCGGTCGCGGCGCGGGCGCGCGAGGCCGTGCTCGAGGCCCTGGATTCCGGACGCTACGACTCGCTCCGGGACGAGGTCGGCCAGCTGACCGCCGGGCGCCTGCCGGGAGCCCGGGCCGGACGGCCGTCGCGCGACGTCCTGCCCCGGGAGGTGCGCCGGGCCTACCGCGCCATGGCCCGGCGGATGGGCCGGGCCCGCCGGGCCGCGCCCGGCCCGGCCCGGGACACCGCGCTGCACCAGGCGCGCAAGGCGGCCAAGCGGGCCCGGTACGCGGGCGAGCTGGCCCAGCCGGCCATCGGCCGGCCGGCCAGGCGGTTCACCCGGCAGGTGAAGGCGGTCCAGTCGCTGCTCGGGGATCACCACGACGCGGTCATCGCCCGCCAGCAAGAGCGCGGCCTCGGCATGGAGGCCCACGTGTCCGGCGAGAACGCCTTCACCTACGGGCTGCTGTACCAGCGCGAGAGTCAGGCGGCCGACGAGCTGCGCGCCCGGGCGCTCAAGGCGTGGGAGAAGGCGTCCCGGCCCCGCTACCGGCGCTGGATGAGCTGACCGTCATTTACCGCCTCTGGTGACTTATCATCGCAATTGACGAGTCGCCGGAGGTGGCAATGCATATCGGAACCGCCGTGCTCGTAATCTGGCTCATTATCGGCGCCATTGCCGCAGGTCAGCGTCACGACTACAGCACGCCCCCGGCCAATTGCAACTCGGCGGCCACGATCGCGGTGACGATCGTGGCGGGCCCGCTGAACTACCTCGGGGTCGATCCGAAGATCTCCTGTCACGTGCCGCAGCCCAGCAAGTGACCGGCTGACTTTAACTCCTCCTGCGGGGCGAGCCGCGGCGCAGCAGCGCGGCGACCGGCTCGCCGCCGAGCGCGCCGGACCGGTCCGGGAGTTCCAGCACGATGGCGTCCTGGTGCAGGGCCGCCCAGATCAAGCCGTCCTCCATCGGCACCTCGATGCCGATGTCGGGCTGGCCGACCAGGAACTCGGTCGGCGCGCTGCCGATCGTGTAACTCGCGTCGGCGTCCGCGATCGGGTCCAGGTCCGCCGCCACCAGCAGCACGGCCACCTGCTGCTCGGCGAGCTGTTCGGCCACGGCCGGCATGCCCAGCACCGCGCCCGGGTCGTCCCGGATGGAGAGCGGGGCGATCAGGTCGCCAACGGCCGCGGCCGCCTCGGCGGTGATCTCGTCCAGCGCGGCGCCGACCTCGGCGATGAGATGGTCGTCGCGGCGGTCGGGATGCGGACCGCCCTCGATGACGGTGATCGGCCCGATCGAGTCCGGCAGATGGGCGCCGACCGCGTCGAGGATGTGCCGGTCACCCGCGCCGAGCACGATGTGCGCGCCGACGCTGTTCGCCGCGTCGGCCACCCGCGCGGCGATGAACTCGTCGTTGCGCTCGCCGCCGGTGAGCGGCTCGCTGTCGGTCACGTGCCGTTCCCCGTGCAGCTGAGCGGGCGGGCGGTCAGGGTGCGGATCATGCTGTGCGCCCGGCCGGTGCTCGGCCGGGAAGAGCTTGGCGGGCTGCTGGTCGCCGGCGTCGTGCGCGAAGACGTCGGTGCCCCGGCGGTCGGCCACCACCACGACGTAGGCGGGCCGGCGCGCCGCGCCCGCCGCCGCCTGCCGCAGGCGCGGCAGCGGGCCCGCGAACACCGAGGGCTCCGCCGCCTCGGCCAAGACCAGCCAGCGCGCGAGCAGCAGCTGGCCGCGGGCCGCGACCACCGTCCGGGTTTCGCCTGCCGCGCGAGCCCCGCGCTCGAGTACGTTCCCCGCGGCGCCGGCCAGGGCCTGCGCGGTCGCAGCGGGCGCGCCCAGGTGCTCGGCCTCGCGGACCGCGTCGGCCCAGGCCACGTCCCACGCGTGGGCCGGGTTGCCGGCCGACTCCGGTACCGGGACCATGGCCGTCAGCACCAGATCGGATGCGGCGGCGGCGGGCTGCAGGGCGCGCAGTCCCGGGCCGAGCTCGAGTCGTCCGAGCCGGAGCAGCGGATGCGTGATCGTCGAGGCTTCTGGCATCCCCCCATCTCAGCCGGCCCGGTTGCGGCCCGCAACGCCGGGGTGCCCGCCAGCCTGCCGCGCGCGCCGCGGGCGGTGATGCGGCAGGATGAGTCGACGTGAGCGACGATGAGGCGGTCATGGTCACGGTCGTCGGCATCGGCGACGACGGGTGGGCGGGGCTGACCGGCGAGGCGCAGGCCGTGCTGCGCGGCGCGGCGGTGATCGCTGGCGCACCGCGCCAGCTGGCGCTGCTGCCTGACCGGCCCGACCTGGCCGGCCGCCGGGTGCCGCTGCCGTCGCCGTTGCTGCCGGGGCTCGACGAGCTCGTCGCGGCCAATCCCGGGCTCTGCCTGCTGGCCAGCGGCGACCCCATGCTGCACGGCATCGGCGCCACGCTGGCCCGGCGCCTGGGCGCCGGCCGGATCCGGGTGCTGCCGGCCGTGTCGTCGGCGGCGCTGGCCTGCGCGCGGCTGGGCTGGGCCGAGCACGAGGTCGAGGTGATCTCGCTGGTGTCCCGCCCGGCCGAGACCGTGCTGCCAGCGGTCCAGCCGGGGGCGCGCGTGCTCGTGCTGTGCCGCGACGGCGGCACGCCGCCGGCGCTGGCCGCGCTGCTGTCCGGCCGGGGCTGGGCCGCCACCCGGCTGTCGGTTCTCGAGCACCTCGGCGGCCCCGCCGAGCGGATCCGCGGGCCCTACCGGGCCGGAACGCCAGAGCCCGGGCCGTTCGCTGACCTTTGCGTCGCGGCGCTGGACTGCGAGGCGGACCCGGGCACGCCGGTGCTGCCCCGGGTGCCCGGGCTCCCGGACGAGGCGTTCGAGACCGACGGCCAGCTCACCCGGCGCGAGCTGCGCGCCCTGGCCCTGGCCGCGCTCGCCCCGGGCCCGGGTCAGCTTTTGTGGGACGTGGGCGCGGGCAGCGGGAGCGTGGGGATCGAGTGGATGCGCGCCGCGCCGCGCTGCCGGGCGATCGCGGTGGAGCCGCGCCCGGATCGCGCGGAACGCATCCGGGCCAACGCCACGAGCCTGGGCGTTCCAGATATTGACATTATGTGCCGAGCCGCGCCCGATGCGCTGGCCGATCTGCCCGCGCCGGACGCGGTCTTCGTCGGCGGGGGCGTGTCGGCCCCGGGCGTGCTCGACGCGTGCTGGAAGGCGCTGCCGCCCGGCGGCCGGCTGGCCGCGCACGCCGTCACCGTGGAGTCCGAGGCCGTGCTGCAGGACTGGCAGCGCCGGGTCGGCGGCCGCCTGGTCCGGCTGGCCGTCAGCTACCAGGCCCCGCTGGGCCGGTTCACCACCTGGCGGCCCGCGCTGCCGGTGACCCAATGGCAGGTGATCAGGGCATGACCGTGTGGTTCGTCGGCGCCGGGCCCGGCGCGGCCGATCTGCTGACCGTGCGCGCGGCGCGGCTGCTGGCCGCCGCGCCGGTGATCCTGTACGCGGGCAGCCTGGTGCCGCCCGAGGTGCTGGCCGGCACCCGGCCCGACGCGCGCCTGGTCGACACGGCCGACCTCGACCTCGACGCGATCACCGGCGAGCTGGTCGCCGCCGACGCGCGGGGCGACGACGTGGTGCGGCTGCACAGCGGGGACCCCTCGATCTTCAGCGCCGTGGCCGAGCAGGCGCGGCGGCTGGACGCGGCCGGCGTGCCCTGGGAGATCGTGCCCGGCGTCCCGGCGTTCGCCGCGGCGGCCGCCGCGCTGCGCCAGGAGCTGACCCTGCCCGGGGTCGGCCAGACGGTGGTGCTGACCCGGACCTCGGCGCGGGCGACGCCGATGCCCGATGGCGAGGACCTGGCCCGCCTCGGGGCCACGGGCTGCACGCTGGTGCTGCACCTGGCCGTGCAGAACGTGGACCAGGTGATGTCGGCATTGCTGCCGCATTACGGCGCCGCCTGCCCGGCCGCGGTGGTGGCCCGGGCCAGCTGGCCCGACGAGGCCGTGCTGCGCTGCCCGCTCGGCGAGCTGGCCGAGCGGGTCCGGGCGGCCGGAATCCGCCGCACCGCGATCATCGTGGTCGGCCAGATCCTGGCCCACGGCGGCTTCCGCGACAGCCACCTGTACTCGGCGGAGCGCGAACGGGGCGAGCGCACGGAGGGAGTTCAGGCATGAGGCGGCTGCTGATCATCGGGATCGGGGCGGGCGATCCCGAGCAGGTCACCGTGCAGGCGATCAACGCCCTCAACCGGGCCGACGTGTTCTTCGTGGTCGACAAGGGCGACGACAAGCAGGACCTCGTGCTGCTGCGGCAGGAGATCTGCGAGCGGTACGTGCGGAACAGCTCGTACCGGATGGTCATGATCCCGGAGCCGGAACGCGACCGGTCCGCGCCCGCCTACCGGGAGGCGGTGCAGCAATGGCGGGCGGAACGGGCCCGGCTCTGGGCCGGGGTGATCCGGGCCGAGCTGGCCGAGGACGGCTGCGGCGCGCTGCTGGTCTGGGGCGACCCTGCGCTCTACGACAGCGTGCTGGCCATCGTCGAGCAGATCGCCGCCGAGCTGGAACCAGGGGAGCTGGACTACGAGGTGATCCCCGGGATCAGCAGCGTCCAGTCGCTGGCCGCCCGGCACCGGGTGAGCCTGACCCAGGTCGGCCGGCCGCTGCACATCACCACCGGGCGCCGGCTGGCCGCGGACGGGTTTCCCGAGCACAGCGACGACGTGGTGGTGATGCTGGACGCGCACTGCTCGTTCACCGGTG
>Ga0335074_10000476_pt1 | contig 57942 bp, 40 predicted proteins | sample Lox_Sample_23_FD_206715 | JGI IMG/M metagenome (GOLD analysis project Ga0335074, IMG submission 206715) | Soil microbial communities from Loxahatchee National Wildlife Refuge, Florida, United States - Lox_Sample_2.3 | ecosystem: Environmental > Terrestrial > Soil > Wetlands | place: USA...
GGGACGGCAGCCGGGGAGCTGTCCTAGAGGCGCTGAGCGCGCTCGAAGACGGGAGCCTGGACGATGCAAGCCGCTTGGGTCGCGCGCTTTCCCCGGCGGTAGCTCGTGCGCTCGCTGGCCCATTACTGGCGAGGGACCTGACCGCCGGCACGGCGATGCCCATCTGGGTAGAGAGGGAGCGCGCGGGCGTGGCCGCATGGTACGAGCTGTTCCCGCGCAGCTACGGCGGGTTGAGAGGCGCTGCCGGGCAGCTCCCCCGGCTCGCCGAGCTTGGCTTTGACGTGGTGTACCTCCCACCGGTGCACCCGATCGGCCACACCTTCCGCAAAGGTAAAAATGGCGCTACCGTCGCCGGACCTGGGGACCCGGGCAGCCCCTGGGCGATCGGCTCAGAGGAGGGCGGGCACCTTGCGCTCCACCCGGAGCTCGGGACCTTCGAGGACTTCGATTTCTTCGTGGCGACCGCGAAAGATCTCGGGATGGAAGTAGCGCTTGACTACGCGCTGAACTGCTCCCCGGACCACCCCTGGGTGCAAGGGCACCCCGAATGGTTCCACAAACGCCCTGATGGCACGATCGCGTACGCCGAGAACCCCCCGAAGAAGTACCAGGACATATACCCGCTCAACTTCTGGCCGCCATCGGAGGAAGACCGCCAGGCCCTTTGGGAAGCGTGCCGCGGAGTCATGGACTTTTGGGCGGAGCGAGGCATCCGGATCTTCCGGGTGGACAACCCGCACACAAAACCTTTTGCTTTTTGGGAATGGTTGGTCCAGTGGCTCCGTGGGGCAAGGCCGGACGTGGTCCTCTTGGCAGAAGCCTTCACGCGCCCTAAAGTGATGGCCCGGCTGGCCGAAGTCGGCTTTTCCGAGAGCTATACGTACTTCACCTGGCGGGCCGTCCAGTACGGGCCGGAGGGGCTCAGGACTTACCTCGAGGAGCTCGCCCACGGGCCCCTCGCTGATTACATGCGGCCGAGCCTCTGGCCCAACACCCCCGATATCCTCTCAGGGCCACTGCGTGGCGGGCCACCCGCCGCCTTTGCATTGCGGTATGTCCTTGCTGCGACGCTCTCGCCTCTGTACGGCGTTTACAGCGGCTACGAGCTGTGTGAGAACGTCCCGGCTTCGCCGGACAACGAGGAGTACATGGGTTCCGAAAAGTACGAGCTCAAGTCCAGAGATTTTGCCCGTCCCGGGACCCTCGGCCCGCTTTTTCGAGCCGTCAACCGCTCACGCAGGAGGCACCCTGCCTTTTCCCGGTTGCGCAACATATATTTTCATGGCTCTGAGAACCCGAACATTATTGCCTATTCCAAGGCTTCTGACGACGGCGCCGACGTCGTGCTCGTTGTCGTGACGCTCGACCCTTATGTGGCCCAAGAATCGACGCTCCACCTCGGCCCGCTGCAGCTGGGCGTCCCTGCGGACCAGCCTTTTGTCGTGCATGACGAGCTCTCGGGCGAGTCTTACAATTGGGGGCTCCACCCTTACGTAAGGCTGGACCCTTACCGCAGGGTGGCCCACATATTCGATGTGACCCGTCCTTGACAAGGGGGGACCCCTCGTGACGAACCCAGTGCCGGTCTCCGGGACCGCCACCGCTGATGTCCGCTGGTTCCAGCGCGCCGTCTTTTACGAGATACTCGTCCGGGGTTTTTACGACTCCAACAACGATGGGACGGGTGACATCCAAGGGATAATCGCGAAGCTGGATTACTTGCAATGGTTGGGCATCGACTGCATATGGCTCTTGCCGTTTTACCAGTCGCCACTGCGTGACGGCGGTTATGACATCTCGGACTACTGGACGGTACTGCCCGAGTACGGCCAGATTGCCGACGTCGCGCAACTGGTGGACGAGGCGCACAGGCGCGGCATACGTATTATCGCCGACCTCGTCATGAACCACACGAGCGACCAGCACCCCTGGTTTAAAGAGTCCCGCCAGGACAGGACAAACCCAAAAGCGGACTGGTACGTATGGAGCGACGACGACCAGCGGTACAAAGAGGCGCGCATCATATTCGTGGACACCGAAAAGTCCAACTGGTCCTGGGACCCTCAGCGTGGCCAGTACTTTTGGCACCGGTTCTTTCACCACCAACCCGACCTCAACTACGACAACCCTGATGTGGCGAGCACGATGCTCGACGTCGTGCGCTACTGGCTGGACATCGGCCTTGACGGTTTCCGTCTCGATGCTGTGCCTTACCTGTTCGAGCGGGACGGCAGCAACTGCGAAAACCTGCTTGAAACGCACGCCTACTTGCAGCGCCTGCACAAGGAAGTCGACTCCTTGTACCCCGGCAAGGTCCTCCTCGCCGAGGCCAACCAGTGGCCCGAGGACGTTGTCGCGTACTTCGGCAACGGCGACGAGTGCCACATGTGCTTCCATTTCCCGCTTATGCCGAGGATGTTCATGGCCGTTCGGCGCGAGCAGCGGTTCCCCATTACCGAGATCCTCGCCCGCACGCCCGAGATCCCCGACGGCTGCAGCTGGGGCATATTCCTGCGCAACCACGACGAGCTCACTCTCGAAATGGTCACAGACGAAGAGCGCGACTACATGTGGTCCGAGTACGCCAAGGACCCGCGTATGAAGCGCAACATCGGCATAGGCCGCAGGCTCATGAGCTTGGTGGACAACGACCGCAGGGTGGCCGAGCTCCTCCACAGCCTTCTTTTCAGTCTCCCCGGTTCGCCCATCCTTTATTACGGGGATGAGATCGGGATGGGCGACAACATCTACCTCGGCGACCGTGACGGGGTCCGGACGCCAATGCAGTGGGCACCCGACCGCAACGCAGGCTTTAGCCGAGCCGATTTCGCGCAGCTTTACCTGCCGCCGCTCATGGACCCCGTCTATGGCTACCAAGCGGTCAACGTCGAGGCCCAAATGCGCGACCCGAGCTCGCTGCTGCATTGGATGCGGCGGATGCTTGAGGTCCGGCGCCAGCACCCGGTTTTCGGCAGGGGGGCGATGGAGGTTGTCTCAACAGACAACCCGTCGGTCCTCGCCTACGTCAGGGTTCCCGCCGGTGCCGCGGCGTGCGATGCTGCTCCCAGTACTGCAATGCAGCCCGATGATGCCGGTCACTTCGCTACCGAGACGGTGCTGTGCGTCGCGAACCTTTCGCGCTTTGCCCAGCCGGCTGAGCTTCCGCTTCAGCGTTGGGAGGGTATGACGCCATTTGAACTTACCGGCCGCGTCCCCTTCCCAGTGGTAGGAGCGCTGCCGTACTTCATAACGCTGCCGCCCTACGGGTTCTTTTGGTTTGGCCTGGTCGGGCGGCCGGCGGGCTCGACTGGAGGGTGAAAAATGGATGAGCTGGTCGCCGAGGACCTACCCGAGCCTCTCTTAGGGCTCATCGGGCCGTACCTCGCTCGCCAGAGGTGGTACGCCGGCGAAGGCTCCCCGGTCGTCCTCAAGGTCGTCTCCTCTGGGCGCCTCGGCCAGCCGCGAGGCGCGGCGTCGCTGCTCTGGGCGGTGGTGGACGCGGACGGCTGCGAGTACCAGCTCGTGATCTCCAAGCGGCCAGGGATGGGCTTGCCCGAGATATTGACGGGCCACGAGGAGGCTCTCATCGGCAGCTCGGCTGGTTGGCGGTGCATAGATGCCACGGTTGACCCAGAGATGGCCCTCGTGCTGCTCGAAGCCGCCAGCGGCGGCGCAGAGCGGGCCGAGAGGGCACGGCCTCTGGTTGCCGAGCAGTCCAATTCGTCGGTCATCTACGACGACCGCCTTATCCTCAAGGTCTTCAGACGGCTCTCGATGGGCGCGAACCCCGATGTCGAGGTCACTTCTGCACTCGCGGCTACCGGGTTCAAGCACGTAGCCAAGCCGATTGTGCGGTGGCAACGCGACGGGAGAGACCTCGCGTTTGGCCAGCAGTACCTTGCAGGCGGCACCGATGGTTGGGCGCTCGCCCTCACCTCGCTGCGCGACTTTTACGGCGCAACCGAAAAGCGGGCGCACCCCGGGCGCTCGGGCGGCGACTTCGCGGCGGAGGCAGCTCGGCTAGGCCAGGTGACTGGGGAAATGCACCTCGCCATGGCCACGGCCTACCCAACTTCGGAAGAACTGGGGCACACTTGGGCGGAGCTCGTCGGCCGGCTCGAGGCGCAGGTCGAACGGTTGGTGCCTGAGCTAGCTACCTCGGGGAGGCCACTCTTCGACCGCCTCCACGAGGTTAAGGGCCCGGGGCTTTCGGTGCGGACACACGGCGACTTCCACCTCGGTCAAGTCATGCGCACCGACGCCGGCTGGTACGTCCTCGATTTCGAGGGGGAGCCCAACAGGCCTCTCGAGCAGCGTCTGTGTCCGACATCAGTGATGAAAGATGTCGCCGGCATGCTGAGGTCCTTACAGTACGCTTCTCGCTTTGCCTTGGGAGAGCGTTCTGACGTCGGTTCCGCTGACCTCGAGGCGCGCGCTGAGGCGTGGGAGGAACGAAATTCGGCAGCCTTCATGCACGGCTACTACGAGACGAGCGGGATCGAGCGGCTTTTGCCCCCAAGCCGCCAGGACCGCGAAGCTGTCCGAGTTGCCTTCGAGCTCGAAAAGGCCCTTTACGAGGTCGAATACGAAAGGTCATTTCGCCCGGACTGGGCGCGGATACCAATGGCCGCTCTGCGCCGCTTGCTGAGCCAGCCTGTGCAGGTGCTGCTCTCCCGGCCCGCCGAGGCTCTCGGGGTCCCCGACGTCCCCGCGAACGCAGATGTCTGACGGCCAGGCGGCAAAGCGAGCGCCTCGCCCCACGAAGAAGGGTAAGACCACGGGCATGACTACGACAGGACTGCGCGCCGAAGAGCCGGAGGTGCATAGTGGCACCGAGGGCCCTTCGGTTGACCCCCGCGAGCTCGAGCAGCTGGCTCAGGGCCGCCACCACGACCCTCATTCTCTGCTCGGTAGGCACGCCGGCGTCGTAAGGGCCCTGCGGCCCGAAGCGACCCAGATGTACCTGCTCGTTAGCGGGCCGGGCCCGGAGAGGCCGGTCATTGGCCGGACCGAGATGCGCAAGGTACACCGTGCGGGCGTATGGGAGGCACCTCTCGACGAGGGAGCCCGTGGTTACCGCCTGGAGGCCGTCTTCGGTGCCGAGGGCTCGCCCAGCTTTGTTTTCGATGACCCTTACCGCCATTGGCCCACTCTTGGAGACCTCGACATCTTCCTTTTCAACGAGGGCCGGCACCGCCGGCTATGGGATGTGCTCGGAGCGCACCCGCGCGTCCACGAGGGCGTCGCCGGTACGGCATTCGCCGTGTGGGCGCCGAACGCCAAGGCCGTCCGAGTCGTAGGCGACTGGAACTACTGGGATGGGCGGACGCACCCAATGCGCAGTTTGGGCAGTTCGGGCGTCTGGGAGCTCTTCATCCCCGGGGTCGAAGCCGGCGACCGCTACAAGTACGAGATCGTCACGGTCGACGGGCACCTTACGCTCAAGGCTGACCCAATGGCCTTCGCGACCGAGGTGCCTCCCGGGACAGCGTCGGTCATCGGCGAGCCACCGGCTCACCGTTGGGGCGACGGCGACTGGATGGCCGAGCGCGTGCAAGGTGACTTACTTGCCAAACCGATGTCGGTTTACGAGGTCCACCTCGGGTCCTGGAAGTGGGCTGACGACGGCTACGGCGGTCAGCGGCCGCTCACCTACCGAGAGCTCGCGGGACAACTGCCGCAGTACGTGTCCGAGATGGGGTTCACGCACGTCGAGTTCCTGCCCGTTGCGGAACACCCATTTGGTGGTTCGTGGGGGTACCAAGTGAGCGCCTATTACGCGCCAACCGCACGTTTCGGGAGCCCTGACGATTTCCGGGAACTTGTTGACGCTCTCCATCGAGCAGGTATCGGGGTGATAGTGGACTGGGTACCGGCGCACTTCCCCCGTGACGAGTTCGCGCTCGCACACTTTGACGGGACCGCTCTCTACGAGCACAGCGGGCCGATGGGGTCGCACCCGGACTGGGGGACCCTGGTTTTCAACCTGGGCCGGCACGAGGTGCGGAACTTCCTCATGGCGAACGCGCTTTTCTGGGTCGACCAGTACCACATCGACGCTTTGCGAGTAGATGCCGTTGCCTCCATGCTCTACCTCGACTACTCGCGCGGCCCAGGTGAATGGAGCCCAAACGAGTTCGGAGGGAACGAGAACCTTGAAGCGGTCTCGTTCTTGAAGGAGCTCAACGAGACCGTGTTCGGGACTTGCGCTGGGGCAACGGTCATCGCGGAGGAGTCGACGTCCTGGCCTGGAGTATCGCGGCCCACGTACTTGGGGGGCCTCGGGTTCGGTTTCAAGTGGAACATGGGCTGGATGCACGACACCCTGCAGTACTTCGAAGTCGACCCTCTCTTTCGCCGGTACCATCAGAACGACCTCACGTTCGGGCTCCTCTATGCCTTTTTCGAAAACTTCATCCTCCCGCTGTCACATGACGAGGTCGTGCATGGCAAAAGGTCGCTCCTGTCCAAGATGCCGGGCGACCGCTGGTCGCAGCTTGCCAATCTCCGGTCACTCTACGCGTGGATGTGGGCGCACCCGGGAAAGAAATTGCTCTTCATGGGCGGCGAAATGGCCGAGGAGCGGGAGTGGTCGAACGAGCGCCCACTGGACTGGTGGATGTTGGACAATTGGGCGGACCACCGAGCTCTCCGGTTGTTCGTCGCCGAGCTCAACCGTCTGTACCGGGCGGAGCCGGCTCTTTGGGAGCAGGACTTCACCCCCGACGGCTTTCGCTGGATCGACGCCAGCGACGCGGACCACAACGTGCTGTCGTTTTACCGCGCTCGTCGCGGTGCTCGACCGCCCCAGGAAGGCCAAACAGCCACATCGTGGCCTTCGGTGCCCGTCGCTGACGTCTTGGCGTGCGTTGCCAACCTGTCGCCCGTCCCCCAGCTCGGTTACCGCGTGGGCCTGCCGCGAGCCGGGCGCTGGCTAGAGCTGCTCAACACCGATGCCAAGGAATGGGGAGGCAGCGGGCTCGGCAACATGGGCGAGGTGTGGGCGCAGGAAGTGGGCTGGCACGGGCAGCGTTTTTCTGCCGAAATGGTGCTCCCACCGCTGGCAGTGCTCTGGCTGGCGCCGGTCGGTTAGCACTAACTAGGGCTATCCGCGCCATTAGGTAGCTCTTCCCTCGGGGATGAGCCCGCCCGGGCGCGATCTGCCCCTAATTTGGAGCGTGTGAGCGATGCAGCGCGGCGGGGCCGGATGGGGCGCGCCGGTCTGAGCGCGACCGGCAAAGCCGTTCTTGCTGTTGGCGTCGCTGTTGTGGCCGGCCTTGTCGCTGTCGCCATCGTCGGTGGGCTCTCCACGGCGCACGGTCCCCGCTCCAAGGAAAGCGGGGCTCTGCCAGGGCGCACTGGCGGAGGCGGCCCGGCTCCAACGTCAGTTGCTGCGGCCTCGAGCACTACGTCGACCACGACCCGCGCGCAAGCGGAGGAGCACTTGCTCTCGCTTGTGGAGCTCTCTCCACCCGACGGGGCGCGCAACCAGAGCCCCTTGACTGTGGTTAGGGTCCGAGCAAATGGTGCCCGCCTTGTGCGCGTGGACGTGGAGGCCTCCCCAACCGGCACCTCCCTCCTCGGCAGGTTCATCCCGACCGGTGACGAATGGCGCTCCACCGGCTCGCTCCTGCCGGGCGCGACCTATACGGTCACATACCAGGTCGCAGGATTTGGCCTTAATGCCACTGGGTCAGCGATTTTCAGGACGTCACCGCCGGCTCTGCCCGTAACGGCGAGCGTCTTTCCATCGCCGGGCATCGTTGTGGGCGTTGGACAGCCCGTCGTTATCATGTTCTCCCAGCCGGTGGGCACTTATGCCGCACAGCAAGCCGTGTTGTCGCACTTGCGGATCTCGATGAGCAAGCCGGTGGCCGGAGGGTGGCACTGGTTCAGCTCCGTCGAACTTCACTTTCGCCCGAGCTCGTTATGGCCTGTGGGCGAAGAGGTGAGCGTGACGGGCGACATCGACGGCTGGCACATCGGAGGCGGCGAATGGGGTGAAGGGCAGTTCGCTACCGACTTCGTGGTCGGGGACAGCCATATCTCCTATGTCAACCTCACCACCCACGAAATGACGGTGACCGATAATGGCCGCGTTGTCTACGTTTGGCCTATCAGCGCCGGGGCGCCACAGTGGCCGACAATGGACGGCACGCACATCGTCTTGGACAGGGAATCAGTGGTCCACATGGTGTCGTCGACCGTTGGCATCCCAGTCAATTCTGCGGCTGGCTACGACGAGTACGTGTACTGGGACGTCCACATCTCCGACAGCGGTGAGTACGTCCATGCCGCCCCTTGGTCGGTGACAGACCAGGGGATAGTCAACGTGTCACACGGCTGCGTCAACCTCAGCGTTGCGCGAGCGGAGACCTTCTTCCGCTTCAGCCGTGTAGGCGACCTGGTGATCATACAGGGCGGCCCGCGCCCTCCGGCCCAGGGCGACCACGGGGTCATGGACTGGTCCTTCCCCACCTCCGAGGTGATATGGACGCCTGCCAGGGCGACCTTGCTCGACAGCCCCGTAACGATCATCCCGACCACGACGCTGCCGCCTCCCGCAGGTGCGCCCTCTTTCCCGACCACCCTGCCGCCAGCCGGTGGCCCAAGCCCCGAGACCGGCACGGCGCCGGTAGTGACGGCTACGACTACCGCGCCGGTCGCTCCGGCCACGTCAGCGCCCGGCACCACTGAGACGACGGCTTCGACGCCACCTTCGTCTACTGCGACTACCGCTGCGCAGCGGAGAGCGTCGACCACAGCTCCGGCGCCCGTGACCTCGACGACGGCTGAGCCGGCTCCGGTTACCTCATCGGCAACCGTCCCAACGGCTTCTAGCGTGCCGGCAGGCGCGCGGACACGCGTCGAGGGCGCGCCCAAGCAGACGGCCGCGACTGTTCCGTTCACGACCACAACCACGCCGCCGGTGGCAACAACGCTTATCACGGCGGCGCCTCGGACGAGTGGCACTCCAGCGACGACTACAGCTGTCCCGCGCACGACAACGACGCTTGCAACTACGACCACCTCAAGGCCCACCACCACGACCGCGGCACCGCCCACCACGGCTCGGCCGGCGACGACCACTGTGCCAACGACCACGGCAGCCCCGACCACGACAGCCCCGACCACGACAGCCCCGACCACGACAAGCTCCTCAACGACCACAACGGCCGCCAAGCCGTCGACGACGGTCGGCACGACGGCAACGACCACCGTCACCAGCACTTCTCCCGGTACGAGCGGCTCAAGCTCGAGCACTTCGACGACCACGGCGCTTTGAGGTCCCTGGCCTTCTGAGGGCGCTCGGGCGCTACCTTGGCTACCAGTGACGCGCGTTTACCTCGACCACGCGGCGACCACCCCCCTTTGTCCCGAAGCAGCTGAAGCCATGGGGGACTGGCTCGCTCCCGGCAGTCTCGCGAACCCCTCGGGGGCCCACTGGGCGGCGCGCGCGGCCCGCAAAGCCGTGGACGAAGCCCGTGACGTTGTCGCGGAGGTCCTCGACACGCGCCCCGGCGACGTGGTTTTCACGGGCGGTGGTTCGGAAGCGGCCAACCTCGCGGTACTCGGCCGAGCCCTCGCTCTGCCCGGCGCCGTGGTCGTGAGCGCTGTCGAACACCATGCGGTCTTGCGAGCTGCCGACGCGGCCTCTCGCCTCGGCCGAGCCGAGCTGCGAGTTGTGGGCGCCGGCAGCGACGGCGTGGTCGACCTGTCCGAGCTGGCAGAGGCTTTGGACAGCACGGTCAGCATCGTTTCGGTCCAGCTGGTCAACAACGAGGTGGGGACTGTTCAACCCCTCGACCAAGTCGCCCGGCTAGTCAGGCGGCGCGCCCCGGGTGCTGTCCTTCACACCGATGCCGTCCAAGCGGTCCCCTGGTTCGACGTCGCCCAGCTGGCTCGCGGTGCCGACATGGTGAGCATCAGCGCTCACAAGTTCGGGGGGCCCTCCGGCGTCGGAGCGCTCGCCTTCCGGCGCGAAGTGGCGCTGGCGCCCCTGCTCCACGGCGGACCGCAGGAGCGCGAGCGGAGGGCAGGGACGCAGAACGTCGCCGGCATCGTTGGCCTGGCGGCGGCGCTCGCCGCGGCTGCCCGGGGAAGGGAAGCCGTCGCCGCTCGGGCCAGTTCCCTTCGCGACCACCTTGCCGCGGGGTTGCTATCGGCCATCCCAGGGGCCCGCGAGACGGGGTCTGGTTCGCCACGAGCACCTGGCCACTGCCATCTCCTTATCGAGGGTGTGGAAAGCGAAGCCCTTCTTGTCCTCCTCGATAGGCAGGGCCTTGCAGCGTCAGCGGGCTCCGCCTGTGCGAGCGGCGCCATCGACCCGAGCCACGTGCTGCTCGCAATGGGCTACACGGCCACAGAGGCGCGGGGAGCGCTTCGGCTCACCCTCGGACATACCTCCACCCAGGCCGACGTCGAGATCGCGACCCGCGCGGTGGCTGCGGCGGTCGCGACGCTGCGCCCGGCGCCAGCGCTCAGCGAGCGGCGCGCTGGGGTCGTCTGATGCGCGTCCTCGTGGCTATGTCGGGCGGCGTCGATTCTTCCGTCGCGGCCGCCCTCCTGCTCGCCGGGGGCCATGAGGTGGTCGGCGCCACCATGAAGCTCTGGGGAGGCTCTTCCGACACAGGCTGCTGCTCGGTCGCCGACGTGGAAGACGCCCGGCGGGTTTGCCAGCAGCTCGGGGTCGACCATTATGTTTTCAACTTCACCACGGAGTTCGAGCGCGACGTGGTTGTCCCGTATGTCGAAGCGCACAAGAGGGCGATGACGCCCAACCCCTGCATCTCCTGCAACGCCCACCTGAAGTTCGACCGCTTCCTCGACCGGGCCATGGCGCTCGGCTTCGACGCGATTGCCACGGGCCACCACGCGAGAGCTGTGCGCTCTGCAAGTGGCGCCTGGCGGCTGTTGCGCGGAAGGGACACGGCCAAGGACCAGTCGTACGTCCTGTACATGCTCGGCCAGCGCGAGCTGGCCCACCTGGTGCTGCCTATTGGGGAGCTCACCAAGCAGCGTGTCCGGGACTTCGCCTCCGAGCACGGCCTGCGGACGGCTACCAAGCCGGATAGCCAGGATGTCTGTTTTATCTCCCGGGCGGGTGGGCGTGAAGGCTTCCTCGGCGACCGGATGTCTCTCCACCGGGGCAGGCTTGTAGCCAAGTCCGGTGAGGACGTCGGCTCGGTTGGGGCCCTCGAGGTCGTGACCGTGGGCCAGCGGCGCGGCCTCGGGCTGGAAGGGAGCGTTCGACCAGAGCGCCGCTATGTGGTGCACGTCGACCTCGAGGGGCGGGCGGCAACGCTCGGCTCAATCGAGGACCTCCTCGTCCGAGAGGTCGACATATTCGGGGCGAGCTGGTCATTTCACGAGCCGGCTCCCGGGTCTCGGGTACAGGCGCAACTGAGTGCGCATGGCCGGCCCGTGGACATCACTTGGCAACCGGGCGTCGTGCATTTCGACGAGCCCGTCCGACGGGTAGCGCCCGGCCAAGCCGTTGTCCTGTACGAAACGAGCGCTGATGGCGACGCTGTGATTGGTGGCGGCACCGCGCGCTAGCGCTGAGCGCTTTAGCGGTCGGTCACCCTCTGTAGCCTGACCCCGATGCCCGACAACGGCGCCGCAAGACGAGCCGACGAGCTGAGGGGGCTCATCGCGTACCACAACCATCGCTATTTCGACCTCGACGACCCCGAGGCGAGCGATGCCGAGTACGACGACCTGGTCCGAGAGCTCGCAGCTATAGAGCGCGACCACCCCGACCTGGTTACGGCCGACTCGCCGACGCAACGGGTCGACGGTGCCCCGATCGGCCTTTTTGCCGAGGTCCGCCACCGCACTCCGATGATGTCTCTCGACAAGACCAACAGCTACGAGGAACTGCTGGCATGGGGCAAGCGGATGGAGCGCTACATATCGGGTGACGTCGCGTTCAATTGCGAGCTCAAAGTGGACGGTTTGGCGATGTCGCTCCTCTATGAGGGCGGGCGCTTCATGCGGGCGGCTACGCGGGGCAACGGCGAAGTCGGCGAGGACGTCACTGCCAACGTCGCGACAGTTGCCGCCGTGCCCAAACAATTGCCGGCGGGCGGCGCCGAGGTCCTCGAAGTCCGTGGGGAGATGTTCATGAGGGTGGGCGCCTTCGAGGAGCTCAACCGGCGCCAGGCAGAAGTGGGGGGCCGGACCTTCATCAACCCCAGGAACGCTGCGGCGGGCTCGTTGCGCCAAAAGGACCCGACAGTTACTGCAGGACGGGATCTCTCCTTCACGGCATACCAGTTGGGGGACCTGAGCGGCGGCCCGACGTTCCGCTTCCATCACGAAACCCTGGACTGGTTGCGTGAGCTCGGGTTCCCGGTGAGCGACGCCATGAGGACAGTGCCAAACCTTGCCGAAGTTGACCACTATTGCACCGACTGGCTCGCGCGCCGGCATGACATCGATTTCGAAATAGATGGTGTCGTGGTCAAAGTCGACGACTTGGCGCAGCGTCGAGAGCTCGGTGCGACGTCGAAGGCACCTCGCTGGGCGATCGCCTTCAAGTTCCCCCCCGAGGAAAAAACGACGCTCCTGAAGGGCATCATGGTCTCGATCGGCCGGACGGGCAAGGCGACCCCTTTCGCCGTCCTCGAACCCGTCATCGTTGGAGGGGCTCGGGTCGGCTTGGCGACGCTCCACAATGAGGACCAAGTGCACGCCAAGGACGTCCGACCGGGCGATACCGTTGTGGTGCGCAGGGCGGGTGATGTGATACCAGAAGTGCGAGGACCGGTCCTCCCGCTACGGCCAGAAGGCTCCGAGCCGTGGTCTTTCCCCACCGCCTGCCCGATCTGCGGCTCCCCCCTCCAACGCCTCGAGGGCGATGCGGACACCTACTGCATCAACGTCGAGTGCCCGGGCCAGCAGGTCCAACGAATAAGCCATTTCGCCTCTCGCGGCGCGATGGACATCGAGGGGCTCGGCGAGCGGACTGTGTCGTTGTTCTGCAAGGAGCGCTTGCTTGCGGATGCGGCGGACATCTATTCCCTTGATTTCGAGCGCGTGCTCGGTTTTGAGGGTTTCGGCCCCCTTTCAGTGGCCAATCTGCAGTCAGCGATCAATGCTTCCAAATCGCGCCCGCTGGCAAACCTGTTAGTGGGGCTTTCCATCCGTCACTTGGGGGGCAACGGGAGCCAGTTGCTCGCACGCGCCATGGGGAACCTGGACAGGATCATGACGGCGCCCGAAGAGGAGCTCGCAGCAATAGAAGGCATCGGAGCGGTCATAGCCGCCAGCGTCAAACAGTTTTTCTCAATGCCGCGAAACCGGCAGGTCATCGAGCGTTTGCGGGAAGCGGGCCTCAATTTCGAAGGCCCGAGCGCGCCGTCGGTCCCCCAAGTCCTTGCGGGTATGTCGGTCGTCGTGACGGGGGCTCTCGAAAGGTTCTCACGGGAGGCGGCCGAAGAGGCGATCAAATCGCGTGGGGGCAAATCTCCTGGCAGCGTCTCGCAAAAGACCACCGCTCTCGTGGTAGGGACAGATCCTGGCGCCGCTAAGGTGTCCAAAGCCACCGAGCTCGGTGTCCCTGTCCTCGACGAAGCCGCCTTCGACAAGCTCCTAAGTACGGGCGAGCTGCCCTAGCGCCGCCCCCGCGGTGCATCCACCTGCGGCGCGACCGGCGTGGTTAGCCTTTTCCCAGTGTCGGTGGTGCGCGCGTCGGAGCTGGTGGGAAGGGTAGTCGGGGGCCGGTACCGCTTGCTGCGAGCGATCGGTAGTGGCGCCTCGGCTCATGTCTATGTAGCCGAGGACGTGCGGCTCCGGCGTAGGACCGCTCTCAAGGTGCTCCAGCCCGCCCTGGCGGGGGACCGGTCGTTCCTCAGGCGGTTCCAAGCCGAAGCCCAAACTGTTGCCGTCCTTCGTCACCCCGGCATCGTGAGGGTTTACGACTGGGGCGAAGATAGCGACGAGGCTTACTTGGTCATGGAGCTCCTCGAGGGGGGCAGCCTGCGAGCGCTGCTTGACACGGGTTACCGCCTGAGCGTCTCACAAGCCGCTGCCGTAGGCCTCGACATCGCCGCGGCACTTGCGTACGCGCATTCACGGGGCCTGGTGCACCGCGACATCAAACCCGCGAACCTCTTGTTTGACGAAGAAGGCCACTCAAGTGTCGCCGATTTCGGCATCGCGCGAGCGCTGGCAGAGGCCAGCTGGACCGAACCTGTAGGCGCCTTGGTCGGTACGGCGCGCTACGCGTCGCCCGAACAGCTGACAGGGCAGCCTCTTGACGCTAGAGCGGACGTCTACTCCCTCGCGCTCGTCTTGATCGAGGCTGTTACCGGTCAAGTCCCGTTCGCAATGGACACGACGCTTGCGGCGCTCATTGCGCGCTCGACAACCCCGCTCGCAGTCTCGCCCGAGCTGGAAGCGCTCCGACCGGTCATCGAGCGAGCGGGGGCTTTGAAGCCAGAAGACCGAATAACCGCCGAGCAAATGGGGGAAGAGATCGCCACGATCGCAAGGCGGCTGCGGGCACCCGGACCGTTGCCTCTAAGTGGTCTCCGCTTGCCTCACGACCCTCATGCCGGCCCCCCGACCGAGCTGCCGCCCGAGTTCAAGAAACCCCCGCGGGCAGGCCTCAGCATCCTCGCAGGCGACCTCGAAGTAGTGGCCGAGGCGGGGCAGGATGCCACAGCGAGCGTGGATGGCGCGTCAGCAGACGTGCTGTTCACGCCCCCGCTGTCGCCGCCTGAGATCTCGTCCTTCCCGCTCCGTCCCCTGACGTCGGCACGGGTGCCGGAACAGCGGTCCCGGTCCTCCGAGCCACCCGTCGCGGCGCGCGCCGTCCCTGCACCGAAACGCCGCCGCCGGTGGCGGACGGTTCTGATGGTCCCGACGGTAATTGTCTTGTGCGCCGGCGGTGCCGGCGCCTACGTCTATTTCAACCGGCCACCCCCTCCGCCACCCACTTACCCTGTCCCCGACCTCAGGGGTGAGAGGGTAGCTCCCGCGTCGGAGAGCCTCGCGAAGGAACACCTGTTGTTATCGGTTACGAGCCGGGTTTGGAGCGCGACGACTGACCAGGGAGCGATCACCTCTCAATACCCCGTCCCGGGGTCGAGGTTGCTCGCGCAAAAGGCTGTGGACGTCACAGTTTCTCTCGGGCCAGAGCCGGTGGCCGTCCCTTCTCTGGTGACGCTCGATGTGGCGCAGGCCCGCGCTTTCCTGACGGCTGCGGGGCTTCGGCTAGGGACGTTGGCGCGCCAGACAAGCATGACCGTCCCTGCCGGGCTCATCATTTCGTGGTCGCACCGCGGGCAGCGCCTACTACCTGGGAGAGCGGTCAACGTGGTTGTCTCGGCCGGTAAGCCTGTGGCTACCGTGCCATCTGCCGCCGTAGGCATGCCGTTCTCGCAGCTCGCGGCTGAACTGCACACACTGGGACTTGTCGCTCAACCCGAGCGCTTCTACAACGACAATGTGCGACCAGGCCTGGTCATTTCGACAAACCCCCCACCCGGGAGCCAGGAAGTGGTGGGGACCGTTGTCGTTGTGAACGTTTCGCTCGGGCAGCACCTTGTCACGATCCCGCCTTCGATTGTCGGGTTCTCGGTCGAACAAGCCGCCAAAGCGCTTTCCGAGCTCGGGCTCTATGTCTCACGCGTCTCAGGCAGCCCGCTGGCGCCGGTTGCGAGCACGGAACCTGGCGTGGGGACAGCCGTCCTTTACGGCTCGTCGATCGTCCTCGTGACCTCCTGACGCTCTCGTCGCGCCCCTTGGGGCAAGCCGTCCGTGCCCGAGCTGGCCGAGCTGGACATCAGGTGGCCCGAGCCGGACGTCAGGTGGCGCCTCTTAGCCAAGCGCGTTACAGAACACGCGTTCAACGGCTGTTCGGTAACGCGATTGCAAGTACGTCACGCGGAACCGACGCCTACCGGGGACCGACGCTCACGCGGAACCGACGCCTACCTTACCGACGCCTCGCTCTGTCCATCTGCCGGCGCTCGCGCTTAGTCGGGCGCCCAGCCCCGCGGTCCCGAACGAAGTTGAGCGTTCCTGCTTCCTCAGGCTGAGGCGCCGGGGTGTGGTCGATATAGCAGCTCCGGGCCGTCGGGGCGCTGCTTCGCTTCTCGAGGATCGCGGTCACCTCGAGGACACGCTGACCGCTCGGCGCGAGCGCTTCTACGGTGTCGCCTGGTTTGACGAGCGCCGCCGGCTTGGCGCTCGTGCGGTTCACTTTCACATGCCCGGCCCGACAAGCGTCGGTCGCATCGCTCCTGGTCTTGTACATCCGCACGGCCCACAGCCACTTGTCGACCCTCGTCGGCACGGCCGGCACGACCGGCACGGCCGGCTTAGCGGGCGCGGGACCACCCGTGCTGGTGCCGCCATCGGGGCTCCCCGGCAGGCTGCTTCCAGGTAAGCCCGGGCTCAATCGGTGCCGTCCGCTACTACCAATGCCAGCTCGGTCGTTACTCGGTTATTTCCTGAAGGCGCGCGGCGACGTCCACGAGCACAGGGGGAGCATTTCCCAATGGCTCTTGGCGGGGCGGCTCCGGCTGCCCAGAAGCCAGGGCGCCAGGCGCCGCCGAGGCACCTTGCCCGATGCCAGCCGGGCCGCTCCCGGGAAAGGGCCTCCCGGGCCAAATGCCAGCGGTTGGGTCGAGGAGCTTGGTGAGGTCACCGTCCACCTTGATGCGCCCAGAGAGGAACGCCGCCAGCGCGGCTTGCACATCGCCTGAGATGAAGAGCGACTTGGCGGTGACGTAGTCGAGCGAGACGGTCACGTCGGGCGCGGGGACATGCCCGGTGTCAATTGCTACCCGCCCGAGCGAAGTGTCGACGTGAGCATTGAGTGCCCCCTCGCCGAAGGGGACATTCGTTACGACGAGGTTGACCCGAACCGACGTCGGGGGAAGCGTGCCCGCGAGCGCGCCAGCTCCTCCCGCTTCTGCATAAATAGCACGAGCCTCCGCCACCCACTCGTCGCTTAGGAAGGGGTACTTCGCCATGTGGTCAGCCTCCGAACGGTGCCGGCGGCCCGTCTGAGAGGTTGTCCCGAAGATACTAGTGCGGCCTCGGGGAACGTTCGCCGGTCGTCGCTCCCAGGGGGAGCGTCGTACGGGAGGGCCATTAAGGCCCGGTGCTCCTGGAGGCAAGTAGTTACGATGGCCGCGGTGCCAAAGCCCATCTCCAGAGCCGACGTGGCGCACGTTGCGCGCCTCGCCCGCCTCGCGCTGACAGAGGAAGAGCTCGAGCGGTACACCGTCCAATTGGCAAGCGTCCTCGAGCATGCGGCGGACATCGAGGCCCTCGACATCGCCGACGTACCTCCGACCGCCCATCCGCTCCCCTTGTCCAATGTCATGCGCGATGACGTCCCCGGGCCCTCCCTCGACAGGGACGAAGTCCTCTCCCAGGCCCCTGAAGTCGAATCAGGCCGCTTCCGCATCCCGCGCATCTTGAGCGAGGCCCCGTGAGCAGCTTCCCGCTCCAGCGGAGCAGCGCTCTCGCGATCGCGCGAAGCGTTCGCGGGGGCGAGGTCACGGCGGCAGAGGTGCTCGAGGAGCACCTCGGACGGATAGCGGCGCACGAAGGCGACGTGCACGCCTTCAACCTCGTAATGGAGGACGCCGCGCGCACCAGGGCCGCAGAGATCGACCGAGCAGTGGCGCAAGGGCGCGACCCCGGCCCGCTCGCAGGGGCCCCGATGGCCCTTAAGGACCTCCTGTGCACCCGCGGCGTGCCCACCACGTGCTCTTCTCGGGTGCTGGAAGGCTGGCTACCCCCATACGACGCGACGGTCGTCACACGGCTGGCCGACGCCGGCGCCGTGTTCGTCGGCAAGGCCAACATGGACGAGTTTGCCATGGGCTCCTCCACCGAACATTCCGCTTTCGGCCCTACTCGCAACCCGCACAACCTTGAAAGAGTGCCTGGCGGTTCTTCGGGAGGCAGCGCCGCGGCTGTGGCGGCGGGGTTCTGCGCCGCTTCGCTCGGCAGTGACACCGGCGGCTCGATCCGCCAGCCCGCTGCGCTGTGTGGCGTAGTGGGTGTCAAACCTACCTACGGGATGGTCTCCCGCTACGGCCTTGTGGCTTTCGCAAGCTCTCTCGACCAGATCGGGCCTTTTGCCACAAGCGTCGCTGACGCGGCCCTCGTCCTCGATGTGATAGCAGGCCACGACGAACGTGATTCGACCAGTCTGCCGGGCCAGGGGCGGCTGGCCGCTTCCAGGCTCGGGCAGGGCGCCGACGGGCTGCGCGTCGGCGTAATAGCGGAGCTCTCCGAGGCGGAAGGGATAGCTCCCGATGTCGCGGCCCGAGTGCGTGAGGCCGCGGACGCCCTCGCCGCGGGCGGTGCAAAGGTCGAAGAGATCAGTGTGCCTTCGGTGCGTTACGGGCTCAGCGCGTACTACATGATCGCTCCCGCTGAAGCCTCCTCCAACCTGGCACGCTACGACGGCGTACGCTATGGCCTCCGGATCCCCGCTGACGATGTGACCGAAATGTACATGCGCACCCGGGCGGCAGGTTTTGGGCAGGAGGTGAAGCGTCGCATAATGCTCGGTACTTATGCCCTTTCGGCTGGTTACTATGAGGCTTACTACGGCAAAGCGCAAAAGGTGCGGACGCTTATAATCGAAGACTTTGCCGAGGCATACCGCGCATGCGACGTGCTCCTCTCGCCAACATCGCCGACGACGGCCTTCCCGCTCGGCGCAAAGACTTCTGACCCCCTCACGATGTACCTCAACGACGTCTGCACGATCCCCTCAAACCTGGCCGGCCACCCTGCGCTGAGCGTACCGTTCGGGACGGGCGACGACGGCCTCCCCGTTGGCGTCCAGGTCCTTGCGCCGGCGCTCGGTGAGCCCGTGATGTTCCAGGTGGCGGAGGCTCTCGAGGCGGCGGCGCAATTGCGAGGGAAAAATGAGTGACACTGCTTGGGAAACGGTCATCGGGTTGGAAGTCCACTGCGAGCTGCGGACGAAGACAAAGCTGTTTTGCGGTTGCCGCAATGCTTTTGGCGATGAACCGAACACCAACATCTGCCCCGTCTGCCTGGGCCTGCCTGGCTCTCTCCCGGTGCTCAACCGGCAAGCCGTCGACTACGCGATAAGGATTGGCACCGCGCTCAACTGCCGGGTCCAAACCTCGATCTTCCATCGAAAGAATTATTTCTACCCTGACATGCCGAAGGATTTCCAGATAAGTCAGTACGACGTCCCGATCAACGCAGAGGGCTGGCTAGAGCTCCCGAGCGGCAAGCGGGTTGGGGTCGTCCGCGCCCACATCGAGGAAGACACAGGCAAGACGACGCACGTGGGAGGGGGCGGGAGGATCCACCAGGCGGGCTACTCGCTCGTCGACTACAACCGGGCGGGGGTACCTCTCGTTGAGATCGTCTCCGCACCGGACCTGCGCAGCGCCGAAGAAGCTAGGGACTATGTGGAGGAGCTGCGCGCTGTGCTGGTGGCAACGGGGGCCTCCGATGGGAAAATGGAGGAGGGCTCGCTTCGCGTCGACTGCAATGTCTCGGTGCGCCCCGCGGGTTCAGACGCCTTCGGCACCCGCTGTGAGATAAAGAACATGAACTCCTTGCGCAGCCTCGGGCGCGCGATCGTCTATGAGGCAGCTCGGCAGGTGGATCTCGTCGAGTCGGGTGAGGCGGTCGTACTGGAGACCCGGCACTGGGACGAGGCCGATGGGCGCACCCACTCGATGCGCTCAAAAGAAGAAGCGTTCGACTACAGGTATTTCCCTGAGCCTGACCTCGTCAAATTGGCCCCCTCTCCCCAATGGGTGGAGGACGTTAGGGGGGATCTCCCCGTCCTTCCTGCGCAGAGGAGGCGCCAGGTTGCTGAAGCGACCGGCGAGGACGTCGCTTCGGAAGCAGTGGCTACGGTTGTCCGTCTCGGCCTCGACAGCCTCGTGAGCGCGGCGGTCGCCGCCGGGTCCGACGCCAGTCTCGCGCTCAGGCGGCTTGCCAACGAGGTGGCGGGTGAGATCGGCGACAAGGCGGGCGCCGCGGGCGGCGAGATCGACCCCAAAGCCTTCGTCAAGCTAATCAGGATGGAGCAGTCCGGTGAGCTCACTTCTGCCCAGGCACGCACCGTGCTCAAGGCTCTCGTGCCGGCGGGCGGCGACCCCGCTCAGATAGCTGAGGCTCTCGGTTTCCGAGCCATGGACGCCCCCGCCCTTGCCAGGGCCGTGGACCAGGTCATTGCCGACAACCAGCGGGAATGGCAGCGTTACGCCTCAGGCGACGACAAAGTGGCCGGCTTTCTCATTGGCAAGGTCAAGGCCGCCACGGGGGGCAACGCCGACCTGCGGGCTGCAACCGAGCTGCTTCGTCACCGCCGCGGGAGCTGAGCGGCGAACGTCTGTAAGGTTGCCGGTATGTCGAGCGATCTGAAACTGCGCAGCCACGAAGTGACCGAGGGGCGCGAACGAGCCCCGGCTCGTGCCATGTTGCGAGCCATCGGCATGACGGACGCCGACTGGGACAAGCCCCAGGTCGCCGTGGCGTCGTCGTGGAACGAAGTTACGCCTTGCAACCTGCCCTTGGACAGGCTTGCCAAGCGCGCGAAAGACGGTGCGCGCGATGCGGGCGGCTTTCCTATCGAATTTGTAACCATAGCGGTGTCTGATGGCATCTCGATGGGCCACGAAGGGATGCGCGCCTCCCTGGTGAGCCGGGAGGTCATCGCCGACTCGGTCGAGATAATGGTCCACGCGGAGCGCTTCGACGCTCTCGTCACTTTGGCAGGCTGCGACAAGTCGCTGCCCGGGATGCTGATGGCGGCGGCCCGCCTGAACCTGCCTTCGGTGTTCTTGTACGGGGGCTCGATCTTGCCAGGTCGCGGGCCTCAAGGCGAAGCGCTTGACATTGTTAGCGTTTTCGAGGCAGTGGGAGCTAATGCTGTGGGCGCTCTCACCGACCAAGAGCTCTCGCTCATTGAACGCAGGGCCTGCCCGACCGAGGGCAGTTGTGCCGGGATGTTCACTGCCAACACGATGGCTTCGGCTGCGGAGGCGCTCGGCATGGCACTGCCGGGGAGCTCGACGCCTCCCGCCGTTGACCGCAGGCGTGATGACTATGCCTACGAGTCGGGCCGGGCAGTGGTCAACTTGCTCGAAAAGGGGATCAGGCCAAGACAAGTAATGACAAGGGAGGCGTTCGACAACGCTATCGCAGTGGTTATGGCCCTTGGCGGTTCGACCAATGCCGTGCTGCACCTGCTGGCAATCGCTCATGAAGCAGAAGTCGAACTGTCCCTTCACGACTTCGACCGCGTTGGCAGGCGTGTCCCTCACATTGCAGACATGAAGCCCCACGGCCGCTACCACATGGTCGACCTCGACCGGGTGGGGGGCTTGCAAGTCGTGATGAGGGAGCTCCTCGAGGCGGGCCTTTTGCACGGGGACTGCTTGACCGTCACTGGGCAGACTGTCGCGCAAAACTTGCAGGAGCTGTCACCGGCCGCGCCTGACGGGCAAGTCGTGCACCCTTTGACTGAGCCCCTGCATCCTGATGGAGGGATCGCTGTCCTTCACGGTTCTCTCGCCCCAGCGGGCGCCGTGGTGAAGGTCGCGGGCATCGATTTCGCACAATTTGAGGGTCGTGCAAGGGTATTTGACGGTGAACAGCCGGCTCTCGAGGCGATCCTGTCCGGTTCGGTGCAACCTGGGACCGTAGTTGTGGTCCGCTATGAAGGGCCCAAAGGCGGCCCAGGCATGCGAGAAATGCTCGCAGTTACAGGCGCGATGAAAGGTGCGGGGCGTGGGGCCGACTGCGCCCTCATCACTGATGGGCGCTTCAGCGGGGGGACACACGGACTTTGCATAGGCCACGTGGCGCCCGAGGCTACAGACGGGGGCCCGATCGCCTTTATTGCCGACGGCGACAGGATCCTGATCGATGTGCCGGTTCGCAGCATCCACCTCGATGTCAGTGAGGAAGAGCTGGCCAGGAGGCGGGCCGGCTGGAAACCACCTGAGCCGCGGTACCGCCACGGCGCATTGGCGAAGTACGCGCGCCTTGTCAGTGGCGCCGAGCGCGGAGCTGTCACCGAGCCCTAGATCGGCATCGACAAATGAGCATTCATTGAGCGACGTTCGGCCAGGAGCCGTCCTATGGGACCTGGGCGGCGTGTTCCTCGATTGGGACCCGCGCCACCTGTACCGTAAGCTTTTCGGCGGCGACGTCGCCGCTATGGAGCAGTTCCTCACCGAGGTATGCAGTCCCCGGTGGCACGCTCAGCAAGACTGCGGGCGCAATGTCCTGGACGCGTGCTCAGAGCTCAAGGGCGAGTTCCCACAGCACGGCGCGCTCATCGATGCCTGGTGGGAGCGCTCTGAGGAAATGATAAACGGCGTGATTGACGGCACCGTCCCCCTCCTCGCCGAAGTCAAGCTCGGTGGAGCCGCGTGCTACGCGTTGAGCAACATGGAACGTGAGAACTGGGCCAAACGGCTCGGGGTATATCCCTTCCTGCACTGGTTCGACGGCTATTTCATCTCCGGCCTCGAAGGCGTCATGAAACCCGACGACCGGTTTTTTTGGCGTGCCTTGGGTCGTTTTGGGCTCGGGCCAGAAGAGGTCCTCTTTGTCGATGACCGCGCAGCCAACGTGAGCGCGGCTCGCACCCTCGGTATCGCTTCCATCCTCTTCAGGGGAGCCGGGCCATTGCGCGACGAGCTGGCGACGCGCGGGCTGCTAGAGGGGTAGTTGCTTGTCCTCAACCTGTTTCGTCCTTGGTGGCTTTGTCCCTCCGGGCCGCGCTCACGGCCGCTTGCACCCGTGCCAGGACCTCGTCGAGGACACCAGGGGAGGTCGCGAAGTTGAGACGCGCGAAACCGGCCCCGCCCGGGCCAAATGTGGCGCCGTCGCTGAGCATCACTCCGGCCTTGTCGAGGAGCCATTTCCCAGGCTCCTCGGCGAGAGGGGGTACACCGGTGCTGCGGAAATCGAGCCAGCAAAGGTAGGTCGCCTGCGGCGGGTAACCTCGGGTGGCTATCTCCAAGGCGCCCTCGCCAAGCCACGAGGAGAGGCGTTCCCGGTTCGCCCTCAGCCTCTGGAGCGCCCGCTCGAGCCAGGCATCGCCCGCTGGTGACCACGAAGCCAACGTGGTAGCCACCGCTGTGACGCTCACGCGGCCGAGCAGGTGTTGAGGAAACGCCCGCAAGCGCCTCTCGACCCGAGCGCTCCCCATGTGGGCGATCGCGCAGCGCATACCACCGAGGTTGTGCGACTTGCTTGCCGAGTAGAGGCTGACGGTGCGCGCCTCGAGCGGGGAGCCGAGCGAGGCGAACGGGACGTGCACCTCGCCGACCAGCGTCAAGTCTGCGTGCACCTCGTCTGAAATGACCAAGAGGTCGTACCGCTCTGCTAGCTCTGCAATGGCCTCAAGCTCGGGCACCGTTAGCATGCGCCCAGTGGGGTTGTGGGGGTTGACGAGGAGGATCGCCTTCGCGTCACGCGCGCCTGAGGCGGCAGCGTCGAGGTCGAAGGCCCATCCGTAGCCAGTGTCCAGCGCCGGGACCGGGAGGAGGCGCCGGCCCATTGCCACGATTGCCCCTACAAATGGTGGGTAGGAAGGCGTGAGGAGGAGCACCCCGTCGCCACGCTCGGTACCCGCCTCGAGGACGGCTTCTGCCCCCTGTACCAAGTCTGTGAACACGCGCACCTTGCCCGGCGAGGGCGACCAGCCAAAACGTGACTCCATACGAGCCGCCCAAGGGCTTTCCAGGGCATCTTCTTCTTTCCCGTCCGGGTAGCCGAAATCGCCAAGGTCGGCCAGCCCGATAAGGGCCTCACGGGCGGGGGCTGGCGCCGGGAAGTCCATGTCGGCTACCCAGCAGGCAAGGACGTCGTCGCCCCCGGCCCTCGCTTGCGCCCATTTTTCCCCTGGCCGTGCCCTGAGCCAGCCAAGGTCGAGGCCATCGAAACCCTCGGGGTCGCCATCGGGCGGGGCCCACACCGGCGGCATGCTGGCATCGTAGTAAGTTGCGTCAATAGGGATGGTGTGGCAGTATGGCGTTTATGGCAGCGGCACCTGCGGGCACGGCTAAACCCGGTGTCTCTGCCGCGGTTGCGACGCAGGCCGCGTGCGATTTCGGCCTGATCGTGGTACTTACCTGACGCACGCGGCTCGATCGCGTGCGTCCAACGGCCTCCCGCATGGGAGGTCGTTTTATTTTTGCCAACCGGACCCAGTGAGGCACAGATGCAGCTGACAGGAGCACAAGCACTAATAAAGAGCCTCGAGATGGAGCACACCGAGGTCATTTTTGGCTTGCCAGGGGGCGCCATCCTCCCCGCCTACGACCCCATCTTGGACTCTCCTATCCGCCACGTACTGGTCCGGCACGAACAAGGCGCGGGCCATATGGCCGAAGGTTATGCCCATGTGACTGGCCGCCCAGGAGTTGCCATGGCGACAAGTGGGCCCGGGGCGACCAACCTTGTGACCGCGCTTTGTGACGCGTACATGGACTCGGTGCCGGTCGTCGCCATCACGGGGCAGGTTGGCCGGCCGGTTATCGGGACCGACGCCTTCCAGGAAGCAGACACGGTGGGCATCACACGTTCGGTGACAAAGCACAACGAGCTGATCATGAGCGCCGAAGAGATCCCCCTCGCAGTGCGCCAGGCTTTTGTGCTCGCAACTACCGGGCGACCTGGCCCTGTCCTCCTCGATGTCCCAAAGGACGTCCTCCAGGCCAAGGTCGAGTGGTACTGGCCCAATGACCACGAGGTCGCGACCTCTCTTCCTGGTTACAAGCCTACGATCAAGGGCCACCCGCGGATGGTGCGGGAGGCTGTGCGCCTTATCACCGAGGCGCGCAAGCCCGTCATTTACGCGGGTGGAGGGATCTTGAAAGCCCGTGCATGCGAGGCTCTCCTCAAGCTCGCAGAGCTCACGAACTCGCCAGTTGTCACAACACTTATGGCGAGGGGCGCCTTCCCTGACGGCCATCGCTTGTGCCTCGGGATGCCCGGCATGCATGGTAACTACGCTGCCATCACCTCGATGCAAGAAGCGGATCTGCTCATAACGCTTGGGGCCCGCTTCGACGACCGCGTGACAGGGCACCCGGGCACTTTCGCGCCAGGCGCGAAGGTCGTCCACGTTGACATCGACCCCGCAGAGCTCGGGAAGATCCGCAAGCCCGACGTCCCCATCGTCGGCGACTGCCGCCTCGTGATCGAGGAGCTCGTGCGAGTTTTGCTCGCAAGTGGGCAAGCGCAAGCAGACCGCAGCGACTGGTGGGCGCAGATCGAAGATTGGAAGAACCGTTTCCCCCTCTATTACGAACCTCAAGTCGAGGGCGAACCTCTGAAGCCACAAGCGGTGATCGAGGCAATCCGCGATGCCAGCCCTCCCGACACCACCGTTGTCGCCGGCGTGGGCCAGCACCAAATGTGGGCAAGCCAGTACTGGCGCTTCGACTACCCCTACACCTGGGTCAACTCGGGAGGGTTGGGGACCATGGGGTTCGCCGTCCCCGCGGCCATCGGCGCAAAAGTAGGGCGACCGGACCGCACCGTTTGGGCGATCGATGGCGACGGGTGCTTCCAGATGACCGCTCAGGAGCTCGCCACCGCCTCCAGCGAGCGGATCCCGATAAAAGTGGCCATTTTGAACAACGCCTATCTCGGCATGGTGCGCCAGTGGCAGGAAATGTTCTACCAAGAGCGCTATTCGGAGGTCTACCTTTCCCCGGACCTGCCCGACTACGTGAAGTGGGCCGAGGCCATGGGCTGCGTAGCCTTCCGGGCGGAGCACCCCTCAGACGTCCCTGTGGTGATCGAGAAGGCAAGTTCGATAGACGACAGGCCAGTAGTGATCGACTTCCGGACGGACTCGAGCGAGAAGGTCTTCCCGATGGTCCCTTCCGGTGCCTCCAACAGCGATGTGATCGTCCACCCGCACCTGCGGCCAGGTGGCGAAAGGGTGGTGCAGTGATGGCGCTCTCGAGCTCGAGCTGGGCTTCGGGCAGCGGGCGTCAACAGCACCAAACTCTTTCGATCATTGTCGAAAACAAGGCCGGTGTGCTCGCCCGTGTCGCGGCGTTGTTCGCCCGGCGCGGTTTCAACATCATCTCGCTCGCAGTCGCCCCGACCGACGACGAGTCCTTCAGCCGGGTCACGATCGTCGTCGACCTGGAGGAGATCTCCGTCGAACAGGTCACAAAGCAATTGTTCAAGCTCGTCCATGTCGTAAAGATCACAGAGCTGGCACCCGGGGCCTCGGTCGAGCGCGAGCTGGCACTGCTCAGCGTACGCTGCGCAGCCCCTGGCGCCCCGGGCCCGTCCAGGGGCGAGGTCGGAGACCTCGTACGCATATTTGGTGGGACCATCGTCGATGTCGGGCAAGAGGCCCTCACGGTGATGCTCGCGGGGCCACCGTCGGCCCTCGACGACTTCGAGGAGCTGCTTCGCCCTTACGGGATAATCGACATCCAGCGGACGGGCCGTGTCGCGCTGCCCAAATTGGAGCGCTCGCCGTTGAGGCGCACTTCGAGCAATACTTGAACAACTCCAACGGCAGACCTGAAAGGCAACAGATGGCAACGATCTACTACGAACGTGACGCCGACCCTTCCGTCATAACCTCTCGCAAGGTGGCCATCATCGGCTACGGGTCCCAGGGCCACGCGCACGCGCTCAATTTGCGAGACTCCGGCGTCGACGTCCGCGTCGGGTTGCGGGAAGGTTCTCCGTCTAGGCACAAGGCCGAGGTCGCGGGCCTTCGTGTCCTGGCTCCCGCGGATGCCGCGTCTGAAGCAGACGTGGTCATGGTGCTCGCGCCGGACACTGCTCAGCAGGAGATTTATAGCTCGTCCATCGCCCCGGGCCTCCGCCCGGGCGACGTCCTCATGTTCGCGCACGGGTTCAACATCCGTTTTGGCCTGATCGACCCGCCCGAGGGCATCGACCTGGTCATGGTGGCGCCGAAGGGCCCCGGGCACTTGGTACGCCGGACTTACGAGGGCGGCGGCGGCGTGCCGGCCCTGTTGGCTGTCGAGCGCGACGCGAGCGGCAAGGCAAAAGCGCTCGGGCTGGCTTACGCCTGGGCGCTCGGGGCTACACGAGCTGGCGTGCTCGAGACGACCTTCAAGGAAGAGACCGAGACTGACCTGTTCGGCGAACAGGTCGTGCTCTGCGGAGGGCTTACTTCGCTCATAAAAGCTGGCTTCGAAACTCTCGTGGCCGCTGGTTACCAGCCGGAGTCGGCATATTTCGAGTGCCTCCACGAGGTCAAGCTCATTGTCGACCTCATTTACGAGCACGGCATAACAGGGATGCGCTATTCGGTATCGACGACGGCTGAGTACGGTGACATGACCCGCGGGCCCCGGCTCATCAATGAGCAAGTGCGTGCCACCATGCAGCAGATCCTCGCGGACATCCAGTCGGGCGCTTTCGCCGGAGAGTGGGTCGAGGAAAACCGCAACGGCTTGCCCAACTACAAGCGGCTGCAAAAAGAAGGTGCAGAGCACCCCGTCGAGAAGGTCGGAGCGCAGCTGCGGGCGATGATGCCGTTCCTCGCCTCGGGAAGCCCGAGGCCAGAGGACGTCTCGGGAGGCTAGTGCCGTCCCCAGGTGCCACGCCAGATTTTGACGTAATCGTCGTCGGTTCGGGGTTCGGGGGATCCGTCGCAGCGCTCCGGCTTTCGGAAAAAGGCTACCGGGTTGGTGTCTTTGAAGCCGGGAAGCGCTTCAGCGCAAGTGAGCTCCCCACTACCTCTTGGGACCTGAGGCGCTTTTTGTGGGCGCCGCGCTTGGGGTGCTTTGGCATCCAGCGGGTTCATTTGCTGCGCCACCTCGTCGTGCTTGCGGGTGCGGGAGTGGGCGGCGGCTCGCTCAACTACGCCAATACGCTCTACGAGCCGCTCCCCCCTTTCTACGACGACCCCCAATGGGCGTCGATCGCTAACTGGCGTTCGGTATTGGCGCCTTTCTACGACCAAGCAAAACGCATGCTCGGTGCCACGGCGAACCCCTCGGTGACCGAGGCCGACAGGGCTGTTCGCTCTGTCGCCGAGGACTTGGGCGTGGTAGCGAGCCTTCGCCCCACGCCGGTCGGTGTTTTGTTTGGGCCGCCTGGCACGCCCCCAGGGAGCAGCTTGCCAGACCCGTACTTTGGCGGGGCCGGCCCGGAGCGGCGCACCTGCACCCAATGCGGGGAGTGCATGACGGGTTGCCGCTGGGGCGCGAAGAACACGCTGCTCACCAACTACCTCTACCTGGCTGAGCGCGCTGGCGCCAAGGTGCTCCCGCTAACGACCGTGACCTCCCTGTGCCCCCTACCGGGCGGCGGCTGGGTGGTGGCCACCGCCCGAACTGGGTGGGCAGGGGCTTGGCGTGGTCGCGACTACCGCGCCGACCACGTTGTGCTGGCAGCTGGCACTTATGGGACTCAGCGGCTGCTTCACAAGATGGTCTCAGAAGGCCGCCTACGGCGCCTGTCACCGACCCTCGGCTCGCTCACGCGCACCAACTCTGAGTCCCTCCTCGGCGCCATCGTCCCACGGGGAGCGCTCCACCCCGACTTCAGCAAGGGCGTGGCGATCACTTCGTCGTTTTACCCCGAGCCCGGCACGCACGTGGAGCCCGTTCGGTACGGGCGAGGCTCCAACCTGATGGGGCTCTTCGGCACCTTGGTGAGCCCCCCAAGAGAGGATGGGGCGCCGGCAAACGCAGGGCTCTCGGGAGCCCTGCGAACAGCTACTGCGGTAGCACACCAGCCGCGCGCACTGTTCCGGTCCTTCGACGTGCGTCGGTGGTCTGAGCGCACCGTCATCGCCCTGGTCATGCAGGCGCGTGACAACTCGCTGAGCGTGTTCGCCAAACGCGGGCTGTTCGGGGGCACGCGGCTCTCGAGCCGACATGGCCACGGCGAGGCGAACCCAACTTCGTTGCCGGTCGGCCACGACGTTGTGAGACGGCTTGCAGACAAGATCGGGGGCGAGCCTGCAGCCACCTGGGGGGAGATCCTCGGTGTCCCCATGACGGCGCACTTCCTGGGTGGCTGCGTCATCGGCGCCTCCGCGGCCTCTGGCGTCGTCGACCCCTGGCACAGGGTCTACGGCTACGAAGGGCTGCATGTCGTCGACGGCTCGGCGGTGCCCGCGAACCCAGGGGTAAACCCTGCGCTGACGATCACAGCTCTCGCCGAGCGAGCCTTCGCCCACTGGCCAAACCGGGGCGAGCCCGACCCAAGGCCTCGGGTGTGGAGCGCGGGTGCCGAGGTCCCCCTCGTGGCGCCGAAGTGCCCGGCAGTCCCCGCCGGCGCGTACGGCGAGCTGAGAACTGAGCCTCCGGGGGGCCCTTGAACGTTTATGCCCGGCGCCTCGAGCCTCGGGCCACTATCGCCTGCCTGGCGCCGAAGCGTGGTCGAAGGCGTTCGGGCGTTCGTGGCGCCGGTAGCTGTCGATCAGTTGCTGGCGCCGCTTCCTGTTGCCGGCGAAGCTCAACATGACGGCGCCTCCCTCTGGACGTTGGCGCCTGCGGAGGGAACGGTTTGCCACCGCCAACTCTGCGAGCGCAAGAAGAGCGCCGATGGCCGCCAGCACGAGGAGGGCTCGCGCAGGCCACGAGCTGAGGACGCTCGTAAGCCCTCCCGTCGAGGCGCGCCCTCCCGTCGAGGCGCGCCCTCCCGTCGCGCCCGCGCTCGCTCGCCCGCGGAGGCGCGTTTTTGTACGCACCGCAGTGACCGGCACAACAGAGAGCCCCTTGCCACCTGGAGCGCTCCGTCCGCTGCCCGGTGCGGCCGAGCTCGGAGGTCCTTCGGGGCGGCGTTGGCCCGGGGTTTGGCGGGGGGCCGTTGGCAGCGGCGTTGGCAAGGCGAGCGGGGGCAGGCGGTCCGTCGCCTTCTCATCGGCTACGGGAGTCGCGAAACCTTCGTTGAGCAGGTCGATCGCGCTCTCGGTCGTGTTGTAACCATTGAGCACTACGGCGAGCATTGTCCTGCCATTTCGCGTGGCGGCGGCCATGATGCATGCCCCTGCACGGTCCGTAAAGCCGGTCTTGATGCCGATCGCGCCTATATAACTTTCCAGGAAAACGTAGTTCATGCTCGGCAGGTCGTGAGGCTTCCCGGCGGGGTCGACGAAGTCGTAGCTCTGTTCCTTGACGATCCGCGCGAGCTCGGGCACTGACAAGAAGTCCCGGCCGGCGATGGCGAGGTCCCGGGCGCTCACGAGGTTGCCACCCGCGACTCCCTCGCTGCCGTCAAGGCCCGCCGGGTCGTGAAAAACAGGCGAGTCGGACATCCCGATTTGGCGAGCCGCCCGGTCCATTACCGGACCGAAGGCGTCAAGGTCCCCGCTCACTCGTTGGGCGATGGCGTAGGCGGCGTCGTTCGCCGAAAATACGAGCATCGACTGGAGCACTTCGCTAAGCGGCCATCCCACGCCTTTTTCGATCCCGACGATATTGGGGTACGCGTGGAGGGACTGCACAGTCCCCGGGACACGGGCATCAGGCGGGAGGAACCCGACGGCTATCAAGGCCGTGAGCACCTTGGTCAGGCTCGCCGGAGGCAGGCGGAGGTGTTCGTGGTACCCCGCGATGACATTGCCTGTCTGCACGTCCACGAGCACGTAAGCGCTTGAGGGGGGCAGGGAGGCCCGAGCCTGCGGCGCTGAAGGGAGCCCCGAAGCCGCCGCACTTGGCCCACCCGCGACCAGCCCGACCGCAACTGGGGTTAACCCGCATGCGACTGAACCCAAGACGGCAGCGGCCACGCTGCACCGTGCGAGACGCTCACCGAGCCGTCCCCGTCTCGAGGGCATTGACTGAGGATAGCCAAATGGGCGCCCTCCAATCCGGAGCACTGGCCCGCTCTGGTCTCCCGGAGGTGCGCCCTAGAGCGTGCGGGCACTCGAGCTGTGCGCGAGCATTGAACGATGCCAGCTACGAAGAGGCGCATTTCTGCCCGGATCGCGTCGGTCTCAGAATCGGCAACCTTGGCTATCGATGCCAAGGCGAAGGCCCTGCGGGCTGCAGGGGAAGACGTAATCGGCTTCGGGGCTGGGGAACCAGACTTCCCGACACCCGCTCACATCGTCCAAGCTGCCATCGCAGCCTGCAGCGACCCGCGTAACCACAAGTACACGCCTGCCTCGGGCTTGCCAGAGCTGCGTGAGGCTATTGCTGCCAAGACCGTTCGAGACACTGGTTACCGGGTGAGCTCGTCGCAGGTGCTCGTGACAAATGGCGGCAAGCAGGCGATTGAAGAAGCTTTTGCGACATTGCTCGACCCAGGCGACGAGGTCCTGGTCCCGGCTCCCTATTGGACGACTTACCCCGAGGCCGTCCGCCTCGCCGGGGGGACCGTTGTTGAGGTGCCGACCACGCCGGCGAGCGGGTACAAGGTCTCGGTCGACCAACTGGAGGCGGCACTGACCCCGCGGACAAAGGTATTGCTCTTTGTCTCGCCTTCCAACCCGACGGGAGCTGTCTACGACGAGGCGGAGACCTTTGCCATCGGTTCATGGGCTGCTGAGAGAGAGCTCTGGGTGCTCACCGACGAGATTTACGAGCACCTTGTTTATGATGGTGCCCGCACTTGGTCCGTCCCGGTCGTGGTGCCCGAGCTAGCCGACCGCTGTGTCGTCGTTAACGGCGTCGCCAAGACCTACGCCATGACCGGCTGGAGGGTCGGATGGATGATCGGCCCGGCGGACGTGGTAAAAGCTGCGGGCAATCTTCAAAGCCACTCTGTTTCCAACGTTGCAAACGTCTCACAGCGCGCAGCCCTTGCCGCCGTCACCGGCCCCCTCAGCGACGTCGAAATGATGAGGTCGGTTTATGACCGACGTCGCCGCGCGATTGTCGCCGCGCTCTCGGAGCTCCCGGGCACCGTCTGCCCGGAGCCACAAGGCGCTTTTTACGCGTTCCCGAGCTTCTCAGGCTTGCTCGGCAAGCCGGTCGGCGCAAGGGGGGCAGTTCCCGCGACAACCCTCGAGCTCGCCGAAATAGTGCTCGAGGAAGCAAGAGTAGCCTTCGTCCCGGGGGAGGCGTTCGGTGCCCCAGGGTGCGCTCGCTTTTCGTACGCGCTAGCCGACGACGACTTGGCTGAAGGCATCGCCCGGCTGGCGAAATTGCTGTCTTAGCGCTGCTCAGTGCGGCACTAGTAGGCGCCTTTGGGCGGCCCGAGCAGCGGTGCCGAGGGTTCCCGGACCTTGGTGCCCGCTGCCTTCTTCCGGCGCCACGCGACCCCCGAAAGCGCTTCTAGGACAGTTCGGTTCGCCAAGTAGGAGGTCACCTCGGACTGGTCATAAGGCGGGCAGACCTCCACGACGTCGATCCCGGCGAGCGGCAGTTCCATGCCGCAGCGACGTACTGCGTCGAGCAGCTGCCTGGCCGTAAGGCCGCCCGGTTCGGGTGTGCCGGTGCCGGGCGCCATCCCCGGGTCGACGACGTCGATGTCCACCGACAGGAAAACGGCATCGCAATCTCGCACCGAGGACCGGAAGACCTCGTTGAGGCAGCTGTCTAGCCCTCTTGCGACAAGCTCAGCCATTTCATAACTACGCATCCCTTGCGACGCCATCCATTCGAGCGTTTCGGGACCTGGCCAGTAGCCGCGCAAACCGATCTGGAAGAAACGGTCGCCGCGGACGGCGCCGGACTCGATGAGGCGGCGCATCGGCGTGCCGTGGCCGTAAAGCGACCCGAACTGAGTGTCGGCGGTGTCAGCGTGGGCGTCGAAATGGACTAAAGCAACCTTGCCCCATCCCACATGGCGCGCCACCCCGGTCGCGTTTGCGTAAGTGACCGTGTGGTCCCCGCCCAGCACGACAGGGAGGCTGCCAGACCGGGCAACGGCGACCACCGCTGCCTCGAGGCGTTGGAGTGACTTCTCCATTTGTCCTGACGGCATCTCCACGTCGCCTGCGTCCACTACAGGGAGCTCTGAAAGTGGGTCGACCCCGAGGGACAGGTGAGGCCTGCTCGCATCGTGAGCCAAGTAGTCGCTGAAACGGATGGCCTGAGGGCCGAAGCGTGCCCCTGGACGATGTGACGTCCCACCGTCAAAAGGCGCGCCCAGGATTACTGCCCCTGCGGAGCTGAGAGCGGCGGGGTCACCCGGGTTGACGGGTGGCACTCCGCAAAAGGTTGCGTCAGGGCCGTACATATTGCCCATCCTCATGATCGGTCGTTGCCCTGAGCCGGTGCCATCGAGGCGAGGATCTCTCTCACGATGTCCTGCGTCGTGCCGGGGTGCAGGAAAATCAACCGGGCTACCGTTTGACCCTCCCACTTGGTTGGCGTGGCCAGGGCAACTTGGTCGTCGAGGAGGCGCGCAGACCACCGCCAATAATCGTCTGCGCCCCATCCCTTGCGGCGGAAGAGCACCACGGACAAGCTCGGTTCCCGGACCAGTTCCAGATGTGGTTGACGGGAGATGGCGTCCGCGGTCCAGACGGCCATCTCCAGCGCGGCGTCAACCGCGTCGCGATAGGCATCCGAGCCATTTACAACCAGCGAGTACCAAAACGCCAGTCCTCGCGCGCGACGCGTGAGGTGGTAAGCGTAGTCGCTTGGGTTCCATTCGCTCGCGTCCCCCGTGTGGTAAGGGTCGAGGTAAGAAGCCTGTTGTGAGTGCACTTTTTTTGCCAGAGCCGGTTGGCGGTACAGCAGTGCCGCGCAGTCGAAGGGGGCGAAGAGCCATTTGTGGGGGTCCACTACGAAGGAGTCGGCCTCGCCCGAGCCCGCGAACAGATGGAGCACGCGCTCGGAGCGGCTGAGCAGCGCTGCGCCGCCGTAGGCGCCGTCTACGTGCACCCACAACCCACGCTCTCGCGCCACTCGGCTGATACCCGCGAGGTCGTCAACCATGCCCGCGTTGGTCGTTCCGGCGCTCGCGACGACGGCAACGACGTCGTCAGATGCCGGGTCGGCCTCCAAGGCTGCCTCGAGGGCGGGGCCGGTCAGGCGGTGGTCTTGGGACGTCACTACGTAAGCTCCGGCGCCGATCAGATGGAGAGCCTTGTTGACAGAGCTGTGCACGTCCTGGCTAACCGCCACGCGCACTCTTTGCTTCCCCGTTCGGGCACGACCTTCGTCGCGAGCAACCACGAGGGCTGACAAATTGGCTGCCGACCCGCCTGACACGAAACAGCCGCCGGCGCCCTGTGGCATGCCGGCCATGTCCGCGAGGAAAGAGAGCGCCTGGTTTTCGGCCATTATTGCTCCAGCGGCCTCGAGCCACGAAGTGCCTTGCAAGGACGAAGCGGATACTACCATGTCAAAAAGCAACGACGCCTTGGTCGGGGCGGCGGGTACAAAGGCCAGGAACCTTGGGCTATCGACCGATATCACAGATGTCACGACGCTGCCGGTGAAAGTGGCGAGGACCGCAGCAGGGTCACGGCCTTGCGGCGTTATCAGGCCCGCGAGGACCGCCTCCAGTTGTTCTTTCGGGCGTGGGTGGTCGAGGGGGACGGGTTCGAGCGACAACCGCTTCCTGCAATATTCGAAGACAGCCTCGGCCATGGTTTTGTCGTAAGCGAACATCGGGTTGGCGGCTCGGGCCATGGGGGGTCTGTGCTCCGCTCGCGCCCGGCTACTGGGCTGGCAAGGCAAGGATGTTGACTTGGCCGCTCTCGCCGGCCGCATCCAGGATCTCGTCGTCGCCCTGGGCTCTTGGCGCCCCATCGCCCGGAGAGATTATGGAGAGCACGTACCCGAGCTCTCGCAGCTGCCCGAGGTACCCCTTGGCGCTGCCCCAGGGCGCAGAGTCGAGCGCCAGTGGGTAAATTTCGCTCACCAATACTGGCCTTTCCCGGGTAATAGTCCCGATAGCTCCCCGCAGCACGAGGGGTTCGGCGCCTTCCACATCGAGCTTCATCACGTCGGCTCGCGTGATGCCTGCGCCGGACAGGACGGCGTCGAGAGGTTGCAGGGCAACGACGAAGCTTGCTTGCACAGGGCTCGGAGGCGGCCCTTCCACAGGTATGACACGGCCATTGCTGCCGTCTGTCTCGAGCGCGGCGGCACCGGGCCCCGATGACAGGGCTACTTCGAAGATCTCAATGTTGTCGAACCCGTTTTCCTTGGCACTTCGCCGTAGAAGAGCGGTGTTCGAGGGGTTTGGCTCTATCGCCGCCACCGTGCCCTCTGGGCCCACGGTCGCGGCGGCAAGGAGGCTGAACCAGCCGATGTTGGCCCCAATGTCTATAAAGGTTTCACCAGCATGCAAATAACGACGGAGGGTATGGGAAACTTCGGGCTCGTAGGTAGCAGTTCGCGCCACGGTGTGGCCAACTGCAAAGTCCGAGGGGTCGACGCAGATGCGAAAACCGAAAGAGCTTGTGACCACCTCGCTCGTGGTGCCGTCCCGGCGCTGCGCTCCGAGGTGGGCACGGACGAACTCCACGCTCCCCAGGAACTCGCCAACAAGCTCACCCACGCTGAGGCCCTCGCTCACCCGCTGGCGGTAGTGGTCGATGCCCTCGCGGTCGGGCTCGCGGCCAAGCAACAGCCGGTAGCAAGCGACGGCGTCGGCCATCGTCGCCCTGGAGGTCGCGGTTCCCAGAGGTTGCCCGGTACCTCCTGGTAAGTTGGCTTCGTGCCAGGCGGACCTAAACTTCTCGGTGGGGCCCGAGGCGTGCCAGCTTGTCTTCGCCCACTGGTAACGGGTCACCGAGCGGAGCTGACCCCATTTGCCCCGCAGCAGCGTCGCTGCTCCGGACAAGCCACTTCCGGGGCGGCTGACAGGCACCGGCGGCTATGCTACCGCCGGGGATGACCAGCAATGAGAGGACGACGATGAGCTGTGCCGGTTCCTCATCGGCGGGGGCCGCTTGCCTTGGCGCCACGGCGCGAAATTGATGGGACGCCGCATAGCTTTTGTTTGCCCGAGATTTGGGGCGGACATAGTCGGCGGAGCCGAGCTGCTGGTACGCGAGGTGGCGCTCGGGTTGCTAGGCCGTGGGTGGGAGGTGCACGTACTGACCACGTGCGCCGTCAACCCCTATACGTGGGCGAACGAGCTCCCCGAGTCCGCACGGCTCGAGGACGGCATCGTCGTCCGGCGCTTCCAGAACATCCTGGCTACGTCAGCGAGCAAAGAACATGCGGTGCACGGGCGGATTTATTACGGCGAGCGCCCGTCCCTCGACGACCAAGTCACCTGGCTTAATGCGCTCTTCCGGTCGCCGGGACTTTTCGAGACGCTGCTGCGAGAGCGCGACGATTTCGACGCTTTTGTTTTTGCCCCGTACTTGTTCTGGTCAACGACAGTGTGCTTGCCGATTGTTGCTGACCGCGCCGTGGTGATGCCGTGCCTTCACGACGAGGTTTACGCGCACTTGGAGGTCATGCGCCACGTGCTGTCGATCCCCGCGACGGCCTGGTTCCTTTCGGGGCCAGAGCACGACCTGGCACACCGGATGGGCCCGGTTACCCCGCAACACAGCGTCATAGGTGCGGGGATGGACGTGCCAGAGTCCTACGAGCCCGAAGAGTTCCGGGACGAGTACGGCATCGACTCGCCGTTCGTCCTCTACCTTGGACGGCGCGAAGTCGAAAAGGGCTGGCCGTGGCTCATGGACGTTTTCAGCCGCACCCGCACCCCGGTGAAGCTGGTAAGCGCCGGCGCTGGGGACGCGGCTGTGCCCCCGAAGCTGCGCGGCCGCGTCATCGATGTCGGCTTGCTCACGATGGAGCAGCGCAACAACGCCCTTGCCGCGGCGCTCGCGTACATCCAACCGAGCCTGATGGAGAGCTACTCGCGCACCGTCATGGAGTCCTGGCTTGCCGGGACGCCCGTCCTCGCCCGCCGCGGCTCAGCGGTCGTCGAATGGCACTGTGCCCGCAGTGGTGGAGGTTCGGGTTTTGCCGGGTCGCGCGACCTCACCAAGTCCCTCATGTCCCTGCTTGACGACCCGCAGGAAGCCGCTCGAACGGGTGAGAGGGGCCGCTGCTATGTGCTCGAGAACTACCAATGGCCTCATGTCCTCGACCTCATCGAGGCTGACTTGTCCAGTCTCAAAGGGTCGCGCTAAAGGCTCCTCGGGGACCGCCTTCGCCGTCCCTCAGTTGAGATAAGCGTCTTCGCCGGCTGGCCCGTCCCCCCAGCCCACCTCGGCGCCCGCCCAGCGGTCCCAGACTTGCCCCGGGCTGAGCTGCCAACGTCTCATGAGAGTGGCCCTGGTCCACAGGGCCCAAGGCAGTCGCCGCGCGATACCCGCGCGCACCCCTCCGTCTGGCCCATTGCGGTACCGGTCATAGAGGGCCTTTGCGACCAGGTTTGGCGGGCCATTTCGGACGAGCGCCAGCGTCCGGTTCCGCTCGGCCATGACCCGGACACGCGGCACATGCTCGCCGCCACTGCTCGCCGACCGGCGGTGCACCACCGTCGCCGCGGGGTCGTACCTTAGCTCCAGGCCTGCCAAGTTAGCTCGCCAGCACCAGTCGACGTCTTCGTAGTAGGCGAAGAACCGAGCAGCGAAGGGACCGATCGCGTGCCAAGTCGCTGCCCTGGTGACAATGGCCACCCCCGAAAGAGCGAACCGCTGGGCACCGAGGTCGAAGCGCCCGTCGTCAGGGGCCCCAAAGCCGATGTCGCCTGCGTAACCCCTGCTGTCGAGAAAAGCACCTGCGGTGTTCACGAGCCGCACGAGCGGTCCCGGCGGCGCAGGCTCGCCATCGATGAATATCTCGCTCGTCGCCTGCCCGACAGGCACGTACCAAGGTGCCCCGCCCGCTGTCCAGCGCCAGCAGTCGCCCTGGCCGTCGGCCTCGATACGGTGGATCCCCGGGCCTTCGGCTGTTCCCAGCGCCTCTTTCCCGTCGACCAGCACCGACCGGACTTGGCGGCCGAGCGGCCGGTCGTCGCCGGGGGCCTTCCACGTCTGGTCGCCCAAGAGGACCTCTCGATAGGGCTGCGCAAGGACCACCTTCGGCCCGACGGCAGCAACGTCGGGCCACTTCAGCACCTCCGCCGCCGCCCGCAGCCAACCAGGCCCTGCTGTTGCGTCATCGTTGAGGAGGGCCAGCAGTTCGCCGGACGCGGACCTGGCGCCAAGGTTGACTGCCCGGGCAAAGCCGATATTGGTGGCGCTGCGCAGGACCTTGGCGCCGAGGCGGTGGCCGATGGAAGAGGCTCCCGCCCCCGCTGAGCCGTTGTCCACCAAGATGACCTCGTCTGCCTGTTCGACCACCGATCGCAGGCAGGGCTCGAGCCAGTCCCCGGGCCGATATGAAACGACGACGACGCTGGCGCTCACTCGGCGCCGGCCTGAGCCACCCCCACAACCTGGCGAGCCACCTCTTCCCAGCGCTCGGGGGACGCCGGCACCACCTTCAAGCCCCATGTCTCGAGCTTGGAAATCGCCTGCTCATCCACCCCTGGGGCGCCCTCTGGAACGACCGCCACGGACTTGTCCGGCCATGCCATGCCGAGCTGTTCCAATGCCATCATGTGCTGCTCGCTCAGGCTTGGTGCCCAAGAAACGACGGCGTCGTAGCCTCCCCGCCACCGGTCAAGCCGTGCCAGAGCAGGCCAGGAAAGCAACGTCGGTTTGGCGTCACCATCGTTCCCATCGAAGTCAAAGGGACCTTCAAAGTGGTCACAGTCACCCACGGCGGCTAACGCCTCCGCGAGTTGCGGCGGCGCACCCACCGTCGCCACCTGGAGCCGGCTCCGCCAGCCGGCCGGCAACCTGGAAGCCCGTTGGAGGAGCTGTTCAAAGACCGCCGCCACTTTGTCGGCCACCGGCTCCCAAGAAGGCGGGTCACGCTGTGCCAGCGCGATCAGCCGCTTGCGCCATCGAGCGTCGGAGAGGGCGCGCGCCATGGCTTCCCCGATGGCCCCAGGGTCCTCTGGTTGGAAGCGTGCCTCTCGAGGGAGGACTTCCCGGAGCGAGGAATTGTCCCCGGCAATGGCCGGTACGCCGCACGCCATGGCATCCACTACTGGCAAGCCGTACCCCTCGTAAAGAGACGGGTAGACGGCAAGGTCTGCCGTCTGGTGGAGCGCGACGAAGATTTCGTCCGGGACGAACCCCGGTACCAGTAGTCGTCCCTCGACCCCGAGGTCCTTTGCCATGATGAGGTAGTGGTTCCGAGTGAGCGGCGGCGCCTCGCAGGCGAGGACAAGCTGGTGGCGTTCGATCAGTTCCCGGGGCATCGACGCGTAAGCTTGCAAGAGCCGGTCGACGTTTTTCCTCGGGTTAAACGCGCCTACGTAGAGGATGAAGCCTTTACGGAGGCCACGCACCCCCCTGCGGGCAATTTTAAGGGCTTCGGGACGCGAAGCAGCCGGCCGGAACGCGGGTGCGGTCCCGCTCCCGATCGCACTGACCCGGCGGGGAGGCACCCCCAATAGCGCGATCGTGTCTTGGCGGGCGGACTCCGAGAGCGTGAAGACCACGTCTGCCGCCCGGACAATTTCCCGGCACGCCCGCCAGCGCCGCCGCAGTCCCGGGTCCACCAGGTACCAGCCAGGGAAAATGTCAGGGATCAGGTCATAAACGGTGACGGCGGTAAGCAGGTGGTTGGCGGAGGCTTGCCTCGGCCAGAAGGTCCGCACCGGCACCTCCAGCTCAAACACCGAGGTCATGTGGAGCACAGATGCCTTGGCCCAGTCCGGCTTGTTCGTGAGCCATGGCCCGAGGTCCTCGAGGCCCTGAGGCACCGGGAGCTCTGGATGGACGACGATCGCGCTCACGAGCTCGGGGTGGTTTGCGGCAACGGCGCGGACCATCTCAGCGCTGTAGCGCGCGATACCTCTCCCCTTATAGCTCGGGCTTTGCGCGCCAACGAGGTCGAAGACGACCCCGCGCTTGGCGCCGCGGGCGGTCATGCGGGTGCGGGCGCCACGTCTTCTGTCAGCTGAGGGACGATCGAGCTCAACACTTCGACCTCAGCCGAGAGGCGGGTGAGGGCCCGGCCCATGATTTCGGCCACCTGGTCGGCAGCGTCCCCCTGCATGCGGATCATCCTGGTGAGCTCCTCGACGTCGCTGCGGACCGATGACGTTTCGCTGCTCACGGTGCCGAAGAGCCCCTCCAGCTGGGCCATCATGAGCAGCTCGAGCTTCTCGAGCTGCTCTTTGGAAGCGTCCGCGAGCTCGCCCATGCCAGAGCGCAGCTCGCCCTGGCGCTTTGCCTGCTCCTCGAAATAGCGGACGAGCGTCCCCTCCAGGTCCCCGACACGCTGATAAATGCGCTGCTCGCGCTCAAAGAAATGTTCCTCTAGCCGTGCCGAGCGTTCCTCGACGGTGCTGAAGTGCTGCTCCAACTGGAGGAAGCGCTCCGTCAGCTGGTCTGTAAAGAAGCTGTAACGCTCCTCGACGGTGCTGAAGTGCTGCTCCAACCGCAAGAAGCGCTCCGTCAGCTGGTCCGTGAAGAAGCTGTAGCGCTCGGCGAGGGTTTCGGCAAGCTCCCCGAAGCGTTCCTCGACGGTGCTGAAGTGCTGCTCCAGCCGTTCGATCCTGTCGCTGACGCCGCCCACCTCGTCGAGGATCTGGTGAAGCCTCAGGTTTGTGTGGTCGAGGCGGAGGTCGCTCGACCCCCGGATCCCGCGGATCTCGTCCGTCGTCGCCCGGTTATGGGCTTCGATGGCACCGAGGCGGTCCCGGATTTCGACCACGAGAGAGACGACGTCCTCCCTCACCGACAACAACTCGTTCGAGAGAGGCTCCAGGTACGGTTTCAAAAGGCGGTCCGCACCCGCCCGCGCGCTTTGTTTGAACCCGCTCACGACAAGGGAGCCTACTGCCGTGATGGCTGACTGATAAGTTTTCAGCCGATGGCGGTTTGCGACGTAGTGGTTATAGGTAGTTACCCACCGGTGCCCGGCCCGGCAACGGCGGCAGCTCTTGCCGCTGTGCGCCGCGCTTGGGACGATGGGTTGACAGTGCGCGTGGTTTCTTTCCGCCCGGGTGCAGGGGATATTTTCGTGCCGGTCGCAGGTCCCCTGGCCGGCTGGAGGCTGGAACAGGTCCGTCGCCATTACGCTCAGCCTCCCCAGGTGGTGCTCGTCCTGCAGGCTGGGGTGCCTTTTACCGAGCGGCGTTACCGCGACCAATTAGCGACCGCGAGCGGGCTGGCAGTGGGCCTGCGGCGCTGGCAACGTCCCACTCTCGTAGTAGCCGAGGATCCAAAGTTGCCCCCACCGTGCTTCAGACTTTTGGCAAAGGCGGCGGGTGAGCTGTTGGTCGGCTCCGAAAGTGCCGCAGCCGTCCTTGCCGAGCGCTACAACATGCAAATAGGCGCCTTCAGCGTCGCCGAAGTCGAGCCCTACCCTCCATTGCCCCCCGGTGTCGACCTCGACGATGCCGGGCTTTTTCGCCCTCGAGCTGCGCGCGGCCTGCACCTAGTCGATATGCCGACTACAACCCTCGCAGAGCGCGTCCGCGCGAGGCACCTTTCGAGGTTCGCTTTCCTGCGACGCCTCAGGGGTCGCTAGCAGCCGGCCCTCGGGCACGGGCGCGTCCATTGGGGGCGAACCGCCAGCATCCCGCCCTCGCGCCAGCACTGGCCGAGCGAGAGCGGCATGGGCTACGCAAGGGGCACAAACGGCGGCTGCGCTTCGCTCTCGCGATTGCCACCGCGACGCCCGCGCTCCTGGGGCACCTCGCGATGAGCGCCGCGCAGGCGCACCCGGCAGAAGTCATACCGGATAACCCTTGCTACGACTCTTTCTGTGGGCCCTACAAGCCGGTTGTTGTCGAGTACCCGACAGACGGTGCCGGGATCACGAGCGTGCACCCCGACGGCGAAACCAACTTGTGGGCCGTCAACGCCGCCCAGGCTTGGGCCGTTACAAAAGGGAGCAGCAGCATTGTTGTCGCCGTCCTCGATACCGGTGTCGACCCCAACCAGCCCCAGCTCCTTCCAAAAGTCATTGTTGGGCCTAACACTTGCGCCCAGGACTTGCCGCTTTGCTCAGGGCTCTACGACGAGAACGGCCACGGGACCTTCGTCACCGGGCTGATAGCTGCCCAGGACAACGATGGGACCGGGATCGCGAGCCTCGGTTGGAACACCAAAGTCATCGACATAAAGGTGCTCGACAGCACCGGCCATGGCGATGTCCCAGACGAGGTAACCGGGATCCGTTATGCAATATCGGCCGGGGTACGTGTGATCAACTTGTCCTGGGTAGATACGCCGTGCGCTGCGGGTGCCCCACCGAGCTCATGCTCCGACCCGGAGGAGCAGCAGGCGATCGAGTCGGCCGTGGCGCACGGGATAGTCGTAGTCGCGGCGTCTGGCGACAGTACCCACCCCTCGGACCGGCCTGTCTACCCGGCGGGTTACCCCGGGGTGCTCTCGGTCGCCGCGAGCACGGACCAGGGGGTCGTCGACCCAGATAATGGTGACCAGTACAACGATTTTTCCGATTACGGCGACGACGCGAACATTGCCGCGCCCGGGATCAACGTGCTTTCGACATGGTACGACGGCAACTATGCCGTGATGTCTGGGACCTCGTTTGCGGCGCCGCTCGTATCGGCCGCGGCTGCGCTCGTGATGGCTGCTGACCCCAGGTTGACCGGGCCGCAAGTTGCGACATTGCTACTGGAGACCGCTTCCCCGCTTGGCACCGGCGGCCTCGGTATCAATGGCGGGTTCCTAAATGTCGCGGCCGCGGTACAGGCCGCAGCAGCGGGCAAGATCCCGCGGACGTTCTATGGTTACCAGGAGGTCGCATTGAACGGGTCCGCCTACAACTCTGGTTTTGTTGCGGCCCAAGAACATGCGCCAGGTACGCGCCTCGACGCTCCAGTCGTCGGCGGCGCAGAGGCGCCGGGCGGGCTTGGGTACTGGATGGTGACAAGCAAGGGGCAAGTAATAGGCGTGGGCGGTGCCAGGCCCTATGGCTCACTGCCGCCGAGCGACCAGCATTCCCCCGTTACCGGTATCGCCCCCACGGCCAGCGGGCACGGCTACTGGCTGCTCGCAGGAGACGGCGCCGTTTACCCCTTCGGCGACGCCCGCTCGTATGGACCAGCGCACGTGCCGAGCGCGGCCACACCGGCCGTCGCCATCGCTGCGACGCCCGACGGGCGTGGGTACTGGGTCACGACGTCAAATGGTGCCGTGTTCGCTTTTGGAGACGCGCACCTTTACGGCTCGACGGCCAAGATCCGTCTCAACAAACCGATTGTGGCGATGGCGGCAACGCCTGACGGCCACGGTTACTGGCTGCTTGGCTCTGACGGCGGGATCTTCAACTTCGGCGACGCCGGGTGGTACGGCCCATCGGCGAGCCAGAAACCCAACGAGCCTGTGGTCGGGATGGCAGTCAGCCCCGACGGCGCGGGGTACTGGCTCGCAGGCAAGGACGGCCGGGTGTGGCGTTTTGGCTCTGCCCCCTACGAGCCCGCTGAGCCGCAGCCGGCTCAGAGCGCTCCGATCGTGGCGATCACGTCCTAGGGCGGCAGACGCGCCCTGAGGCCAGCTCGAGCGGCGAGCGGCTCAATTGCCGAGCCAGTCCCGCCGACTAGGTATTATCAGGGAACCGGGTGGAGGAGGGGGCCCGCGGCTGAGCGCTGCCCGCTCACCGCACTCCATGACCCCTCGCCATAGGACCCCTCGCCCCCCAAGACGCCCGTGGCCCACGGGGCTGTTGACCGCCGTGCTGGTGGGCGCTGGTCTGACCGTGGCCCTAGCCCAGCCTCCGGTGCCAATAGCCGTCGCCAAGGGTCACCCTGAGGGCGCTTCGCGACGAACACAGTCGGGCGTCGCCTCCATCGCGATCACCGGCCTTGGGTATGGCCACGGGCGCGGCATGGGCCAGTGGGGCGCTTTTGGCTACGCCTCCGAGTACGGATGGAGCTACCAGCAGGTGCTTGCCCACTACTACGGGGGTACGACGCTCGGGGTGCTCTCTTTGCCTGAGCCGGACATCACGGTGCACCTGACCGAGCTCGACGGGCACAACACGATTTCTGTCGCCCCGGCGGGCGGGGCCCTGGTGGCAAGCTGGGGCGGGGGCGACACCTGGACGGCCCCGGCTTTCGAGGTCACCCGGGCGGGAGGGGTGGAGGTCGTCTACGAGTCGCAGGGTTGTGCCGGGCCCTGGAGACAAGTGGGCGCTTCGACTGGAGCCGTCACGATCGCCAGTGGCGCCCCCGGGCCCGACGGCGAGGTCCCCACCGCCGTAGGGTCCTCGCAGCTGGCTGCATGCATCCCAGGTGTTGGAGAACGCGCCTACCAGGGCTACCTCGTCGCCCAACCAGACGGCGAGACGCAGAACCTCGTGGGCCTCGAAGATTACGTCGATGGCGTCGTCCCGGCGGAGTCCCCGGCGAGCTGGGCTGGCGAGGGAGGTGAAGCCGCTCTCGAGGCGCAGGCGGTCGCCGCTCGCAGCTACGCGGTCGCCTATGTCGCTACCTCTGGTCAGATCTGCGACACGACCGCATGCCAGGTGTACCTGGGAGTCCCCGACCAGTACGGCCCCACGGCGGACTCGGCAGTCTCGGCAACGCAAGCAGAGGTGCTGTATTGCGACGCCGCCAGTTCTTGCGGCCCCGCCGGCTCGGTGGCTCTCACGGAGTACTCCGCCTCGACCGGGGGGTACAGCGCTGGAGGGGCATTTCCGCCAGTACCTGACCTCGGTGACTCGGTCCCTGCCAACCCTGTCCATGGCTGGACGGCACTCGTACCTGTGAGCCAGGTAGAGGCGGCTTTCCCCGGCATCGGAGCACTCTTGTCAGTGCAGGTCCTGCAGCGCAACGGATTGGGACCGATGGGTGGCCGGGCCGAGCTCGTGGCGGTCAATGGGTCAGAGGGTTCTGAAACCGTACCCGGTACGCAGTTCGCGGCTGCCATAGGGCTGCGGAGCAACTGGTTCGCGGTGGGTGCGGTGCCAGGCGGCACCACTTTGCCGGGGAACACCACAACCACGACTGCTCCGCCGGGCCCGACAACCTCTACCTCGACGGTCACGTCGACTTCCCTTCCTTCCGGCGCGTCAGGCAGCGAACTGCGCGGCGTCGGCGCCGCGGGTGGTCCTGGCCGGGCGGGGGGCGAGCCGGACGAGGGTTATTGGGTCGTCGACAAGCAAGGGGTGGTGAGCACCTTCGGTGACGCCGGGTTTTTCGGCACGGCCGCGGGCACCAAGCTCCAAGGCCGGGTCGTGGCAATGGCGGCTACGCCCGATGGCGGTGGGTACTGGCTCGCCGGGTCGAACGGAGGAGTGCTGGCTTTCGGTGACGCGCGCTGGTACGGCTCGGCGAGCGACTTGCGTTTGCGAGCACCACTGGTCGCGATGGCCGCTACACGTGATGGGCGGGGCTACTGGCTCGTGACCAGCGACGGCGGCGTCTTCGCGTACGGGGACGCTGGTTACTACGGGTCCCTGGCCAGCTTTCACATCGGAGCGAGCGTCAGCGGCTTCGCTCCGGCACCCGGGGATAACGGGTACTGGCTCGTGACCAGGGACGGCGGTGTTTTTGCATTTGGGGACACCGGCTTTTACGGCTCAGCTGCGCCCTCCCAACTGTCGCAGCCCATCAGCGGGATCTTGCCCAGCAATGACGGCCGCGGGTACTTCCTGGTCGCTCGCGACGGCGGTGTTTTTGCATATGGGGACGCCATCTTCAAAGGGTCGCTGCCCGAGATCCGCGTCCGGGCGCACGTCGTCGGGGCGGCGACGACCTCCAACGGTTCGGGCTACTACGTGCTGAGCAGGGCGGGCGACGTGTACGGGTTTGGTGACGCCGTGCTGCCGGGAGTGACCGACCCTGACCTTTCCAGCGTCGCGGTCGCTATCGTCTGCTACCGGTCGCAGATTTAGTACTGCCTCCAGCCACCCTCCGGCGACCTCAACCTTGCAGCGCCTTGATGTCGGCGTCGACCATCATGCAGACGAGATCCTCGAAGCTGACTTCGGGCCCCCACCCCAGCACATCGTGAGCCCGCGTCGCATCACCCACCAGCAGGTCAACTTCTGCAGGGCGTATATGGCGTTCATCGACACGGACGTAGCGCTGCCAGTCGAGCCCGGCGTGGCCAAATGCGATCTCGCAAAACTGGCGTACGGAATGGGTTTTGCCAGTCGCAACCACGTAGTCCCCCGGTTGGTCCTGTTGCAGCATGAGCCACATTGCCCGCACGTAGTCCTTTGCGTACCCCCAGTCCCGCTGTGCGTCCAGGTTGCCGAGCGCGACGTGATCGGCCAGGCCGAGCTTGATGCGAGCGACTGCGTTGGTCACCTTTCGCGTGACGAACTCCAACCCCCGGCGAGGGCTCTCGTGGTTGAAGAGGATCCCCGAGCTGGCATGGAGGTTGTAGCTCTCCCTGTAGTTCACTGTCGCCCAGTGCGCGTAGACCTTTGCGACGCCGTAAGGGCTGCGCGGGTAAAAAGGAGTCCGCTCGCTCTGCGGGACCTCTACGACTTTGCCGAACATCTCCGACGAGCTCGCCTGGTAGAAGCGGGTCGTCGGGCCCACCGTGAGGATCGCGTCGAGGAGGCGGGTCACGCCGAGAGCCGTCACCTCGCCGGTGAGCACTGGCTGTACCCACGACGTCATTACAAATGATTGCGCTGCCAGGTTGTACACCTCGCTTGGGTTGTAGTCCCGCAAGACCCGGATAAGCGACGACTCATCGAGCAAGTCGGCGGACACCATCGTGACCTTGTCCATGAGGTGGGAAATTCGCTCGAAGGTCACGGTGCTGCTGCGGCGGTGAGCTCCGACGACGTCGTAACCGTTGTCCAGCAGGAGCTCCGCCAAGTAAGAGCCATCCTGTCCAGTGATCCCGGTGATCAGCGCTGTGGGCATCCAGATAGCTTGCCTGGCCGGCAGACGATGGGCAACATCGGCGCCACAAGCGGCTCGACGCTAGGCCTCCACCCCGCCGCCCCTCGCCCTCACTGCTTCTTCCACGCTCGAGTACCAGTGATCGGGGGCGATCACCTTGAGGAGGCCCGCCTGCTTGAGGTCGCGGTGCACGAGGTGCGAAGCACGGGCGATAACCACCTCGGTCCCGGCCGACTTGAGCTCGGCCACCATTTGGCCAAGAGCCTTCGCGCCCGTGTAATCGACGTCGGACATGCCGGTGGCGTCCAGGACCAAGGTGTGCACGGGCGAGGAGGACTTGCTCACCAGGTCGAGCACCCGTTCGACCACATGGGTGCAGTTCGCGTACCAGAGGGGAACGTAGAGGAGGTAGACGAGGATGCCCGGGACCTGCTCAGTCGGAGCTCCGATGTCCGATGGCACCCAGTGGTCGGTCCCTGGTTCCCGGCCGAGCACGCTGTCGCGGGGCCTGGCTGCGATGCGCAACCGTTGCGCGACGGCCAAGAGAGCCGCCGCGACGACGCCTTGTTCGATCCCGACGAACACGACCACGACAATGGTGATGAGCGCGAGCGCGAACTCGAAACCACCGAACTGGTAGATGGCGAGCAGCTCACCAACCCTGAGGAGCCGCGCGGCCACAAAAACCAGCACGGCACCCAGCGCGGCTTCTGGCAGGTCCTTCAGGAGGCTCGTCGCGAAGGCGAGGACGGCGATGACAGCGGCGACAGCGACGAGGCTGCAGAGCTGAGAACGTGCTCCTGCCGACCGAGCAACGGCAGTGCGCGGGGGGCTCGCGTTGACCGCAAAGGCACCGGAGAAGCCTGCCAAGAGGCTTCCCACCCCGACAGCAGCCAGGTCGATATCGAAATCCCGAGGGTTTGTACCTTCGCTCGAGCTGGCCGCGGCGTCAGCAGCAACTCCCGGCCGGCTCGGCCCTGATGCCCGGACCGTGGCCGAGCTTTGCACGATGCACAGGAACGCCACAGTCACAGCCGTCCCCATGACGTCGCCCACTTTCGAAAGCTCCACGGCTGGCCAAGCAATGTGAGGCAGTTGGGCGTGCACGCCGCCGACGACATGAGCGCCGTGCCTGACGAGGCCGGCGGCAGCGACCAAAGCCGTGGCGCCGACAACGCCAAAGAGCGCAGCCGGCAGGCGCCTGTCAACCCTCTCTACGACAACGAGCACGGCGAGGACGCCTAGAGCAATCCCAAGCGCCCACCCGTTGGTCTTGCCAATTTGGTCGACCACCTCGCGCAGCCGGCCCACCGTCGTGGTGCCTCCTCCGGGCAGGCCGAGCACCGTCGGCAACTGTTTCACGACTATCTCCACGCCGATCCCTGCGAGCACGCCGGTGATCACGGACAGCGGCAAGAAATCAGCGACCCATCCGAGCCGCAGCGCACCGACGCCTAGCAAAAGCCCGCCAACCACGAGAGCCACGGCGCTCACGAGGTGCTCGTAGCCGGGAGTACCCGTCGCCGCAACCGCTGCCACTCCCGCGGCGAAGACGGGAGCAGTGGTCGAGTCGGCGCCGACGGACATCGCCGGGTCGCGCCCGAAGATCGCAAAGGCGGCTGAGCCCGCTATGAAGGCGTAGAAGCCTGCCACCGTCGGCATGTTGGCCAAATGCGCGGTGGCCATCTGTTCGGGGATGGCGATGGCGACCAGGGTCAAGCCCGCCAGCAGGTCGGGCGCGAAGCTGGAGCGCTTGTACCTTCGCAGTGTCGGCAGCACGGGCAAGGCTCTGGCCGTCATCTGGGGGAACATTAGTGCGGGCATTGCCCAAGATCCCTCGCTGGCGCCGGGGCCCTGCCTTGGGCTGCGCAGAGCACCCCCCCCGAGGCCGGGTCAACGGTGCATGCCCACTAGTCTTGAGCGGTCCGCCCGCCCTGCAAGGAGAACCAGTGGACCTGTTGGAGTACCAGGGGAAGCAGTACTTTGCGCGCTTTGGCATCCCCGTTTCGCCCGGTGGAGTTGCGACCACTCCAGACCAAGCCGTGCGGTTGGCCGACGAGCTCGGCTATCCCGTAGTTGTCAAGGCACAAGTTCACGTGGGAGGCCGCGGCAAAGCCGGCGGGATCAAGATCGCGGGCAGCCCGCAAGAGGCAAGAGCCCACGCGGAGGCGATCCTTGGCATGGAGATCCGTGGCCACACGGTGCGCCGAGCCTGGGTAGAGCGCGCAACGGACATTGCTCGCGAGTACTACGCGAGCTTCACTCTCGACCGCGCGGCCAAAGCCCACCTCGCGATGGTCTCTGCCAAAGGCGGCGTGGACATCGAACAGGTCGCCGAGGAAGACCCGGGTGCCATTGCCCGGCTCCATATCGACCCCTACCTGGGTTTCGAGGAGGCAGCGGCGCGCGAGCTGGTCGACCGGGCGGGCCTCGACGAAGCGGCCCGTGCCGGCGCCGAGGCCGTCCTTGTCTGCCTCTACCGCTGTTTTGTGCAAGGTGACGCCGACCTCGTAGAGATAAACCCTTTGGTGCTCACGACTGACGGGCGCGTGCACGCACTCGACGCGAAAGTTACCCTCGACGACAACGCCGCTTTTCGCCATCCGGAGTGGGAAGAGTTCGCGGGTACCGCCGAACTGGACGACCGTGAGCGCATGGCCCGGCACTTGGGGCTGCAGTACGTCGGCCTCGAAGGCTTTGTCGGCATAATCGCCAATGGCGCCGGCCTGGCTATGAGCACCTGCGACGTCGTGAACCAAGTCGGCGGCCGCCCAGCCAACTTCTTGGACATCGGCGGGGGGGCGAGCGCCGAGGTAATGGCCAATGCGCTCGAGGTCATCACCTCCGACTCGAGCGTGCGCTCGATCTTCATCAATATTTTCGGTGGTATCACTAGGGGGGAAGAGGTCGCCAACGGCATCGTCACCGCACTTGGCAGGGTCGATATCAAGGTACCGATGGTCGTGCGCCTCGACGGGACGAATGCTGAGCAGGGGAGGGAAATATTGCGCCAAGTACCCTCCGACGTGCTGATCAGCTCTCCGAGCATGATGGGGGCGGCGAGACTGGCCGTCTCACTTGCGAAAGGGGAAAAATGAGCATCTTTGTTGACCAAACGACCAGGGTGATAGTCCACGGCTTGACGGGTGGCCAAGCGCGCTTCCACGGTCTGCGCAATCGCGATTACGGGACGAAAGTCGTCGCCGGTGTGAACCCCGCGAAAGGTGGCCAGGATGTCGAGGGGGTACCGATTTTCGCCGACGCGGCCTCAGCGAGGGAGGCAACCGGTGCCAATGCGAGCTTCATAGCCGTGCCGGCGAAGGCCGCCCCGGGCTCGGTCCTCGAGGCAGCGGCCGCAGGGGTCGAAGTAATCGTCTGCATCACGGAGGGGGTACCAGCTCAGGACGAGGCGCGCGTTTATGGCGAGCTCCAGCACAACTACCCCAAGTCTCGCCTGATCGGCCCCAACTGCCCGGGCGTGATCACCCCGGGCAAGTGCAACATCGGCATTACGGCAGGCGAAATTGCGCTTGCCGGTGGTCCCGTCGGGATCGTCAGCCGGAGCGGGACCCTCACCTACCAAGCGCTTTACGAGCTCAAGCAAATGGGCATCGGGGTGACTACATGCGTAGGCATCGGCGGAGACCCTGTCCCCGGCACGAGCTTTGTGGATTGTTTGTCAGCCTTCGAAGAGGACCCGGAGACCAAGGCAGTCATGATGATCGGCGAGATAGGCGGGACCGAGGAAGAAAAAGCAGCCGATTTTATTTCCGAGCACGTTACCAAGCCCGTGGTCTGCTACATAGCAGGTGTCACCGCGCCCCCGGGGAGGCGCATGGGGCACGCGGGCGCCATCATTTCTGGGAACAAGGGGACAGCGAAGGTGAAGATGGACGCTTTGGCGGCAGCAGGAGCCAAAGTTGCCAGCAACCCTACTGAAGCCGGCGAGCTCATGGCGGAGATAGTGCGCGCTCTGTGAGGGCGAAGCTTGACGAAGCCAAGCGCGAGGCACTTGGACGCGCGCTCGGCGTTGCGGTACGGGGCGAAGTTCGCTTCGATGCGGTCAACAGGGCTGCCTACGCGAGCGACTCTTCCAACTACCGCCAAGTCCCGCTCGGAGTCGTTTTTCCCCAAGACGAAGGGGATGTCCGCTCGACTGCCCGGTTGGCGGCCGAGGCGGGGGCGGCGCTCCTCGCACGGGGCGCCGGTACGAGCCTTGCGGGCCAGTGTTGCAACGAGGCTGTTGTGCTCGATATGTCCCGGCACATGCGCCGCATCCTCCAAATCGACCCTGAGGAGCGGGTCGCGCGCGTCGAGCCGGGCGTCGTCTTGGACGACCTGCGGCGCGAGGCTGAACGCCACGGGCTCACATTTGGCCCCGATCCCGCTACCCATGCCTGGTGCACCATCGGCGGGATGATCGGTAACAATTCTTGCGGCACCCACGGGCTTTACGCCGGCAAGACTTCGGACAACGTCAAGGCTCTCCGGGTGGTGCTGGCAGGAGGAGAGCAGTTGGAGGTCGGGAGCTATGGGCCGGCAGCGCTCGACGAGACGCTGGAGGGCGGCGGCCGTCTTGGCTCGGTCCTCTCCGCCCTGATGGGGCTCCAGCAGCGCTATGGCGCGCTCGTCGCCGAGCGCTATCCCAGGATCCCCCGTCGGGTGAGCGGTTTCAACCTGGACGAGCTGTCTTCTGAGCGCGGCACACACGTCGCGAGGGCCTTGGTTGGCACAGAGTCGACCTGCGCGTTCACGACCGAGGCAACTCTTCACCTTGTGACGAGCCCACCGGTGCGTTGCCTTGTGGTCCTCGGTTATCGCGATATCTACGCCGCTGCCGAAGCAGTGCCCGAGCTGCTTGAGCACTCCCTGCTTGCGTTGGAGGGCTTCGACCGCTCGCTCGTCGACCAGATGAACGCGCACGGGCTCAACCAGGCGGGCGTGGCCTTGCTCCCGCCAGGCAACGGCTGGCTATTGGCAGAGACCGGCGGGGCGAGCGAGGGCGAGGCGCGCTCAAAAGCACAAGAGCTGAAGGCCTCCCTGCCCGCCGGGGTGGGCGCCCGCGTCCTCGGGGAGAGCGAGGAGCAGCGGCTGCTTTGGGCGGTGCGAGAGTCTGGCCTTGGCGCAACGGCGATCCGGCTCGACGGGCACCACAATTACGAGGGCTGGGAGGACGGCGCCGTGCCTCCCGAGAGACTGGCTGAGTACCTGCGGGGGATCGAGGAGCTCTGGAAGCGCCATGGCTACTCCGGCGCCTGGTACGGGCATTTTGGGCAGGGCTGCGTGCACACCCGCAATAATTTCGATTTTGCCAGCGCCGAAGGCCTAGCCAATTACCGCCGGTACGTGACTGCGGCAGCGGAGCTTGTCGTGACGCTCGGTGGTTCGCTTTCGGGAGAGCACGGCGACGGCCAGAGCCGTGCCGAGCTGCTCACAGCAATGTTCGGCCCCGAGCTCGTCTCCGCATTTAGCGAGTTCAAGCGGATATGGGACCCCGAAGGGCTGATGAACCCGGGCAAAGTAGTTGACCCGTACCCCTTGGACGCCAACATCAGGTACGTGACGCTCAAGGACAAAGGGCGCCTCAAGCCTTCAGAGTTTGATTTCAAAGAAGATGCGGGCTCCCTCCTGCACGCTTCCTTGCGCTGCGTCGGGGTAGGGCGCTGCCGGCGCGAGGACACGGCAACGATGTGCCCGTCTTACCGGGCCACTCGGGACGAAGTCCACTCAACACGGGGCCGGGCGAGATTGCTCACCGAGATGTTCCAAGGCTCCCCGGTCCAGGAGAGCTGGCGCAACGAAGAAGTGCGCGAGGCGCTCGAGCTGTGCCTTTCCTGTAAGGCGTGCGCCGTTGACTGCCCGACCCACGTCGACATGGCGACGTACAAATCGGAGTTCTACTTCCACTACTACCGAGGTCGCCCGCGACCCCTTGCAATGTACGCAATGGGCCTTGTGCCTTGGGTATCGAGCGTTGCCACCTCGGCACCACCTGTTGCGTGGCTCGCGAACTCCGCGCTCTCAGGCGGCCAGACGGGGAAGGCGCTGCGTGCTGCGGCCGGCCTGGCGACGAACCGGGCGGTACCGCGCTTCTCGGCCGAAGGGGGTTTGCGCAAGTTGGCTCGCGCGGCAACGCCCCACCCAGGTAGCGAGCGGGCGGACCGAGCTCCTGCCAGCACGACTGTGGTCGTTTGGCCCGATACGTTCACCGAATCGTTCCGGCCCCACGCCGGTACTGACCTGGTGGGGGCGCTCGAAGCCTTGGGAGAGAGGGTCGCTGTGCCGACCAAATGGGCTTGCTGCGGCCGGACCTTGTACGACTTCGGCATGCTCAGGCTCGCTAAGCGGACGCTCCGCCGGCTCGTGAGCGTGCTGGAGCCCTGGGTGAGCGCCGGCATCCCGGTGGTAGTCCCGGAGCCGAGCTGCCTGGCGGCCTTCAGGGACGAGCTGCCATCGCTGCTCCCGGGCCAACTGTTGGCTGAGAAGCTCGCAAGCTTGGCACGAAGCCCCGCTGAGCATATCGTCGCGGCGGGCCATCTCGACCGCCTGAGCGCCCACCCCGGCAAGCCTCGGCCGATGAAGGCGGTCCTGCACCCCCATTGCCATCAAAGAGCTGTCATCGGCACCAATCCGGACCTCCAAGTCCTCTCGGCTCTTGGCTACGACGCTCGCCTCCTCGACGCTGGCTGCTGCGGTCTCGCCGGGTCGTTCGGGTTCAACGCCAAGCACGAGCCCGTTTCGCGCGCTATCGGGCGGGACTGGTGGCTGCCGAGGGTGAAACCTGCTCTCAGCCCTGGCGCCGACGGCCAAGAAGTGGCTTTTGTGGTGGATGGTTTCAGCTGCCAGACCCAGCTACTGCACCTCGCGCCGGAGCTCGTCCCACGTGTAACGGACCTGCCTTCGCTGCTCAGGCGTGCAACATATGGCCACCGCCGGCCCTGATACCCCAGCCGTCCGTCTCTGCGGCCCTGACGAGGTCCTCGCACTGCGCCAGGCGGTCCTCCGGCCTCATCAGAGCCTCGAGGAAGTGCGTTTCAGCGGCGACTTGGCCCCCGACGCCGCTCACTTCTGCGCTCGCGGCCTCGGCGGCGAGATAGTGAGCATCGCATCGGTATGGCCCGAGGTGCCACCATGGTGCCAGGGCACCTGCCCGGCTTGGAGACTACGGGCGATGGCTACGGTGCCGACCTGGCGTGGCAAAGGCGTGGGTTCGGCTGTGCTCGCGGCCGCGATGAGCTACGTACGCGAAAAGGGTGGAGGTCTGTTTTGGTGCAATGCCCGGCTGAAGGCAGCCGGTTTCTATGAGCGCGCGGGGATGTCAAGGGTCGGGGAGCCGTGGGAAGAGCCCGTCATCGGGCCTCATGTTGTGATGAGCACGGTCCTCGAGCCGTACACCGGGGACCAGTAGGGCCATGGCCAAATGGGTAGGACCAAGAACCAGTGCAAGACAGCCCTGAAGTTTCACCGAAGAGGACTTTCGACCTCGTTGTTGTCTCCAACCGCCTGCCGGTCGAGCCCGCGCCCGACGGGGGTGCCCGCTGGCACGACAGCCCTGGTGGCCTCGTGTCGGCTTTGCGCCCTGTCATGGCCAAGAGCGGGGGCGCTTGGGTTGGCTGGGCCCCGGGAGTGCACGACGACGAGCAACCGGCCATCACCGGCGGCAGCACTATTGATGCCGACGGTGTCCACGCAGTGCCCGTGCGCCTGGGTGCCGAAGAAATCGTGAGCTATTACGAAGGGTTTTGCAATGCCACGCTCTGGCCGCTCTACCATGACGTGATCGCCCCACCCGTCTATTCGAGGCGCTGGTGGCATTCCTACGTGGCAGTAAACAGCCGCTTTGCCTCTGCCGTAGCCGCCTGCGCCGCCCCTGGCGCGACCGTATGGGCGCACGATTACCACTTGCAATTGCTCCCGGGCATTGTCCGCGACCTCCGGCCGGACTTGCGCATCGGCTTCTTCAACCACATACCGTTCCCGCCGTACGAGCTTTTCGCGCAGCTGCCATGGAGGGACCGAGTGGTCGAGGGGCTCCTCGGGGCGGACCTCATCGGGTTCCAGACCGCGCAAGGGGCAGCCAATTTCCTTCGCACCTGCCGACGGCTCACGCGCCACCACACCCAGGGTTCCCTGGTGAGGTTGCAAGCGCCTGGCGGGTCGTCGCGTTCCGCGCGAGTTGGGAGCTTCCCCATCTCAGTCGACGCGGCCGAGCTGAGCGCTCTTGCGCAAAGACCAGAGACGGCTCAACGGGCGCGCCAGATCCGTGCCGAGCTCGGCGAGCCGCGGACTTTGCTGCTCGGGGTCGACCGTTTGGACTACACCAAGGGGCTTCTCCACCGCCTGCGCGCCTATGGCGAGCTCCTGGCCGGTTCGTGCCTCAGCCCTCCGGACACCGTGCTCGTGCAGGTGGCGAGCCCGAGCCGGGGTGAAGTCGAACAGTACCGGCTGCTGCGCGAGGAGCTCGAGAGAGCAGTCGGGAGCATAAATGGAGATTTCAGCGAAGTTGGCCACCCCGCTGTCCATTACCTGCACCAGAGCTTCCCGAAAGAGGAAATGGTCGCAATGTACCTCGCCGCCGACGTCGCCTTGGTGACACCTTTACGTGACGGGATGAACTTGGTTGCCAAGGAGTACGTGTCCTCTCGCTTCGACGGAGGTGGCCGCTTGGTGCTTTCCGAGTTCACGGGAGCGGTGAAAGAGCTCGGTACCGGCGCCTATGTTTGCAACCCGCACGATATCGACGCCATGAAAGACCAGGTAATGGCGGCAGTGCGCGCCCCTGAAGCGTCCGCTGTACGACGGATGAGGCGCATGCGCCAAAGGGTTTTCGAACATGACGTCCACCGCTGGGCGGCCGAGTTCCTCGGGGCGTTGGACCTCATCCGCAACGAAAACCTGCCAAGCTACTAGTTTGGTGCCGCTCCAACCTGCCAAGTTTTGGCCGCCCATGCTGGCACAAGCAGCCCCGGCGGCAAAGGTACCCCCGCCTCTGGCAAGCCACCGAGGCGAATGGCTCTTCGAACCCAAAATGGACGGGTTGCGTTGTATAGCAGTGCGCAATGGCGGTGAAGTCAGTCTTTTGTCCCGCAACAACCTCCCCTTCAACGCTCGGTTCCCGAGGATTGTTGCGGCAGTCGCCGCTCTGCCTGTCGACAACGTTGTGCTCGACGGCGAGATTGTCGGTATGTCCCGAGGGAAGCCAGACTTTGGAGCGTTGCAGAAGGGCAGTGCCGAGCGTGTCGAGTACTGGGTCTTCGACCTGACTTGGTTGTTCGGGAAAGATCTTCGGCAGCTCCCGATCGAAGCGCGTAAGGCCCTGCTCGAAAAGGCTGTCCCCGAGAGCGCGGGCATTAAGGTTGTTAAGCAGCTGGAGGGTGACCCACATGGGCTTTTCGACGGCCTCTGCCAGCAAGGCTGGGAAGGGCTCATGGCGAAGCGGGTGGGCTCCACCTACCGCTCCGGCCGCGCGTCTGAGTGGTACAAGCTCAAGTGCGGCTGCCGCCAAGAGTTTGTCATCGGGGGTTTTACGGCTCCTGGCGGTTCGCGCAGCGCCTTCGGTGCGCTCCTGCTCGGCTATTGGGAGGCGGGCGAGCTGGCTTATGCTGGCAAAGTGGGCACTGGCTTCAACGAGGCGTCTCTCGGGGATCTCCTCGCAAGGATGCTTGGCATCGAGCGCCGCGAAAGCCCTTTCGCGGAGCGGGTCGGCGAGCGCGGCGCCCGCTGGGTGGAGCCCGAGCTCGTCGCTGAAGTGTCTTTCACGAACTGGACGGTGGAGGGGCGCCTTCGGCACCCGAGCTTCCTCGGGTTGCGCCCGGACAAGCCGGGCCGGGGCGTGGTCCGGGAGGATTGCGGCCCTGGGCGGAGCGGCCCGGGCCCGGTCTGAAAGCGCCTGCAAGTGGGTAATTGTCGGAGCAGCGCGAAGGAGGTATGAAGATGGCTCTTGCGACCACGGTCTTGCGTATGGTGACGGGGGCAACGATGGCTGCCCACGGGCTCCAGAAGTTGACTTGTCTGCTCGGAGGAGGTGGCCCCGAGGCTGCCGGCAAGACGTTTGAGAAGCTCGGCTTCAGCTCGGGCAAGCAGTTCGCGATCGTTACCGGCGCGGCAGAGACGACGGGCGGTGCGTTGATGACGCTTGGCCTTGGTACGCCCCTTGCTTGTTCGATGGTGAGCGGGGTGATGTGCGGCGCCGTAGCCAGGGTGCATTACAAGAACGGGTTCTGGAACGCTCAGCGCGGGTTCGAGTACAACCTCCTCATTTTGGCAGCGACTTTTGAGGTCGCCGCCGCGGGGGGAGGTGCGCTCACCCTCGACGCGCTGCGCCGCAAGAGCCACAGGGGGTTCGCCTGGGCCGTGGCACAGCTGGCAGTGGGAGCAGGAGCGGCCTGGGCCGCCCTCGCCTTGGACGAGCGCCAAAGCAGCAACGAGCTCGCCCCAAGGTGGGCGACCAGTTCAGATGACAAGGGGCCCCGCCAGGAGGTTGACCTCACCGGTGACCCCGAGGCACGCGCTGGAGCCGACCCGGTACACTGAGGTGGCTGAAGAGCAGCTGGGAGAGGTGAGGGCTGCTCCGGACGGCTTTTAGGAGGAAGGACCGCTGTCTAACGCGAACGCCAATGCCAAAGAGCAGGCGATCCTGCTCGAGGGGACCGTCGTCGAGTCTCTCAAGAACGCAACCTTCAGGGTTAAGACCGATAACGGTCACGAGGTACTGGCGCATAACTCCGGCAAAATGCGCATGCACCGCATCCGGGTACTACCTGGCGACAGGGTGCAAGTGGAGATAAGCCCGTACGACTTGAAACGTGGGCGTATCACCTACCGCTTCAAGTAGAAGGCGCTTCTTCGGCGGGCCTGAGCCTGCTTTTGCGAACGAACGACTGAAAAAAGAAGGGGCACCTCTGGGTGCTCCTTTTTTCGCGCCTCACAAGAGCGCCGCCCGGCTCGTCTGCCGCCTCAGCCGAGTACCCAAAAGGTGTAAAGAGAATAATACGGTATAAAGGCCATAAAATGGTCAGAGAAGTCATTACCAGAGCTGAAATTGCTTTTCTGTCTTTGGTCACTTGACGCGGGTTGGTGCTTTCGTTTAGCTTCTAACAAAACCAGTACAGGCCGGTTACGCGGTAGTAGCTACTAGGTGCGCGAGGGCCAAAAACCTCGCACCTGGTGCCGGCTTGAGCCAACGGGCTAGTTTTGCGGCAAAAGCCGCGCGCCAACGGCCCG